>Ga0181520_10006364_pt1 | contig 18093 bp, 11 predicted proteins | sample PEATcosm2014_Bin_29_FD_132451 | JGI IMG/M metagenome (GOLD analysis project Ga0181520, IMG submission 132451) | Peatland microbial communities from MTU Mesocosm Facility, Houghton, MI, USA - PEATcosm2014_Bin02_30_metaG | ecosystem: Environmental > Terrestrial > Soil > Wetlands > Peat | place...
ATGTTTTTTGCATTTCCGGCACGGGCGCGACGACAACACGCTGGACTGGCAGTCGCAGGACGAAGCGGCGGCGAATTCGATTGGCCTGGAGACGCGGGGAACGGCGGACCCCAGCTACTGGATGCGGACGTACTATCGGCATGCGAGGGTGATCTACCGGCGCGCGGCTTTGCTGATGGAGCACCTGCCGGCGCCGGTGAGCTTCTACAAGCAGTTCCGCAAGCGGCGGACACCGATTGCCGGGACGGACTTCCTGCTGGATCAGGGGCGGATCGACATTGCGCCTGGAGCGCAGTTCAACGACACGGCGGCGATTCTGCGCATCTTTACGCTGATGGCCACGCATGGATATAGCCTTTCGCAGGCGGCGGAAGACCGGATCACGGATGCGCTGCCGGCGCTGGCAATTCACATTCCCGAGGGGCCGTACCTGTGGAACGCGCTGCGCGAAGTGCTGCTGGGACCGCACGCGGCACACGCGCTGCGCACCATGCACGCGCTGGGCGTTCTGGAGATGCTGATTCCGGAGTTTCACGGGATCGATGCGCTGGTGATTCGCGACAGCTATCACCGTTACACGGTGGACGAACACACCTTCCTGTGCATCGACAACGTGCACACGCTGCGGCAGCCCACGCACGATTACGAACAGAGGCTGGCGCAGCTTTTGCCGGAGATCGACCGGCTGGATTTGTTCCTGCTGGCGCTGCTGCTGCACGACACAGGCAAGGCGCGGCGGACGGGCGAGCATGCGGCGCAGAGCGTGGAACTGGCCGATGCGTTTCTGGCGCGGCTGGACTTTGACGCGGAAGAGCGGGAGTCGGTACTGAAGCTGATCCGCCTGCACCTGGACATGTCGAACGCGCTGCGGCGCGACATTTTCGACATTGAAAACGTGCGCGGCTTCGCGGACAAGATCGGCAGCCCGCAACTGTTGAAGATGCTGACGATCATGACCTTCGCCGACATCAAGGCCGTGAACCCTGAGGCTCTGACGCCGTGGAAGGCTGAGAATCTGTGGCAGTTCTACATGTCGACGGCCAACTTCATGGATCGCTCGGTGGATGAGGTTCGATATCACGCGGCGATCGATCCGACGCTGCTGAATCGCATCCGTTCGATGGTGCCTTCGGCCCAGCACGAGGCGCTGAGGCAGTTCCTTGAAGGGCTGCCGCAACGGTATCTGCAGACGCGGCTGCCCGAGCAGATTCGCAATCACTTCCAGATGGCACTGAATCTGGACAACGATCCTGTGCAGTTGGATCTGCGGCCCAACCGCCAGCTCTTCGACCTGACGGTGATTACGCGGGACCGCACGCGGCTGTTTGCGGATGTGGCCGGGGCGCTGGCCGCGTGGGGCATGAATATTGTGAAGGCGGGCGCGTTTTCAAACGATGCCGGGGTGATTGTGGACAGCTTTCACTTTACCGACGTGTTCCACACGCTGGAGCTGAACCCGAGCGAAAAGGATCGGTTCCTGGCCAATATTCACGACGTTGTGGCGCAGAGAGCGTCAGTGGAACAACTGCTTGAAGCGCGCAGCCACATGAACCATATGGGCAGCTTCAAGCTGGAAGTGCCAACGCGGCTTCAGTTCGACAGCGAGTCGTCGACCCACTCCACGCTGTTGCAGGTGGTGGCGCAGGACGTGCCGGGATTGCTGCGGCAGATTGCGCTGACGCTGAGCTCGCACAAATGCGACATCAAAGTGGCGCTGATCGACACCGAGGGTCAGACGGCGATCGATGTCTTCTATCTGACGAGCAAGGAAGAAAAGCTGGCGGAAGAGACGCAGATGGAACTGGCCACGGATCTGACGGCGACGTTGGAAGGGATGCGGTAGGGGGCGTGGAAGCGCAGGCCACGGTTACGGCGTTCGATTGGGCATTGGGCTATACTTTTCTCGATTCCACTTCAGGCTTTTCTATGGCCCGCACTCGTCTGCTCATCCGCGCGTCTGGATTACTCTACGCGTTGGCTTTGGTTCTGGCGGCGTGGAACTCCACAGCCGCCCAAGCGACGGCGCCGGAGGATGCCAGCCGAAAGATCTTCGGATTCGCCGTCATCGATCGGGTAATCGCGACGGGCGCCGAGCCTGCCTTCCGCGCCGATGGATACACGCTGCGCGTGAACTCCGGGACCAGCCTGCGGTTTACTTCCGGTCCGGCTTCGATCAGTGAGGTTGGCACGAATACCTGGGTCCGCTATGAAGGCAAGCGGAACGACTCGGGCGAAATTGTTTTGAGCGCCGCCGAGTTCATCAAACCGAAGCTGCACCAGCCGAAGCGAGACCCCAACGTGTCGGTGACGCAGGTGACAGAATTCCCGCACGGAAGCATGATCGACGTCGACGGAAGTTTTCGCACCGATAGCGTCAAGCGCAGGATTGAGGATGCCGGCGGATCGTGCGGCACCGGCTGGTATCCAGTGGCAGAAAACGCTGAATTGCAGGACCGAGTGCGACGGATTGGTGTGCGCGTTGTGCCACAATACCAGCGCGATTTGCCCGACAATGACCCGGCGAAGGTTCCCTTCCGCTTCTATGCCATACAAGAGGGCAACATACGTCTCGCGCTGGCATGCAAGGATGGATTAGTGCTGGTCCCGACCCCTGTCGTAGGGCGCATGCATAACGACAGCGAGCTTGCCGCAGTGCTGGCCGATGCGGTGGCCGTGAATCTTCAGCTGCAGAACGCGCGACTGCAAGTGGACCTGAATCTGATTCGTACGGCGGAGGCGGCAGCGACTGTGTATGCGGGTCCCGCAGGCTGGACTGGCGCGGCGATTGCCACGCATCCATTCCTGCGCAAAATAGAGGAACAGCGCGGACGCATGGCACTGGCTCTCATGGCGGATGGGGGTTTCGATCCGTGGCAGGCGCCTGAGGCGTGGCGCATGCTGGCTCCGATTGATTTTCCGAAGCATCCCTCCAAGCTTAAGTATCCGGAGAGGAGCAAGTACCAATTGGAGATTCTCCAGCTGCAATACAAAACTGCGGCGGACTCTGCGAGCACACAAACCGCAAACCAAGCTGCTTCGGCGCGATAGGCTCTTACTCTGTGGTCAGTGGGCCGCGAGTTCAGTTTCGAGGTCTGCCGATCTCTGGCCTTCGTTCTGGGTCGAATCCAAACTGAGAAATTGCTGGAAGACCTCGTTCGAGAGCAGCCGGCCTCGAGCGGTGAGGCGAACTGTCTTTTCGTCGGAGGTGAGGAGGCCCTCGTCGACGAGGCGGGCGATGGTGGGCATGGCCTGGGCGACCGGCTCTCGGCCAAACCCGCGGCGCAGCGCGGCCAGCTTGACGCCGGCGTTCATGCGCAGGCCGAGGAACCAGGCCTCTTCAAGCTGGCGGGCGGGAGAGAGCCAGGCGGTTTCGGCGGGCGATGTTCCGGCGAGAGATGGCCCGCTGAGGAATTCAGTGAGATCGTCACCGACAGAAGATCGCAGGATGTAGGGCGCGGTGGCGTCAGCGGCTTCGGGCAGGGCGTAGAGCATGGACGATGCGTCGAGGCCGAGACCGAGATAGGGGCGGCGTTGCCAGTAGCGGAGGTTATGGCGCGACTGACGGCGAGTACGCGCGAAATTGGAGATCTCATATTGGTGCAGGCCGGCTGCGGCGAGGCGGTCGATGGCATGCAGATACATGTCGGCGATGGCGTCGTCAGTGGGGACGAACGAGGAGAAGTAGCGCGATCCGCCGGAGATCATCTCGCGGCCGAGGCGGGAGTCTTCATCGACTTCGAGCATGTAGATGCTGGCGTGAGGAACGGCGGCGTCGATGAGGACATCAAGCGACTCGTCCCATGAGGCAGCGGTCTGGCCGGCGAGGCCGGCGATGAGATCGATGTTGAGGTTGGAGATTCCTGCGGCCCGGAGGCGGCGGAGGTCTTCTGTGACGATGGCGCGCGAATGGAGCCGGCCACTCACCTGCGCTTCGCGATCGATGAAGGACTGGACGCCGAGGCTGACGCGGTTGACGCCGCATTCGGCGAGGGCGTGGAGTGTGTCGTCGGCGATTTGGCCGGGGGCGCACTCGACGGTGATCTCTGCTGCGGGGTCGAGCGAGAATTCGGCGCGTAAGGCGGCGAAGAGCTGCCGGAGCAGATTGGGACTGAGCAGGCTGGGCGTGCCGCCGCCGAAGTAAACCGAATCGACGCGGCGCGGGAGATGAAGGCCTAGTTGCGCGGCCCAGGCGGGAGCGGCGCGCAAGTCTTCGATTACGAGAGCGACGTAGCGCTCGTGGTCGCTTGCCGGATAGACACCGGATGCAAAGTTGCAGTAGGTGCACTTGGAGCGGCAGAACGGGAACGAGATGTAGAGGCCGAGGTCGTTCGGATCTGGAACAATCATCAGGAACAATTCTTTCACGAACGCGCGCGGGGCAGGTTCACGAGCGTGCGTGGGGCTAATTCACGACCGGGCACGGGGCTCGTTCATGAACGAGCGTGGGACGCGACGGCCGCGACTCAACCGTGGCTCGTGCAAGAATTGAGGAGGGGGATTCCTAGTTTGAAAGCCTGGCCGGTGGTCGCCATTTGCATGATTCAGGCGCTGCTCTTGCTGGCGCATTGGTTCATTTTTCATACCTGGATTGCATTTTGGGGGTCATCCAGCGCAGAGGCGACGCTGGCGCTCAAGGGCGCGCTGTTTGCGTTGGCGCTGAGCTTTGTTGTGGCCGCGCTGCTGAGCTTTCGATTTGCGAATCCGCTGGTGATTTTCATTTACCGGATCGCCGCCGCCTGGCTGGGGTTCATGACCATGTTCCTGGTTGCATCCTTCGCTTGCTGGGCGGCGTGGTACGGGGTTCAGCTCGCGGGGACCGCGACGCCGGACCGGCTGAGGGCGCCGATTGCGGCGATTCTTTTTTTCGCTGCGATTTTGGCCGGAATCTATGGAATATTCAATGCACTCTGGGTGCGGGTGAGGCGCGTGACGGTGGTGCTTCCTGGCTTGCCGGCAGCGTGGAAAGGCCGGACTGCTCTGGTGCTAAGCGATCTGCACCTCGGGCATATCAACCGCATTCGGTTCTGCAGGAAGATTGTGGCGCGTGCCATGGCGTTGAAGCCAGACATTGTCCTGATGCCCGGAGATCTGTTTGACGGAGGAAAGATCGAAGCCGCGCGGATGGCGGCTCCGCTGAAGGAGCTGAAGCCGGCCTTCGGAAAGTACTTCTCCACGGGCAACCACGACGAGTTCGGGAATGTGGCCGACTATACCGAGGTGCTCAGGGGCGTTGGGTTCCGGGTGCTTGATAATGAGAAAGCCGTTGTGGATGGCTTGCATATTCTGGGGGTTCCGTATCACGACTCGAACTACCCAATCCGGATGAAGGCGGCTTTGGAGGCGATGCGCATCCCGAAGGGCGAGGCGAGCATTCTGTTGAGCCACGTGCCCAACCGGTTGCCGATTGTGGAGCAGGCGGGCGTGAGCCTTCAGCTCTCAGGCCACACGCATGGGGGACAGATTTTTCCGTTCACCTGGGTGGTGCGGCGGGCGTTTGGCAAGTACACCTACGGGCTGCACAGGTTTGGCGAATTGCAGGTGTACACGTCGTATGGGGCGGGAACGTGGGGTCCGCCGATGCGGGTGGGGACGCGCTCGGAGATGGTGTTGCTGACCTTTGGGTAATTCAGAATCGTGGTAGAATGTAGCAACGTAGCTACATTGGGGGTGCGCCGTGGCGATTACGACGATTTCGAGCCGGGAGTTCAATCAGAACTCGGGCCGCGCGAAGCGAGCAGCGGAGCATGGGCCAGTGATTGTTACTGACCGAGGAAAGCCATCTCTTGTCGTGATGAAGTTTGAGGATTACGAGAGGATGAGCGAGAAGCGAGGGAGTCTTCTGGAGCGGCTTTACATGCCGGGGCTGGAAGAAATCGACGCTGATTTTGAATTCCCGCGTATGGATCTGGAGTTGCAGATTCCCGAATTCGACACAGAGGTGTACGCAGATGCAGAGAGCCCAAACCAGAAGTTAGAGCCACCGCATTCTCACGACTCGCCAGCAGTTCGCTGATTGAACCACGACGAAAGCCCTTTTTTGAAAGTACATTGATGTTCTTGCTCGACACCAACGTCGTCTCCGAACTCCGGCCAAGCCGAAGCCGCCATCCGCATCCTCAGGTTGCATCCTGGGCCGCTTCAGTAATCGCTGAGCAGCAATATCTCTCCACCATCGCCCTGCTTGAGCTGCAAATCGGCGTGCTTCGAAAGGAAAGGACCGACCCAGTGCAAGCCCGGGTCTTGCGAAAATGGCTTGAACAGCACGTTCTGCCTACCTTTGCGTCCCGCGTCCTGCCAGTTGACGCAGAGGTTGCCTGGCGCTGCGCGGCGTTGATGGTCCCGGATCCACGCTCCTATCGCGACGCGCTTATCGCTGCGACCGCACTTGTGCATGGGTTGACCGTTGTCACGCGCAATGTGCGCGACTTCGAACCAACAGGCGTAGCAGTCCTGAATCCGTGGCAGGATTGACGGGTTTCACGACATCGATCAGTTCATGAAGAGCGGGGCCGAGGCGAAGTTATCTTCAAATAGAGCGAGGCGAATTCCGTGGATCGAGGAGAGGCGATTGGCGCGATTTTAGTAGGGAGCATTGTGATAGTTGTTTCCTTTTTCTTCAAAGAATTTTATGAGGCAAGGGGCATACCGTTGCCTATCGTTTCAGACCGGCGGGTTCCGACTTGGCAGGGTCGGCTGATTTTCTGGGTGGTAGGCGGCATGATGATTCTGGGAGGCCTGATTTCGTTCTTCCCAAATCGCTGAGCCTCTCGTTGTTCCGATATACATCTACTCTGGCTCCGCTGTAGACTTGGCCTTCGGTTGAAAACGAGGCCAAGCCATGCACTCTGCGAGCAAACGCTTTCTTGTGATCATCTCTCTGACTCTTCTGCTGTCGGTGCCATGGGGCATGGCGCAAACCTCCGCGCCGGGCCCAGCGCCTAACGCTCGGCCCAATCTCGACTTCCCGACTGTTCTCTATGGCGTGGCCTACTACAACGAGTACATGCCGGGAGACGACGCGGATCATGCAGCGCGGCTCGAGAAGGACGTGGCGTTGATGAAGGCAGCGGGGCTGACCGTGGTGCGCATGGGCGAGAGCACCTGGAGCCTGTGGGAGCCGGAAGACGGGCGATTCGAGTACGCCTGGATGGATCGCGTGGTGGACGCGATGGGCAAGGCGGGGATCAAGGTGATTCTCGGGACGCCTACTTATTCGATACCGGCATGGATGGCGCATCAGCACCCGGAGATTCTGGCGGACAGGATTCCGGGCGGCATGTTTGGCGGCAAGGCGCAACCGGCTGTCTACGGGCTGCGGCAGAACATGGACACGGATTCGCCGGCGTACCGGTTCTATGCGGAGCGGCTGATAAGGCACATCGGGTCGCACTACAAAGACAACCCGACGGTGATTGGCTGGCAGCTCGACAACGAGACCGGGAGCTACGATGCGGCGAACAAGGATGTGTTCATCGGGTTCCAGCATTATCTCGAGAAGAAATTCAAAACTCCTGAGGAGCTGAGCAAGGCGTGGTTTCTGAATTATTGGGGCGAGAACATTCACAAATGGGAAGACCTGCCGACGCGGGATGGCACGATATCGACGGGGTACAAGCTGGAGTGGACGCGCTGGAGCCAGATGCGGGTGACGGACTTTCTGCTTTGGCAGGCGGCGCTGGTGCGGGAGTGCGCGGGGCCGGGGCAGTTCATCACGACCGACTATGGCGGCATGATGAAGCGCGACGTGAACGAAGAGGCGGTGGCCGCGGGGCTGGATATTGTGGCCGACAACATCTATCACGGCACGCAGGATCACTATGACGGATCGTTCCAGAGCTTGCAGAGCGACTTCAGCCGGAGCCTGAAGCATGGGAACTTTCTGGTGACGGAGACCAACGCGCAGACGATCGGATGGACGTCGCAGAGCCAGTTTCCGCCGTACGATGGGCAACTTAGGGAGGACGTTTACACCTATCTGGCGAGCGGCGCGAACATGGTGGAGTACTGGCACTGGGCATCGATTGCGGCAAACCAGGAGACGTATTGGAAGGGGATTCTTTCTCACGACCTGGAGCCGAACCGCGCCTATGCGGAGATGAGCAAGACCGCGCATGAGCTGGAGAAGATTGGGCCGCACCTGGTGGGGCTGAAGATTCACAACGATGTGGCGATTCTGTGGTCGCGCGACTCGGCGAATGCGATCAGCTTTATGCCCTATGGCGGACAGGTGCCCGCGCATAGCTGGACGAACGATGCGGATGGTTATTTGTCGCTGGTGCAGCAGATGCACAATTCGCTCTACGCGCTGAACATTGGATCGGATTTTGTGCTGCCGGAGACGAAGGACTTTTCGCAGTACAAGCTGCTGATTGTGCCGGCGCTGTACATATCCGACGACGCGCTGCTGGAGCGAATCTCAGACTACGTGAAGAACGGCGGGCACGTGGTGATGACCTTCAAGAGCGGGTTTGCGAATGAGAATTCCGCTGTGCGGTGGGTGCGCGCGCCGGGGCCGCTGCGCGAGGCCGCGGGCATCAGCTACCAGGAATTCTCGAACCTTGAGCACCCGCTGGCGCTGAAGGACGATCCGTATCACGTGGGCGATGAGGGCGATCAGAATAAGGTTGCCTACTGGGCGGAGTTTCTGATGCCGGAACATGCGAAGGCGATCGCGTATTACGACCATCCATTCTTTGGGAAGTGGCCGGCGATTACGGAGAATGCGTTTGGCGCGGGGACGCTGCTGTATGAGGGGACATTCCTGTCGGACGCGCTGCAAACAGCGGTGCTGAAGGAGACGCTGGGGAAGATCGGGCTGCTGGGCGAGGACCAGAAGGTTCCCGCCGAGGTTCACGTGCAGCACGGCGTGAATCGGATGGGCAAGCGGGTGCACTACTACTTCAACTACTCGGCGAAGGCCGTCGACGTGAGCTACCCGTATGCGGGGGGGACGAACCTGCTGGACAGCAAGGCAGTCGCGAAGGCCAGCGCGATGACGCTGGGCCCGTGGGACCTGGCGATTGTGGAAGAGCGGTGAAGATAGGGTCTGGGGTCTGGGGTCTAGGGTCTGGGTTATTGGGTGTCGGGTATCGGGTATGGGGTGTGGGGTCGGGGGCAGAGCCGTCGCGTTGCGGTCGAGGAGAAAACGGGGTAGGCCCAGAGATTTAGGCCTAACCGCTTCCTATTGGGACAAGTCAAATGGGCTGAGGAACCTTGATGAAATCCCGATTCGCTGTGGTTACGCTGCTCTGCGCGTGCTTCATCTCAGGATGTATGCGCGCCGCCCATCTCTATCCGATCGAGGGACCGCTCGCCGCACAGACGCCGCCTCCGATTTACACCGGAAAGATTACGGGCGTCATCAACTCCGGCAGTATCTCAGCCAAACTTGCGAACGGCCAGCAGTTTTCAGGGCAGTGGCAGGCGCAGTCGGTAAATGCGCTGGCCAAAGAGAGCACAGCAGGGGTCGTGCCGCCGTTCAACCTCTCCGCTGAATGGGACGCGGTTTACGGAACCGGTTTCTATACGGCTCACGTGCTGGGAGCGCACCTGTTTGCGCGGACAACGCTCACAGGCACGCAGGGCGGCACACTCCAAGTGGAGATGATGAGCCAACCGGTCGAAACCGCCGACGCGAGGGATGTTGCTGCGCCAGTTATCAAGGGCGTTGCCAGGGATGAAAAGGGGAACGTGTACAAGGTGGCATTCTGAATTGAATCTGCCGCCCGCACGCGAGGGCCAACCGCGCCCTAATTAAGAAATGTCAATTCAGCGCGAGACCTCCAGCTTTGGTTCGGTCGGGTTGCCGGCGACTCAGCAGCCAGGTTTGAGCAGGACCTCGTGCCCAGCCGATGGATGAGGGGTGTCTGTCGGGGCAACCGATCTTGGCGATCATGGGGCTGTGGGCCAGATCGAGGCTGACCGGGGCCTGGGGCCGATGAGAAATGTCCCGGAATCGGCTCGATTTGGGCAACTTCGAGGCGCGGCTCTCCGTCCATTCATGGGACGCTTCCCTGCCGGAGCTCAGTCTGGGTTGATAGCATGGGTTGGGACAAGCTAAGAGGTTAACTTTAGGGGGATTCATGCAGTTTTCGCTACTCCGCGGCGGGCACAGGATGTTCGTTGTTACAACAATGTTCACGCTGATGCTGGCAGTTCAAGTGGGCACCGCCCAAAGACGATTCACGCCCAGGCCGAGCGGGCCCTGGGACAACAAGAGCCTTTCGCCCGACGAGCGCGCCGACCTGGTGATCAAGCAGATGACTCTCGACGAGAAGATCGCCATGCTGCACGGCGTGGGGATGCCCACCGACGACCCGTTTACGGTGGAGAATGCGCCGTCGAATCGCGGCGTGGGCTATGAAGTGGGCGTGCCGAGGCTGGGCATTCCGGGCATCGACATGAGCGATGCGGCGTATGGAGTGAGGTCGAGCCAGGCGAACGGGCGCTATTCGACGGCACTGCCGGCCAACGTGGCGGCTGCGGCAAGCTGGGACACGGACGCCGCCTATGAGTACGGGAAGCTTATCGGGACGGAGCTGCGGGCGCAGGGCTACAACATGTCACTGGGAGGCGGCGTGGACATTACGCGCGAGCCGCGCAACGGGCGGACCTTTGAATACCTGGGTGAGGATCCGATTCTAGCCGGCACGCTGGTGGCGAAGCTGATCCAGGGCACGCAGTCGCAATTTGTGATTGGCGACATCAAGCACTACGCGTTCAACGACCAGGAGAGCGGCCGCAATTCAGTGAATATCACCATTGACCGCCGGGCGGCGCATGAGACCGATCTGCTGGCGTTTGAGATTGGCGTGACCGACGGCAAGCCGGCGGCTGTGATGTGCAGCTACAACCGCGTTAATGGCGATTTTGCCTGCGAGAACAAATGGCTGCTCACCGATGTGCTGAAGAAGGATTGGGACTTCAAGGGCTTTGTGCTGTCGGACTGGGGCGGCACGCACTCGACCGAACAGGCTTCGAAGGCCGGACTCGACAACGAAGAGCCGGGGCGCTTTTTCTTTGAGGACAGGTACAAGGCTGCCGTGACCGCGGGAACGATTTCTCAGGCCGAAGTCGACGAGCACGTTCATCGGATTCTGCGCGCGATGTTTGCGGCGGGTGTGATCGATCATCCGCGCGAGCGCTCGGTGGTGGATGTTTTTTCCGGGCTGGACGTGGCGCGGAGGATTGAAGAAGGCGGCATCGTGCTGCTGAAGAACACGGCAGGCGCGCTGCCGCTGAACGCGGGCAACATTCACACGATTGCAGTAATCGGGTCGCACTCGGATGTGGGAATGATCAGTGGCGGCGGATCGGCGCAGGTGGACCCGCCGGGGGGGAATGCGATTGCCGCTCCGGGCAAAGGCGCGACGCGCTGGATGCAGGAGATCTGGTTTCCGACTTCTCCGCTGAAGGCGATTCAAGCGCGGGCGCCGGGAGCGACGGTGACGTATGACTCGGGCGATGATGCGGAGAAGGCAGCCGAAGTGGCCAAGGGCGCTGACGTGGCGATTGTGTTTGCCTATCGGTGGGCGAGCGAGGGCATGGACCTGAATAACCTTTCGCTTCACTTCAAGCTCAACGGCAAGGACGTGGACCAGGACAAGCTGATTGAGAAGGTGGCGGCGGCCAACAAGCACACAATTGTGGTGCTCGAAACGGGCAACCCGGTGACGATGCCGTGGGTGGATGCGCCGGCAGCGATCGTTGAAGCGTGGTACGCGGGCTCGGACGGCGCCAACGCGGTGGGCAACGTTCTGTTTGGAACGGTGAACCCGAGCGGCAAACTGCCGAACACATTTCCGAAGAGCGAGGCGGACCTGCCGCGCTTGAAGATTGCGCAGCCGCAGGCACATGCGTTCTCCGGGCCGGTTTCGCCAGAGACGATCGCCAAGGGCGCGCCGCCGTTCCAGGTGAGCTACGACGAAGGGCTGAAGGTCGGCTACAAGTGGTACGACGCCGAAAAGAAGCCAGTGCTGTTCCCGTTTGGATATGGACTGTCGTACACGACGTTTGGCTACTCGGGGCTGACGGCGAGCGGGGGCGACACGGTGAAGGTGAGCTTCGCGGTGAAGAACACCGGCGATCGCGAGGGCGTCGAGATTGCGGAAGTTTACTCGACGATTCCCGACCCGCTGGAACCACCAAAGCGGCTGATTGGCTGGAGCAAAGTGAAGCTGGCAGCCGGCGAAGAAAAGACCGTGACGGTAGAGGTCCCTCGCAAGTATTTATCGATCTGGGATGAAGCGAAGGACTCATGGACGCTGCTACCGGGCAACTACACGATCATGGTCGGCGGGTCGTCGGACAAGCTGCCGTTGACGACTTCGGTGAGCCTGAAGTAGCGGACACAAACAGTTGATGTACCAATGCGCCCTGTCTCTTTCTTTACTCCTTCACGGAGCCGAGCGAGGGACGGGGCGCATTTTGTGCAGGGCCAGTGAACAAGGGTACTTAACGGAGCCACAGAAGATTGAATTCACTTGACAGGCTCGCGCTCTCGCTTTTCAATCAAGCCCAAGCGTCCCCCGCGCAAATTGCAATCAGCTTCCCAGGAGGAAAGGCACAATGATGAACGGGAGAGCACTGCTTTGCGCAGCGCTTGCGGCGGGATTGGCGGGTTGCGCCTCGGCTCCGGCGCCGGCGCCCGTAGTGGATACGAGCACAGCGGACCAGGCGGCAATCCGGGCGCTGGAAGACAAGTTCGCGGCGGCGTTCAACGCCAAGGACTCAAACGCAATCATGGCGCTGTATTCGTCGAGCGACGACCTGGTGGTATTCGACGTGGTCCCGCCGCGGCAGTACACGGGATGGGCCGCCTATAAGAAGGACTGGGATGACACGTTCGCGGCGTATCCCGGCCCGCTGGTATTCCAACTGAACGATCTGGCGGTGACGGTTGGCAGCGACGTGGCGTACAGCCACAGCATTCAATCCGTCACGATGACGGACAAGAAGGGCAAGAAGGTGAACATGACCGTGCGCGTGACCGACGGGTACAAGAAGGTGAACGGTCAGTGGGTGATCGCGCATGAGCACGCGTCAATACCGGTAGACGAAGCGACAATGAAGGGGATTCCGGATTCGAAGTAGCCGCGTTGTCTGGGTTTGAAGTAAATGCCGGTGACTAAGGTACTCGGGCGGAGTTACCAATAGCCGCGCGCCGCGCGTCCATGCTAGATTATTTTAGTACCGATAATCCCTTCTCATCGCAGGTTCCGGATGGTCGAATTGATCGCGCCAGCCTCAGATAGCCATGTGGGCGCGTCAAAGATTGTCTCAGAACTTCACGCCCGGCGCATTCGGCCCTTTTTTGCGCGGGTCGCCAAGCAGATTTTCAACGTGCGCCGCGGCTGGTCATTCCGCCGCTTCCGGCCCGTTTCTGATCTTGTCTCCCCGGTAGGCGAACCGGGGAAGACCGGAATGGGCCGGTTTATCTCAGCGCCCGTTGCAGTTTTCCTGGGAGCGCTGTTCCTGGCGTGGCCGGCGATCTATAACGGCTTTCCGCTCATTTATCCGGATACAACGGACTACATCAACGGCGGCCGGCTCATCGCAACGGCGTTAATTCGACATCATCCGTCACCCTACTACGGCCTGCGATCGACGATTTACAGCCTGAGCATTCTGCCCTTTCATTTGGGTGTCACGCTTTGGCCGGTAGTGGCGCTGCAGTGCCTTCTCGTCTCTTATGTTCTCTGGCTCGTTGTTCGATCTTTGGTGTCGAGAAAGCCCGCCGCACGCTTCCTCATTCTCATGTTGCTGCTTAGCCTGTTGAGCAGTGTGAGCTGGTTTGCATCGTTTGTAATGCCTGACATTCTGGGCCCGGTCCTCTATCTATGTGTCTATTTGCTGGTCTTCGCCCGCGAGAGTCTTTCGCGCCTGGAGCGGTTGGCTCTTTGCCTCATCTCCTCGTGGGCCATTGCCTCCCATTCATCGCATTTGCTGATATTCGCCAGCCTCTGCTTCTTCCTGGTTTTACTTTCAATCCGCCATTTCAATCGCGCCCAACTCAGAGTTGGCCTTGAATTGACGGCCATCCTCGCGCTTGCCGTTGGCGCCCAGGCCGCATTGAACGGCATCCTCTACGGCAGGTTTTCTCAGGGAGTCAGCCGTGTTCCTTTTGTGACCGCGCGGCTCATCGCGGACGGCCCCGGACGCTGGTATCTGGAGAAGCATTGCGGGGAGCCGCGTTGGGAGATGTGCAAGTATGTGAGTAATATCTCCGGCACTTCTACTCGGTTTCTTTTTGATGTGAATGGAGTCTGGGCGAACGCATCCGCCGACTCCCAGAATCGAATACTGCAGCAGGAGCCGTCTTTCGCGCTAGCCGCGGTGCGCGCTTATCCGCTGGAGCAGGCCGAAAAATCGGCTTCCAATTTCTTCAGTCAACTGATTACGTTTGATCTGGAAAGCCTCAGACCGCACCCGTTGGTTGAAATTCAGATACCCAGGGATCTGCCTCGGACGCAACGTCAGTACTTCGAGGGTCGCCAGGCACGTAATCAGCTTCCCCTCACGCTCTTCACATTCATTCAATACGGCGGAGTTGTCGCCTCACTTCTCTGCATTGCAGCGCTGGTGCCCTGGCTCTGGCGGAGTCGTCCTGCCAGGCTTCTTGGACTGGGCCTGGTTATCGCCCACCCGGTTGTTGTGAACGCGCTTGTCACCGGTGTGCTGGCGTCGGTGCTCGATCGTTTTGAGGGCCGTGTGATCTGGTTAGTGCCGCTTCTGGCCGCCCTTTGCGCTTTCAGTTGGCAGGAAAGCCATGCAGCAGCATCTACGCGGGCTTGAGTTGTGGAGAGCAAGGCGCGGGACCTGGAGGCTTTCCCCGTGTAAGACAAGTTCGCGGCGGCGCCGCGCAACCTGGTGCTCCCGGCTCTGAAATTGGCTACTCGCCCTCGGGCGGGAGTTGCTCGAGCAGCCGCTTCCAGGTTTTCTGGTTCTTGCGGAAGCCCCTCTTGAGATCGTCGAGAATGCGCTCGAAGTCGGCATTGGTGCGCAGGTTATTCCACGCGGGGTTCTTCTGAAACCATGGGTAGTTCTCGTTGCCCAGGTAGATGGCGCGGCGCAACCAGTGCAGCGCCTCGCTGGAGTCGCCTTCCACCGCGAAGTAGGTGGCCAGGCGATAAGCCATCTCGCTATCGGCTTCAGCGGCAGCCAGCGTATCGTCTTTGAGCAGAGCGGCGGCCTGGTCGCGGTGACCGGCTTGGACGTAGCAAAGAGCCAGCGTGGGGACGGCGATGCGCAGCGAAGTGTCGTCGCGCACAACGCTCTCGAGAATGCGGATGGCCTCTTCGAGGTTGCCGAGGCGCATCTGCTGATAGCCGGCAGAGGTTCGCAACAGCGGATGACGTCGCTCGAGGGCGCGGCCTTTCTCCAGTTCATCGCCGGCAAGCTCGATCTGGTTTTGATAGTGGTAGACGCGGGCGCGGTGGTTGTAGAGGATGGGCGCGTTTGCGGGGTTGAGCTTGAGGGCGCGGACGAACTGCTGGAGCGCTTCGTCGTACATGCCGTCTCCGCGCAGCGCCATGCCGGCGACCATGTGGACGTTCCAGTCGTTTGCGGCGGAGGCGAGGAGATTGGCCACGCCGTGCCGCGCAGATTCCTTTTCTCCGCGCGAGAGCAGCATGTAAATGCGGTAGAGGTTGGCCTCAGTGGAGGCGGGGTCGAGCCGCAGCGCCTCGTCGAAGTCGCGGCGGGCATGCATGACATGGATCTGTCCGCCGAATCCGTGGCGCACGTACTGCAACTCAGCAATGCCGAGGCCGCACCATCCGGCGGCAAACTCAGGATCCTTGGCAGTGACGCTGGTGAAGAGCGCCTGAGCACGATCGAGATCGACGCGCGAACCGGTGCGCATCATGAAGGAACTGAGCAGGGCGCGCGCCTGGAGGTAATCTTCGCTGACCGGACCGGGGAGCGAGGCATCGCGGGGCGCGGGGCGCGAGGCGTCCATCTGCTCGCCGGCCGGGAGGCCATGCAGCGAGGCAAAGACTTCGTTGGAGATTTCGGTCTGCACGGCAATCAGATCGAGGGAGGCGACGCGAATGGCGCCGCCGGAGCGCACGCTCTTTGTGCCGACGTCGAGCAGTTGCCAGTTGAGATCGAATCCTTCGTCGGAACGAAGGAAGCTGCCGGCAAGGATGAAGGAGACGAGGAGCTTTTGGCCGACCTGCAAGGGGTCCATCTGGGCGGTGGAGAACTGCATGAGCGTGCTGGATGGGCGAATGACGAGCCCCGGAATACGCGCCAGGCGCGCGGCGATGGCATCGGCAAGCGCGAATCCGTAGAGCGGCGCGGCCTCGGTTGCGCCGAGGTTTGTGAACGGCAAAACCATCAGAGAGTTCTGCGCCGTGCGGCCGACGGCGGGCTCCCGGAACCGCTCTGCGAGCATGGAGAAGAAGCCGGTGTTGCGCATCTCCTGTTCCGCGGCGGAGACAGGCAGGTTGGCAGCGGCATCGCCCGGAATGACGCCCGTCTCAATCTGCAGAGCCTTCATGATGGTCTTGAGGGCTTCGCGGACTTCGGCCGCGGAGGTGTAGCGCGAAGCAGGCGTCTTCTCAAGGCAGGCGGCGATGACGCTCTTGAGTTCAGGGGAGATGTCGCGCACGATCTCAACGATGTCGAAGGGCTCAGAGAACTGAATGGCGCGAATGATGTTGAAGTCCTCGGCCTCAGGGCGGGCGAAGGGATGGCGTCCGCTGGCCAGTTCGTAGAGGATGACGCCGAGAGCCCAGACATCGGATTGGACGCTGGAATGGCCGGTGACGAACTGCTCGGGGGCCATGTAGCGGATGGTGCCCCCGCGCGCGGTGTAAGTGGCGGCGACGGACGCGTCGCGGGCCAGGCCGGGCCTGGATGGGTCAAAGCTTGCGTCCTCAGGATGGAGGCGGCGGGCAAGACCGAAGTCGAGAATCTTCACCAGGCCGCCATCGGTGAGCATTACGTTCTGGGGTTTGAGGTCGCGATGAAAGATGCCCAGCGTGTGAGCCGCCTGGAGGCCGTCGGCGATTTGAATGCCGATGGACAGCACAAGCTGCAGCATGGCAGGACCGCGCGCGATGAGACGGTCGAGCGACTGGCCTGGAACGTACTGCATGACGATGTAGCCTTCGTCGCCGGTTTCGCCGACTTCGTAGATGGCGCAGACGTTGGGGTGCTCGATGGCGGAAGCAAGGCGCGCTTCGCGCAGGATTGTGGTGCGCAACTGCTCGGCGGAAAGCGCGCCGGTGCGCAGGATCTTGAGCACCACCGGGCGCTGCAGCAGGCTGTCATTGGCGAGATAGACCACGCCGCTGCCGCCTGCGCCCAGCTTGCGGATGATCTCGTAATGTTCGATCGTCTTGCGCGCCATAATCAGGGCCTGCTCACAATCCAAGTGTAACGATTCACTCGTAAAGAGCGTCTCAGGCCCGAGATTTGCACACGCAAAAGCAACGAGGTGAGTCTGTTACCTTCGTACTGAGAATGAGCAGCGAAGGGAAAGAATCGGCCCGGCAGCATTTGGGCCGGCGTTGGGGCAATCGCAGGGGCCAGAACGGTGGCCTGGCCGGAGCATTCGTGTCCTGCTTGATCGTCGTGGGCGCGGGGCAAGCGATTGCGCAAGGGACGGTCGCGCAGACGGCGGGAGCAAAGCAAAGCGCGAAGCCGGATACCCAAGATGCGCCGCAACAGGGCGGGGCGCAGGTGCACACCGGCGTGACCAGCGGGTTGGATACTGAAGCGCGGCTGCAGAACCTGCTTGCGGATCACCAGTTTTTGCGCATCGAGGCGCAGTTGGATCAGATGCCGCCGGATGAGGCGCAGTTCTATCGGGGCATGCTGGCGAATCGAAGAAACGATTTGAAGGCATCGGTTGCGTTGCTGGAGCCGCTGGCCGACAAAATTGCGGCGACGGGGGCTGCGGAACAGGAGAAACCGGGACAGGAAAAGCTGCTGAGGAAGGCGCTTGCCGAGGACTACCTGCGGCTGGGCGAGTGGGCGAAGGCGGCCCTGGCCTACCGGACGCTGGAGACGCGTGTGGGCACCCAATTGACTGCCGACGAACAGGACGAGTTGGAGCTGCCCGTGAAGCTGCTGCCGCTGGCCGCG
>Ga0181520_10006365_pt1 | contig 18092 bp, 17 predicted proteins | sample PEATcosm2014_Bin_29_FD_132451 | JGI IMG/M metagenome (GOLD analysis project Ga0181520, IMG submission 132451) | Peatland microbial communities from MTU Mesocosm Facility, Houghton, MI, USA - PEATcosm2014_Bin02_30_metaG | ecosystem: Environmental > Terrestrial > Soil > Wetlands > Peat | place...
CAGGTCTGGGTCATCCTCAATGGTCGCGCGCATATTCGTCGAATGCGGAGTGCCATCCGGATGCATGACTTCGCTCAGAACGATATAGGCGTCCTTGCGGCTTGGGTCGGGATAGAGAGCCACGGGCTTAAGAACGCAGTCAGACTTGCTGCCCTCGGCCTGCATCGTGGAACTGCCATCAAAGCCCCAAAGGGGCAGATCGGCAAGCGTGGGTGGTTTCTCAAAAGCCTTGAGTAGACTCTTGCCGCGCAGTTCAGGAACGGGCTTCTTGCCGTCAAGCCAGATGTACTCAAGTTTGTACTTTGCCATGGGTCTCCTTCGAGCAGGAAATGATGTGGGTTTGCATTCAAATCGTAGAGCTTTGGTCGTAAGGAATCCGTGAAGATTTCTCTGCTAAATAGTTCTACCGGCGATGTGCAATGAGCATCATCAACAAAAGGATCGCAACCGGGATGAGAGCTATCGCGGCATAGTAAAGAATCGCCCGAGGCAGTTGGGCCTTGCGCTTGCTCCAATTGCGGATTTCGGACCGATCTTCGACCCCAACCTGGTCCAGATGCTGCAAATCGTGTGCAAAATCCTTCGCCTTTGCATAGCGATTCTTCGGATCGCGCTCGAGAGCGCGATACAGCACTTCCTGCAGTTGCGGCGAAATACTCGGATCCACCACCGACGGCGGCGTTGGATAGTTCAACAGACGGTCGTTCATTACTTCCAGCGGCGATGAGCCGGTGAATGGCTGCTTGCCCGTCAGCATCTCGTACAAGATGATGCCCATCGCGTAGACGTCCGAACGCCCATCCCCTCGCTTACCCTTCGCCTGTTCAGGCGAAATGTAGTCCGCGGTGCCTAGAGTCGCCGTAAAGTTGGCATAAGTCAGACGTCGTGCCGCCGAGTCGCCGGCAATCCCGAAATCGATCAGCTTGATATTGTCATTGGCATCCACCATGATGTTTTCCGGCTTCAGGTCGCGGTGGACCACACCGTTTTCATGGATGTATTCGAGAGCCTCGAGCACTTCGATTGCGATTCGTATCGCCCGATCCTGCGACATCTTTCCTTCGCTTATGATCTCGCGCAACAGCCTTCCATCGCACCACTCCATCACCATGTAGACGCGCGAGCGCTTTTCAACGGCAAACACTCTCATCACTCCTGGGTGACTCAGCCGCTCGCCAATGCCGGCTTCACGCTGGAATCGATCGAAAAGAATCGGGTCGGCTTCCATGTCAGGGTGCGGAATCTTCAGGGCAACCACGCGGTTGTTGCGCAGGTCGGTAGCGCGATAGATAGAAGCCATTCCGCTGCGCGCAACGGGAGCGTCAATGCGGTAGGAGTCAATTTGCGTTCCAGCTTCGACGCTGTCAAGAAATCCCATCGTCCGTTCTTACTCCAAGCAACGCCTTCACCACTCTACAGGCTGAACCCATGGAATTCGTTACAAACTTGAGACTAGGGTCGCCCAGATCTTAAGATGGCAGACTGTAGGGTCGGCCGCGATACATACCCACTTGCTCCACAGATCGCACGCGAATTACTTGCGCCGTGGTGTTATCGTTGCCATCGATCTCGACGGCCCGTGCCACCAGCTCTCGTGCAATCTCATCGATGTTCTTCTGCTGCGAAACAATCTCCGCAATCATCGGAGTGCTCATCTCGTCGTGCAACCCATCGGTGCAAAGCACGAGCAGATCCCCAGGCTGCAGAGTCAATGCTGTCGTGTCGGGCGATACAAACATCTCCGGCCCGAGAGAGCGAATTAACACATGGCGCGCGTCTGAGTCCGCGATATCGCTCGCTGAAATCAAGCCAAGCTTTCTTTGTTCATTCACCCAGGTATGATCCTGAGTAATCTGCTTTGCCTTACCATTGCGCACCAGGTAGCATCGCGAATCGCCCACGTGCGAAACGATGGCTTGGTCGTGCCGCAGTGCACACGCCACCACGGTCGTTGCCATCTTCTTGCCACGATATTGCGGAGCCAGAGTGCAGTCGTGCACCGCTGCATTGGCAAAGTGGATTAGCCTCGGCAGGAGACTGATCAACATCGCTCCCGATTGTGCCTTGGCAAACTCGTCGGTGATCACGGAAACGGCCGTGGCAGAAGCCACCTCGCCCAGGTCCATTCCACCTACACCGTCTGCAACGGCAAAAAGATAGCCGTGCGATCGCGCCTGCTGGCGCGAAGAGGGAATGAATGATCCCATAGAGTCTTCGTTATTGGTTCGGACTTTGCCTGGATCGCTGGCCTGGCCGAACTGTACCTCTAACATGAGCGATGCCGCCTGAAAGGTTCTTCCGCGATTTCGCGGGGAATTTCTAATGTTCATAAACCAATATGTTCAAAAGCCTACTGGGTGGTACTCCGCAACCGCTTTTGCCAAAGCGGCCCTCGAAGATACCACCCAGTATCTCTGTTACAGCTTTCGGTTACCTAGCAACTAGCTGAGAACGTTCTTCGATTCAAGCAGAACCGTTTTTCCTTTAGCCTTGGAAGAACGCAGGAAGTAAATCGCTCCGTACAGCCCCCAGATGCCAGAGATGGCGAGCGCTCCCAGCGGTTCCATCTTTGTGCCGAGGTTAAAGAACGGACCTGCCACGTAGAAGCCCATGCAGACCAGATTGGCCAGCAGGCCGAAACCGGGAATGAGCGTGTGAACCAGGAAGTTGTGGTCCGGCCGTCCATGGTAAGCCACTATGCACAAGAAGCAGCTCAACGCATAAAGGATGAATGTTCCAAAGTTCGAGGTTAGCGTGATCATCAACAGAGAGTTGGGCAGCGCCGCCAATTTATCGTGCGTCGTATACCCAAAGCTTGAGAACAGCCCATGCGGCAAAGCGGCGATGGTAGCATCCGTCGGTGCGGTTGCATCGGCAAAAACGAACGAAACGGCAACAACGCCGATGACCGCGGAGATCACAGCCAGCGTCCAGATGGCTCTGCGGGGGGACAGGGAACCGGCATGCAGAATGCCGAAGTGCTCGGGAGCTTCGTCGTCTTTGCCCATGGCATAAGTCACGCGAGCCCCCGTGTTCATGCAACTCAGCGTGGTGCCGATCAGCGCAAAGAAGACGGTGACCGCTTCCGCAAGCATGAAGTACTTGCCATGGCCTTGGCCGAGCAGCGCATCCCCGACCATGATCATCATGTCTCCGATGGGAGCGGCGGATCCCGTGGCGCTTGCCATGGTATAGCCGGAGTTGAGGAAGTAGTTGGCCGCAAAATATTCGATTAGGTAACAGACCAACCCCTGGATTAACAACGACGCAATGACCGCAATGGGAATGTGTTTGGTTGGATTTTTCGCCTCGCCTCCCATTGAGGTCACCGATTCGAAGCCGACCAGGATGAGAATTGCGACCGTCGCTTGAATGAACATGTAACTGAATTTGTGCGGCGCAACCACCGATGCAGCGTTGGGATGCGCGAGGAAGTTGCCGCTTGCATCTGTCTCGGTATAGTCAATTGTGAACGGAACGGGCTTGCCGGCCTTATCCAGCAGCGGGAGTGGGTTCCCGCTTGCGTCACGGACCGTTGAACCGTCCTTCGCCGTGGCGAATTGATAGGTATAGGTCGAGAGCGTTTGCCCATCGTAGTTGAATGCAGGTGAGCCCGCGGGATGGTTGACGCGATAGCCGAGCGCCAGCACGCTGAAGACAATCAGCGCCGAGATCTGCACAATATTAATCGCCAGGTTCACTGCGGTTGAGGCGCCGGCGCCCTTGGAGGCGATCCACGCGACGAAGAATGAAAAGACCACCGCAACAAGTCCCATGAAAACCGGGCCCGGATTCGACCCGCTCATGACGTTGGGATAGAGAAAGCCAACGATGTAGCCACAGAAGACGCCGGTGACAGCCACCATCACGCCGGGGTAGACCCAGTAGTAGAGGTGCGAGCCCCAGCCGACTATGAATTTTGCGATGCGGGCATACTTGAAGGCCTTATCCTTCGACAACATGGCCTGCTCCGCATAGTAGTAGCTGGAACCGGTGCCGGGATAGAGCTTGGAAATCTCAGCGTAGGCAACGGCCGTGGCCAGACACAGCAGCAACGCGGCAAAGATGCCAAGCCACATCGCGGGCGCGGTTGATGGTTGGCCGGCGACTCCTGTACCGGCTTGGATGGCGAAGGTGAGCCATAGAAAGGCGCCGGGAGCGATGAGCGCCATTGCGTTGCTGGTCAGCCCGGTAAGACCTAGGGTGGCCTGCATCTGCGGTGCTTTTTGGTCTGCCATGAGCATTCTCCTGGAAATTTGAAAATTCGTGGGTCTGCTTCGGGGTAGGGATTCCCGCTCATTTCGATTGGCTCGCCCGTCTCCAATTTCCTACGCGGGCTGATGCAGGACGGGTTCTTTGGATAACTGAAAGGCTAGAGTCGCTTCTATAAAGATGAAATGAAGAAACTCAACTCCTGCCTTAAAACCCGTTTGCGAGAATCGCGGCTTCGTCGGCGATGACCGTCGAGCCCGCGACCTCCTGGGGCTAGCGCTTGGGACCGAAGAATGCGACAAACCCGACGGTCGCCGTCGATTGCGCATCGACAAAATTGGCGTTGCCCTTGTGGAAAAAGGGTTCATCCGACCAATCGCGCCGATACTCAATGCGTGTGAGCAGTCCTTCTGCCCACTTGTATTCATAAGTCCCCGTGAACTCCTTGACTTCCTGTGCGACGCCTGTCGAATAGCCATTCATGTCGTGGAAGTACTCGAAACGGCCCGCTAGTGCCGATGTTCCGTTCAGTTGCTCGTGTACCGCCAATGCGACGCCCTGCCAATGATTTAGATTGGTGTCGCCGACCGCCGTTGTCCCGCTTCCCGTGATCGCATCGCGGTTCTGGCCGTAGTCGTAGTTCAGGTACGCATTGAACTTGGCGTTAGGCGTAAGGAGCAATGTCGTATCGATCAGGTTTCTGTATCCCTTTTCCGTCTCGGCATTCGAAGGTCCGGTGTAGTAGTTCACGTTCCACGTGTACTTGGGCTTCACCAAAGCGTTCGTTAGGCCAATGGTCACGCCGCCATTATTCGTAGTTACGTTGTTCCATCCGTTCACTACCTGCACGCCGATTGTGTCCACTTTCGACACCGGCAACGACGAGCGCAAGCCGAAATGGTAGTAGGGAATTGCCCAGGCGAACAGGACCGAGCGCGAATAATTCCAGTTGTCCTTGGACTCGATCACCTCGGCTCCTGCCGAAGTTACGAACTTTCCAAAATCCAACTCCAGGCCCTTTGCCTTCGGCGGTTTCAGGCTGATAAACGCCTGCTCGATGTAGTCGCCTTGATCGTGCGAACCACCATTGACGAGCGTGTTGGTGCGGCCATAGAAGACATCGACATGGGCGCCGACCGGGTCTGGATCGTGATTCAGCGTCAGCCGAGCTTCGCTCAAATTGAACTGGTCCGTTTTGTCATTGAAGTTGTACAGGTCGTTGATTTGCCCATTCGCCGCATCGCTCGGGCGATTGGCGTTGTAGCTGTAATAGCCGTCGATCAGACCGCTGATATCCATCGGCCCGACGCTCCATGTCGGCGCCGCTGCCGGTGCGGCAGGAGGAGCAGGTGCTTGTGCGGGTGCTGCTGGCGCTGAAGCCGGAGCTTGATCCGGCGCGGGTGCGGGGGCTGCGGGAGTTTGTGCGGCAGCCGTCAACGACGCCGTCAGGGTCGCGCTGGCGATCGAAAACAGAAGGCGGTTTAGGTGCAGGTGCATCGACACTGTTCCTCCGGTAAAATGATGGATTTTGTTAATACGCGGGAAGATTTCAGAGACAGCATGGGGCAAGGTCGCACGTGGTACCGTGCTGACTCGGTTCCGGCCCAACTTGGACCGTTCGGGTTCTTTGACCTAGTTGACCCTTTGTTGAGGGGCGGGAGTCGTCTTGCGCTTCTCCTCGGGTAATGATTGGCAGCTGCTTGTTAACACTAGTAATGCAAACGAGTCATAAAGAAAAAATGAAGAATAGAAAAAGATATCCTTATGCCCCTCATCGGCTTATCTAGAGCGGGTCTTTCGACATATTTGCGATTCACCTACGCTCGCCCTTACACCTCGGCGCATAAGAATGGCATGGGTTTCCTGTTAAAATTCAGACACGATTTCCAATCGTGAAAGTGGATCTGCGGCCAGCGCTGAATTTGTTCGCTCTTAACTTCCGCGCAGCGCACGAAGATGCGTAATTCATCCAAGCTCGCGGAATACCCACTCCGAGTGTCCGAAGGGAAAGGACGTACCGGTTGTCTGGCACATACATCCCCTTACGAACCACGCTGGGCGCCCGGCGCACTCGCGGCACAGGCTCGCGCGCGCTACTGTTCACCCTTGAATCCGCTTTGGGCATTGTGTCAATTTGCTTTGTCGGATTGCTCGCCCACTGGTTTCAGTGGCTGCTGCCTGTCTCTGCTCTTCTTTGCCTGCTTATCGTGGTCCCGACGGCCCTGCTCTGCGGCTTTTGGCAAGCCGTCCTCGTTTCGCTGTCCGCCGTAGTTGTGCAAAGCTACCTGACGGCCCGCCAGGCCGAATTCAATCCTGCCACCGACCCCGCGAATTCCGTGACACTTCTGGCCTTCGTGCTCACCGCTTTGCTCGTCAGCCGACTCTCGGCTCGCGTTACTGAGCACGCAAAGGAATCAGAGTCGTGGGGCGGTCAAATGCACGACCTCTACGAGTTCACTCGACGTACTCTGCAGATGAATCTTCACGTGGAGCCAGGTCCGCAACTGGCCGAGCTGGTTCACGAAATATTCTCGCTTGAGGCAGTCGTCGTTTTTGACGCGGACCTGCACGAGACTTATCAGGCCGGTTTCTGGAAGGAAGATCCACAGGAATTGGCACAAAATATCTATTACTTCGAGACCTCCGACGACGATCCCGAGACTGGTATCGGCCGCCGCGTGGTTCGCCTGGGAACAGTCCCCATCGGCAGCATGGTTGTTCGCGGTGACACCAGTCCGCTCACAAATAACGCGATTGCTTCATTGATCGCGATTACCTTTGACCGCTATCGCGCCTTCGCGAACGAGAGCCGCATCGAGACTGAACGGCGCACCGAACAGCTCCGATCCACCGTTCTTGACAGCCTCGCTCACGCCTACAAGACGCCCCTCACGGCTATCCGCGCGGCCAGCACCGGCCTTAGCGAAATGGGCCATCTCTCGCCTTCACAGGCAGAACTTGTTTTCCTCATTGACGAGCAGGCCGGTCAGCTTAACGAGCTGACGGCTCGCCTGCTCACCACCGCTCGCCTCGATGCCGGTGATGTCGCCATTGATGCCCTCACAATCAACGTTGGCTCCCTTATCGAAGAAGTCGTGGCCGGACTGAGCGACCGTCTCGCGAGCATGAAAGTCGTGATTAGCCTGCCCGACGAAGGCCTCATTCTTACCTGCGATCGCCAGCTCATGGTCATGCTGCTCACGCAATACATCGACAATGCCTGCAAATATTCGATCTTCGGGACTGCGATCACGATTGGTGCGATTCACTCCAAAGCCGAAGTAATCTTTTCAGTGCACAGCTTCGGCCCCGTCATTCCTATGTCCGACCGCGAGCGGATCTTCGACCGCTACTACCGCTCCTCCACTTCGTCCAACCGCGCTCCTGGTACTGGTATCGGCCTCGCCGTCGCCAAGCGCGTCGCCCTGATCCATGGTGGATACGTCTGGGTTGCCAGCGACGAAGAGGACGGCACAACCTTCTACGCGGCCATACCCGCACCTGTACAAAAGAGGAAAGCTCGATGAACCAACCTGCCATTCGTGTTCTCATCGTTGACGATGAAGCGGCTATCCGCCGCGCCCTGCGTCCCCCGCTCGCAGAACTCGGCTTCCAAGTTCACGAAGCTTCTCGCGGAGAAGAAGCATTGCAAATGCTCCATTCCTCTCCAGTCGACGTCGTCTTGCTCGACATCAACATGCCCGGCATCGGGGGCATCGAGACGCTCCGGCGCATCCGCGCCTTCGCACCGCGCTTGCCCGTTCTCATGGTGACGGTCCTCGAAGCGGAGGAGGAGAAAGTCGAAGCGCTCGAGCTTGGCGCCGATGACTACATCACCAAGCCTTTCAGCACGCGTGAACTTATCGCGCGCATCCGCACCGCCCATCGCCGCGTCCACGCGCCAACTCGCGTCGAAGATGCCCCGATCGAAATCGGTGAAATTCGCCTTACCCCAGCACGCCGTAGCGTCACCAAGCGCGGCCAGCCCGTTCACCTGACGCGCAAGGAGTACGACATTCTGTATTGCTTGATGAGCCGCGCCGGCCGAGTGATCACCTACTCGCGATTGCTCACTGCAGTCTGGGGCGCGGACTGCCGCGAAGAAGTCGAGTATCTTCGCACTTTTGTTCGGCAATTACGCAAGAAAATTGAGGACGATGCTTCCAACCCAATTTATCTGCTCACCGATGTCTACGTGGGTTATCGCTTTGCCGATGCGCAGATGCTCCTCGAAAACAGCGAGAGCGCGCCTTCCGAATCGGCAGCGAGCGAAGCGGAGACCGAAGGCGTTCTGAAGAGCATCGTCGAGTGAACATCCAGCCTGAAAAGTGTCCCACAGGAATTCTTGAGGCAAGACCAATAGTTGGTTCCCCCCGCCAAGAAATCTTGGTAGGCTTCCAGCCTATTCGTCGTAGTGCAGCAGGCTGAAGACGTCGTACTCCGCAAAGCGGTCGCGACCCTTTAAGAAATCCAGTTCCACTGCGAATCCCAGTCCGGCGATTTCGCCGCCTAACTGCTTCACCAGCTTTACGGTTGCTTCCATTGTTCCGCCCGTGGCCAGCAGATCATCCACCAGCACCACACGCTGCCCGGGCTTGATCGCGTCCATGTGGATCTCCAGCATATCCGACCCGTACTCCAGGTCATACGTGACACGCGCTACGGGAGCGGGCAGTTTGCGCGGCTTACGCACCGGAACAAAACCTGCATTCAACCGATACGCGAGCGCCGGGCCAAAAATAAATCCCCGCGCCTCGATACCCAGTACCAGGTCGATTCTCTCTTCGATGTAGTGCGCCGCCAGCGCATCGATTAGTTGCGCAAAACCTGTCTTGTCCTTCAAAAGTGTAGTGATGTCGTAAAACAGAATCCCCGGTTTGGGAAAATCGGGAACCGTGCGCACCAATAACTTCAAAGCTTCTATGTTTATTGGCTTAATCTTCTCGGGCATGCGTCTGCTATCTCCTCAAAGTGTTTCAAGCTGTGCTTGAAAAAGAATCTGCGGGAAGGGAACAGGTGAGTATGCGGTTCGTCTTCCCTATCGATTATAAAAGACAGGGAACAGGGAATAGGGATGCAGTCGGCGCGCTCTGCTTCGTTTCTCGGGACGGGCGTCCTTGGAACGACTCGGACCTTTGATGGAAGTTGATCGGAACGTCTATAGTAGGTATTGCGTGGTTACAGACCAACCACTTTCCCTGTTCCCTAATCCCTGTTCCCTGGTTTCACCACGCTCCCTCGATCCGAAACGACTGCAATTCGCGTGCCTCATTCTCTTCAAGGTGGTGCTCCACTACGCGGTCGACACGGCTCCCACGCGGACCTTTTTTCAAACTGGCGCGCAACTCGGCGATATCTTCCACCGTGCCCGAAGCCACCACCTCTACATCTCCATCCTCGGTGTTGCGCACCCAACCGCGCAGGTCCAATTCACTGGCCTCTCGATGCACGAACCACCGAAAGCCCACACCCTGCACCCGTCCTCGAATTAGAAAATGGAGCACCATCGTTCGCGAACCATCGCCAGTTTTGCAGATGCGCTTACTCCTGCGCAAGCGGGCTCAATCGTGAGGTCCACTAAACATCTTCCAGCAACTCCTTCAGCCGCCTCACCGCACTTCCAAGCGCAGCCCTCTCCCCCGGCTTCGACCGCTCCAGAGCCGCCTCCAAAGGCCTTCGCGCAAGCGTCGGAATCTGATCCCGCACAAAGTCCCTTACCGCCGCGGTAGGATAAACGCGGCTGATTCGGCCGTCCTTTGGATCGGGCCGCCGAGACAGCATTCCGCGCTTCTCCAGCCGGTCCACAATGCCGCTCACCGTCGAGTGCGCAAGACTCACCGCCTGGCTCAGATCCTTCAGGCTGATCCCGTCGTGCCGGACCACAACCTGCATCACGCTGGTCTGCGGCATGGTCAATCCGCCCTTTGCAACCTCTGCCTCGAGCGGCTGACGCAGTGCGCGACGAATCCCGCTCAGGTCGCGTTCCATCTGGCCAGCCAGCTCTGCAATCGTCGTTCTTCTTGTCAAAGTGCCACGCTCTCCAATCAAAATATGCCTGGGATCAGCGCCTTTACGCGCTGCCGGTACGCGGGATAAGCCGTAGGAAACGTCTGCATCATCAGGCGTTCCTCCTGGCTCATCTTGATCATTAGCGCGAGCAGGATCACGATCAGCGCCAATACCCCATGCCACTCCCCATCCGCAAGCGCCGTTCCCGCCACTGCCAAAAGCAACCCGGTGTAGATCGGATGCCGTGCCACTGCATAAGGTCCACTCGTCACCAATTGATGATCGGCCTTCACCGTTGCACGCCCGCTCCAGTTGCGGCCTATCGTCAGCCGCGCCCAAATCGCGAACAGGCAGCCGGTAACCGTGAGTACGAAACCCGCGAAGGCAATTGAGTACCCATCCGGAACAAATCGCACTCCCAACCACCCTTGCGTAAATCCATGCTTTCGCAGCAGAGCAAATCCCAACGCAGCAAGCGCCAAATGAAACAAGCGCGTCCCCGCGGATTGCGAACGAACCGTTCGCTTCGTAAACGCCACACCGACCAGCCAGACCAGTCCCACCGCCTCCCATGTGTATCCAATCGCCGAATCGACATTCAATGTGACCACATCGACCTCCGTCGCATACGATACGTCGTATACGACATATATTGGGTCCGTTCTCCCGTTTCTGTCAACCCCCATCTTCTTTTTTAATCGTTCGTCTATTCGGCGAACGGCATCGCAGCCAGGTTTTCATCGGCTTGGACTCTGTCTGCATGCACACAGCCCACGCTGACGAAGCCCCCGCGCTACACTGAAATGACCATGGTTTTCGTGCTCGACAACTACGACTCCTTCACCTACAACCTGGTCCAGTACCTCGGTGAGCTGGGTGCGGAGGTTGTGGTTCGCCGCAACGACGAGCTTTCCGTCGATGAGGTCGAGGCGCTCAAGCCTGAGCGCATCCTGCTGTCCCCCGGTCCCTGCACCCCGGGTGAGGCGGGCATCCTGGTTCCGCTCATCCGCCGGATGGCCGGTAAAGTCCCGATTCTGGGTGTCTGCCTTGGCCACCAGGCTATTGGCGAAGCCTTCGGTGGGGAAGTGGTGCGCGCGCACCATCTGATGCACGGCAAGACCAGCGCCGTCCAGCATGACGGCCATGGCATCTTCTCCGGCCTGCCAACCCCGCTCACCTGCACGCGCTATCATTCGCTCATCGTTTCTGAGGACTCGCTGCCTTCCGAACTCACCATCACCGCGCGGACGCCGGAATCGAATGGGGCTGGCGCCGCCGGTGGCACGATCATCATGGGGCTGCGCCACCGCAAATTCCGCATCGAGGGTGTCCAATTCCACCCCGAGAGTGTGTTAACCGAAGGCGGCCACCCAATGATCAAAAACTTCCTGGAAATGTAGCGTGAAGCCAGAGTCCTCCCTAACAACCCCGCCCCGGGCCAGCCGAACGATTTTTGCTGCCGCGCTCCTTGTTCTTGGACCTTCGCCATTCGGGTCATACCTTCACGCCCAGTCTCCTGCGAGCCCTTCGGTTATTACCGTTCCAGCGGTTTCTACTCCCGCCAATCCCATCGCTATCGTTGCGCTCGACAGCCAGATTCCCGGAAGCGCCGCAGTCGTGACGGGGGCCTTGCAGGTCATGGGCGGCAAAGCCCTCATCGCTGCCAATGGCACGATCACCTCTGGGGCAACCACCACCGACGTCACCTTGCCCCAGCGTGGCACGCTGCACGTGTGCGCCTCGACCACCGTTAAACTTGCCGCCGATTCAAGTGTTCCGGCGGGCGACGCCCCCGGCATCATGATGGCCATGGATCACGGTGCAGTCGATGCCAGTTTCGCCACCGGACGCAATGCCGACATGGTTCTCACACCGGATTTCCGCATCCTCATCGGCGGTCCAGGCATGGACAACGTCAAGATTCGGCTTGGCCAAGGCGGCGACACTTGTGTCGACAATCCGGCGGGTAACGCTCCGTATGTGCTCGTCACCAGTGTCGTCGATGGAAGCGTCTATCGCGTGCAAGCGGGCCAGCGCGTCATGTTTCAACATGGAAACGTGCACGAAGTTGTCGATCAGGAGAAGGAGCCCTGCGGCTGTCCCCCTGCTCCAGCCCAGGTCCAAGGCAACGATTTTCCTCTCGCCCAAAGCGAGGGCCTTGCTCCAATCACTGGCAATCCATCTAACTCGCCGCGCGGCAGCAAGACGGTGCCGGCAACTGAGCCCCTGGTTTACAACCCTGGCGATGGCGCATCTTCATCGGGCACCCCATCATCCCAGCCTCCCACCACGGATGGAGCGACACCACCCAAGGCAGCGCATCACAAGAAGAACGGTCTCTTCGAGCGCATCGGCCATTTCTTCCGACGCATTTTCGGCGCCGAGTGAGAAATCTGTCTCTTCGCGTTGGAAACCTCAGCGTGCGCGCCCCCGGCTTTATGTAGGAATTCTGGAACCAACCTGCAGAATCTCGCGTACCACCGCCACCGGCACTGGGAACCGAAAGGTGCCTTTTGGGGGGCTGGACATGAGTCAGCTGAAAGCGGAGCCCGACGCAAGGGAGATTGGTGTCGCGAGGAATCCAACCGCCTGGTGGGCCCAACTCATCGTCGGTCTCGGCGCCCTTCTCACCGCTGCTGGCGCTGTGATTGCGCTGGTTCACCCCGCGATGCTGGCTTCCCCTGGGGTTGATATCAACGGAGCCGTCCATATCTTCGCGGGATATTTCGCGGCACGCAACCTGGGATTGGCATGCGCCTTGCTGGCCTTACTTACCATTGGCGCAAGGCGGGCGCTGGGCCAACTCCTCGCGGTCGTTGGATTCATTCAGCTCATCGATGCAGCGATTGATTGCTTCGAAGGGCGATGGCCGGTTGTGCCAGGCGCCTTTATTCTCGGCACCGTCTTTCTGATTGGAGCTGCCAAGCTCTGCGGTCACCCATTTTGGAAACGTCAGGCCTGGACCGATTGAGCGAACCTCGCCAGGAGCCGCTAAAGCTCTTGTGCCTGCTTGATCGCCCGAATCACCGCCTGCGCCTTGTTCAGCGATTCTTGGCGCTCCAACTCCGGCACCGAGTCGGCAACAATGCCGGCCCCCGCCTGCACGTAACCCTTGCCATCCTTAGCCAACAGCGAGCGAATCGCAATGCAAGAGTCCAGATTTCCTGAGAAATCGGCATACAGCACTGCCCCCCCATAGGTTCCGCGCCGCGCCGGTTCGAGTTCCTCAATAATCTCCATCGCCCGCACTTTCGGCGCGCCGCTCAACGTGCCGGCAGGGAAGCAGGCGCGTAGCGCGTCTACTGCAGTTAACCCCTCCTTGAGCCGTCCTTCAATGGCGCTCACAATATGCATCACGTGGCTGTAGCGCTCCACGAACATCAGCCGGTCCACCTTCACGCTGCCGAATTCGCTCACCCGCCCAACGTCATTGCGTCCCAGGTCCACCAGCATCACGTGCTCGGCACGCTCTTTCTCATCGCTCATCATCTCTTTTTCAAGCGCCAGATCCTCGGCTTCATTCGAACCCCGCCGCCGCGTCCCGGCAATCGGTCGATATTCCACTTTCCCATCGTGCACACGAACAAGAAGCTCGGGCGACGAGCCTGCCAACTCAAGCGCCTCTGTCGCAATCTTCTTCTTCGCTGATTTCTTCGCATCCTTTACCGGCGTGCCCAGCGCGCCATCCGGCGTGCAGCGCAAGAAATACATATAGGGGCTGGGGTTCACGGTACGCAGCGCTCGATATACCTGGAAGGTGTCCAGCCCCGGCTCCATGTCGAGTCGCTGCGACAGAACAGTTTGAAACACATCGCCCGCTGCGATGTACTCTTTGGTTCGCTCCACCGCGACTAGAAAATCCTTTTTGCGCGTGCGGTATTTGACCTTCAGTTTTCCGTCACCTTTGACGCTGCGCAGCTTGGGCAGCGGTCCCGAAAGTCGCTTCTCCAGTTTCCCCAGCCGCTGCATAGCATTTGCATAGGCCTTCTCTGGAGCGAGCAATGTCACATCCGCTGTAACCATCAACCAAATCTGCTTGCGCACATGGTCGAAGGCCAGCACTTCATCAAAAAAGAGCAAACACGCGTCAGGCACGCACAATTCGTCCTTCGCCAAATCGGGCAGCCGCTCAATTTGCCTCACGGCGTCATAGGCAAAAAAACCTACCGCGCCCGAGGTAAATGGCGGCATCCCCGCCAGCCGAGCCGGCTTGTGCCCGCCGAGCGCTTCGCGCAGCGCAGCAAAAACATCGCCCTCCAAGTGCACAGTCCGCTTGCCTTCGGTGATCGCAATACTGCGTCCCCGGGCGACGATACGCTTGTAAGGATTCAATCCGATGAAAGTGTAGCGGCCCACCTGCTCGCCGCCTTCCACCGACTCGAGCAAGAAGCATTCCCGCTCCTGCCAGGCAGCTCGCAAAAACGCTGAGACCGGTGTCTCCAAATCCGCCGTCAACGTGCGGTATACGGGAACGAGTGTGTGCGCTTTTGCGAGCGCCAGAAATTCTTTGCGGTTGGGTTGAATCTTTTGCGTAGTGGCCTTCACAGAGAACAGTTTACTTGGCCGATTCATCGTAGAGCTACGAAGTGTTTCCGCTAGATCCGGTGGGTCGGCCCGATTACGTGCCAATGCAGCGCGAACCAGCTAAGAAATAAACAAGCCAACCCCACCAGCGTGAACTTCACCTTCGTGATCCAGCGCATGCCTTCACGCCACCAAATGGTCACAGCCGACGCCATGGCAAACACGCTCAGAGCCATCGCAATCGCGGTAGCCCAATTCATCACTGCGAACCAGGGATACCATTCCGGTGTGGGAATCGTAATTGCGTCTCTCGTAGAGATCTGCCAGCTAAGAATCGTCACGCAGATAATCACCCAGGCGAACGCCGCCATCCGCGGTCCCCACGGGATCCACCGGGTTCCCGGTTGCGGATCGAGCCGTGGACGCCGATGGAGGAATATGCGACGACCGGTGCGCAGCAAAGTGGCGATAACCACAAGCCCAAGCGCGCCCAAACTCGACCAGAGCGCAGGCAGCACGAATCTGCTGTTTTCGTACCATGGAACGCGCTGAAGCTGCATTCCGGGGAAATCAATCGCCAGCCGAATGATCCCTTTGTTGCCATCGCGGATCGCGAAGATTCGCTGCTGATCGCCTTCGGCCTGCCACAAATCCTTCCCGATCGGCTTCCAATTGATTTCGTGCCCGCGCAGGTCCTTCACATTCTGGATCGTGAGAACGCCATCTTTATTCACGGTGGCGTTGCGTTGTTCGAAGAGGCCCGACAGCTTCAACTTCGTCGTCTCCGCGCGCCGCGAAGGTTCATACTGCCCGGCAATCTCACTCAACTGGTTTGCAGGAATCTTCAGGAATTCAACCTTCGGGGGCCCCGGAAAATACCGGTCCGAGAAGAAGCGAATGATCTCCGGACGTGGCTGCGCGCCGCCTCCTTCCGAGTTGTAGGAAACAAACAGAACAAGCTTTTGCTGCGGCTCAACAAAAAACAAACTATGAAACGCAATCAAATCCCCTTCGTGTCCAATCCACCGCAAGTCGTTGCGCCAGGCCTGATAGAAGCCCATGCACTGTGCGGGAAGCTGATCGCTCGCGCGATATTGTGGCGTCCACATCTCGGCCAATGTTTCCGGTTTCAGGATCGACTTGCCATCCAGGTTGCCGCCATTAAGCAGCGCCTGCCCAAACCGCCCCATGTCGGCCGCGGTGGAAGAAATCCCACCCGCGCCCACGGGATTGAAGAGCTCGAAACCGACGGCAGGCTTGGTTGTATTGGAGCGATACCCTTCAGAAGGCAGATTGGCAAGAGACTTCTCGACCGGTTGATGAAACGACGAATGCGTCATGCCGAGGGGCGCAAAGATGTGTTCCTGCACATACTGTTCAAAGGGCTCACCGCTCGCGCGTTGCACAATGTAGCTTGCCAGCCCCACGCCGTAATTCGAGTACGCCGGAACCTCACCCGGCGGAAAGATGCGTATCGGTTGATTTGCGATCAGGTAGTCGCGCAGCGAAACGGCCTTCTTCGGACCGGTAAGAATAATGTCGTCGACCGTCTCTTCAAACCCGCCGGTGTGCGTCATCAGATTCCGCAGCGTAATCGGCTTGTTGAACGCCGGCCGAATCTGAAAATCCAGATAGCGGTTCACATCGGTGTCCAGATCAAGCCTGCCTTGCTCCTTGAGCTGCATCACCGATACCCAGGTGAACAATTTCGAAATGGATGCGAGCCGGAAGATTGTCGAGTTTGGGTCGACAGCTCTTTTGGACTTCAGGTCCGCGTAGCCATAGCCCTTTTCGAGAAGAACATTGCCGTCTTTCATCACCAGCACCGTGGCTCCGGCGATATCGCTTCGTTCCAACTGCAGCGGAAAGATGCCATCGAAGAACGCTTCGAGGTCAGCGGGATCGAGCACGTGCCCTGTTCCAGCGTTGGTCGCTGGCGTAGTTGCGGCGGGGATTGCCGCGGCAGGCTGTGCCGGCGAAACGATCTCAGGCGGGGAAATGTCGAATGGTACTTGCGCCTGGATCGATGAAACAGCCAATCCAAGTCCGGCAATCAGCACCGCATTTTGAAGCTTCCCCATCTTCATCTCCAAAGAGCTCATCTTGGTTCGTAAGTCGCGAGCCATCTCTTCATCGACTCCGGCGGAAGCGGATAACTGAACCAATAGCCCTGCGCTCCATCGCAGCCTTTCGCGCGCAGCATCTGAAACTGCTCCTTCGTCATGACCCCTTCCGCAACCACGCCCATCTTCAGTTCGTGACCCATTTCGATGATCTTCTCCACCATCACACGATCGCTATCGATCAAATGCATCCTTTCGACGATGCTCTTGTCAATCTTCAGCTCAGTGGCCGGAACGTTTTGCAGTTGGCGCATCATCGCGTAGCCGGTGCCGAAGTCGTCAATCGAAAGCTGAAAGTTCTTCATCCGCAGCCGCGTCAAAACATCGAGCGTTCGCGAGATATTCTTCATTAACCCGGACTCGGTAAGCTCCACAGCAATCAGCTCCACCGGAATATCGTACTTTCGCGCAAGAGTCAGGAGCGCATCCGGAAACTCCAAATCTTGTAAGGAGCGCATCGACACATTGATCGAAATCCTCAACAATTCGCCACTCCGCCCCCTGAATTGCTTCGCCTCCGCCAGCGCGAGTTCCGCGGTGCTCCAGCACAAATCGTCCATCAGATCGAGAGCCTCAAGCCGCGCCAGAAAGTTTTCCGGCAGCGTCATACCCCGCTCCGGATGGCGCCATCGGGCCAACGCCTCCACGCCCATCACTTCGCCGGTTTTCAGGCTGATCTGCGGCTGATAGTAGTTCAGGAATTCGCCGTGCTTTACTGCATTGCGCATCTCCTCGTCGGAGACTGCGAAGGCGGGAATCACTTTGACCACCTCCGGCGCTTCCATCGCGGCGACGGCCTCCAGAACTCCTTTCAACTCTGGCAGCGGAAACGGCTTTTGCAGGTGTCCCACAACTGCCAGTCCCAGGCTAAGCGCCAGCTTCTCGGCCGTCTCCAGCACTCGCTTGTCCATCCCGCTCATCAGCAGGATGCGAGCGTTACATCGCCGCTCGGCCAGCAGCCTCAAGACCTCGATACCATCCATTCCGGGCATCATCAGGTCAAGAAGAATTAAGGATGTCTGGGGTGTGACGCGGTCAAGGAATGCGGCCGGGTCTTTTGTGGTTTCACAGTCGAGCCCCATCGTCCGTGCCAGCGCGGAGACCAGCTCGCAGACGGTGTTGTCGTCGTCTATGACGAGGACCCTATCGGCCTTTGCCATCGCTTCTCCAGGGTTCGCGGGCAAATCTTTGGTTGGCCTTTCTGTGCTCCAAGGCGAGAGATCG
>Ga0181520_10006366_pt1 | contig 18089 bp, 15 predicted proteins | sample PEATcosm2014_Bin_29_FD_132451 | JGI IMG/M metagenome (GOLD analysis project Ga0181520, IMG submission 132451) | Peatland microbial communities from MTU Mesocosm Facility, Houghton, MI, USA - PEATcosm2014_Bin02_30_metaG | ecosystem: Environmental > Terrestrial > Soil > Wetlands > Peat | place...
GCTGCGAGACAATGTAGCTGGCCGACTGAGCGCGCGCGGCGGGAGCCAAGGCAAGAAGCGCTGCGAGGAAAAAAAAGGCCAAATTGCGCGAAACGATATTCATGACTGTTAAGAGCTTAGACACAGGACCCTATCAAATGTCACGGAAATGCAGCTATCAGAGGTCAATCCAGCCATGAAATCCCGCAGAGCGATGCCTCAGGTCGCATCTCTCGGCAAAGTTGAGCTCAATTGCTCATACAAGTCTCAGGTTTAATGCGATGCTCATAGGAAAGAGACACCTCCGAACGATCTCTGCAATTGGTTCCCTTAGCATTCTTAATTCCCCGTACTACCCCCACAGAGCTTGCGGCTTCCCCACCCTTTAGTGTCTCTTGAGCGGGCTCGCTGGAAAGCGAGCCCAATTCATTTGCTGCAGGGCGAGCGCGGTCGATTAGTCTTCTGCTCCTCAATGCCTTTTCCCTGCGCGCTTAGCCTTTGGCCAGGGCGAAGCGGCGGTTGATCTCGTGCCAGTTGACCACATTCCACCAGGCGGCGAGGTAGTCTGGGCGACGGTTCTGGTATTTGAGATAGTAGGCGTGCTCCCAGATATCGTTGAAGAGGATGGGAAAGAGACCCTGGGTCAACGGGGATTCCTGATTTGGGGTGGTGACGACCTTGAGCTTGCCGCCGGTGAAGATGAGCCAGCCCCAGCCGGAGCCGAACTGCTTTGCAGTGGTCTCGTTGAAGGTCTTCTTGAAGGCCTCGAAATCGCCGAAGTCGGCGGTGATCTGCGCCGCGATTGGGCCGGTGGGCGCGCCTACACCATCGGAGCCAACAGGGCCCATGAGGGGCCAGAAGGCAGTGTGGTTGGCGTGGCCGCCGCCGTTGTTCTTGACCGCGGTGCGGATCTCCTCGGGCACCTGAGCCAGATCTCGTATGAGGTCATCGACGGACTTCGCAGCCAGATCGGGGTGATTGGCGAGGGCGGCGTTGAGGTTGTTGACGTAGGCCTGATGGTGTTTGTCGTGGTGAATCTTCATGGTCTCGGTGTCGATGAACGGTTCCAGGGCGGCATAGTCGTAGGGAAGCGGCGCTAATTCATAAGCCATTGGGGAAATCTCCTCGGTCGTGCATTTTTTTGCAGCGTTGGATTTTGCTTGAGCCTGTGTGGGCCGGTCTCGTTGGCGGCAAAGGCAGGCGTCTCAATCCTGCCGCTGGCCAGAATCGCCCTCATAGTGAATGGATGCAAGCAGGTATGGGCAGGGTGCGGGAAAGTTGGCCTCCTGAAATCGATTCATGCATATTCCTATGAAATGCGCCGAACGTGGAAGCCCCGAATTGCGAGGACAATTATACTGCTGGGTGAACGAGTGGGCGTTGCCAGTCTCTGCCGTGGGCTGGCTGGCTTCGATACAATAAAAGCGCGGGGCCAGACTTCGACTCAACTGATTTACTTGAATCCTCTAGCCCAAAACCGAAAAGATAAAGGACACAAATGACTACCAGCACTGTCGATGTTTCGCTCGACCAACTTTCAGTCGATACGCTGCGCCTCTTGGCCGTGGATGCTGTGCAAAAGGCCAATAGCGGCCACCCGGGCGCTCCACTGGGATGCGCGCCAATAGCTTATCTGCTCTTTAACAAGCTGATGAAGCATAATCCGGCGCATTCGAAGTGGGCGGATCGCGACCGGTTTGTGCTGTCGAATGGGCATGCCTCAGCGCTGCTCTATGGGACTCTGTTTCTGGCTGGTTACGGCGTAACGCTTGATGATCTGAAGAGCTTCCGCCAGTGGGGTTCGCGGACGCCGGGTCACCCGGAGCGCGGACATCTGGACGGCGTGGAAGTGACGACTGGCCCGCTTGGGCAGGGCCTCGCAATGGCCGTGGGCATGGCGATTGCGGAGAAGCATCTGGCTGCTGTGTACAACCGGCCGGGCTTTGAGGTCGTGGATCACCACACCTACGCGCTGATGGGCGACGGCGACCTGATGGAAGGCATCTCGCACGAGGCGGCTTCGCTTGCCGGAACGCTTGGTCTGGGCAAGCTGACTTTTATTTATGACGACAATTTGATCTCTCTCGACGGGCCGACGAGCCTGAGCTACACCGAGGATGTGCTGAAGCGCTTTGAAGCCTATCACTGGCATGTGCAACGCGTGGCCGATGGCAACGATCTGGCGGCAATTGAGGCGGCGATTGCGGCAGCCAAGGCGGAGACGGGCAGGCCTTCGATCATTGCGGTTCGGACGGTGATCGGATACGGAAGCCCGAAGGCCGGGAGCAGCAAGTCGCACGGCGAGCCTCTGGGCGCCGAGGCTGTGGCAGCGACCAAGAAGTTCTTTGGCTTTGCCGAGGATCAGAGCTTTCAGTTGCCCGAGGATGCGCTGGCGAACTGGCGTAATGCGGTTGGTCGCGGGGCGGAGTTTGAAGCGGAGTGGAAGAAGCTTTTTGCCGGGTATGCGACCGCGTTTCCAGAACTGGCCGCGGAGTTTGAGCGCACTCAAAAGGGCGAGTTGAAGGCTGGCTGGGAGAAGTCGCTGCCGAGCTTTGCGCCGGGTAAGGCGCAGGCAACGCGTTCGGCTGGCGGCACGGTGATGAACGCAATCGCCGAGGCTGTGCCCGAACTGATCGGCGGGGCTGCCGACCTGACCTCCTCGACCAAGACGATCTTCAAGCCAGGCGCTAACTTCCATGAGGACCCGGCGGGACGCAACGTCTTTTTTGGCGTGCGTGAGTTTGCCATGTGCGCGGCGGTGAACGGAATGGCAGCGCATGGCGGGCTGATTCCCTTCGGCTCGACGTTCTTCGTCTTCTCCGACTACGCGAAGCCGGCGATGCGGCTAGCGGCGCTGATGCAGTTGCAATCGCTATTTGTTTATACACACGACTCGATCGCCGTGGGCGAGGACGGACCGACGCATGAGCCCATTGAGCAACTGCTGGGGCTGCGGGCGATTCCGGGCATGACGGATCTGCGTCCGGCCGACGCCAACGAGACCGCCGCCGCGTGGAGGCTGGCATTGGAACGCAAGGGACCAAGCTTCTTTGCGCTCAGCCGGCAAGATCTGCCGTTGATCGATCCGGCAACGCAAGACGTTTACGCCGGTGTGAGCAAGGGCGCCTATGTGCTGGTGGATGCAGCAGAGCCAAAGGTAATTTTGATCGGCAGCGGGGCTGAGGTTTGGCCTTGCGTGGAGGCAGCAAAGCTGTTGGCCGCCGACGGAATTGCTGCGCGGGTAGTTAGTTTCCCGAGCTGGAAAATCTTCGACGAGCAATCGGCGGAATACAAGTCGAGCGTGCTTCCGGCCGGAGTGGCAAAGCTCTCGGTCGAGGCTGGAGCAACCGCCGGTTGGTGGAAGTATGTGGGCCTGGATGGCGATGTCCTGGGGCTGGATCGCTTCGGTGCCTCGGCGCCGGGTCCGAAGGTGCTGGCGGAGCTTGGCTTCAGCGCTGAGAACGTGGCGGCGCGGGCGAAGAAGCTGGTCGAGCGGAGTTAGCGTTGTTAGCGGAGCTTGCGGAGTTAGATTTCCACTAGAGCGGACTAACTCCGCCAGCTCCGCTATCACGCGCGATGCACGGCTAACCTCGCTAACCCATCCAGAAAGGATTGCAATTGAAACTCGTCATCAGTTCGGATCATGCGGGATTTCCGCTGAAAGAAGATGTTCGCGCCTATCTCGCCAAGGCCGGCCATGAAGTTATGGACCTCGGAGCCTATAACACCGAGCCATCGGACTATCCCGACTTTGCCGAGAAGGTTGCTGCGGCGCTTAAGAGGGGCGATGCGCCGCGCGGGATTCTTATCTGCGGCTCAGGGGTGGGCGTATGCGTAGCCGCAAACAAGATCCCCGGCATTCGCGCGGGCATCTGTCATGACAGTTACTCGGCTCATCAGGGCGTGGAGCACGACGATATGAATGTGCTCGTGCTGGGCGCGCGCATCATTGGCACGGCACTGGCCTATGAAGTTGTGGATAGATTCATTGCGGCGAAGTTCATCTCCACTGAGGAACGCTTTCAGCGGCGCTTCAAAAAGGTTCTGGCCATCGAGGCAAAGTATCTTTGCGGCGACGGCTCTGCCAATCCAGCGTAGCTTCTGTTGATTTGAGGAATAAAGTAACGCATAGAGAATAGAATCCGCAATCCAAGTGGATGAGAGGCGCCGGTGTATCCTTTCGACGTGATTCTCTTTGATGTGGGCGGAGTCCTACTGACCAACGGCTGGGACCACTGCGAGCGCGCGCAGGTGCTGGAGCAATTCCATCTGGATGTTGCCGAGTTCGAGGTACGCCATCCAAAGCCTTATGCGGATTGGGAGATCGGCGCAATCTCTGTCGAGAGTTACCTCGACGCTACCGTCTTCTATGAGCCGCGCGGTTTTACATCGAATGAATTCCTTTCCGCAATCTGTGCGCAATCCAAGGTGCTTCCGGATGGGGCTCTTGGGATTCTCGAAGAGCTTGCAGCAACGAATCAATGCCTGCTGGGCGCATTGAACAATGAGGCGCGCGAGACGAATGAGTACCGCTTCAATCGCTTTGGACTGCGCAAGCTCTTTAAGGTGACGCTGAGTTCATGCTATCTGGGGTTGCGCAAGCCGGAGCCGGCGATTTACAAAACTGCGCTCGATATTTTGGGCAGGCCTGCGGAACGAATCCTGTTTGTCGATGACCGGGAGAATAATGTGGCTGCTGCCGTGACTCAGGGGATAAAAGGGATCCAGTTTAAAGGCGCGGGGGCATTACGGGCCGAGTTAGTAAGTTTAGGAGTTTTATAAGTATTGATTCGGCGGTGCATCTTCGATACGCCGCCGAATCAATCACTAAGTTAGATCAATTTACCAAATCGTAACTATACGGTATAGGTGGTCGACGAGACGCGGCCACCTGTGCCGGTCCAGTTGGTGTGGACCCACTTGCCGCGTGGCAGGTCAACACGCTCATAGGTGTGCGCGCCAAAGTAGTCGCGCTGCGCCTGGAGCAGGTTGGCGGGCAGCCGGGGAGCTCTGTAGCCGTCAAAGAAGGCCAGTGCGGTGGAGAACGCCGGGGTGGGCACGCCCAATTCAATGGCATGGACGAGCGCCTTGCGCCACGACGCCTGATAGTTGTTCAGCGCCGAAGAGAAGAAGCTGTCGAGAAGCAAATTCTCGAGTGCGGGGTTCTTGTCGAAGGCCTCTTTGATCATGCCCAGGAAGCGGCTGCGAATGATGCATCCGCCGCGCCACATCAGCGCGATGCCGCCCATGTTGAGGTTCCATCCGTTCTCTTTTGCCGCGGCCCTGAGCAGCATGTAACCCTGCGCATAAGAGGCCATCTTGGAGCAGTAGAGCGCACGGCGAACATTCTCGATAAATGTGGCGCGATCGCCGACAGAGATCTTCGACGCCGGACCTTGAAGTATCTTCGAAGCAGCGACGCGCTCATCCTTCAGCGCCGAAAGGCAACGCGCAAAAACGGACTCGCCGATCAGAGTTACAGGCTGGCCGTTATCGAGCGCGCTGATCACCGTCCACTTGCCCGTGCCCTTTTGGCCTGCTGTGTCGAGAATCTTATCTACCAGCGGTTGGCCGTCTTCGTCCTTCATCGCGAAGATATTTTTAGATATCTCAATCAGATAGCTATCCAGCTCGCCCTTATTCCAATCGGTGAAGACCTCGTGTAACTCGTCGGCCGTGAGACCTAAGCCGCGCTTCAGCAGATCATAGGCTTCGCAGATTAACTGCATATCGCCGTATTCGATGCCGTTATGCACCATCTTGACGAAGTGACCCGCGCCGGCTTCGCCCACCCAATCGCAACAGGGGGTTCCATCTTCAACCTTGGCGGCGATAGCCTGGAGGATCGCCTTCACATGGGGCCATGCCGCGGGATTGCCGCCGGGCATGATCGAGGGGCCGAAACGCGCGCCTTCTTCGCCGCCCGAAACGCCGGTGCCGATGAAGAGAATGCCTTTTGCGGCCAGTTCGGCGGTGCGGCGGTTGGAGTCGGTGAAGAGCGAGTTGCCGCCGTCAATGATGATGTCGCCTGCCTCGAGGTAGGGCAGCACGTGCTCGATCGTCTGGTCGACAGAGGCGCCCGCCTTGACCATCAGCATGATGCGCCGAGGCCGCTTGAGCAGGCTCGCCAGCTCCTGGGCCGAGTGCGCACCGACCACCTGAGTTCCCTTGGCTTCGTTGGCAACAAACTCGTCGACTTTGGAGGTGGTGCGGTTGAAGACGGCCACCTTGAATCCATGGTCGTTCATGTTGAGTACGAGGTTCTGTCCCATAACGGCAAGGCCAATGAGGCCAATGTCACACGATGCTTCTGGCATAGATTCTCCGAATTCTCCACAATGCGAACTTTGCAAACGCGGCTTTGTATCTATTTTATGACAGTGGGCGGAGTGAGGGAAAGGCGCTGTGCTGAGGGGCCTTGAGGTCGACGCTAAACGTGGAATCCCGGGCGACGCAACCATCATCTAAACCAATGACAGAGACCGGGATGCGCGAGAATGACCGAGACTTTCAATGGAAAAAAGTCATGGGAGGCGGGCGATGCAGCTAGGGCTGATTGGTCTGGGCAAGATGGGTGGCAATATGGCGGAGCGGCTGCGGTTGGGCGGCCACCAGGTTGTAGGCTTCGACTTCAACGCTGAAGCAGTGGCTCGGTTGACGGCTTCCGGCAATGTGGGTGCTTCTACCCTTGAGGATCTTGTTAAGAAGCTGAAAGGGCGGAAGGCCATCTGGATCATGGTGCCGCAAGGTGACCCAGTGGACCAGACGATTGCCAAGTTAGTGCCGCTGTTGAATCCAGGCGATATTCTTATCGACGGCGGTAACTCGAATTACAAAGATACGATGCGCCGTTACAGAGAAGTTAAGGACAAAGGCTTCCAGTTTGTAGACGTGGGTACATCGGGAGGGGTGTGGGGGCTGAAGGAGGGCTACAGCATGATGATCGGCGGGGATGAGGAACCGGTCAACTATCTTCGGCCTATCTTCGAGACATTGGCTCCTGCGGCCGATAAGGGCTGGGGGCGCGTGGGTCCGGGAGGCGCGGGTCACTTTGTAAAAATGATTCATAATGGGATTGAATACGGGATGATGCAGGCCTATGCCGAGGGGTTTACGATCCTTGAGAAGAAAGAAGAGCTGGACCTGAACCTGCCGCAAATCGCCCAGATCTGGCGTTACGGCAGCGTGGTGCGCAGTTGGCTGCTGGATCTGACGGCCGATGCGCTCACCAAGAATCCTGCGCTGGAGGGTCTCGAGGCATTTGTCGAGGACTCCGGCGAAGGCCGCTGGACGGTTTTCGAGGCGATCGAATTGAATGTTTCCGCACCGGTGATTACTGAGTCACTGATGCGGCGCATTCGCTCCCGCGAGGATAATAACTTCACCGACCGGATGCTGGCGATCATGCGCAGCGAGTTTGGCGGACATGCAGTGAAGAAAGACTAAAAAACAGGGAATAGGGAACTGTTAGCCGTGGAGGTTCAAGAGTTATGGCGACAATGGAAATGAGTGTGCGGCCGGAGGACCTTTCGCAGGTTCCCCATGGTAACGAGAGGATTCCAGAGCCGGGCATCCTGGTGATCTTTGGCGCTTCGGGCGACCTGACCAAGCGCAAGCTGCTGCCGGCGCTTTTTCACCTGGAGCAGGCTGGGCTGCTGCCGGAGAAGTTCGCCATTGTCGGCGTGGCGCGGCGGCCGCTGGGCGATGAGTTTGCGGCGGATATGCGCGCTGGAGTTATCGAGTTTGGCGGAGCAACTGCGGATGATAGTAAGTTGGATAACTTTGCCAAGAAAGTTAGTTATGTTCCTCTTCGCTTTGACGACCCTGGGGATTATATCGGACTGAAGACGGAGTTAGATCGCATTGCAAGAGAGAAGGGCATCGGCGGCGATCGTCTCTTCTACCTAGCCACTTCGCCTGAGTATTTTGCCGGAATTATCGAAAATCTCGGCGCGCAAGGCATGGCGCATCCTGAGCAAGGTAAAGTGGCCATCGTCATTGAAAAGCCCTTTGGCCACGATCTCGACTCGGCGCGAGCGCTTAACCGCGAAGTGAACGCAGTCTTCGACGAGAGCCAGGTCTTCCGCATCGACCACTATCTCGGCAAAGAGACGGTGCAGAATATTTTGGTCTTCCGCTTTGCCAATGGGATTTTCGAGCCGATCTGGAATCGCAATTACATCGACCACGTGCAGATTACAGTGGCAGAGACGTTGGGAGTAGAGGGTCGCGGGCCTTTCTATGAGAAGGCGGGCGCGCTGCGCGACGTGGTGCAGAATCACGTAATGGAGTTACTAAGTCTGGTAGCTCTGGAGCCGCCGTCGAGCTTTGAAGCGGAAAGCGTGCGGCGCGAGAAGCTGAAGGTTTGGCGGGCGATTCCTTCGATTCCGATCTTGAATGCGGTGCGCGGTCAGTATGGGCCGGGAGAGATAGACGGCCAGCATGTGGCGGGTTATCGCGAAGAAGATAGAGTTAGTCCCGAGTCGGGCACAGAGACTTATGCCGCAGTGAAAGTTGAAGTGGAAAACTGGCGCTGGGCCGGGGTTCCGTTTTATCTGCGGGCGGGCAAGCGGATGAAGAAGAGGGCGACGGAGATCAGTATTCAATTCAAACAGCCGCCGCTGTTGATCTTCGATCGCATCGCGCACACGGCGGCCTGCCAGGTGATTCAGCCGAACTTGCTGACCATTCGCATCCAGCCGGACGAGGGGATCGCGCTGCGCTTTGGCGCCAAGGTGCCGACGACGCCGGAGATGGCCGTCTGCCCGGTGAATATGGACTTCGACTACGCGGCGGCGTTTGGAAAATCGAGCGCAAACGGCTATGAGCGGCTGCTGCTCGACGCGATGCTGGGCGATCAGACGCTCTTTGCGCATCGCGACGGCGTGGAGACGACCTGGGCGCTGTATACGCCGGTGCTGGAGGCCTGGGCGGCGAAGAATCCGGAGAAGTTTCCTAACTATGAGGCAGGAAGTTGGGGCCCGGAGTGCGCGGATCATTTGATTGCTGGCGGGGGACACGCGTGGCGCAACGAACTGGGCAGGAAGGGATAAAAGCAGGGAATAGGGAATAGGGAACAGCCGGGCGTGCGGAGGTTCGTGGTTTCCCACCCATGCGCCGGAAAGAAGGCGCATGGGTGGGAAACCCGGCAAAAGAGCTGTTTTGGGCCGCAGTCAGCGGTTTTCCGGGGCATTTTGTTTACTGATAAGTACATGAGTCGTGGTGGTTAAGGCTTTTGTTTGGTTCTGCTTGCCTTGATTGCCGCCCCTTAAAAAGTGGTGTTTCATGGAAGAGGGGTGGGGGTACCGCCGCATTCTTCCCCTTTGCTTGCCTTTCCTTTGCCCGTTCGTGTTGTTCTTTTTGCAGCATTCAAGACCATTGTGCGCCCAGGGAAAGTAATTATCTGCAAGCACCTGCTGTGCGGCCAACTGCTCGCTTATCGCTCGCATGGGGTTCGTGGTGCCCCGGGTTCCCAAATGCGAGGGCCTTGGGCACCCGGGGTGTCTGGAATGTTAACTAAGAACCTTGTTTGGTCTTCCGTTCACGCGCTTGCGCTCTTTTACCGATGACGTAAACTCCTACGAGAGAGGCAAGGCCTGCAAAGAAAGCCCCAAAACCTTCAAGGCTTTTGCCTTCATGTACAAGGTATAGACCTCCCCCGATTGCAAGTAGGCCAAGCAACAGGGCGCTGACTGATCCAAATATCTGCACAAAGGAGTTTGAGTTGATTACTCTCTTTTCAATCAATTGGCGATGTGCAGTCTGAGCTTCGAATTGAGTGAATATACGGGCCGCACCCCCAGGAACAATTCTCTCGAAATGCTCCAAAACCTCGGGAGGCGGAAGCGGCCCCGAATACGAGTATTGAATACCCATGACCTGCATTTGCTGGGCAGTTTGATGTCGGACTAGTTGCTCAATTTGCGTTTTGCTTAAGCCACTTCGTGCCAAGGGTGGTCCTTACTTACTTGCTGTCACTTTCTCGATCGCTATCCTCATGTTTTCGCCTACAACTGCCCAATCACCCCATAGAGCACGAGCATCCGCTTCACCAGGAGTAGCACTCTCATTATACTCGTCGAATGTTCCACCCATATCCAAGACACGGGCGGCGCCGCTAAGAAACGACGGACGCGCAAACAGCGCGTCGGTGCAAACCCCATAATTCTTGTTCATAACTTCCTCTGGCATATTCGATGCCACATTTGGTTGGACGGTTCACCGGGCGTAAAGTTTTTGAGGCCCCGCAACTCTGGTGTACGCGATCCGCAGGTTTGCAGATTTGCTTGCCTCTCCAGTATTTCCCATAACGCATTGAGAAGTCCAGCAAAATCGCCATTATTCTCAGAGTCCGTCATCCATCTTTTCGGTCAGATTCTCTGTTTTCTTCAGTAGTTGCGCTATAACCCCTCTAAAAATTATCAAGTTGAGCACTTGGAACCATTAAACACAACATAAGAGATAAGTTATGCACGAAATTCTACTTTTTTTCAAAAAAGTGCCACGATAGCACCCTGCTGTCGCGTAAGGGAGAAAGAAAAGAGAACATGATCGAAAACCAGGACGATCCTGAAGCCGATGGGCAATGCCCCGGTTTCCTTGTGTGTGCCCCCTGGGTCGGCAACGCCGGTGCACGACTGTTACCTCACCGTCTTTCCAATGCCTTTGTCCATGGCTTCGTTGGCTAGGCGGTCGGCGTGCTTATTGCCGCCGCGGAGGGTGTGGCGCATCTCGAACTCGGGGATGCGGCGGGAGAGCTTGCGAGCCTCTTCAAAGAGCGGGCGGAGGATGGGGCTGGCCACCTTGTATTTACCCTGCATCTGCTTGACCATGAGTTCGGAGTCGGAGATGACGGTGAGGTGGCGGACGCCGTGTTCGACGGACCACTTGAGGACGCCGAGGAGGCCTGAGTATTCGGCGAAGTTGTTGGTCTGGATGCCGAGGAACTGGCTCAGTTCGGCGACGACACGGCCTTGCGCGTCTTCGATGACGGCGCCGTAGCCTGCGGGGCCGGGATTGCCGCGCGAGCCTCCGTCGCAGTGGGCTGTGAAGCGTTCAGCCGGAGCTTCGGCGACGTCGGGCGGGGGATCGGGAAAGAGATTTCCATTCATTGTTTTTTCAGTTTACCGGGCCACCTGCGGTGGGGCCAACTGCCACCTGCGGTGGGGCCAACTGCCCGCTTTTCGCTCGCTTGGGGTTCGTGATTTCCCAGGTCCCCAAATGCGAGGGACCTGGGGCACCCTTCCAAAGGTTTGTGGTTTCCCAGGTCTGAAAGTCCAGACCTGGGCCACCCTGGGTCTTGTCGATCAGCATGGGTTAAATTCCGATGGTTTAACCCTTCTAACGGTTCGCTTACCTCTGCCTGATTTCTGCGTCTATCCCAATGCAGAGAGAGTTCACTCTCCGGAGCAGAATCCATGACAGCGGATGCGGCGATCTACCCCAGTTCCCCTGCTCAATTGCGGGACGGCATAGCATGGCCGGCTGGCGGAAGGGTACAATCCTCCCCAGGGATGGCTGCGACCAGGGCAATCAACGGACAAAAGACTGCAGAGGAGCGGGCGCAGGCGCGCGCGCCGGAGATGGAGCTGATCCGCGAGGCGCAGGCGGGGTCGCGTGCCGCCTTTGACACACTGGTCCGGCAGTATGAGCAGCAGGTGCTGCGGCTGGCGCTGCACCTGACCGGCAGCGAGCACGACGCCGAGGATATCTACCAGGAGGCTTTCCTCAAGGCTTACCGGTATATCGGGAATTTCCGCTTTGAGTGTTCGTTTTATACCTGGATCTACCGGATAGTGACCAATCTCTGCCTGGACCAACTGCGGCGGCGCAAGACGCGGCGCGAGGACCACTCGGTGGTGGTGAACCACTCAGGCGATGAGATCGACATCCTGGCTTCGGTGTCAGACGACCGGTCGTTTTCAAATCCGGCCAAGGAACTGGAGCGCAAGGTGCTCGGCGAGCGAATTCAAACGGCTCTGGAAAAGCTGACGCCGCGGGAGCGGATGGTTTTTGAACTCAAGCACTATCAGGGGCTCCGCCTGCGCACGATTGGAGAGATGTTGAGCACCACGGAAGAAACCGCCAAAAATACGCTCTTCAGGGCGACGAAAAAGCTGCGAATGCAGTTGGCGGGATTGCGGTAAGTTGACCGGCGGCAATGCCCTGCGGGCGGCGGAGTCCAGGTCGAGTATTGTGGCACTTTTGGGGGCTGGAAGGACGTAGAGCTATGAATTGCGAAGTAGCAAATGAGCGGATCGTGGCGGCGGCCTATGGAGAACTGGCCGACGAACAGACGCATGAACTGGAGCGGCATATGGCAGGCTGCCCGGAGTGCCACAAGGAGCGGGAGCAACTGCTGGCGCTGAAAGTGCTGATGGAGGCCCACCCGGTGGTGGAGCCAGATGCCAATCTGGTTGCGCGTTCCCGGCTGCGGTTGGAGGAGGCGCTTGATGCGCTGCCCCCGATGCGCTGGTTTGAGCGCCTGGCCCAACGGCTAACGAACAACTTTGCCAGTCTGCAGGCTGCGCCGGTGGCGGCGGCTCTGCTGTTGCTGGTTGGGGAAGGGGCGGGTTCGCTGGGCGGCTATCGAGTTGCCGAGAATCGCGCGGCTCGCGTGGCGGCGAACCAGGCTGCTCAGGCGCAGATGCAGCAGGCAGTCGTTTCGACGGCGGGAAGCGCCGCGCCTGCGGAGATTGCCAACATTTCAAGCATCGTTCAGCAGCCGAACAGCCACATGGTGGAAGTGCATTACAACCAGGTAGTGCCACAGCAGATCGAGGGTTCGCTGGATGATCCGGCGATCCGGCAATTGCTGATGCTGGCCAGCCAGAATTCGGCTTCGGCGGGGGTGCGGGACAACTCGGTGGGGCTGCTGGCGGCTGAGTGCCGTGCGGGACATGGCTGCCCAGGGGTGGGGATTCGGGATGCGCTGATGGTGGCACTGCGCTATGACAGGAGCGCGGGCGTGCGCGAAAAGGCCATGCAGGGGCTGGAGCCTTATGTGGCTCAGGATCAGCGGGTGCGGGATGCGATGCTGGAGGCGCTTTTATACGACAGCGACCCGAAGATTCGCACTGCGGCGATCAATATTCTGGAGCCGGTGGAGGGCGATACGAGCGTGCGGCAGGTGCTGAACTCGGTCGCCAACTCGGATCGGAGCCCTTATATTCGTACCGTTTCGAGACAGGTTTTGGACCGGGTTCCAGAGATTCAGTAAGCGAGTATTACGTTCCGGGAACCGCATCGTCAGAAGAGAATGCGGGCCGGATGAAGATGTCGCGGGAGATGGAGCGATGAAGGACATTTTGAGGCTATATCGGGCTGTTGCATTGGTATGTGCGGGTGTGTGTCTGACGATGGCGTCGAGCGCGGCTCTGGCGCAGGGGCGAGGAGTTGTCCAGTGGTTTGAGGAGCCCAGTCCGCTGGCGCTGCACTCGAACTCTCAAGGATATTTGGGGGTTGACTTGGCGGACGTTGACCAGGAAAAGGCGCAGGCGCTGAAGCTCAAAGAGGTTCGCGGTGCAATCATTACGCTGATCGATCACGACGCTCCGGCTGGACAGATCGGACTCAAGGTCAATGACGTAGTGGTCAAGTTGAACGGGCAGCCTGTCGAAGGCGCCGAGCAGTTGCGGCGGATGCTGCGCGAGATTCCAGCAGGCCGCAATGTCAGCATTGAAATCAGCAGGGACGGAAACCTCCAGACGCTGGCAGTCAAACTAGCGGATCGCCAGGTAATGGAGCACGACGTGTGGACCAAAATCGGAACGGGCAGCGACACCTTTGCGCAGGGGCAGGGGATGGGAATGCTCGCCGGCGGGGGCGATGCGCCGCTGCCGGGAGGCTTCCATATGCCGTTCTTTGGCAGCAGCCTGAAGGTGGGCGCACTGGTGGAGCCGCTGACTTCGCAGATGGCCGAGTATCTGGGCGTGCCGAGCGGACTGATGGTCAAGCAGGTGGCGCGGAAGAGCGAGGCTGAGGCAGCCGGATTGAAGGCCTTCGACGTGATCCTCAAGGTGGGCCCAGACGCCATCTCCACTGTCGCAGACTGGGACCGCTCGCTGCGCTCCAATCAGGGCAAGCCCGTGCAGGTAACCGTGTTGCGCGACAGAAAACAGCAGATTTTGACTTTGCAGGTTGATTCAAAGCACCACGGCATGATCGAGTTTGAGGGCGTATTCCCTGGTGACGATTGCCCGCTGCTGATGGCGGTTCTCGCACAAGGGACAATGCCCGATAGTTACTAGCTCGCAACGCATTGACTTATTGAACGTGTCTCTGAACTCCGGCTAATTTAGCTGGGGTTTTTCAGCATCCAGTAATGGAAGCCGTCGACGATGGCCATCAGCGCGGCTTGATTCAAATCGCCGCTGACTCCGGCGGTCGTCCAGGGTTCGTGGCCGTCGGCATTGAAGCTGACGGTGACTCGAACGTAAGCCGCCGTGTCGTGGGCGGAGACATCAAGGGCCGTGACACTGAATGTGCCCAATCGCATCTGCGCAATTGACGGATGCCACTTTTCCAATTCGCGGCGCATGGCTTTAGTGAGCGCATCGACGGGACCGGCTCCCTCGGCTCGCGTTGTAACTACTGTCGAATCGCCCACCGACATTAACATTGAGGCCTGAACGTAGCGGTTCCCGGTCTCGTCCGATTCATCCAGCACTCGCCAGCTCTTGACGCTGAAACGATCATGCAGAGTTCCGAGCACTTTCATGCAGGCCAGCTTGAACGAGACTTCACTCACCGTGAAGCCACCGCCCTCCATCATTGGCTGGTTGGCGTCCATCAATGCCTGTGCCTGCGTTGAATCCAGTGGAACGCCGAGAGTTTGAGAGAGCATCACAATATTGGCTCGTCCCGATTGGCCATTGACGCCGATGACCGGGCTGGCGCCGACGCGCGCCGGATCGCACCAGAGATATGCCCCTGGGTTTTTCTTTTCGCTGCTGCCGTGCATTCCGGCCCAGGTGCCAAATGCGCCGGGGCCAACGATAGGAGTGCCGTGCGGCGGCTCCAGACCAAAGGCTGAGTAAGCCGAGTTAGCGAGGCTAGTTAGTCCGGCAAGTGACTCGGGAGTTACAAACTCGGCTTCGCCTCTTAGTTGCATGCTGCCGATGACGGTGGTGAGATTAACATTTCCGCAGCGTTCGCCGGTGCCAAGAATCGTGCCTTGAATCTGGGTGGCTCCGGCAAGAATCGCGGCGCGGGCGTTGGCGACTCCCAGACCGCGATCGGTGTGGCCGTGAAAGCCGAAGTTAGCGCCGGGATAACTCCGCACCAGGCCTTCAATTACCTGGCCGACCTCTGTGGGGTCCGCGCCGCCGGTGGTATCGCAAACCACGATCCGGCTAACTTGCTGGCGAGCGCATTGCTCAACCATCTGGTGAAAGTAGTCGACACTCTGCTGGCTGAAATCGGAATCGCACTCGTTGCCGTTTTCGCGGCGTCCGCAGGCGGCGTCCATGGCGTGCTCAAGGTCGACGATGACTTCAAGACCGCTGTCTTGAAGGCACTCGACGGTCTCGTAGGCCATTAGAAGGTTTTCTTCAGGAGTGGTCTCGAGCGACTTGATGACATCGAGCAGGCGGGATTTGACGACGATCACAGCGACCGGAATGCGCCCTTTGTGCCCAATCATGAATTGCGCGTCGGACCAATCCTGGACCTTGGTTCCGCGGCCGCGTGTCCTGCCGAAGAGGGCCAGTTTCATGGCTCCCGTTTTGACCGGAAGAAGAGCGGCGGTCAAATCCGTGACGAATTGATTGGCGCCAGCAAAACCAATCTCGGCATAGTGGACGCCAAAGGCGGCCATGTGCTGGAGAAGGCTGACGGCATTGGGCACGGAGATGTCGATATTCGGTTGCTGTAACCCGTCCCGGAGGCTTGTGTCGAAGAGCTCGACTCTTCCAGTTTGTGATTCGTTCATTTGTTCCTGCATCGGGGTGATGGAGATATCCTTTGCGTCCGGTCTCGTTGGACGAGACGGACAAAATACCATCATACCTGTTTCGATGAGTGGGTCTCCGGCGTTAGCTGGTCAGGTTATAGATCATGCCGTATGGATCTTTGACATAGCAGCGCGGAAAATCCGGCTCATTCTTGATGACTTCACAGCCGAGCTTTATGAGCCGGAGACGGGCGGCTTCGACGCTGTCCACCGTGACTTCCAAGACCGGTCCCAACGCCGGACCGCGCTCGATGAAGAGGTTGATGTGGCGGCCATGAAGGCTGATCATTTCAGGCTCTTCGCCGGTGACCTCAAAGCCAAGATTTTCGACATAGAATGAGGCCGCCTTCTTCGGATCTGGAGCTTGAATAAGAATGTCTCGACCAAAAGTGTTTGCCATGGGCGCACCCTCGCGGCTTTGAGTCTGTCCTGTCCACGCGTTTGAACAGCCGTCGTGAATGGGCAAAGTTTAGCACTCATTGCGGAGAGGTAGTTTGAAACGGCACAAGTTCAGACGAGACCGAAGCGCGGGTTAGCCGCGCCTCTTTCCGCCAGGTTTGCCGCCTGGGCGGGAACCTGCGCGTTTGGGGCCGGATGGTTTGCCTTTGTAGCCAGAGCTCTTGAAGCCGCCCGGCTTGGGCCCGGAGCGCGAGCCGGAGGCCGGTTTGCCTGGACCGCTGAAGCTGGGCTTGGGCTTCCAACCGGTGCCGGTCCTTCCCTCGGGGCGCGGAGCGAATGAGCGAGACGAACCCGACGGACGCGGCCCGGAATCCGAACTGGGCCGGGGCGTAAACGATCCCGCGCCTTCGTCGCGCCGGAAGGTACGCTTGGCCGGGCCAGCCGAGGAACGGCCTTCAGGCTTGTTTCCGTAGGATTTGAATCCACCCGGTTTAGACGAACCGGGCTTGGTAAATTTTCCAGGCTTGCTGCTGGGCCGTGCGCCACCTGCGCGAGGTTTGCCGCTGCTGGTGGTGAAGGGTCGTGCGAGGCCGCCTTCCCCTCGGAAGGGCTTGGCCGGGCTGAAAGGAGCGGAACTGGACCGGGCTGAGCTGCGCGGGGCCGAGGATGTCGGCCTATCGAAACTGGAGCGGCCCGATCCACCACTTGGGCGATTAGGGCCGCTTGGGCGGCTGGGCCTGGGCCGGTCCGTGTAGGGGCGAGGCGAGCTGGAGCGTGGTGCGCTCGGGCGGGCATCGAAAGAACGCGGCGTGACAGGGCGCGGCTGGAACGGGCGTGCTGTGCCGGGCCGCTCGGCCGGGATCTCCTCAATGTGAAGATTGGGCGGTCTCACCGGGCCCAGATCTTCGTCGAATACTCGGGCTTCACGCTTTGGAGCCTCGCGGCGGGGCGGAGCAGAGCGCTGGAAAGCTGGCCGGTCTGGGCGTCCGGGCCGGTCAGATTGTTGCGGGCGCTCGGGCTTCTTCCATGCGGGCTTGTCGAATTTGGGTTTAGCGGTGAATGGCCGTCCGGTGCCGGTTCTGCCTGTCCCCGCTGAGCCGGGCCTGGGAGCGCTGGCGCTGGGACGGTCGTAGGCTGGCCGGTCAAAGCTGCGTCCCGCGGGCCGGGCGGAGCCAAAGCTCTCTTGACCGCCTGTCCCTCGTTGGCCAGGACGCTCGTCTTCAGAATGGGAGAAGCTCCGAACTGGATTGGGGGCGGAGGTGCGTCCGGCGGAGGGGCGGAAGCTCTCCGCACCGCCGCGGTCTGGCCGGGCACGCTCTGGGCCGCCACGGTCTGAACGGAAGGGCTTGGTCGTTGCGTTCTTGCTGTAAGGGCGGCCAGTGCGACTGGGGCGTTCCGGGCGGCCGGGGCGGTCCGAGGCATTAGGCCGGTAGGCGGTTGGCCGTTCGGCAGCAGCGGCGGGCGGGGCCGATTGGCGCGGACGGCCGCTGGGCTTGGGAAGGACCGTCGGCAACAGGCCCGCATCGGCGGCGTTGCGGCGGCGGATGTCCTTCGATTTGGGGGTGCGCAGCTTGCCTTCGGCAGCCAAGCGCAGCAGATCCAGCTCGCGCGGTTCCAGTTCGCGGAGGCTACCTGGCTCCAGGTCGAGAACCAGCGGGCCGTAGCCGGTGCGCCGGATCTTCTCAACAAAGTGGCCAATCTCCTCGAACATCTTGCGCAGCTCGCGGTTGCGGCCCTCGATGAGAACCACTTCATACCA
>Ga0181520_10006367_pt1 | contig 18089 bp, 19 predicted proteins | sample PEATcosm2014_Bin_29_FD_132451 | JGI IMG/M metagenome (GOLD analysis project Ga0181520, IMG submission 132451) | Peatland microbial communities from MTU Mesocosm Facility, Houghton, MI, USA - PEATcosm2014_Bin02_30_metaG | ecosystem: Environmental > Terrestrial > Soil > Wetlands > Peat | place...
GCCCACCGTCATCCAGCGCCCCGGCATTGTGCATCGTCTCGACCGCGGTACTTCCGGCTTCATTATCATCGCCAAAAATCAAAAAGCCCACGCCGCGCTTAAAGAACAATTCAAAGCCCGGACCGTCAGCAAAAAATTCCTCGCCTTCGTCTACGGTGAATTCGCCGACCCCGCCGACAAATACGGCACCATCAACCGCCCCATCGTCCGAAGTAAAAAAGACTTTCGCCGCTGGTCCGCCCAGCGCGGCGCCCGCGGCGAAATGCGCCCGGCCGAGACGTGGTACACGGTCCTCGCCAGCCGCAAAGGCCTCGATGACGGCACCGGCAGACGCGCGGGCGGCGGCTACGCATTCCTCGAAGTCGAGCCCAAAACCGGCCGCACCCACCAGATCCGCGTCCATTTCAAAGCCATCAATCACCCCATCGTCTGCGACGACCTCTATGCCGCCGAGCGCGAGTGCGCCCTCGGTTTCGGGCGGCCCGCGCTTCATGCGAGCTCGATCGAGTTTACCACCATGAAAGGCAAACGCGTCACCGCGACCGCGCCAATGCCGGCGGATTTTAAAAAAGCGTGCAAGGAGCTCGACATAGATGTGAAGGTGATGGCGATTGCCACCTAAAATATTGGCAAAATTATCCGCACATTTTTAACAATGTAGTAAAATTAATAAAAAAATAAAAACCAAAAAATAACATGAACACCCCAATCACTCACAACATGGCAACGACCGGTCTCGAACTGACCGGATATAAAATCACCAAGAACCTCGGCCTCGCCCGCGGCATCATCGTCCGTTCGCGCTCAATCGTCGGTAATATCGGCGCCGGTATTCAGACGCTTTTTGGCGGCAATATCACCATCCTCACCAACCTCTGCGAGAAGACCCGCGAAGATGCTTTCGACATCATGCTCAAACATGCCGCAGATATGGGCGGCAATGCGGTCATTTCGGTGCGCTACGATGCTACCGAAGTGATGAATGGGGTGACGGAAGTGCTGGCGTATGGAACGGCCGTCGTCGTCGAAAAAATTTGATAGATGAGGGATGCGCTGCTCCTCTGGAAGCAATACCTCGATATCTCATCTTTTGGGGTACTTTTTCTAAATGAGAATAGGAAGCATTTTTTAGCTAAAATATGGCCTACTTTCGTCGAAGAGATGAGCTCTATTCTCATTTAGAAATTATTCGATTTTTGGGTAAATGATGAGGGCGGACAAAATAAAAAAAAGATTAAAAATTTGCCAAAATCCGGCCAATATGCTACATTTGCTCGCACGTTATCGAAACGAAATTTTAGTAAAAAAAATCACCATGCCCACCAAACTCATCACTGCAATAGACACCGCCGACCGCAAAACCCTTGACCTTCGGGCAGGGGATACCGTTCGTGTCTGGCAGAAAATCCGCGAGAAAGACAAGACCCGCCTTCAGGCATTCGAAGGACTCGTTTTGGCGCGCAAGCACGGCTCCGAAGCTGGCGCCACCTTCACCGTTCGCAAAGTCGTTGACGGCGTCGGCGTCGAGCGCGTCTACCCGCTCTATTCTCCGATGATTGACAAGATTGACATGATCCGCCGCTCGAAAGTCCGCCGGGCCAAGCTCTACTATATCCGTGATAAAGCGGCCAAAGAGATCCGTCACAACATGCGCAAAATGCTTGCCATCGAGGTCGGGCAAAACACCGATACGAAACACAATGCCGCGGCTTCCGCATCCGCTACTGCGACAGAGACCTCAACCGTTTCCGAAGGAAAAAAATAAAAATTCCGTTCTATCTGTTATAATTGAGAGATGCTCAACCTCTCTCAAACTACATACGCTCTATCGGTTGTCTATATAGAAATGAGCCGATAATTAATTTTACCTCGAAAGATATCGAACAAATTAAAAATTTTCAGCGAGCTCTCGGTACTCAATCTCATATAGGACGTAAATCAAGCGGATCAAATTCCAAAAAAGATTATTTTGTCATTCAAATCACTGACAGAGCATTTTATGAATTTCTTATTGGAATTGGTATTACTCCAGCAAAATCGAAAACGATGGGAGCTCTCAAAATTCCCAACGAGTATTTCTTCGATTTTCTGCGAGGGACTTTCGACGGGGATGGTTGTACATATTCATATTGGGATAAAAGATGGAAATCAAGTTTTATGTTCTACACGACATTTGTTTCCGCAAGCAAAGATCACATTGATTGGTTGCAAAAGAGTATTTTTGAATATATCAGAGTAAAAGGCCATATATCAAAAGTTGAAAGCAATTCCTGTTATCAACTTAGATATGCAAAGAAGGAATCAATTATTTTATTAGATAAGATGTATTACTCGCCTACACGTATATCTCTCAGTCGAAAAAGGTTGAAAATAGAGCAAATGTTAGCTATAGTAGGGAAGCGGCTGTATACGAACGGGTGAAATCAGAAATACATGCGCGAATAAATGCTCGGGTGGCGAAATTGGTAGACGTTTACGCTTGAGGTGCGTAAGCCGAAAGGCGTGGAGGTTCGACTCCTCTCCCGAGCACACTGAGAGACAGGGATATGCACAGATATTACCCTTATTGATCGCAAAAATATCTCGAGCACATGCCTGCTGTTTCAGAAGAAATGGTGGCTATAGTTTAGTGGTAAAACTCCGCTCTGTGGCAGCGGTATCGAGAGTTCGATTCTCTCTAGTCACCCAAGTTAGGTGTTATTATAAAGTTAGAATCCACGTTGTTTTCAATGGGTTTTTTGAATTCAGAGGTTTTGTAATTTAGCACTTTAAAGTGCATCAATCCTTCAAAAAGAGGGGAGTAACAATATTTTATTATAACCCCATCTTTGACCTCAAAACGGTCAAAAAACATGCCGATGAATTTCTTTTGTAGCGGTTCAGGAGAACGCATGTATACGTTGTAAATATCTTTCGTGAGGCTGATGATTTCACTTACGATATCGATATTTACTTCCTTAACCTTGTCTAGGCCGTTAATCTGCTTATCAATTCCTGCTATTGTGGCCTTTATTTCGTCTTTGATGCGGGTATAGTCCTCTTTTGATAGGGTTTCATCAATGAGGCGATCTTCGACAGTTGAGAGCTTTCTTTCGCAGGAATTTTTTCGATTGAGAAAACTTTTATGTTTTGCGTAGTATTCATTTCGTTGTTCATCAAATTTTGACTTTATTTTTCCAATTACCGAATCTACAAATTCAGGCGTGAATTGCAAATTTTTGAATTTATCGGCAACTTGTTTTTCAAGATCTGACTGTTCAACATATCTGCTACTACAGCCGTTTCTGTTTGGACAATGGTAATATGATTTTTATTTGTTTAAATGGAATTCAGCGGTGTATCTGCGATTGTGGATAGGGCAAAATACATAGCCATTTAAGAGCCAGAAATATTTTCTTCTTCGACAGCGATTTCCGCCTTTTTCTTTTAATCTCGACTGGACTTTATTGAATGTACCCTCGTCAATCAAAGGTTCATGTTTGCCGTTTGTAACATGTACGTCAAGCCAGTGTATTTCTCCAAGATACAGCCTGTTTTTGAGAAGATCACTTAATACGCTTGGAGCAATCTTTTTTCCGCGGTTCGTTGTCAAACCTTTCCCATACATAATCTCGTTGAGCTCGTAAACGCTATACTGGCCGGTGGAATACATTTGGAAGGCTTCTGTTACGAGTGGTGCTGTTTTTGGGTTTGGTACTATTATTCTTCCGGCAACTTTCGCACATGACTTGTCAGGATTTTCGCAGTTAACATACCCTATGGGGTTCGATAATTATTTATGATTTTCAACATCATGTTTATTATATCAAAATTCTTATTTTTTAGATTTTTAACGTATATGGGTAGGAAAATCTAGAAACTGTCGGCTCTTTCATTGGCGGTTCAATATTTATGACTGGATTAATTGCGATATACACAAAATTGTTGTAGTGTTACTCCATTATAAAATGATATGCAGAAACGAACACTCACTCAAATTAAAAAAGATTTGAAAGAACTTTCGGAAAAGGGGTGGATTAAATCTACACAAAAACATAATCCCGGGGTTGGACGGACTCTCGAACATCACCTTGGTATTAAGGAAAATAATATCGCGTTACCAGATTTTGGTGTTATGGAATTAAAATCTCAAAGAATCAACACTCCTTCAATGTTGACATTATTCACCAAAAGCCCTGAAGGTATCTCTAATGCTGAAATTCGCAGACGTTTCGGATATCCCGATTCAGAATTTCCTAATATTAAGATTCTTCACCAAACCATTAGTGGTGGAAAAAGAAATGCTATGGGTTTTCAAGCTATGATTAATGAAAAGCAGGGTAAATTACTTATTCTCAAAAAGGGAAAACTTTTAGGATATTATAGTTTGGTCTTTCTGAAACAAAAAGCGATAGAAAAAATAGGAAACGGGTTGATATTGGTTCACGCTGAAACTAAAAAATTACGTAGACATGAATATTTTCATTACAAAGACGCATATATTCTTAAAGAAATTGACCCGACTAAATTTATTACTTACTCAAAATATGATATTCGTCTCGGTGTATATCATAGTGGAGTAAAAGTGGGACAATCACACGACCACGGTTCTGCATTTCGTCTTGCGGAAAAATCTTTGCCACTTTTGTTTAAGATACACAAGAAAATCCTCTAGTTTTTTCTCAAAACTACAATACTTTCTTTATTCATCGTCTCCTCTAATGCACCTACGATATTTGTCGGAGAGTTTTTGATTGGCATCCTTTTTCCTGGAATATTTCGTACAATGATATCTTCACAAGTAAAGCCTATTTTTTCTGCTAATTCGGCAATAATAAAGTCAGTTGGAATTCTAACTTGTTTAACTAATCTATTCCCAATGACAAGACAGAAATATTTTTTAGGTTTAAGTATCCTATGAGCTTGCTTCAAGCATTCATTTAATCCGATATTAAAGCTCAATACATCTTTTGCCCTCGCCTCGTCTTGCTTTGCGATTTTCCCCAATGATTCTTTGAGATAATCTGATGAAAGCGTATGAATTAAATGTTTAGTAGCTCTACCTCCAAGAAGTTCATTATCTACACCAGAAGCATCGTTTGGATTTTCAAACATATCAATCCATTGAGCCGACAATCGAGAAAACTGTCCATAAGCAACTGTGGTGCGGCTATCGCCATATGGAGGTGAAGTAATAATGCAATCGATAGAATTTGCCTTGATCCCATTATCTTTTGAAGAATCGCCAAAGATTATTTTCGTCCATGAATCCTTTCTTGCATCTTTATGAAAATCAGTCATTCCAGTGATATTTTTCTCTGTATTTTTGCGAAATATACCCATAACATCCGGGTCATGTTTTTCCAGTTTATCTCCTTTCACTCGAACTAACTTAAACTCCCCAGTCTTTGTATTTGAGGAATAGCGAACTGTCTCACTAAAAGCAACCATTAAAAAATTCTGAATTGCTTCATTTTCTATCTCCCGTATAGCCTTTTTTAGTTTTGCAAGTTTAATTATTATCTTTTCCTTGAACCAAAAATCAATATTCTTAAAATCAGGTATTTGTATTTTGTTATCTTTAATCTTTTCTACCCTATCAAGCAACGCTGTGTACTCATTCATTAATTTTTGAGGATTGATTGGGGTTGTCTTCGCTTTGGCAAGAAAAATAGCCAAAGGATTAAGATCAATCCCATAGGCATTTCTTCCTATCAATCTACTTTCGACTAGAGCTGAACCGGAACCACAAAAAATATCGCAAATGATGTCACCCTCTTTACTATATGTTTCTAGCAATCTTCGCGCGACTTGTGGAATAAACATTGCCGGATAAGTATGTATTCCGTGTGTATGTGATTTTGTCTTTTCACCTCTGTAATCCCATGAATAATCTATTTTACGTATATATTTCTCATCCCTTGATTGTCCTTGATCCAGTTGAGATTCAAGATTACGGACAATCTTAACAACAACACCCCTCACTTCTACCTCATCACGATAAATTGGAAATAGTGTCGGGTTTGCTGGTTGCAGTCTAAACCGTCCACTTTCACGATATAGTTTTTTTAGTGTAGCTTGGTTATCATCTATCACGGCTACAACAGTTTGACCATTTTCTGCTACATCTTGTTTACGTATAACAACAATATCGCCATCAAAAATACCTTCATCAATCATACTGCTACCTTGAACACGCAAAGTATAATGTTTACCCTGTTTTCCAATTTCATCTTTTGCGATTGTGATAGTTTCGTTCGAAATTTCTATTGCCTCAATAGGTTGACCAGCGGCGATTGCTCCAAGAATTGGAACTTCTATCATTTGTTTTGCTCCGACTGCTGAAACAGCACGAGGTTGATTGTGTTCTTTGTTCAAAAAGCCAGCATCTTGAAGTTTGCTTATGTAGTAGTGAGATGTCGAAACAGAAGCAAGTTTGAATTTCTGCTTGATCTCCTCAAGAGAAGGGGCATAACTATGCTTTGCCATGTAGGTTTTTATAAAGTCGAGAACCTGTGTTTGCTTTTTCGTAATCATAATGATATTATAGAAAATAAATAGAAAGTATACAAGTCATGTTATCCACAGAAATTGGAAAGCATATAGTATTATGAAAAGAATTCTAATCGCCGGAGTCCCGGCAACTGGTAAAACAACAATAGGGCAGTATTTAGAGAAAAAATACAATTTTAGGCATTTTGATGTGGAGGGTGAAGAAGCAAATCCTAGTGTTAGTCGTATTGGCAAGTTATTTTGGGACTTAAATATTGATAGATTTCTTGAACATGTTGAGGAAGATGGGAGAAACACAGTTATTACTTGGGGTTTTGTGTGTGACAATCAACGCTCTTTGACTATAATAAATATGTTGCAAAAGAGAAGGTTTAAGTTTGTATGGTTTCAGGCTAAAGAACATATGGCTAGGGAGGCCTTTTTAAACCGTGGTACCGGTAATATATATGATTTTGATTGTCAGATGGAGAGAATTAGGAAATTAGACTTAAGTATATTTAACAGTCCAATTATTATAACAACATTAGATAAAAATGGTCGCAAGGATAAGAATGAGATTATTGAGGAGATAATTAAAGTGGAATAATTACATCGAGATTATCACCTAGAAGATAATCAATAAAGCATTTCCTACCCTGTGTGTGCGAGTGATAGCTCTGCTTTAATGTTCAGAAATTTGCCATACAACGACGCCATATAACCACGATCTTCGAGGATAGTTATAATAAAGTTTGGATACTGACCCACGTTTTTTCAGGCTTTTATTGAGCGGTTTTAAAAGTTAGCCCTACCAAGAATCGAACTTTCTTGATATACTTTTGATATGAGTAAAATAATCACTCTTCAGACAAGTCTCAACATTGAACAATGTGAAAAGAAAATGCAAGAAGGAAGTGATAATCTAAAGTCACAAGATATAAAAACCAAACTTAGATTTCCAACATTTAAAATGTTTAAAACCTCCTCAATTAATCTCCTCGATTATTTTGATGTGACGCGCACTTTGATTTTTTGTGGCACTCTTGAAAAAACTGATTCAGGTACAACTATAACAGGGTATTTTAGGTATAACTATTTGTTTACTTATTTCTGGGTTTTTTTGTTTATTGTCGCAACATTTTTTATGTATCAAAATTCTGGCCAAGCTTATCCGTGGGCGCCAGTCATTGTGTTTTTGATAGGTTGTTGCTTTGTAGGAGTTTTAGTTTTTCTCGCTCCAAGGAATTTTTCTAGGATTTATTACAAATCAAACTATTTTTGGCCGAGAAATATGGTTAATGAGTTGTCAAATATGTTAGAGGTAAAGAGTCAGAAAGGAGAGTAGGAATATAGATTGTTGCATCATTCCTCCTCTCAAAAATAGTTCTAACATCCTCTGCAACGATTCATTATAAATAATTAGGGGTCTCAGATTTTCACCTGAGACCCCTACCAAACGCAAACAGGCGTCTGGTATGGCTAAACTACAGAACTAACAAAATAAACCTACCATATCTAAAGTAATTAATAAAGCAAATCCTACCCCAACCAAGGGGTACCTGCAGGTTCTAAACCTGTGGTATGCTTTATGTATGGAAAACCAACAAATACATCAATCACACGAGGGTACTGTTAAAGTTCCTTACAAAAAACATTTGGAATGGGCGCTTAGTTTTTGGATAGGGATTGGTCTCATGAGCATAATAAATGTTTGGAAAATTATTGAAAATCAGCATGCACTTTCATACTCGTGGATCATGTTTGGGATTTCTATCATTTTTATAATCATTTGTTGTATTCTCATTACTATAAAAAGAAAGAAATAAATGTAGGTTACAAACGTGTTCCAAGACCTGTCTGGGTATTATCCAACAGTCAGTCGGGAAGATGAAGCCGGGACATCACACTCGGCTCGCTGATCAGACACGTGCCTATGGTTGATTCTTTATTTTTTTATATTCCATGGGTTCTCACGGATTCTAAATATCTAATGGGACAAATCAACTTTTATACACCTCTGTCAATCGGAGTAAACCGTGTATTTTTATGTATACTTAGCCTATGTTATATACCCGAAAAGGTGACTCCGGCACCACAAAAGATTTCAAATCCGGTTCTGGAGAGCGGACGTCGAAAAGTTCATGTCAGAATGAATCCCTCGGCGCTTTAGACGAGCTCAATTCTTTCCTCGGTTTGGTCAAAGTCAAGTCGGCCACTGTGACATGGACGGTCAGGGGGAACATTACAGGGAAAATCAGCGTCCAATCGCCGTGTGACACCATCCATTGGATACAGAATTGCCTCTTTTCAGTCCAGGCGGAAGTGGCTGGAGCCGATAAGAAAATCAGTAAGGGAGAAGTGACGAAGATGGAGAGCATCATTGATGCCATGGAGGCTGATATGCCGCCGATCAAGACTTTCTTTATCTCCGGCGGTAGTGAGCTTGCGGCGTTGTTCGATATTTCTCGAACTCTCGCCCGCACAGCCGAGCGTCGTCTCATAGCCGCTGTCACAGCGGGGGAGATTATTCTTGCTCCGGCGACTCTGGCCTTTATAAACCGTCTTTCATCGCTTATGTATGCTCTGGCAAGGTATAGCAACCATACAGCAGGCATCATCGAACAACCGCCGACGTATCAGTAGAGATAGTCAGCAGAGATAGAGAGGGATAGATGTCCGCTGTTAAAGTGGGTTTTTCCCCTGAATAATCCTAATTAAGACTAAGATGATCGCCACAACAAGCAAAATATAGATGAAACCGCCTATTGTGTATGAAGTAACAATACCTAAAGCCCACAGAATCAACAGAATTATTGCAATAGTTATAAGCATAAATAGATTATAGATTAATACGCGTGATAATACCTTCATAAGGAAAGACGAATGAAAAGCTATATAGTGACAAAATAAATACTAACGTTTATCAATGAGCCAAACTGATACCGTATACATTCTTGAATCCGGCTTGATAAAGACAGGTCATGGCCGATTGCATAGTGCTACCGGTAGTGATGACATCATCGAGGAGAAATAGTCTGCTGTCTCGTATATCGGTCGGCATGTCTACACGAAAGACTCCGTGTATACTCGTTAGTCTTTCCTGACGGTTCTTGAATGTTTGTTTCTTGACGTTTTTTATTTTGAAAAGAATGTCAGTCCTCATGTCAAAAATTCCTTCGGTGTCGCAGTGGAGTATGGCTTTGGCGAGGAGTTCGCATTGATTATAACCACGTTCACGACGTCGAGCGTGAGATATGGGCATGGGGATAATGATGAACGGCTGGCCATTTCTCGTTTCGCTTTCATTTGTGCTGATTATTTCCATGAGAGCACGATAGAGTATATACCCGACGCAGGTGAGTGCATATTTATCTCGTGTGTATTTTATACTCCAGACGAGCGATCTGGTTGTCGTATTCTTATACGACAGAACGGCGGATATTTTTTGCCTATCAGTCACTGCAGTGGCACCAGAGAGGTTTCTTGATCTTGGCAGATTTTTGAGAAGTTCTTCCGGCTTTATTTGCCTAAAATCAAGACTATTCCGTGCAGGAAAAAGCATAGCCGAAATACTGTGTAAAAGTTTTCCTATATGATCGACATATTTTTTTCGTCTATAGTCCATTACGTACATCATACTCATCCCCGATAAAATCTTCATAAAGATTTGTTAAATTTTTCATCAAAAACCTCTGTACACATGTCTTGTGGAGCACGGATATTTTTCTGCTGAAAAATTCCTCGTGCTCGCGCCGTCGCGCTCACAAGTCTCCACAAGACATGTGTACAGAGGTTTTTGATGATATAATATCAGTATGTCTTTTCTTGATTCTCTCGGGTCAATATTCAGCAAAAAAGCTCAAAGCGTCCTGGGTATAGATATTGGTGCTTCGGCTATCAAAGTAGTGGAAATAAAGAAAAAGCATGGCCGAGCAGTCCTGAAAACTTACGGCGAGCTCGCGTTAGGTCCGTATGCCGGTACCGAAGTCGGTCGTGCCACCAATCTCCCTCCAGCCAAGCTGGCTGAAGCCCTCAAGGATATTCTCCGCGAAGCCAAGACCACGAGCACTCTCTGTGGCTCGGCTCTGCCCTTATCCTCAAGTCTTATTTCTTTCATCACTATTCCGCCGGTTGCCGAGAAGCAGATGGCGGAAGTGGTTTCCCTCGAAGCACGCAAATATATTCCCGTGCCAATGAATGAAGTCCTTCTTGATTGGTCACCGATCCCGCGCGAGGGTAATTATCCAAGCGAAGATGATGGCAGTGTCGGGAACAATGTCCAAGATGGAGAGAAGAAAAACATCAGCGGTCAGGATGTTCTCGTCGTGGCTATTCACAATGAATATATCGCTAAGTATCAAGACATTATGTCTTCATCCGGTTTGTCGCCGACGTTCTATGAAATAGAAGTTTTTGGAGCTATTCGCGCGTCCATTGAACAGGGTATTCAAACTATGATGATTTTCGATATGGGTGCTCAAGCCACCAAGCTCTATATCATTGAGCGCGGTGTCTTGCGGGCATCGCATATCATCAACAAGGGTTCCCAGGATATTACCTTGGCCATTTCAAAATCATTAGGTCTTACCGTCGAAGAAGCCGAGAATATGAAACGGGTCTACGGTCTGTCGAGTGGTTCGGAGCATAAAGACCTCCATGAGATTATCACCGTCAATCTCGATTATATTTTCTATGAAGCCAACACCGTTCTGTCGAATTATCAAAAAAAGTCCAACAGAAACGTGGCCAAGATCATTTTGACCGGTGGTGGAGTCTTGCTCAAAGGCTTCACCGATCTGGCTAAAATCAGCTTTCAGACCGAAATTGTCTACGCCAATCCCTTTGATAAACTTGAAACACCAGCCATTTTCACCGAACAGCTCAAGTTGGCCGGTCCGGAGTTTGCCGTAGCTATTGGCATTGCTTTACGCCGCTTGTCGGAACTACGCTAGGGATATATAATAGTAGGGAATACGACTTCATCATTGTGCTCATTTATTATGGAGACTAAATTTCAAACATCGTTCATTCCCAAGAAACCTATTACCGCCAGTACGACGAGTAGGGTTCAATCTTCGTCCGGTTCTATGGGACTGTTTAGTCTCTTTGCTATTATCGTCTTTATTATTTCGCTGTTGGGAGCAGTTTTTGCCTATATCTGGATGGGTGTTATCGTCAATACCGGCAAACAATATCAAGCCACCCTCCAAACCAACGAGAATGAATTTAATCCCGCTCTTATCGGCACACTCGATCGGGCCAGTATGAAGATTAATTTTGCCAAAAGTATCCTCGCCAATCATCTTGCTCCCGATGCCATCTTCGGTATCATCGGCGGTTTGACTGCAGAGGATGTGAGCTTCAGCAGTCTGTCGTACACTGCACCGACAGCGTCGAACAATTACATTAACTTGACGATGTCCGGTGTCGGTACAAGCTATAGTGCTATCGCTTTTCAGTCGGATGTCTTCGGTTCATCGGCGCAGTATGGTGAGAATATCACGGTGAAAAATCCGGTACTCTCGGGACTTGGTCTCAATGGGAACGGTAATGTCAGTTTTTATTTTAGCGCGGAGCTCGATCCTTCCAATATCACGTATAGCAAGATTTTGGCCGCCGCCCTTGGTGGAAGCTCACAAAGTTCCAATTCCGCCAACCAATGATTTCTTATATATTTCTACATCTATATGAAAAACATCACTTCACTTATTCTCATCATTCTGGCTATCGGTCTTTTCTTTACCTATACTGATGGTGAAATCAAGGGCATGAAGACTATTCAAGTAAGCAACGCCGCTTACTTGACGGCCATTCAAAATTCCCAACAGCTTATTGCAGAACGCGATAAGGTTTTGGCTATCTACAACACCCTGACGACTCAAGAAAAGGCCAATCTCGATAAGATCCTTCCCGACAATATTGATAATGTTCGTCTGATGATTGATATGAACAATATTGCTTCCCGACATGGTATTGTTCTCCAAGGTTTGTCGACGAGCGCGGATGGTAGTGGTGGGGCCAGTGGAAGCAATAGCAGAGCCAGCTCTGCCGTCAATTCCGGAACGAATCCTTCTTCCGATACCGTCAATCCGGTTTCCATATCGTTCGGTTTCAGCTCATCGTATGCCAATTTCCTTTCTTTTATGAAGGATGTTGAGTCGAGCATGCGTATTCTTGATATTTCTAGTATGAGCGTCACGGCCAACCCGACCGGTACCTACAATTATTCCATGCAGTTGCAGACCTATTGGCTTAGTCAATAAAATACTATGCAATCATCATCAAAAATGCCCGCTATCATCGGTATCCTCCTCGTCGTCTGCGCCGTAGGTTACTATTTCTATACCACGAGCAATGCACCGGTCAGCTCTGATTCTTCCTTGACCTTGACTACGACATCGGGGGGCGGTGGCTCAGTCGGTTCTGATGTCCTGTCTCTTCTTTCGGAAATCAAGAGCTTGAATATAGATACATCATTTTTCCAGACGCCGGTCTACGAATCCTTGACTGATTTCAGCGTTACTATTCCTTCCGAGCCGGTTGGTAAAAGCAATCCGTTCTTACCGCTACCTGGGTCAACTCTGCCAGCTGGAGCTTCATCCGCTTCTACCACGATTCATTAATATAGTTTCCCCATGACCATTCTCGACATCCTTATCAAAAAGAAGATCATCAAAGAAGATGATGTTCCGGAATTGAAGCGAATGACCAATTCCGGAGCAGTTTCTATGGATCAGGCTCTAACCTCTCGAGGGGTTGAACCGGAGGATATTCTCGAGGCTCGTGGAGAACTGCTCAATATTCCCACGAGGCATCTTGGCGATACGAGTGTGCCATTCGACGTCCTCGATTATATCCGCGAAGATGTGGCGGCCCAGTACAGATTCGCTCCTATTGGTTTCAAGGATGGTACGCTCGAGGTTGGTATTGTCGATCCGGATAATATCGAGGCCCGCGATGCTCTCAACTTTGTGGCTTCAAAAAATAATATTCCCTATAAGATTTTTCTTATTACCCAGGATGATTTCAAAAAAGTCCTCGAAGCGTACAAAGGCATATCGGGGGAAGTGTCGAAAGCTTTGACCGAGCTTGAGAGTGTCCTATCGGTGGATGCCGATTCAGGTGTTGACCTCAAACAGAAAAAAACCGATGAAAAAAGCAACGCTTTCATCATCGAAGATGCTCCGGTGGTCAAGATCGTGGCTACTATCGTTCGTTACGCCACCGAGGGCAATGCTTCCGACGTCCACATAGAATGTATGCGCGAGAAAGTCCGCGTCCGCTTCCGTGTGGACGGCCTATTGAATACGAGCCTCATTCTGCCGCCGCAAGTCCATGATGCCGTCGTCGCCCGTATCAAAGTGCTGTCGAATATGAAGCTTGATGAAAAGAGAAAGCCACAAGACGGGCGTTTTTCGGCACGTATTGACGGCAGAAAGATTGATTTTCGTGTCTCAACGTTTCCCGCTTTCTACGGAGAAAAAGTGGAAATGCGTATTCTTGACCAAGAAAAAGGGGTCAAGAAGCTCGAAGAGCTCGGCTTTTCCAAAAAGAATTATCAATATATCACGGAAGCTATTGACCGACCCTACGGACTCATCCTCATTACCGGTCCGACCGGTTCCGGAAAGTCCACGACCCTCTATTCCATGCTTAATGCCACCGATCGCGAGAGTTACAATGTTCTCTCGCTTGAGGATCCGATCGAATACAATATGGACGGCGTGACTCAATCGCAAGTCCATCCGGAGATCGGCTATACCTTCGCCTCCGGTCTCCGTACCACCCTGCGTCAAGACCCCGACATCATCATGGTCGGCGAAATCCGTGACAAAGAGACGGCTCAGCTTGCCGTCCAGGCGGCATTGACCGGTCACTTGGTCTTTTCCACCCTTCACACTAACAACGCCGCCGGTGTCATTCCCCGTCTCATCGATATGGGTGTTGATCCGTACCTGATTGCTCCGACCCTCATCTGTGCTATCGCTCAGCGTCTCGTGGTGACCTTATGTCCCGGTTCCGGAAAACCTATCCCCGTTGAGGGCAGTATTCAAGCAATGATTGACAAGCAATTCTCCGATTTGCCGGCTCAATATAGAAGCGAAATTCCTTTTTCTAATGTGGTGTATGAAGCTACGCCGACGCCGGATTGTCCCAAAGGCGTGCGTGGTCGCATGGCTGTCTGGGAAGTCTTCAAGATGGACAAGGACATCGAGGGCACCATTTTGAAAAATCCAACTGAACTGGAGATATCCCGCATTCTCCGCCAGAAGGGTATGATCACTATGAAAGAAGACGCTTTGATAAAGGCCTTCCAAAAGGTTATTCCATTTGAGGAAGTGAATAAACTTTAGTATACTTAACGTGTTTATCTTCATTATCAAATATGAATCCTGAAAAAAAGAAACTGAATATATTTATCATTGAGGATGATAAGTTTTTCCTTGATACGTATGCTCTCAAATTCAGTAAAAGTGGTTACGCGGTCAATTATGCATCTTCCGGGGATGAAGCTTTGAAGAGACTGCATGAAGGATTCTCACCGGACATTCTTCTCGTTGACAACATTATGCCGGGACTGACAGGTCTTGATCTCATCACTATCATACGCAAGGAAAATATCGTTCCGAATGCTACAATAATCATGCTGACGAACCAGAACGCTCCAAGTGACATCGATACAGCTCGGAGCCTTAAGGTTGACGGCTATATTGTCAAAGCCATGGCAGTTCCTTCAGAAGTCGTGATCGAGGTCGCGAAGATCTACGCTGAACGTACAGCACAGTCTCATTCATAAATTTTAAATACTATGGACACAACCACACCTACACCTACACCCACAACCGTTGTAACCAATAACCAGTACGACAAGGAGCTTGAAGACCTTCTTTCAACCGTGTTGAAAGAAGGCGCTTCGGATTTACACCTTTCCGAAGGTAGACACCCGTTTGTTCGGGTAGCGGGGAGTCTCATTCCTCTTGCCAAAAAGCAGGTCTTGACGGCGGAATATATGAAGAGTTTTGTTGCTGAATTTCTCACTCCCGACAACCGCGCCCGTCTCGAGAGGGACAAGCAGGCCGATTTTTCCTATAGTTTCACCGACGTCCGCTTCCGCGGCAATATTTTCTACAAGCAGGGCATGTTATCCATCGCTTTGCGTCTCATTCCTAAGAAAATTTTCAGTCTAACCGAACTCAATTTACCACCTATTCTCGAGACTTTTACCCGTAAGCGTCAGGGTTTTTTCCTCGCTGTCGGTCCTATCGGCCAAGGCAAGACTACAACGCTCGCTTCCATGATTGAGATCATCAATCAGACCCGGGCAGAACATATTCTCACCATCGAAGACCCGATTGAGTTTATGTATGAGTCGAAACTGTCCATCATTGACCAGCGTGAAGTGCTGACCGATACACCGACGTTCAATAGTGCCATGGTAAGCATGTTTCGTGAAGATATCAACGTCTGCCTCGTCGGTGAAATGCGTGACAATGAAACTATGTCTACTGCGGTGACGGCGGCGGAAACGGGGCACTTGATCTTTTCTACTCTCCACACCAACAATGCCGCCCAGACCATCAACAGGATCATTGACGCTTTTCCTCCGGCCCAGCAGGATCAGATCCGTGTCCAGCTGGCAGGGTCGCTCACTGGCATATTCTCCCAGCGGCTTATTCCGCGCATTTCCGGCGGGCTGATACCGGCCTACGAGCTTCTCATCAACAACAATGCCGTGGCCAATCTTATCCGCGAACGACGTATCCATGAGGTAGACACCGTCATCGAGACATCCTCAGGCGAAGGCATGATTGATATGAATCGTTCGCTCGCCGAGCTTGTTCGCCGCGGTGATATCAGTGTTGAAAATGCCTATTTGAATTCGCTCAATCCGAAGAATTTGGAGAGAATGATGTAGTAATGATGCAATAATCGGCGCGTAACACACTTTAAACAAAAAATATGCTATTCAATTACAAAACAGTCGACGAAAAAGGCCAGGAAGTGGCGGGAGCCATTGATGCAGTCAATGTGGACAGCGCTATTTCCGGTCTCCAGCGTCGTGGCTTGACGATCGTATCTATTCACGAAGCAGGTAAGAGTGGCGGTGTTTTGAACATGAATATCAAGTGGCTTGACCATGTTTCTAACAAAGACATCGTCATTCTTTCGCGTCAGCTTTCGACTCTTTTCGGTGCTCAAGTTTCCGCCATGCGCATATTCCGTCTCTTAGGTGCCGAGGCAGACAACAAAGTCCTCGGTCGGCATCTCCTTGAGCTGGCCGACGATGTCCAGAGCGGTTCGTCTATTTCCGATGCCATGAAGAAGCATCCAAAGGTCTTCAGCGAATTCTATATCAGTATGATCAAAGCCGGCGAGGAGTCGGGCAAGCTTGATGAAACCTTCGCCTTTCTGGCTGATTATCTCGACCGCACGTACGCTCTCGTTTCCAAAGCTCGCAGTGCCCTCATTTACCCGGCTTTCGTCGTCGTGACCATGTTTACGGTTATGCTCCTCATGTTCACCATCGTTATCCCGAAAATCGCCGCCATTTTGACTGACAGCGGTGAAGCTTTGCCTATTTATACGTCCATTATTCTCGGTATATCGAATTTTATTGTCCATTACGGTGTTGTTTTGGCTGTCATTCTCGTCATTGCTGGCTACTTTACCTATCGTTATATTCGCACGCCGGCAGGAAGCATTGCTTTCGACCGTTTCAAGCTTTCTATCCCCTATATCAGCACCCTATATCGCAAGCTCTATCTTTCCCGCTTGTCTGACAATATGAACACTATGCTCGTTTCCGGTATTCCGATGATTAGAGCCATCGAGCTGACATCGTCGGTCATTGACAATCAGATTTACAAGAAAATCTTGGCTGATGCGGTGGAGTCGGTCAAAGGCGGTAAAGCCGTTTCCGAAGCTCTTTCCGGCAACAAAGAAATCCCCGGCATTATGATCCAAATGATGAAAGTCGGTGAGGAATCGGGCGATCTTGGGGCTATTTTGAAGACTCTGGCCGCCTTTTATTCCCGTGAAGTGACGACCGCTGTGGATAACTTGGTAGATCTTATCGAGCCGGCTATGATTGTGGTGCTTGGTCTTGGTGTCGGTATTCTCGTGGCTTCGGTGCTGGTGCCTATTTATAATATCGCGAGCGCTCAATAGGGAATAGCCCGCAAAATAGGGTATATCCACATTTCCCATGTTATCCACAGAATTGTATTTACAACTACAATTATATGCGTATAATTGGAGTTATGATTATAGAAAGAAGCATAAAGTCACAAATAGAACAAGCCCTTTTTAAGGGGAAAATTGTCATTATTTATGGCGCTAGACAAGTCGGTAAGACCACTCTTGTCAAAGAAATCATTTCTTCTATTCCAGGCAGTCTGTACCTTTCATGCGAAGAGCCTGATGTTCGCAATGCTCTTACCGATACGACCTCTTCGCATATGAAGGCTTTTATCGGTTCTCCGAAAGTGGTCGTTCTTGACGAAGCTCAACGAGTGACCAACATAGGGGTATCGCTCAAATTGCTCCATGATGCCTATCCGGATATACAGATCATTGCCACCGGTTCGTCGTCGTTTGAATTGTCAAACAAAGTGACA
>Ga0181520_10006368_pt1 | contig 18083 bp, 12 predicted proteins | sample PEATcosm2014_Bin_29_FD_132451 | JGI IMG/M metagenome (GOLD analysis project Ga0181520, IMG submission 132451) | Peatland microbial communities from MTU Mesocosm Facility, Houghton, MI, USA - PEATcosm2014_Bin02_30_metaG | ecosystem: Environmental > Terrestrial > Soil > Wetlands > Peat | place...
CATTTGAAGATCGAGCCGTGGATTATCAATGGCTGGCAGTCATACGGTTCGTCCAACTCGAGAAAGGGTCTGGGCGGGCAGATTAAGTGGACTCCAAGACCGTGGTTAAACATCCTCAGCAACGACTACGGCTTAGGACACGACGATCTCTACACCCCCAACCGTGGCCGTGTCCACACCGACAACAGCTTCGAAGTCAAGTACTACGACAATCCGAAAGCAAAGTTCTGGGATAAATCCGCGTTCACTATTACCCTTGACGCGGGTTGCGAATTTGGTCCCACCACGACTACCGCACAAGGGGTGTACATCCAAGGCGTGGGCTGCCACGGCAGTACCAAGGACCCTAACTCGGTCGGACTAAATTCGACAGCAACCAATCAGAATCCCAATGACACCGTCGGCCATTTCAAGCCAGGAGTCAATCCTAAGCAGAGCTTTATCGGCTACATGGTGTACGACCGGAACTGGTTCAAGCACGATAAATTCGGCTTGACGATCGGCGGCGGCCAGATCAACAATCCGGGGCGCTATCTCGTGCTGGTTCCGCCTATCAATGGTGAGACCGCCGCATCCGCAGCGCTCAACTCGCCATATTTCAGCTTTAATCCCAGCGATCCGTTTAAAGCCTGGGACATTTCAGCCACGTTTGATTGGATGCCCAGGCAGTGGCTCACCTTCCGCACGGAGTATGATTTCCGCCACGTGAATGTGCCCTACTGGAGCGGCCATGGTGGCATGACGCCGCCGAACTCTTTTGGCTACCAGCCGGGTACCAATAATAACAATCCGCAACTCTTTACCTGTAATGACGGCAGCTCTGACCCGAACATCACTGACTCAGTACTGGCAGCCGCGGGCTATTGCGGAAATGGAGCGATCTCAAATGCTGGGCATGGCGGTCTCTGGAGGCCGGATCTTCGCAGAAACGAGTCACTGATCGACGTCGATTGGATGGTCAAATTCTAGCTTCAGCGCCGCTTGACCAGGAGGTCGGCCAGTTCGACGATCTAAAGCCCTATAGTCACGACCGATCTTTCAGAACCACTTCCTGAAGCATGGAGCGATGTGGAGTGCGGCTGGTAGTTGACGGAACTTCTCAATTGATCGGGAGCGACTGCGGGCGGAGCAAAATCTCTGCCGCAGCTTTCCCGCCCCAATGGGTGGGCGGTGGCCTTCACGTGGAAACAAAGATTCCAACAGTAATGATCGTGTGCCAGTTTCCAGAGCAGGGAAGAGTAATTGACTGAAAGCTCATAGTTCAAATTTCCCCCTAGCCACCATTCCCTCGCCCCATGCCACCAAGCAGGATTGTACAATCAGGGTCACGAACTCGATCTGGAGTTGCCCGCTGTTTATGCCCATTACTCGTCTAATGGAGAAGCGATCATTGGAGAATACGCTATGAAGGCAGTTGTGCTGCAGGAGTATGGCGGTCCTGAGAAACTGAAGTTTGAAGACAACTTTCCCGATCCGCAAGTGAGCGGCGATACGGTGTTGATCGCGGTGGCCGCTACGAGCGTGAATCCGATCGACTGGAAGGTCCGCAATGGTACGCGGCGGAAGGATTTTCCGCTGTCGTTTCCGGCAATTCTCGGCCGCGATGTGAGTGGCGTGGTGCGCGCTGTCGGCGCGAATGTGAGGCACTTCAAGCCCGGTGACCGGGTGGCTGCGCTGGCGGCTGCCACCTACGCCGAACTGGTGGCCGTGTCCGAGTCAGACCTGACGCACCTGCCGGATGGAGTCGATCTGGCGGATGCGGCGGCCATTCCTCTGATTGCCTTGACGGGAGATCAATTGGTACGCAACGAGTCAAACCTGCAGAAGGGGCAGACGATCCTGATCACGGGAGCGCTGGGCAGCGTAGGGCGAGCCGCCGTGCATACGGCCAAGAAAATGGGCGGACAGGTCATTGCGGGCGTTCGCAAGAGCCAGTTGGAGAAGGCTCGCGCCCTCGGCGTTGCTGGCGTGCTGGCAATTGATGACGACGAAGCCATTGCAAAGTTCGGCGTTGTGGATACCATTGCCGATATGATTGGCGGTGAAGTTGCCCTGAAGTTGATGGCCAAGGTGAAACCGGGAGGCTTCTTTGGGTATGCCGCTGCCGTACCGGAGGGCATCGCCGAGTTGAACCCGACGGTGAGGATCAAGCGCGTGTTTGCACGGGCGGATCCATCCAAGGTGCGTGAATTTGCGGACGATGTGCTGGATGGCAAGTTCGTTCTGCCGATCGGCCGCCGGATGCCTTTGCGCGATGCGGCTGAGGCACAGATACTGGCGGAAAAAGGCGGCATCGCGAAGATCATCCTGCTGGCGCCCGATTCGAAAAACTGATTCTTCGCAGGCTACGCGGTAAGCTCATTGCGGCGGCGATCATCCGCCGCAATGAGTGTTTATAGGTTATCGTTGACGCGCATTCAGCTTGTCGAGGTCGTGCTTTAGTTGTTCAAGCTTCTGTCCAGCTTCGCCGAGTTTGCCTTCCGCGGTCAGGCGCTGGTAATCAGCTAAATTCCTGGCGGCTTCCGCGATGAGGGCGTTGAGGTCTGTTGCGGGCTGGGGCGATGCGGCGGATGGAGCTCGCGTGGGCTCCGCGGCAGCCGCTGCCATGCTGGTGGAGGAAGTCGCTCCGCCGAAAAGTCCCGCCATCGCCGACTCAAAAGTCGGCCCGTAGGCGAGACGATCTTGCAGGGCAAGCACAACCAGACGCAACTCCGGCATCGGACTCCGGTCGGCTTGCAGGTAGATCGGCTCTGCGTACAGCAGCGCGCGCCCGGTTGGAATCACCAGCAACGTCCCACGACGAACGTGCGAGCCTTGCTGATTCCACAACGTCAACTGTCCTGAGAGCTGCGCGTTCTGATCGATTCGCGCCTCGATTTGCAGGGGCCCGTCGACCAGCTTGGTTTTCGGAAAGTCGTAGACAACCGCCGTTCCGTAATGTGCGCCGTCGCTACGCCCGGCGATCCATCCAATCAGATTGTTCCGGCTGGCTGGTGTGAATGGCAGAATCTCGGCGAACTCCTCTCCGGTTTCACCCGGCAGTTTCATCATCACAAAATTCGGCTGCATCGTCTGTGTGGTTTGCTCGCCGCCTGCGCCCAGGCCAACTTCGGTGGCAACCGTCCACAGATCCTCGCGATTGTAGAATGCGCCCTCATTTGTCATGTGGTACAGGCCATACACTTCCGCCTGTAGTTTGAGCAGCGCTTCGGGGTAGCGGACGTGCTTGCGCAACCCGGGAGGCATTGCGGAAGCGTCCTTGAACAGGCTGGGGAAAATACGCTGGTAGGCCGCAATGATCGGGTCTTCACGATCGAACACATAAAACGTCGTAGTGCCGTCGTAGGCGTCGATGACCACTTTTACGCTGTTCCGCATGTAGTTGATGAGACTGCGGTCAAGATGGTAATGGCTGGAGTACGGATAGGTATCTGACGCGGTGAACGCGTCCAGGATCCACGATAGCCGGCCATCGTCGCCGATCACAATATAGGGATCAGCATCGTAGGTAAGAAATGGCGCCAATGCGGTGACCCGCTCGCGTACGTTGCGCCGCATCAGCAGCCGGCTGTCCTTGGTCACATCGTCGCTGAAAGGCAATTTTGCAAGGTCGCCGCGTTCGAGCGCAATCATGATGCGGCGCACGAAACCGCCGAGGACGATGCCACCCTCGCCCTGGTAGGACGTGAGGCTATTCGACGGGCCCTGCGGGTAGTCGAACTCCTTCTGCTTGGTTTTCACGTACACGTCCGTGTTCGTCAACTCACCGAAATAAATCTCGGGGCGAGTGATGGCGAGGCTGCGCACCGTGCTTTGGACGGGCATGTTGCTCAGCATCAGCGTTGGCAGCCCCTCTGGCGTGAACCCGTTTACGGAGTTCATGGTGACGCCGTAGCCGTGGGTGTAGATGAGCTTCTCGTTGATCCAGTTGCGGCTACTCTCCGGGAGCTTCTCCACGTTCAATTCGCGGGCGGCGAGCATGACCTGGCGGCTCATGCCGTCGATTTCATAGCGATCAATGTCGATATCCGGGAAATCGTAGTAGGTTCGAATCTCCTGAATCTGACGCAGCGTGTCCTGTAGTGCGTGCCAGTCCCACAGCCGGATGTTCTGCAGTGTCGCCTGATTATTGGCTGCGTCGGCCGCATCGACGGTAGTCTCCGCGGGAAACTCGCGCTGGGCAAAGCGGTCTAATCCGTAGGCCTGCCGGGTCAGATCGATGTTGTGCGCAATGTAGGGCTGCTCGCGAACCAGTTCGTTCGGTTTGACGATGAAGCTGCCGACGTACCATCCTGCTACCTGAAGCACAAAGTAGCAGACCAGAGCCGGAACGGCTGCCACAATGAGCCTGCGTCCAGCCGGCAAAACCGTCACCGCGTTTGCAACTGCGATGCCCGCGCCTAGAACGAGCGCCGCGCAGATGACCAGCATGCCGGTAAGCATGACGTGCGCGTCCACGTAGGTCACACCACTGAAGATTGTATGCGCCTCAAAGAGCTGCTCAAACCGGCTGATATACAGCCGCACCGCAACCAGAAGCAACAAGACTGCGAACGTGACGGACAATCCACGCCAGGGCAGTGGAACGTAACTCTCCTGGCGTGCGGCGAGCACGCGAGTGCCACCGGTCATGAGGATAAAGAAGACCGCAAGCGCACACGCGACCACGGCCAGGAATAGCAGCCAGCCAGTGATAAGCTGCCAAGCCGGCAGGGTAAACAGATAGAAGTTCAGCGGACGGCCAAAAATAGGATCAACCACCCCGCCCGTGGCACGCGGCGCGTACCAGTAGAGAGCGAGCGTCGGCCATTCCTCCATCATGCCAACACCCGTCGCGAGTGCGATGAGAATCGACGCGCCCGGCCCAATGAAGCGCAGGACGGCATCGACCGGCAGATTGACCGGCTGCCCGCCGACAAGTATCGTATGACTGCTCGGCAAGCCCCTGAGACTGGCCCGCCGCAAAGCGACAAACGATCCGTACAGGATGAGGAATGTGATAGCGGTGAACGCCGTGAAGACAGCCCATCGCAGATTCAGGGTTTGCCAAAACACTCCCCCGTAGCCGAGAGACCTGAACCAGAGCATGTCCACGTAATACGACAGCGCCGTCCGCCCGCCGAAAAAGACGAAGCCAAGAACAACGAGAATCAACAGGAAGCCTCGACCGCGCCGCGGCGGATGACTCCGAGGCCAGTCGATCGAGTTCGGCATTACTCTACCCCGCTTTAGCTAGCGTTTCCGTGATCGGATTGCTGTGCGAAGGTAATTCTACAGTTCCTGAAGCAGAGTAGCTACCGTGTGTAGCTCCGCTTGGCCAATCACTTCTCATTCGCCATCGCTCACCGTGAAGTGAGTACAGCGAAAGTGGAATCCGGGAGCCAGGTGCGGTGCAGGAAGAAACGTGGGTAGTTGGGAAAGGGCCAGCTTAGAGCCGGCCCTCTCTTTCTTCTGATCAATTTTGCGCTAGTGATTGTGAACCTCAGCAGTGGCCGCGATCTGAATCAGTGCGGCGAGATCCTTAAGTTTCACGCAATCAGCGATACTGGTTGGCGCGTGGCTTTGCAGCACGGTTGTCTTCGGGGTGGGCTCATCCCCTAAGGAATCCACGACTACGGCAGCTTCGTGGAAGTCTTCGTCCTTGGTGTAGGCGCTGACGGTCACCACCACGGGAATATGCGCGGCGTAGGCGGCCAGCATTCCGTTGCGGGAGTCCTCGATGGCGATGCACTGATACGGTGGCAACCCGAGCCGTTCGAGAGCCAGATTATAGATGTCGGGAGCCGGTTTCTTGGCCGGAACGATATCGCCGGAGAGCACCAGGAACTCCCGTTCCATCTTCTCTCCCACGGCGCGCCGCAGCACCGCTGCAACCGCGCCCGGCGCCGACGTCGATGCGACCGCCAGCTTCCATCCAGCTTGCAACGCCTCCTCTGACAGGCGCTTAATGCCGGGACGAGCCGGGATTTTTCCCGAACTGATGATGCCTTCGTAGATCGCGGTTTTTTCTTTGTGCCAACGCGCAACCAGCGCCTTGCGTTCTTCCTCGCTTTCCGGCACCGGAACACGCTCGCGAAAATCATCATCGGCAAAGAGACTGGCCATCCGTTCCTTGCCGCCTCCGATCTTCAGCTTCACGCCATATTGTTGGGCCGACCACTGCCATGGAACTCCCAACTTCTGCCACATCTGGTTGAATGCGGGCAGATGACCGTAAAGCTCTGTGTCGGCCAATACGCCATCGCAATCGAAAATCAATGCTCTATCCATGGGATTGCCCCGACAAAGAAACCGAACCTGCTTTGCCCACGCTGCCAAAGATTTCCATGAAGCCCTTTGCCATGGTGACTACCTTTTCGCGGACGTTCACCATTACCTTGAGTGGATCGTGCTCTTTCGGCTTGGCATCCAGATACTCACGATAGGCGTCGCAATAGGTGATCTTCAGCATGGTGGAGATGTTCACCTTGGCACAGCCTTCTGCAACCAGGTGTTTGAATACGTCATCGGAAAGTCCCGTGCCGCCGTGCAGAACGATGGGAGTTGGATGCGCTGCAACAATCTTTCGCACCCGCTCGAAATCGATCTTAGGGGCTGATTTATAGAGCCCATGCGCGGTGCCAATTGCGGGAGCGAACGAGTCGATGCCGGTCTGCTCCAGGAACTCCACACACTTGTCCAGCGGAACCAGTTCACCTTCGTGCTCGCTACCGACACCATCCTCCACACCGCGAACGGCTTCGAGTTCGCCTTCCACGGCGGCTCCGGACTTTCGCGCCATTGCGACCACTTCCTTGGTCTGCCGCAGGTTGTCCTCATAGTTCAGATTGGAAGCATCGAAGAGCACTGAATTCCAGCCTGCGTCCAGGCACGTCTTGATCATTTTCACGTCAGGACAGTGATCCAAATGGAGGGTTGCTGGGATCGGGGAGTTCGATGCCATTTCCTCGAACATCCGCTGAATCAGCTTTGCACCGAACAGCTTGACGGTTTTCACCGACACCTGAATAATCACCGGGGAGTCTGTCTGCGCGGCGGCATCGAGAACCGCGGCCATCGTGAGATCGTTCACAATGTTGAACGCTCCCACGCCATACCGTTTTTTGAATGCCGAGCCGAGAATTTCTTTCATAGACATGACGGGCATGATACTTACTCCTTAGAGGAGGCCTCCCCTGAACGCCTGCAGAAGGCCTCTGGATAGACAAACAAGGCGGCAAACGCCTAAAAGACGCGCCACGGAATATCGGCGGGCGCTTCAATCAGGCGCTTTAATTCCGCATCAAGCCGGATCATCGTGAGCGAGAAGCCCGCCATCTCCAGTGAGGTGCAGTAATTGCCAACGTAGTTGTGCACAACCTTCAGTCCTTGATCTTTTGCACGGCATGCTGCACGCCGGTAGAGCAGGAACAGTTCGCTGGGAGGTGTGCCGCCCAGGCCATTGATCATCAGTCCAACTTCGTCGCCTTTCTCAAATGGGAGATCGGTGGCGACAGCGTCAAACAGTTCGTCGACCACGTCATCCGCCTCCGGCAGCGACGCGCGGCGGCGTCCCTTTTCACCATGAATGCCGACGCCCAGTTCCATTTCACCTTGGGCGAGTGTGAAGATCGGAGCGTCTTTTCCCGGGGGCGTACATCCGGTGATCGCAACTCCCATGGTGCGAACCTGGCTGTTCACTTTCTTGCCGATTTCTACCAGTTTCTCCAGGGAAGCGCCTTCGGCATTGGCTGCGCCGCAGCACTTGATCGAGAAGAAGTTTCCGGCCACGCCGCGGCGTCCCACGGTGTAGGCGCTGTTGACCACGGCAACGTCATCATCCATCAGAACTACGCCGATCTTCATTCCCTCGGCTTCACACATTTCACGTGCCATGTCCCAGACCATTCGGTCGCCCGAATAGTTGTTCACGATGTGCAGCACGCCTTTCTTCGAGTTCATCAGCTTGGTGACCTCGAATGGAAATTCCGACGGAGGTGCGGCAAAAACGTTGCCAGGACAAGCAGCATCCAGCATGCCTGGACCTACGATCATGGTGTGAGCCGGTTCATGTCCGCTGCCGGACCCCTGGATGATCGAGACGAAGTTGTCATTCGGGCGGTCGGCACGATAGAGGCAGTTATATTTCGCGAGGTATTTCAATTTGTCCGGGTTGGCCATGTAGATGCCCTGCAGCATCTCAGGCACGAAATTGGCAGGATCATTCATGAACTTGTTCATTTAGCGTCCTCCTAAACTCCGAGCGTTGGTATGGTTGGTGTTCGTGCGCCGCACGGTTGCGACTTACATTTGTGCGGTAACCGGCTTCTCTTCGGACTGCATCTCTTTCACAATGGTCGACGCCATGGTTGCGATGGCAACAATTCCGGGATCGAGCGTTCCAATGGTCCTCTCACCTGCGTAAGAAGCCCTTCCCCGTTTCGCCATCCAACCGCGGGTGCCCTCAATCGCGGCGGTGGCCGCTTCGGAGGCAGCGCAAAACGCGCCGAGAACGTCTTCTGGATTCTTCTGTGCTATTTCCTCGATCTTGTCAATTGCGGGGATCACGGCATCGAGTAATGTCTTATCCCCTTGCGACGCCGACCCGCGCGCCATCATTCCCTGGACTGCGCTTCTTCCCATTGCCACTACATCAGCCAACGTCAGTGTGGTTTTGCCTTTCGCGGCCATGCCAGCTCGCATGAACGCTGTTCCCCAAATTGGGCCGGAGCAGCCCCCGACGTTCGCTGCAAAGATCATTCCGCATTTCAGCAGCAAGGTTCCGATATCGGAATGATCAATCTTGTCGAACTCTGCCTGGATCGCCCGAAAGCCAGCAGCCAGCGAGTGCCCAAAATCGGCATCTCCCATCTCTCCATCCAGGTCGCCAAAGTACTTTTCGTTTTCAAATGCCACGCGTGCCATCGTCAGCACGGCATGTTCCACGTCTGACTGACTGATTGCCTTCTTCGGCATGACTTTTGCCTCGTCTCGAATTGGTTTCCACTTACGGCCAGTATTCTTTTTGGGTGCCTACTTACAAGATTCGTTTTTGCGCATGCAAAAAGCCGCCCTACGAAGTTGCAGAATGCAATTCGGAAGGCGGCTTTGTCTAAAGTTGTCTATGCCGCAGAGGGGATTGTACACATAACGCCTTTACGCAGCAACAGACATTTCCAGTATTACCTCGCTCCACTTGCGGGCGCACCTAATTAAGGAATGCCTGAATGGTCTGGTGTGTCTCAATCCGGAAACGCCTTACAGCTCAAACCAGATTCTGGGAATCCTTGGGGCGTTGCCTGGGAACTGCATTCCAGATTCCCGACTTGGCATGAAACCGGTTTTCCGCGAGCTCGCAAGCGCTGTTTGTGGTGCGCAACATCCTTGGACCGCTGTGGAGGATTGCTCTGCGCTGCGTTGGAACGCAGTTGGAATGAAAAAACGCGCGGTCAACTGCTGGCCGGGGCCGTTGAGTGGCTCGCTTCCGGGATCTGTTCATCTTCCAACAGTTCGAGAGCGGCGCGGTGTACTCGCTCATCGTGCGCGCCGAGCTTCGGTTCTTCGAGTTCTTCGTAATAACGCGTTGCCGTCAGCAATCGGCGATCGTCGCCGTTTGCGTAGGCTTCCGCAGCGGCCTCGCACAGGAACGCAAACCCCAGGCTGTGACTCAAACGTTCCAGCAGCTTTCGCGCATAGCGTTGTGATCTGGATTCATTCGCCGTGACGAACGCAATGGTGGCAACGTCTTCTTGGAGCCGCAAATCAAGAGCACGCCGCAGTGCTGACATCGTAGCCGGTAGACACTCGAGGATGCTGCGGACCCGGCGTTCGTACGCAACTTGCCCGGCGTATTTCGGCGCGAGAAGGCGCAGGAGTTCCAGCGCCTGAATATTCGCCGGCCCCTCCCACACGGTGAGCACCTGCGCATCGCGATAAATGCGGGCAATCGGATAGTTTGAGGTATATCCATTGCTCCCGGTCAGTTCGAGGGTAACCCGGGCAGCGCGAATCGCATCTTCGGCGGTAAGGTACTTGGCAAGGGCGGTGACCAGGCGAAGCCAGGTGCTGTTCTTTGGGTCCTCAATCGCGGTATCGAATGCGAGTGCCGCCTCAAACGCCAGCAGCGCTCCGGCCTCGAAGCGTACGCGGATTCGCAGCAACTCATCCTGCACCATGAGATATTCGATAAGCGTGTGGCCAAAGGCGCGGCGTGACTTCGCCCACTCCACGGCTTCCGAAAGCGCGCGTCGCTGTACTCCGGCCGCGCCCACGGCGTTGTGTACCCGGCTGTACTCAAGCGCCGCCATCATGAACCGGAAGCCGTGCGGTGGTCCTGCAATTTCTGCTGCTTCGGTGCCAAGCAGCTCGATTTCTCCCGTCGGCAGCCCCCGGGTCCCGAACTTGTCTTTCAGCCGCCGAATGACATAGCAGTTCGGAGTCCCGTCTTCCAAGTGGCTTGGAACCAGATACAGTCCCAAACCAGCCGAGCCCGGTTCGGCGCCTTGAGGACGCGCGGTGGCAATGGCCAACCCGCTGTTTGCATTGCTGGTGAACCACTTCAGTCCGTGCAGGGCAAAGCGCCCGGCCCGCGGAACAGCCATCGTGGTGGTGGCACCCACGTCGCTGCCGCCATGCTGCTCGGTCACCCACGTGCCGCCGGTCGCGGTGCGTCCATCCATGCGGATGACTTCGTGCAGGTATTTGTCGCGTAAGTCCTTGCTTGCGTGATACCCGAGCACATAGGCGACGGTTCCGGTGAGGGTGACCGGGCAATGCAGGCTGATGTCAGCCTGCGATAGCAAAAATCCCATGGCAAAGCTGAGCAGGTGTGGTGCCGCCCCCGTGTACGGTAGCCCAATTGCCCCTCGGCGATAGACCTCCTGATGTTGTGCGTCGTACCGGGGATTCACCACCACGCGATTGGCCACCGAACCGCTGCGGTCATAGGTCTCCAACGCCGGTGGCGCGTAGCGGTCGGTGTAGTTCGCCTGCGCGTCTACGTCCGTGAGCACCCATCGCCGGAACTTGACGAGCTCGCGCATGTAGGTGCTTAGGCGCGGCTCGCGGGAGATCAGGAGAGGTTCGAGGAAGGCATCGAATGTACTGGTTTCGTGCATGGGCGCACCTGGTTAGCAGGAGTTGAGATGCGCGAGGCCGCTGTCGAGGTTGGGAGTCGCGCTGGAAGGCCTGCCTGTGGTGAGTGATTTCGCGCGGGCGCTGACTACTGCGCCAAAGTCACCAATTGCAGCAGGGCGGCCAGTGCGTGGTGCAGAGCTTCGGCAAGTTGCTCAGGCGCAAGGTCTGGGTTGGGCGCCACGGTCTGGCCGACGCGGACTTCGAGGTTCCCGGAGCGGAACCAGCTCTGCCTGCGCAGCTTGAGCTCGCCCAACCCTTTGAGCGCGATGGGAAGAACCGTGGCGCCCGATTCCTGGGCGAGCAGTCCGATGCCCGAGCGAAAGGGCTGCAGCGCGCCATCGGCGGAGCGATGGCCCTCGGGAAAAATCAGCACGTGATATCCCCGGTCCAGGGCCTCTCCGGCGTGGGCAAAGCTGCGCCGGAACCCTACCGTGCGCGGCAGCGGAAAAACGTTGAACAGGGTCGTGACCAGCCAGTACTCAAACGGCGCCAGGAGATTCAGCAGCCAGTTGCCTTGGTTGCGCGCGTGCCGCCAGTCCTCAAGCATCTCGCCAGACATCGCAATGGCGACCCGGCGGCGCATCGTTGCCGGTAGCGCATACAGGACCAGCGGCGCGTCAAACGCCGTGACATGGTTGGCAATCAATAATGACGGCTGGCTCGGCTGGCGAAACCCGCCTGCGGGTGAGACGCTGGGCGCGGCCAGCAGCCAGACCAGCGGGCGCATGACCGCCTCCTGGAAGAGCACGCGCGTCGCCTGAATCGCCGGCCACCACGTCCATCGCGGGTAGACAAACTCTGGCTCGCCCGGGATCTCACGTGCGGCAGGCTGCGCCGGAGCCGGGTGCGGTTCGGCGCCCAGCGCGGCGGATGGTGCCAAGCCGAGGCGTGCGCGCAATTCGCCAAGGGTGGCAATCCGCGCAAACTCTTCGTCGCCGATGCTGACCCCGAGGCGCTGTTCCAACTCGGTCTGCAGTTGCACGCGGGCAAGGCTGTCGAGATTGAGGTCGCGGTCGAGGCGGGCATCGTCGCTGAGTTTTGCGGGCTGGCTGCGCGTGACCGCCGCGATGATTGCCGCAACCAAGTCAGGCAAATCCGACGGCGCGGTGGCCTCGGCGCTCTGCGCGGCAACGCTTTGTGCGGCCACCCATTGCGTCACCTTCTGGCGCTGGATTTTCCCGATGCCACTGCGCGGAAAGTCCAGTTGCGGCCAGAGCTTCCAGCGGCGGACGCGCTGAAATTCAGCGAGGCCGAGATTGGCCGCATCGATTGCCGCCTGCGCCTGCTCCGGGTTGCCGCGAAAGATCAGCACGGCTACCGCCTCAGTGCCGGCGGGCGTGTCGAGCGGAATCACGGCCGAAGCTTCCACGCCGGGCTGGCGGTTCAGCGCCGCCTCCACGTCTTCGGGATGAATGTTCAGTCCGGCGGCAGTGACGATGGTCTCGCTCTTGCGGCCAAGGAAGTGAAGCTGGCCGTCGTGGTCCTGCTCCACCAGATCTCCGGTGGCCAGCCAGGGATCGGGACGCACCTGCATGCGGCCATCCTGCCAGCGGGCGGAGGCCACCATCGCACCGCGCACCAGAATTTCGCCATCGCTGCCGATGCGCAGCTCACGCCCCGGCAACGGCTTGCCAAGCGTTCCCTGGCCGATATGGAAGGGATGGTTCAGGGTGATCAGCGCCGCGGTCTCGGTCATCCCATAGCCTTGGATCAGGGCAAAGCCCAGCTCATTCCAAAAGCGCTCCAGCGGCGCGGGCAGGGAAGCACCGCCGCAGACGAAGGCCCAGAACTTGAAGCCAAACTTGCGATGCACGTCGCGGAATTTCCACCAGCGATGCCAGACGCGCTGCCCGCGCGTGGCCTCCTGCCGCGCCGCCAGATCGGGAAAACGCGCTTCCAGATGCGACTTCAGCAAATCGAGCACGCGCGGTACGCACGCCAGCACGGAGATACGCTCGTTGCGGATCAGCTCCTGCAATCTTGCGGCCTGGATGCGGCTTTCAAAATGCACCTCCGCGGCCAGCAGCGGCGGAATCCACAGGCCCATGAACTGTCCGAAGACATGGCTCAAGGGGAGGGTGTGCAGGAATCGCAGGGGATGGAAGACGCGCTCGTAGCGCAGATACTTCTGCATCTCGCGCTCGATGGGCTCAAGGCTGGCCAGCACGTTGCCATGAGTGTGGACAATGCCCTTGGGCTCTGAGGTGGTGCCGGAGGTAAACAGAATCTGCAGCGGCGTTTCCGGCCCAAGGCCCGGCTCCTCCAACGGCTCGGGGAAGGGCGGTTGGGGAAGCGTGGAAGATAACTCCTCCAGCACGATGTGCGGGACACCGCACGCCGTGCTGCTGCCAATGCGGGCGAGCAACGCTGCATCTCCGGCGATCAGGCGGGGTCGCGTCTCGGCAATGACGCGCTCGGCGAAGTCGATGCCGCCAGCGGCATCAAGCGGAACCACCAGAACGCCGCGCAACACACAGCCGAAAAACGCCGCAATCCACTCGGCGCCGTTTTGCCCCCACAATACAACTCGTTCGCCCGCCACAACCTGGCGCCGTGCCAGTTCGGCGGCAAAACGCTCGGAGAGCCTTGCCAGCTCCGCGTAAGCGCAGACATACTGGCGATTCCCACGATGCACCACCACGGCGCGCTGCCTGCCGTGCCGGCGGAAGTCCTCGACGAGCGTGGCCAGGTGAGGGCGCACAATAGGGCTAAGTATGCCACACGGCTGCCGTGCGAGCCAGCCAGCCCTCATCCGCCTGGGTTTACGCGCTTACGCTCGTGCTGCTGCTCGTGCTGCCTGCGGCCGTCGCGCTATAGGCCGCGCTCGCACTCTGGCTCTGGCTTGACAGAAGGGCCTGGATCAACTGCGAACCTTCGCCGCCCCCATTGTCTGCGTGGTGGCTGCGATGCGCACTGGCCGCGCTCTGCGCGTCCTGCGTCAACTGCGTAAATGCCTGCTGCGCGCCCGAGAGATTACCGGACTGCAGATCCTGACCGAGCGTCTGGAAATCCTGAGACAGTTGGCCGGATGCACTGGTGGTGCTCGACGTTCCCGTGCTTGAGGTTCCCGTGTCCGACGTGCTGCTGGTCGAAGCCGTGCTCGAAGAACTGCCGCTGGAGGCCGTAGTGCTGCTTGTGCCAGTGGTGGATGCGGTAGCACTCTGCAGTAGGGCTTGCAGGGCAGAGCTGCTGCTTGAACTGGCCGATTTCGCGTGATGATGGTGGTGTTGTCCGCCGCTGCCCTGCACCGCCTGCTGAATCTGTGCAAACGCCTGCTGAGCACTAGACAGATCGCCGGATTGCAAATCCTGGCTGAGCGTCTGGAAATCCTGCGCGAGCGCCGATTGGCTCGATTGCGCGCTGCTGCTGGCCGAGGTGGAAGATGCCGATGCAGACTGCGCATCCTGCGTCAGCGTGACGAAGTCCTGCTGCGCTGCCGAGAGATTGCCGCTCGTCAGATCGCTGCCAAGTTGTTGAAATTCTGAGGTGAACTGTTGCGCACTACTTTGCACCGAGGCCAACTGGGTGAAGCTGCTGCTCATAATGCCAGCGATAGACATGGTTGATATCCCTCCTGCTTGTCCTCGACGCCTGTCATCCCATCGGGGTACGAGTGCGCCTATCGGCAGCGTTTCCGCTCTTCTTCAGTCTGCGATGAATATTTTTCCTCCAGAAGTCCGCTTTTTGCGCGCCGCAATCCCAAAACCCGCGGTGCGCTCTCCAGATTAGGCAATCAGATCAAGGCCGCTGCTGGCCGCCGCCGCCGTGCTGGTGCTGGTGGCCGAGCTCGTGCCCGAAGTGGACGCGCTTTCCAGCAGCGTTTGCAGCGCCGAGCTGCTGTTCGAGCTGTTACCGGCGCGATGGTGATGCTGATGTCCGCCGCTGCCCTGCGTCGCGCTGTCCTGTGAATCTTGCACGGTCTTGGCGTATGCCTGCTGCGCCCCGGTAAGATCGCCAGAGTTCAGATCCTGGCTAAGTGTCTGAAAGTCCTGCTCCAACGCGGTCAGATTCGACTGCGCGCTGCCGCCTGTGGAACTTCTAGAGGAGGTTGAGGATGTGGATGCGGCCGTGGAAGTTGTGGTGCTTGAAGATGTCGGCGACGAGGCCAGGGCATCCTGCGAAAGCGTGACAAAGTCCTGCTGCGCCGCCGCCGTATTCCCGTTCTTCAGGTCGGTGCCAAGCTGTTGAAAGTCGGTAAGGAACTGTTGCGCGCTCTGTAAGAGGGTGTCCAGTTGAGAGGCGTCGTTCGATACTCCGGAGATGGACATGGATCGGCTCCTTCTGCGCCGTTGAAAGTCGCGGCTACGTATGTGCTATCGGCGAGGTTCTGGATAGCTTTAGTCTGCCCGGTCTGTCCTCCTTGCCCCGCTTTGCCGGAGATATATGATAGGAGTATGCAGCTCATCGACGAACGCTACTCCCGCCAGCTGTTGTTTCCCGGCATTGGGGCAGAAGGGCAGCAAAAGCTGGCTGGCTCGCGCATTGCCATTGTTGGCTGCGGCGCCACCGGCTCGGTGCTCAGCTCGTTGCTGGTGCGTGCGGGCGTAGGCTATGTCCGCATCATCGACCGCGACTACATCGAGCCCAGCAACCTGCAGAGGCAAGTGCTGTTTGACGAGCGCGATGCCGCCGAGTCTCTTCCCAAGGCCATCGCCGCCGGCCACAAACTGCAGCAGATCAATTCCACCGTGACGGTTGAACCGCACGTCGAAGACCTTACTCCCGCAAACTGCGAGGATCTGCTGGAAGAAGTCGATCTCATCCTCGATGGCACGGACAACTTTGAGACCCGCTACCTGCTCAACGACTACGCCGTCCGCGAGAGCCGCGCGTGGATCTACACCGCCGCCGTTGGCAGCTATGGCGTCACCATGAACGTTCTCCCGGGCGAAACCGCCTGCCTGGCCTGCGTCTTTCCGCAGTCGCCTACCGGAGCGGTTGAAACCTGTGACACCGGAGGCATTCTGAATTCGGCGGTCAATCTGATCGCCTCCGTTGCCGTCACCGAGGCGATGAAGTTCCTGGTCGGCGCGCGATCCGCGATGCGGCGGACGCTGCTCTCCTTTGATGCCTGGCACAATGACCATTCGGAGATTCGCGCCGCCGCCCCGCGCGCTGATTGCAGCGTCTGCCAGCAGCACCTGTTCCCATACCTCTCGGGACGCGCCCACCCGCACATCTCGCTCTGCGGACGCAATTCGGTGCAGATCCACGAGCGCCATCGCCCTATCAACTTTGCCGAACTGGAAACGCGGCTGGCTCCGCACGGCGAGGTACGCTACACCGAATACGTGTTGAAGTTTCTGCGCTCGCCCTACGAGCTGACGCTCTTTCCCGACGGACGCGCCATCATTAAAGGCACCACCGACACAGGCGTGGCGCGCAGCTTCTACGCGCGGTTCATCGGCTCCTGAGCCGATCAGAGAGAGTCCGATTTTGCGCATCCTCGTTCTCAGCATCAACTATTGGCCCGATGAAACCGGAATTGCCGCCTTCAACACCTGGCGCTGCGAGTACCTTGCCGCCCAGGGACACCAGGTCACCATCTGCACCGGTCCGCCCTACTATCCCCAGTGGCGCGTGCCGGAGCCGTACTGCGGCAAGCTCTGGCAACGCGAGCTACACAATGGCGTGACGGTTTTGCGCTCGTGGATGTTTGTGCCGGGCACGCTCAACACCAAGAAGCGAATTCTGCACGAGGCCTCATTCCTGGCTTCCTCGTTCGCACGCGCCGTTGCCAGTCCCAAGCCTGACCTCATCTTCGCCATTTCGCCGCCGCTAGGCCTGGCTCTCACGGTCTCTACGCTCAGCCGTTTGTGGCGTGTTCCCTTCGTTTTTGACGTGGAAGATCTACAGCCCGATGCGGCTGTCGAACTGGGCATGATGAAGGGACAGGCGATGATCCGCGCGCTCTACCGCCTGGAGCGGCTTGCCTACGAGCGGGCCGCGCTGGTCAGCACAATCACCGAGGGGATGCGTCAGCGCATCGTGGAGAAGGGAATTGATGCGGCCAAGGTCGTGCTCTTTCCGCCGCGTGCCGACTCCGCACTCTACGCCGTGCGCAGCAGTATCGACGGCGCCCGCTTCCGCCAGCAGTATGGATTGCAAGGCAAGTGCATCGTCTCACACTCCGGAAACATGGGAGTGAAGCAGGGTTTGGAGGTCATTCTGGATGCGGCGGCAAAGTCGCGCGAGCGCCGTGAGATTCAGTATCTCTTCGTCGGCGACGGCGCCATGCGCCCGCAGCTCGAGGCCCAGGCGCGGACCCGCAACCTGGAGAATGTCCGCTTTCTTCCTGTGCTTGAAACCCACGCATTTCTGGAGATGCTGGCCGCCACCGATATCGCGCTGATTACCCAGCAGCGCATCGTCTCCGATATCGTCTTTCCATCGAAAACCGTGACCCTGCTCTGCGCCGGATGCCCGGTCATCGCCTCGGTGAGCTCCGGAAGCGAGGTGGCGCGAACGGTCGAGCGTTCCGAAGCTGGAGTGGTGGTGGAACCGGAAAATGCCGATGCCCTGTTGCAGGCAATCCTCAAACTCTCCGGTTCTCCGGAGTCGATGGCCTGCATGAGCCAGCGGGCGCGCCAGTTTGCCATTGAGTCCTGGGATGAGCACCGTACTTTGCCTCGCATGGAGGTGCAACTTGTGCAATGCGCACAGAGCTGGCACAGCCAAGCAGCCGGTGCCGTTGACGTCCGCTAAGCGCTTTCTACGACTGCACAGCTACCTGCTCGGCGGCAACATTCATCATCGGACCCACGGGCTGTTCCGGCTCGGCCATTGCCGGAATCCGGTTCAGCGGAACCAGGCTCATCAGCGTTTTCACCACGGTGGCGGCGGAGTAGCTTTCCTGCGCGCCAGCAAGGAATTGCAGGATCACGTCCAGGTCGTCTCCGCTGGTCACCAGGCCTGGTTCTATGCTGCCGTCTTTTTGCAACTGTTGCAGTCCTATGTCGGCCAGCAGG
>Ga0181520_10006369_pt1 | contig 18080 bp, 8 predicted proteins | sample PEATcosm2014_Bin_29_FD_132451 | JGI IMG/M metagenome (GOLD analysis project Ga0181520, IMG submission 132451) | Peatland microbial communities from MTU Mesocosm Facility, Houghton, MI, USA - PEATcosm2014_Bin02_30_metaG | ecosystem: Environmental > Terrestrial > Soil > Wetlands > Peat | place...
CGCAAGCTGATGCGCTACATCCGCGCTTATTCAAAGACGGCACGCCCGTTCAATTGGAAATACGCCGATGCCCGTCGTCGGGTGCGGCCATGCTAACGAATTCACCGCGACAGGCCACTAGTGGTCCATACGAGCGAGGAATTGTATGGCGAAGAAGAAATCCGCATCATCTCGGCGAGAAAAGCGAGTCCCCGCGAGCGCGCTCTTTACGGCTCCCATCAGTGAAAGGGAGCGCCGCGACCTGAGACGGCTGGCACGCATGCCCGATTCGCAGATCGATTTTTCCGACGCGCCGGAAAGCCATCAGGCGCCCTCGGAGATTCATGTAGGGCGGTTCTACCGGCCGATCAAGCAGCTCGTCAGCCTCCGCGTGGACGCCGATGTGCTGGCTTGGTATCGCGCGCGTGGGAAGGGGTACCAGACGTTCATGAACCAAGCCCTGCGGCGGGCCATGCGGACAGAGGGGCCGAGCCGATAGGCAACGTATACGTTGGACCCATGAAGCGGCGCACATCTACGCGCGCGGAAAACGTCTGGAAAGATACAAATAACGGATATTAAAGGCCGGTGAAGCGCTTTCCGGCCCCGAATCCGTCCTGCCGCTCACCCCAGTAATTCCCCCGTTCCAATTGGAATGTCGCCGTTCGATGGCTTGTGGTTTCCTTCCTTCGGTTTCGGCGGCAAGATGGCTCCAAACTGGGAATGTAACACCTATGAGCACTCAGACTGTAACGCCAGAAGTATCCCCATCCGCCAATCTGGTACAGATCGGTTCGGCAACAGTGGAAGAGACTATCCGGCAGCGTTTGGCCGAGGAGCGGGCGCGCCTGGAGCGGGAGGCCGGACTGGTTCATCACGACCACAACCAGTTCAAGCGCCCCAAGGAGCGGCCGTTTACCAGGAGCGAACGCGGACACACCACGCTGCTCTTCGGCGGCCTCACGTGGAAGCACGAGAAGCTGGTGCAGGGCGCGCTCGAAGGGCTGGGATACCTGGCGAGGCCGGTGCCGACGCCCAACGTGAAGGCCTTCCAGACGGGCAAGGAATACGGCAACAACGGACAGTGCAACCCGACGTATTTCACGGTGGGAAACCTGGTGCAGTATCTGCAGACCTTGGAAGCGGAGGGGATGAGCAAGCAGGAGATTATCGACCGGCACGTCTTCTTCACGGCGGGCGCGTGCGGGCCGTGCCGCTTCGGCATGTACGAAGCGGAGTACCGGCTGGCGCTGCGCAATTCCGGGTTCGACGGGTTTCGCGTGCTGTTGTTCCAGCAATCGGGCGGGTTGAGCCAATCCGACACCGAGGCGGGGATGGAGATGAACCTGGACTTCTTCCTGGGGATTCTCAATGCGCTGAATTGCGGCGATGTGATCAACGAAGTGGGCTACGCGATCCGCCCGTTTGAGGCCAATGCCGGCGACACCGACCGGGCGCTTAACGACTCGATGGACATCATGCACGAGGTGTTCCGCAGCAAGCGGCCGTGGAATCTGGATTCGGGCATGGCGAAGTATCTGGGCGGGTTCCGCGACACGGCGGAGTACGTCGGCAAGTTCGTGAAGCAGCTCAAGGGCGAAGATTACGTTCCGCACCTGAAGCGTTGCCGCGACCGTTTTAACGAAGTGGAGATCGACCGGCTGCGGGTGAAGCCGATTGTCAAGATCACGGGCGAGTTTTGGGCGCAGACCACCGAAGGCGATGGCAACTTCAACATGTTCAATTTCCTGCAGCGCGAGGGCGCGCAGGTGCTGGTGGAGCCGATCGGAACGTGGATCATGTACATGATTCACCAGGTGGTGCAGAAGTACAAAGACCTCAAGGGGCTGGATGAAGGCGCGGTGCTGCCGCCGATCTGGAAGCTGGGGACGCGGGCCAGGATCGAATGGACCTACAGGCAGAAAGTGGCGAAGCTGAAGCTGGCCGAGGCAATTTTCAAGGGCGAGTACCACAAGATTGTGGATGCGCTGGGCGGCGTCGCGCACCGGCTGGCAGATCAATATGAGTTACAGCGCATCGGGCACCCATTCTACAACTCGCGCGCGGGCGGAGGCGAGGGGCATCTGGAAGTGGCCAAGAATATCTATTACTCGAATAAGGACCTGGCGCACATGGTGTTGTCGCTCAAGCCGTTCGGGTGTATGCCTTCGACGCAGTCCGACGGCGCGCAATCGGCCGTGGTTTCGAATTTCAAGGACATGATCTACCTGCCGGTGGAGACTTCGGGCGAAGGCGAGATTAACGCCCACAGCCGGGTGCAGATGGCGCTGGGAGAGGCCAAGAACAAGGCCAAGAAGGAATTCGCGGAAGCACTGGAACGCGCCGGACTCACGCTGGCGGAGTGCCGGGCTTGGGTGGAAGCGCATCCGGAAAGCAAGCGGCCCATGTACCACGTGCCGCACACCAAGGGCTTCGTGGGCACGGCGGCGAACTTCGCGATGCACATTGGGGAACGGATCAAAGCGGAGAAGAATTAAGGGCGCGGCCTTCCTTGGCAAGAAAGCAAGCAAGAACAAGAAGGCAGACCAGGAGGTCCGCCCCACTAGCATGAAACAATTCTTCATTGGCATGGATGTCGGCTCGACCACGGTGAAAGCCGTGGTGATCGACGCGGCGACGGACCAGATTCTCTGGCAGGACTACCAGCGGCACGATACCAAGCAACCGGAGAAGGTGCTGGAATTCCTGATGCGTTTCGAGGCGGAGATCGCCGGATTCGCGGCGGAACGGTCGCGCATCTTCATTACCGGATCGGGCGGCAACGGTCTGGCGGGACATGTCGGCGCCAAGTTCGTGCAGGAGGTCAACGCGGTGTCGCTGGCCGTCGAGAGGATGTATCCGGCGTGCGGTTCGGTGATCGAACTGGGCGGACAGGACGCCAAAATCATCATCTTCAAGGCCGATCCGGAAACGGGACGGAAGAAGAAGATTCCGTCGATGAACGACAAATGCGCGGGAGGCACGGGCGCGGTCATCGATAAGATCAACGCCAAGCTGCGCATACCCTCCGATCAGCTTTGCCAGATGGGCTATGTCGGCAAGAAACTGCACCCGGTGGCGGGGAAGTGCGGCGTGTTCGCGGAAACCGACATCAACGGCTTGCAGAAAATGGGCGTGCCGCCGGACGAGCTGATGGCTTCTTTGTTCGAAGCCATCGTGATGCAGAACCTCTCCGTGCTGACGCGCGGCAACACCCTGCTACCCGTAGTGCTGTTGCTGGGCGGACCGAACTGCTACATCCAGGGCATGCGGGATTGCTGGAAACACAATATTCCGAAGATTTGGGCTGAGCGCAATACGCCGCTGCCGGAAGGCGTGCCGCCGGAAGACCTGATTCAGACGCCGGAGAATGCACAATACTTCGCCGCGATCGGGTCTGTGGAGTTCGGCAAGACGGAGGACGATTCGGTAGGCCGGTATACGGGCTACGAAAAGCTGGAGTGGTACGTCAATGTGGGCCGCGAGGAGGAAAAGACCAAACGCGGCGGCACGGGCGGGCTGGCGAAAGACGAAGCGGACCTGGCGGCCTTCAAGAAGAAGTATCTGCCGAAGAAGTTCGTCGCCACCACTTTCCAACCGGGAGAGATGGTGGAGGGGTTCGTGGGCATCGATGGCGGATCGACATCCACTAAAGCCGTGCTAGTTTCGAAGGACAAAGAGCGGCGCATCCTGGCCAAGACTTACCAGCTTTCGAGAGGCAACCCCATCGAGGACACGGTGGAGGTGCTGCAGAAGCTGGAAGCCCAGATCAGCGGACAAGGCGCGGGGCTGAAGATCTTAGGCGTGGGCACCACCGGCTATGCCAAGGACATTCTGAAAGACGTGGTTGGCGCGGATGCGGCGCTGGTGGAAACGGTGGCGCACACCGAGGCCGGGCTGCACTTCTACGACGACGTGGACGTGATCTGCGACGTGGGCGGCCAGGACATCAAGATCATCATTCTGAAGAACGGCCGGGTGAAGGATTTCAAGCTGAATACGCAGTGCTCGGCGGGCAACGGGTATTTTCTGCAATCGACGGCGCAGGGCTTTAATGTGCCAGTGGAGGAATACGCGGATACGGCTTTCGGGGCCAAGGGATTTCCCTCGTTCGGCTACGGCTGCGCGGTGTTCATGCAAAGCGACATCGTGGATTTCCAGCGCCAGGGGTGGAAGCCGGAAGAGATTATGGCGGGGCTGTGCAACGTGCTGCCGAAAAACATCTGGCTGTACGTTTCGCAGATTCCGAACCTCTCGGCTATTGGGCGGCGCTTCCTGCTGCAGGGCGGCACGCAGTACAACCTGGCGGCGGTGAAGGCGCAGGTGGATTTTATCGAGTCGCGCTTCAAGGGCAAGGACGTGCAGGCGGATGTCATCGTGCATCAGCACTGCGGCGAAGCGGGCGCCATTGGAGCGGCGCTCGAAGCGGGGCGGTTGTTCGACAACGGGCGGCAGAGCACGTTCATCGGCCTGGAAGCGTGCGCAAAGATTCAATACAAGACCACGCGCAACGAAGCCACGCGCTGTTATTTCTGCAAGAACAAGTGCCTGCGAACGTTTATCGACGTGAAGACCACGGTGTTGAACGCGGATTACCGGCCGCCGGCGAAGACCAAGGTGCCGCTCGAAACGGGCGCGCAACGGCTGATTATCGCCACCTGCGAGAAGGGCACGGTCGAGAACATCGACGACATGCGGCAGATCAAGGGCAATCTGGACAAAATCAAGAAAGAGAATCCAAACTTCGTCGAGGTTGCGGCCAAGGCTGTGTTTCGCGTGCAGGATTCGCCGCTGGTGGCGGACGCGCCGCCGAAGTACCAGTTCACGGCCGCGCAGAAGAAACGGGCGGCGCTGATGAAAAGGCGGTCGGAGATCCGCATCGGCATGCCGCGCGTGCTGAACATGTATTCGCAGGCGCCGGTGTTCACGGGCTATTTCGCGTCGCTGGGGGTGAAGGCGGAGAACCTGATTTTCTCCGAGTACACCAGCGAGGAACTCTATAAGGAAGGCGCCAAGCGCGGGGCCATCGACCCGTGCTTCCCCTCGAAGCTGGGGATTCCGCACGTACATAATCTGCTGTACAAGGCGCACGCGAAGAAGCCGCTCGACGTCATTTTCTTTCCGATGATCGATTGCCTGACGAGCGAACTGCACGGGTCACAGGCCAGCCGCTCCTGCCCGACGGTGGCCGCCACGCCGGAAGCGGTGAAGGCGGCGTTCACCAAAGAGGGCGATCTGTTCAAGGAGAAGGGCATAATCTACCTGGACACGTTCGTCAACATTTCGAAGCCCGAATTGCTGGAGCGGCAGCTTTACCAGGAGTTCAAGGACGTGCTGGGGCTGTCGCCGGAGGAGAATCACAGGGCGGTGGAGGAAGGCTACAGGGCGCTCGATTTCTTCAATAATGCGATCATGCGGGGCGGAGCGCGCGAGGCGCTGGAGCAACTGGAGCGCGAAGACCGGCTGGGCGTAGTGCTGCTGGGGCGGCCGTATCACAACGACCCCGGCGTGAACCACGAAATCATGGAGGAGTTCCAGAAGATCGGCTACCCGGTGTTTACGGAAGACTGTCTGCCGATCGACGACGACATACTCTGGCGGCTGTTCGGCGAGGAAGTGAAGGCCGGCGACATACCGCATCCCATGTCGATTGTGGACGTGTGGAAGAACTCATACAGCGAGAACACGTCGCGCAAGGTGTGGGCGGCGAAGTACGTGGCGCGGCATCCGAACCTGGTGGCGCTGGAGCTTTCGAGCTTCAAGTGCGGGCACGACGCGCCGATTTACACGGTGGTGGAGGAGATTGTGGAGCACTCCGGCACGCCGTATTTCTGCTTCAAGGACATCGACGAGAATAAGCCCACGGGGTCGATCCGGATTCGCGTGGAGACGATCGGCTACTTCCTGAAGCGCTACCGCGAGGACATGGTGCGGAACAAGAAGAAGACCGGCGCCATTGAGGACCAGTTGCGCGAGTTCGAAGCGCGGCTGCGGCGGCAGGCGTTAAGAGAGAAGCTGGATTCGATGGCGGGCGCGTTCGAGACGGGATCGATGCCGCGGATTCACGTGACGGTGGCGGCGCTGGCGGCGAGCAAGCCGGCGGAGCGGGAGTACGAGACGGTTTCGGGGGATTAATCGACGGACGTGCGCGGTTCCGGGAGCGGCTCGCCCACTTCACGCATGGCCCCGAGGTGAGCGGTGAGAGCGTCCTGGAAGTTACGGTGCGTTTCTTCCTCGGTGTCGCCCGCAGTCGCACATCCAGGAACGTCCGGCGAGTAGGCGGAGTATCCCGTCCCCGTCTGTTCGATTACCACCGGAGAGTTTCACCGCCATTTCAGGCCTGCCTTCTTGAGCATAGGGTCGGGGGATTGAGGACGCCGCTTTACTCCCATCGTCCCACGGCTTATTAGACTATTAGTGGGCCTTGGGATCGCCCCGACTATGCGCGGCGCGCGGCAGCCGAGAAGGAGTTGCTGCACCTACGCCAGATCAAGGCTCTGGAAGCGGCCACTGGAGCGTGGAAGGACAAGGACCACCCCGAACTCAAACAGGGGGCGGCCAAGTGGGTGAAGAGGCTGCGGCGGGAATACGACCGGCGCGCCGAGAAACTTACGGCCCGCTGACGTGGCCGTTTCGCTGAGCGGGATGGCCCTGCAATCACGCGCCGGCGGCTTGGACTGCTTTCGATGGCTCCGCGCGGCGCAAAGGCGCGACGGCATATACGGAAGACATGGTGGAGAACTGGAAATCCGTCAGCAGGCGCTCTAGCTTCTTCTCCATCCCGCGAAGGCCCGCGTAGGTGCGCAGACGCGCCACGAGGCCGGAAGCGAGGCGCGGTTGGGCGGCGTCTATCTCCCACGGATGGAAATAGATGCAGGCGGGAAGGCGTTCGCGCTGGTTGATGCGCCGAATCCCGGCAGCCATGTAACGATAGGGGAGCAGTCTCAGGTAGGCGCCGCCCCCTACGGGAACAATCGCCCCGCCTGAAAACTCCGCGGTGGCCGCCGGGACCTCCCAAATGGGGCCGGCCGGCGTTTCCAGGATGTGCGCCTGCCGCTGGGATCCCGGGATTCCGTATCGGTCGTGCGCGATGGGAAAGATGCTGGAATCGCACTGGAAGCCGCACTCCACAAGGATTTCGAGGGCCCAGAGAGAGTCTTTGGTGATGGAATAGCTCGGAGCCCGGTAGAGGCGGGGCGTCACGCCCACGGCGTCCTCAATGGCGGCTACGGCCCGAAGCGTATCCTTCCGGAACTCGGCGGGCGTTAACGCATAGACCAACTGGTGGGCGTAGCTGTGACAGGCGATCTCATGTCCCGCGGCGCAGATTCTCCGAAGCAGCCCCGGATGGCGCTCAGCCACCCAGCCCAACATAAAGAACGTTGCAGACGTGGAATGGCGCGCCAGGAGTTCGAGCACACGGTCCGTCTGTTGCTCCACCCGTGAAGGCAAGGAAAGCCAGTCCTCCATCTTCGACGAACGCTGCACCTCGGAAGGATGGAAGTATTCCTCGACATCGATGGTGAGGATATTGATCATGGAAGCAAGCATCAGGCGCGCCGCCACAGGCGCAGAAGGCGGACCGCAGCGCTGAAAAGGAGCGAGAAGACGGCTAGAACCACCCAGTCTGTTATCCGCTGTTTCACACTCGCATCCCGCTGAGCACGTAATTGGCCAATCGATCCCACCTCGGCGTCGATCAGAGCGCGCAGGCAAGAGCATCCGTTCCGGCGAGTACCATCAAAAATCCAGCCCTGAGTACCCAGAATTGGGATGTTGCCTCGTAGCGTGTGGGGGTATCGGGACTTTACCCGATAACACATCGCTATGTTCTTTTGCGGTTAACCGAACCGCACGTGTGCGGGTGGGGTCGGCGGCCCTTCGGCTGCGCCCCCGATTCGGGCCCGCGAAGGCGACTGGTCGAATTCTGAATAACTTATTTATTTATATTGACTTATAGAGGCTCTATCGGCTGAAATCGGCGCCTTGAACTCCTAGATGCGGGCACTGCACTCCCTACAAATGTACGAAACATAACATTGGTTAAGGTTGTCCTCCGACCAAATGTAATATTGCGCACAGATCCTGTTGATTGGTACTTTCGGAGCGTAAACTCGCTTAACAATCGGCGAGTTTCCGGGAGTGGCCCTTGACGTTTAAAAGACTTTTCTATCTCGTTATCTTTTCAGCATGTTTCTTTGGGTTCGGCAGGCAAGCATCGGCGCAGCAATCCGTGATTCAAGGGCCTGGCTGCACGACAGCCTACCATATCGATTGGGATTGCGACGGATATGGGGTGGGGACCGATCCGCACGATCCCAATCCGCTCCTCGGTCCCGATGCCGACGATAGCGACCCAAGCGTCAACACGCCCGCGAGCATGCTGGCGAAGTGGGGTACGGTGTCCGCGTTCCTGGCGCATCTGGGATACAACCCGAACAACATCTGGTATCTGTCCACGGCAGGCAACGATGCCACTTGCGCGGCGAATAACCCGGCGCTTCCGTGCCAGACCTGGAGCCGTGCCTATTCGGCTTCGTCGCCGGGTGACGCGATCCTGGTGCGAGGCGGGACATTCACGTCGAACGCCAACTACTCTATCGGCAGAGCGGGAACCAGCGCCGCCCACCCGGATATCCTGATGTCGTATCCCGGCGAACTCGGCGTTCTGGACCACGCTTCCGGCGACTGGTACGGAATCAGCTCAGATCTTGGAACGGTCAACTATACGATCATCGACGGCCTCAAGGTTCAGAACACTCCCTTGTCTTCTCCGAATAACATGATCGGCGGGATGGGTATCGACTTAAACTCCGCCGGTCCCATCTATGGGGACATCATTCGCAATTGCGAGGTTCGAGACTATTATCGCGGGATCTGGATCATCGCGGGGCATAACGGCACGCTGATCGAGCGAAATTCCATCCACGATGACTATGGCGTCGGCGGCGGAGAGCACAACATTTACCTGGGGTCCAACAATGGCACCGGTAACTCGACAAATCTGACAGTTCAAAACAACCTTCTTTACAACGCGGCGTGGGACAACTTCCATTACAACGGCGTTTGCACAAGTTGTGTGTTGAGCGGCAACATCATGTTCTCGGCGAACTTGACCGCCGGTGGGGGATCTGGAAACGTGGCCCTCCAGGAAGGCTGGAATCACAGCACGATCCAGAACAATATTATCTTCAACTCCTCGGCATCGGCGGTTCAGATCTACGACTACGACGATGGCCAGGCTCCGCTGATATTGCCCTACAACCAGAACTACAACGTCTTCAGAAATAACACGATCGTCCACACCGGGCAGGATTGGATAGGGCAAAACATAACAGGGTACACGCCGTTCTCCATAGTCAACGGTTCTCAATGCCCCAATCTAACGCCGGCAACGAACTGCGCTAGCGCCAGTTATCTCGATTTGGGCCACAACACTTACGACAACAACATCTTCGTGGAGATGGCTTCGTCGGTGCAGTCCAACGCCGCGGTGATGCGCTACGGTTACAACAGCTCCTCCGACCTGAACTGGCTCTCGACGGATACGTGGCGCAACAACGTCCTGTACGCGGCCAACGGAGCCCCGCCGCTCGCCATCGGCGTCGGCATCACTCCTCCTACTCAGGACTGGGCGTACTTTGCGGCCAACGCGCTTGTGTTCACCAATAACTCCCAGGCCAACCCGGTGCTTCTCGGCGCCAACGACGCCTGGTTCAACGCGCCGCAGAGTTGGAACCTGCAGGTGGCCGCGGGAAGCCCGGCCATCGGCGCGGCGCTGGCATCAGATGCGCCGGCTACCGATATTATGGGAAAGTCTCGCGGCAGCGCACCGGACATCGGCGCCTATCAGTACGGGGACAGTTCGACATCCATCGCGCTGACGATCAATACTGCCGTACTGAATAGTGGGACAGCGGGGACAGCTTATACGCAGGGTCTGAGCGCCAGCGGCGGGACAATGCCTTATAGCTGGCTGGTGACCTCCGGATCTTTGCCAGTCGGCCTGGCGCTCTCCTCCGCGGGAGTGATCAGCGGCACGCCAGTGGTAGCCGGGACATCGAGCATCACGGTGGAAGTGCAGGACAGCGCCGGGCATAGCGCCTCCGCGACATGGAGTATCACGATTGCCCCTGTAGCCGCCGCGCCTGTAGCATCTCTCTCTTCCTTGAGTTGCAATCCCGGAAGCCTGCCTTCGAGCGGATCCGCCACGTGCACGGCGACGCTGAGCGGGCCGGCCGCATCGGGCGGGACCGCCGTCGCGCTAGTGTCGAACAATACGCTGCTATCGGTACCGTCATCGGTGACGGTGGCCGCGGGAGCAACCTCGGCTGGCTTTACAGCCACGGCCGGCAGCATTTCCGTCAACTCGACGGCAACGATCACCGCTACGCTGGCAAGCGACCCCACCACCGCCAGTATCTCGTTAACCGCGCCGGCCGGCACGACAGGCCCCTCCCCTTCGGCGGGAACTTTGTCGATTCAAGGGACCCCTTCGGAGGTGAGCGGAACGGCTAATGGAGCCGTCCTGACGCCGACCGTTGCGCCCACCGGACTCACCGGGCTCGTGACCGTCCGCGGGACGGGTTCGCTCAACTTCGGGTCCAACGGGGTGGCATTTGGGATGGGCGGCCAACAGAACGGCAATACGGCGTTTTATACCATCACAGGCTCGCAAATCCAGAATATCTTCAATGTGAGCCAGGGCCAGATCAGCTTCAACCTCACGTCCAGCTACAATCTGGCCGCTCGACAGGCGCTGCCGCAGTACAGCTACCGGGATGTTTTCGATGGATTCGACAACAGCCAGGAGTTGTACCTCTTCCAGGTGCAAGCGGAGTACGGCCGGTTGATCTTTGGATATAACACCGGCGGCACGACGGTGCAGTCTTATTACGTACCGGCGGGAACGGAAGACACGCTGTTCGGCCAGGGCGTGACGGTACAAGTCAAACTGACATGGAGCGGGAGCAGCCAGAGCCTGTACCTGAACGGTACGCTAGTGAGCACGGCCTCGTACACTCCAGCGACGCCGAACTGGACGAGCACGTCGTCGTTCACATTGGGCGCCAGCGATCCGCACTCCTACGGTGGCGGATACTTCTCGAGCGACGACACAGTCGGCGCATTCCAGGCGCAGAATACGGCGAGCAGCGGCGCGCCGGCAGCGCCAGCGGCGACGGTGACGTCAGTGCTATGCAGCGCGAGCAGTTTGGCGTCGAGCGGTTCCACGACTTGCACGGCGACGCTGAGCGCGGCGGCTCCAGCGAGCGGGACCAGCGTGGCGCTGGCCTCGAACAATGCGCTGCTGACGGTACCGTCGTCGGTGACGGTGGCGGCGGGAGCAACGTCGGCGGGCTTTACGGCCACGGCGGGTACAATCGCTACGAATCAGAGCGCCAGCGTGACGGCGACGCTCAGCGGGAGTTCGCAATCGGCTTCGCTCGCGCTGACGGCGCCGGCGGCGCCGGCGGCAACGGTGACGTCACTGCGATGCGGCGCCGGCAGCCTGGCGTCGAGCGGTTCCACGACTTGCACGGTGACGTTGAGCGCGGTAGGTGCATCGGCGGCCACCGTGGCGCTAGCGTCGAACAATGCGCTGCTGACGGTACCGTCGTCGGTGACGGTGGCAGTGGGAGGAACCCAAGCCGCCTTTACAGCCGCGGCAGGTACAATCGCTACCAATCAGAGCGCCAGCGTGACGGCCACGCTCAACGGGAGTTCGCAATCGGCGTCGTTTACGCTGACGGCTCCGGCGGCGCCGGCGGCGACGGTGACGTCACTGCTATGCAGCCCCGGCAGCTTGGCGTCGAGCGGTTCCACGACTTGCACGGCGACGCTGAGCGCGGCGGCTCCATCGGGCGGGTCGACTGCGGCGCTAGCCTCGAACAATGCACTGCTCTCGGTACCGTCGTCGGTGACTGTGGCGGCGGGAGCAACCTCGGCGGGCTTTACGGCCACGGCGGGTACAATCGCTTCCAATCAGAGCGCCACCGTGACGGCTACGCTCAACGGGAGTTCGCAATCGGCTTCCATCGCGCTGACGGCGCCGGCGGTAACGATGTCGTCACTGCTATGCGGCGCCAGCAGCCTGGCGTCGAACGCTTCCACGACTTGCACGGCGACGCTGAGCGCACCGGCTCCATCGGGCGGGGCCAGCGTGGCGCTAGCCTCGAACAATACGCTGCTGAACATGCCGTCGGCGGTGACGGTGGCAGCGGGAGCAACCTCGGCTGGCTTTACGGCCACGGCGGGCAAAATTGCTTCCAATCAGAGCGCCACCGTGACGGCTACGCTCAGCGGGAGTTCACAATCGGCTTCGATTGCACTGACGGCGCCGGTGATCACGGTGTCGACGCTGAAATGCGCCGCCAGCAGCTTGGCGTCGAGCGGTTCCACGACTTGCACGGTGACGTTAAGCGCGGCGGCTCCAACCGGCGGGTCGACCGTGGCGCTGGCCTCGACGCTGACGGTACCGTCGTCGGTCAAAGTGGCTGCGGGAGCAACCTCGGCTTGCTTTACGGCCAAGGCGGGCAAAATCGTTACGAATCAGGGCGCCAGCGTGACGGCCACGCTCAATGGGAGTTCGCAATCGACTTCGATCATGCTGACGGCGTCTCCAGCCCGCCGTGGTTTGGCTCTGGCGACTGCATACTAACGCTGAATTCAGCGGAGGCATCGGGCCGCGTCCGGCGTGGCGGAGGGATCGAACAGCACATCGCTGGTGGGCCCGAATGCAGCAAACCAGTACGTTCCGCGACTAGTTCAAGAGCTTTGCGATGGTGTAGACGCCCTGGATAGTCTGGGCCAGGTGGTGCGCCTGGCGAGGAGGCCCGGGGCGCCCCGGGCTACCGCCACCGGAGGCTATCTGCCGGGCTTAAATTCGAAGCGCAAAACCATTTCGCTGGCAACCGGCTGATCGCCTCTGCGGGCCGGCCGGAATTTCGATCCGCGCGCCGCGTCCAACGCGGCGTCAATTAGCGGTTGCTGGGCGTCCGAGCCGGGAACAGCGCTGGTTTTTACCACTTTTCCGTGCTCATCGATGGAAACCGTGATTCCCACTGTCTTCGGCGTTCGGACCAGTACGGAGCGTGCAGAAGGACTGAGGTTGGGTTGCGCCGTCTGAATGGCTTCGGGCGGGTAATATAGCGGCGCGGCAGTTGCAGGCGGCACGGCGGGAGTCTGGACTGAGGGACGCCGAACCGTTGGCGGCAACGCGGCGAGCGGCCCCCTGTTCAACAGGGAACTTGGCTCGGCAGTTGCGGGACTTGGCGTCAACGCGGGAGGCGTATCGAGAACCACGCTCGTCGCGGGCGCGGGAACCGAAGCGGGAGAGGGCCTAAAGGTCTTGAGGGATGCGGATCTGGAAGCGTTCTCCGATGGCGGCTGAGGAGATTGGGCCGCAGCGGCGCTGGACTTCACGGCCTGCACCTTAGGCTGTCCCACGCGGGGGTTGATCACGATGACCGATTCGGTTGTGTTCCCAGACGGGGTAGAGACCGTCAACTGTACCTGAACTTGATCGCTCACGGGCGAGTAAAGAATACTGCCGCCCCTGACCTGCTCCCCCAGGAGTTGGAATTCACGAATGCCATTGCCGTCCTGGATGGACAGAACGCCGGAAGTTGCACTTCTGATCACGGCGCTATCGCGTCTCCAGGTAAGCTTCAAATCGCCGTTCTGCCGCGTCGCCTCGAATCCCATGGAAGACTGCTCGGGCTGGGCGGAAGGCGGACTCGGATGTGCGGCAGGGACCGCCGCTGAGTGGGGGTGGTTGAGGAAACGATCGAGTGCTTGGGGAAGCAGCTTCACGCCGGTCACGGCCGCGACCGCTAAGGACGCTCCGAGGAAGACCCAGGCCGCACCCTTGACCACTCGGCGGGGCGTTTGGCGCCGGGGAAGGGGACGCGGGGCCGGCGCAGTTTCCGCACGGGTGTTCAGCGCCCTCAGTTGCATGGCCTCAGCCCTGTGGCGTTCCGTATTCGCCAACAACGCAGGGTCAAACGGAAACTCCAGGAAAGGGAAGTCTCCCGTCATACGTCCGCCGTCCCAAAAGAAGAAGCTCGCGTTGGCGGGCCCCGATTCTACGGGTTGAATCAGCAGAAAGACGTGATGAGGGTTTCCAAAGCAGGCGCCGGCAAGAGATAGATCGGGTTCGTACAGACGGAGGCCGTCCTCGCGGTGGGTTCGATAATACCCGACCGGCGAATGCCTTCCGGGAGCTTTTTCCAGGGCCGCGATGGCCTGTTCGACCTCCTCGGCGCCACCGCCCGCGAGTGGCTGAAACCCGGAGATGACGGTGGTTTGCCCGTTGATCCCGCCCAACAGCAAGCCCTGGACAGCGGCGTTGGCGCCGGCATCCCGTAGTTGCGCCTGCATGCGCTTCACGACTTCAAGGCCGAGATGAACTTTTATTGGCGAACCGGGGAATGTCCAAACATAATAGCCGGATTCCGCCGGCAGCAAACGCTCGTCGATAGCCGTAGCCTGCGCCATAGCGGTATGTCTCCGTAAGTTAAAACAAATAGGCAGCCATACCAGCCGGCTGCATTCGGGCGGTCAAGGCTTAAGATGATGCGATCACGGGACTTACGCCCGGCGATTGGTCCGCCGACGGCGCCACGCGGTGGCGCCTCCAAGCAGGACAAGGCTCGAAAGAATGATCGATGCCGGCTCAGGCAAAGGCAAGCCGTTCATCTGCACATTCGCGATCCAAGCGGCTAAAGCGCTCGGGGAACTCCCCTGATAAGGCGCTCGGGCGCTCCACGCCTCTGCCGTAAAAGTCACTCCGGTCAACATGAGCACTACCAGAAAGGCGATAAGCAGCAACCGTTTCACAGCACCTCCTATACAAGACTCAGCGTCCCCTCTGGTGCAATTGCCCAGCCAAGCGGCGATCCCAAAACGGGCATCGTATTTACAGCAAGTTAGAGAAAAAACGTGAGTTGCATCCCAAGCCGGACGGTCCAATATTCACGACTTCGGCCAAAGCTTTGGGACGCTGTACCGTCCCGGCGCTTCGCGGATTACCAGCCTTGCCTGGCATTGATCACGATGCGCACGGTCTGAAAGACGATGGCGCAATCGAAGAGCAGCGACATGTTCTTCAAATAGAACAAATCGTATTCGAGCTTGCGATAAGCATCGTCCACGCTGGCGCCGTAGTGATACTCGACCTGAGCCCACCCGGTCAACCCGGGCCGTACCGAGTGGCGGGCGTCATAATAGGGGATTTCCTCACGCAAATCCGCTACGAATCCCGGCCGTTCGGGCCGCGGGCCCACAAAACTCATATCGCCGCGGATGACATTTACGAATTGGGGCAGTTCATCGAGCCGGAATTTGCGAAGGTACTTGCCGATCCTGGTGATGCGCGGATCGTTCACCACAGCCCATTGCGCGCCACTCTTTACCTCGGCGTCCACCCGCATCGATCGGAATTTCAGAATCTCGAATTCTCTGCCCTTCCAGCCGACCCTGACCTGGCGGTAGAGCGCGGGTCCCTTGGAATCGAGCTTAACTGCCAGGGCAACCGCGAGCATTATGGGCAGCGACAAGATAAACCCGAGCACGCCGAAGCAGATGTCCCCCGTGCGCTTGAACAAGGCCGTCCTGCGGGACCGCCGGAAGCCGTCCGAAAAAACGAACCAACTCGGGCGCACCGTATTCAACCACACGCGCCCGGTCAATCCGGCGATGGTGGAGTGGGAGTCCTCCACGCCTATGCCACGCACCCGGAGTCTCACCAGAGCCGCAGTCGGCAAAGTCCCGCGACGGTCCTCGATGGCCACAATAATCCGCGATACGCGATGCTTCTCCACTAGGGATTCCAATTCGTCAGCCGCTCCGATCAGCGGGTGGCCAAACAGCATTTGAGGCTGGCCCGGAGATGGGGGCGTTTCCTGAACGAGTCCGACCAGGTGGAGTTTCAGGTCCTGGCGGGCCGTGATCTCGCGTGCCACCGTGGATGCCAGCGGGCCCACGCCTAGGACGAGAATATTCTGGGCCGGCGCGGCGAGCCACAGCTTGTCCACAGCGATGCGCGACAACAGAAGGAAACCGCCCGCCAGAATCATGTTCAAGAGAAACACGCCATGACCGACCAACAAGCTCGGCACCAGGCAATACAACAGGCCCAGCAACAGCGACGCGGCGCCGAGAGATTGAGCCAGCCGCAGCGCTTCATCGTCGCGGCGTTCCGTCGAATGGGAATCGTAGAGGTTATTGCAGTAGAAACACATCTGGTAGATGAAGACAACTACCGCCGCCTGCCACGCAAAGTGGGGCAAATCCGTGTAGGCTTGAAACGCGACAGTGCTGTTCCAGAAACGAAGCCTAACGGCGAAGACGAGCGACAGGGCGATCAGGACTGCTTCGAGTGCCGCAAGAAGCAGAGATTTCGGCGAGACGTACTGGCTGAAGAGGCGGATCATCCGTTCGGCTCCAAAGGGCAATTTGTTAGCCAGTGGCTGCGAACCCGCCGTGGCTGGCGGTTTCGGGGGCTGGCGCCCCCGGGGGGCCTGATTTCGCGGGGTCCGGCAGGCGCTCGTTTCAGTCCCGGCGCCGGCCGGTTCCGCCGCCAGACCACCGGCGGTCTAAACTTGTGGCATTTTTCCCGTTTGGTCTCCCGGCGCCGTGCCACGGCAAAGCGGCCCATATGAGTCCCACAATCCCCGCAGTGGGGGCAATCTCCCTATTCCCCGCAAAAGACCGTTGAAAAAATCTACAGTCGGCTGATCTCAGGTTGTAGAATTACGGATATAGATCTCCTGAATACCGAACGGGCAAGCTAAGGCCAGATTCGGCGCCAAGGAGGCATCAGGTAGGTTTTACAACGTAATCTTGAGGAGCCGGCGGTTGGCTTGATTCATTTATCTATTTATTATCAATGACTTACTCCCTTGTAATTCTTGGTACCTGACGTGCTAGTTGACCCGTTCCGCAACTACAAGCAGTCGAAATGAAGGAGAACGTCGGTTATGAGAACCTCTGGCATTAACCTGGTCGACCCGGCGATTGTTCGCGTGCAGAAGAGTTGTGCGCGATGCGGGCGAGTTTTCGGCGCGCACGGCCGGGAATATATTTGCTTGAGTTGCCGCCGGCCTAAGTCCGTCGAGGAAACGGAGGTGGGGTGGCGGGAGTTGTCATTTCGCGAACGGCAAATCGTGTTGCTGGTGCGCGAGGCCAAGGCCAACAAGGAAATCGCCGCCGAGTTGTGCCTTACCGAGGGCACGATCAAGGAGTACTTGCATCATGTTTTCCGCAAGCTCGGCGTCAAGAACAGAACCGAATTGGCGTTGCGGGGAGATGCCCAGTTGGCTTACGAGTACCGGCCCCCGGCGCTCCGCCAGCTCGGCTGAAAAGCCCGCCTGAAGCCGCGCATGGCTTTGCCGGGCGTCAAACGGGCTGGCTGTCGGCCCGCGTCGCCCTGACGAAATCCGGCAAAGAGGGCGAGGGGTTTCCGTCCACTCCCAGCTTCTTCATCTTATAGAGCAGAGCTTTGTAGTCGATTTTCAGCAGGGCCGCAGCCTTCTTGCGATTCCACCGGGTGGCGTTAAGCGCCGTCAATATCGCCTCCGTCTCGGCCTGTTGCTTGGCGCGTGTCACCTGCGCCAGGATGGAGGCGCTCGCTTGGACCGGCTCGGTTTGCGGCGGCGGATCGGGCGCCGTGGCCAGAGGGCGCAATTTTCTCGCGGAACGGGCGATCAGGTCCTGTACGACCAAATCCACGTCGTGAACGACGGTCAACTTCCGAATCACATTTTCCAGCTCGCGCACGTTGCCCGGCCAATCGTGCAGCAGCATCGCCTGCCGCAATGCCGGCGTGATCGCCGCGGGCGTCACGTTACCGGCGTTGTACTTTTCCAGCAGGAAGTCCGCTAAGGGCGGGATATCCTCCTTGCGGTCCCTGAGCGGCGGCACGTAGAGGCTGAGCACGTTCAATCGGTAGTACAGGTCCTGCCGGAATGCGCCCGTCACGATGGATTTCTCCAGATCGTTATGCGTGGCCGCGATCACCCGCACGTCCACCCGCACCGTCTCCTTGCCTCCCAACCGCTGGAATTCGTGGTCCTGCAATACCTGCAGGAGCTTGGCCTGGA
>Ga0181520_10006371_pt1 | contig 18078 bp, 13 predicted proteins | sample PEATcosm2014_Bin_29_FD_132451 | JGI IMG/M metagenome (GOLD analysis project Ga0181520, IMG submission 132451) | Peatland microbial communities from MTU Mesocosm Facility, Houghton, MI, USA - PEATcosm2014_Bin02_30_metaG | ecosystem: Environmental > Terrestrial > Soil > Wetlands > Peat | place...
GCCAATCGCCAGGACAACGTCACCAGCGGCCGCATCTATCAGGAGCTGATCGCGCGCGAGCGCCACGGCGACTTCCTCGGCGCGACGGTGCAGGTGATCCCGCACGTCACCAACGCGATCAAGACGTTCGTCCTCGACGGCAACGAGAACGTCGACTTCGTGCTGGTGGAGATCGGCGGCACCGTCGGCGACATCGAAGGCCTGCCGTTCTTCGAGGCGATCCGCCAGCTCGGCAACGATCTGCCGCGCGGCCATGTCGTCTACATCCACCTGACGCTGCTGCCGTACATTCCCACCGCCGGCGAGCTCAAGACCAAGCCGACCCAGCATTCGGTCAAGGAGCTGCGCTCGATCGGCATCCAGCCCGACATCCTGCTGTGCCGGTCGGATCGCGAGATTCCGCGCGAAGAGCGGCGCAAGCTCGGCCTGTTCTGCAACGTGCGCGAAAGCGCGGTGGTGGAGGCGCGCGACGTCGGCTCGATCTACGACGTGCCGGCCGCCTATCACGCCGCCGGCCTCGACCGCGAAGTGCTCGCCGCGTTCGGCATCGAGCCGGCGCCGAGGCCCGACATGCGCCGCTGGGACGCGGTGACGCGCGCGCTGCACAATCCCGAAGGCGAAGTGACGATCGCCGTCGTCGGCAAGTACACCGGCCTCAAGGACGCCTACAAGTCGCTGACCGAAGCGCTCACCCACGGCGGCATGGCCAACAAGGTCAGGGTCAAGCTCGACTGGATCGAGAGCGAGATCTTCGAGAGCGGCGATCCCGCCCCCCACCTCGAAGGCGTCAACGGCATTCTGGTGCCCGGCGGCTTCGGCGTGCGCGGCACCGAGGGCAAGATCCTCGCCGCCAAATTCGCCCGCGAGCGCAAGGTGCCCTATTTCGGCATCTGCTTCGGCATGCAGATGGCGGTGATCGAGGCTTGCCGCTCGCTCGTCGGACTTTCCCACGCCAATTCGACCGAATTCGGCCCGACCGACGAGCCCGTGGTCGGGCTGATGACCGAATGGCTGCGCGGCAACGAACTCGAACGCCGCCAGGCGGCCGGCGATCTCGGCGGTTCGATGCGGCTGGGCGCTTACAAGGCTGAGTTGAAGCCGGGCTCGAAGATCGCCGAAATCTACGGCGCGACCGAGATCTCCGAGCGCCACCGCCATCGTTACGAGGTCAACACCGCCTATCGCGCCCAGCTCGAGGACAAGGGCGTCGTGTTCGCCGGCATGTCGCCCGACGGCGTTCTGCCGGAGACGATCGAGATCCCGGCGCACCCGTGGTTCATCGGCGTGCAGTACCACCCCGAGCTGAAGTCGCGCCCGTTCGAGCCGCATCCGCTGTTCGCCAGCTTCATCGCCGCCGCCAAGGCGCAGAGCCGGCTGGTGTAGACTGGCGCCGTCCCTGCGGCCCGGCATTTGATGCGGCGGGCATGCGCCCGTCCGCCGGCGCATCATCCCGCAACAACGCCTCCAGCAGGCGTAAGCGTCCGCCAGCGAGCGTGATTGTCCATTAGTGTATGGATGCGACACTTTTCGTATGTGCATCTAGCGAATATCGACATTTCTTTCGAACGCATCTGCTGAAAAAGTCGCTGTGCGGCGAGCAAGCGCCCGCAAGTGAGCAAATGCTCACAATGGCGAGCAAACGCTCACGATCAAGATGGTGGCGTCGAACGCGCTGACGAGGGGGGACGCAGATTCTCAACAATGGTTTGGGCCGCGTCGCTCGCCCACCCGACCTCCATGGCTCAACGGTCATTTCGTTGGCTGCGCTCTGTTGCTCGTCGCTGGCCTAAGCCTCGTCGTGTGAGCAGCCTTCCAGTCTCAAGCTTCCGGATACGCACATTGAAAGCGCGCAATTCATTTTGGCCGGAAACCTCACCACAGGCGACAAGGCCGCGCAAAAGCGACGCCTGCAATTTGCGGCGTCGGCGCCGCCGTGAAGGCTTCAGACCTGCGGCGTAACACAACGAATTCAGTCTGCTGACATCACGGTCAGCGTAATTGTCTTCGGGCCAGAGCCCGACTTTTGAGGGGGAACTCAGCCGAATGCGCCAAGTCCGTCTCGACCCGACGCGCGACGCCCTGACGGCAAGGGTCGACGCCCCGGCCGGCGGCTTCCGCGGGCTCGCGTTGAACGGCGTCGCGGCGTTTCGCGGCATCCGGTACGCTGAGCCGCCCGTCGGTCCCCTCCGCTTCGCTCCGCCCGTTCTCGCCAAGCCGCTGGAGGAACCACGCGACGCCGTCACGGCGGGACCGATCTCGGTCCAGGACATCGACCCGCTGCCGCTCGTGCTGCCGGGAACGGAGAACAATTACTACGGCCCCGACGCGGTGGTCTCCGAGGACTGCCTCAACCTCAACATCTGGAGCCCCGACCTCGCTGGCCGCGCCCCTGTGCTGGTCTGGATTCACGGCGGCGCTTTCCTCTGCGGATCCGGCAGCGGGCCGTGGCAGGACGGAACGCGGCACGCGCGTGACAACGGCATCGTCGTCGTGACCCTCAACTACCGCCTGGGCTACCTGGGCGGCCTATTCCTCGGCGACTACGACGCCCGGCGCGGCAATCTCGGGCTGCAGGATCAGCTGTTGGCGCTGCGCTGGGTGCGCGACAACATCGCCGCGTTCGGCGGCGACCCCGACCTCGTCACGATCGGCGGCCAATCGGCCGGAGCGATGTCCGTGGCGGCCCTGGTCACCGCGCCCGAGAGCCGCGGCCTGATCCGCCGGGCGATCATCGAGAGCGGGCATCTCGACTCGATCATCGACGTCGCCACGGCCCGCGAGACGACCCGGGTGATCTTCGAACATCTCGGCGTCGACGCCGACGGCGACGCGCTCGACCAACTCCGGCGGCTGTCGACGCTGCGCATCACCTCCGTGCAGCGCAAATTGGGGATCTCGCGCCGCGCGTTCCCGCTGGTCGGCGACGACGTCATCCTGCCGTCCGACCCGATGACCGCCCTCGCCAACCGGACCGACGTCGACATCCTGATCGGGATCACGAGCGAGGAGGACCGCTTGTTCGCGGTCACCGGCTGGGCGCCGCCCGCGCGCGGTCTCGCCGAGACCCTTTCCGCCTACCTTCGCGACGCAGACGCCCGGACCGAGGCCGAGGCGCTCTACGCTTCGGCGCTCGACGAGCGCGGCGGCGACCAGGCGGCGGTGACGCACCTGATCGCGACCGAGCACGGCTGGGCCGAGCCCGCCCGGCGGCTCGCCGCCACGCACGCCGCCGCCGGCGGCCGCACTTACCATTACGAGTTCGCCTGGGCGTCGTCGGCGCTCGATGGTCGAGTCGGCGCCGCCCACCTCGTCGATCTTCCGTTCTTATTCGACAACCTCGACGCCCCCGGCGTCGGCGAGCTGCTCGGCGAGGCTTGCCGGGAGGATTCCGCGGCGCGCCTGGCGCACGACTTCAGTTCGGCAGTGGCCGGATTCGTGCGCACCGGCGATCCGAGCGGGCCGCTCGGCGACTGGCCCGCCTTCACGCCGGCGATGCGCGCGACCCAGGTGTTGGGCGCGACGTCGCGGATTGAAGTCGACCGGCTGGCAAGCCGGTTGGATTTTTGGACGCGGAACCGCGGCAATTCGGTCCCCGCCCTTTCCGCCCTCAGCGAAGGCTGAAAGCCTCGACCGCCCATCAAAAAAAACGTCCGGGGCGACCGCGTCCTTAACGGTCGAACCCGGCTTCCACCAAACCAGGAAAGGAACGCCATGCTTGACACAAAACGTCCCCATCGCCGACAGGCTCGCGGCGCGCTCGTCGCCGCAGCGCTGGCGGCCGCGATATTTGCGCTGCCCGCCGCCGCCTCGGCCGCGACGCTGACCATCGCGGCCACCGCCGCCCCGACCACCCTCGACCCGACCAACTCGGTCAATGGCGTGCCAGGCGTCTGGTTCCCCAACCTCGCCTACGCCGCGCTCATCTGGCGTGCGCCCGACGGCCAAGCGAAGCCGGGTCTCGCGCTCGACTGGGCGTATTCGAAGGACCGCCTGTCGTTCGTCATGAACCTCCGCGACGGCGTCAAGTTCAGCGACGGCAGTCCGATGACCGCCGCCGACGTCGTCAACTGGCTCAAGCGCTACAAAGAAAAAGGCTCGATCGGCGCGTGGCTGGCCAAGGTCACCGATATTTCCGCAACCGGGCCGCTGCAGGTGACGCTGAAGCTGAGCACGCCTGACCCGATGCTGCCTTACGGCCTCGACCAGGGCGGCATGGCGGGAGACGTCGTCGGCCCTGCCGGGCTCGCCCATCTCGACTCGCTCGGGTCGACAACCAACGGCGCCGGTCCGTACATGATCGACCCCAAAGAGACGATCCTCAACTCGCAATACGTCTACGTGAAGAACCCCTACTACTGGGATCCGGCCGCGCAGAGCTGGGACAAGGTCGTCATCAAGATTATCTCCGACGGCAACTCGATCCTGTCGGCCCTGAAGACCGGCCAGGTGCAGGTCGCCGAAGGCGCCGCGACCGACGCCGACGCCGCAGAGGCCGCCGGTCTCAAGGTTCTGAGCGCGCCGTCGGCGATGCTCGGCATGTACATCGGCGACATCGACGGCAAGATCGCGCCGGCCCTGAGGGACACGCGAGTGCGCCAAGCGCTGAACTTCGCCATCGACCGCAAGGGCATCGCCGACTCGCTCTACGGCAAATACGGCAAGCCGACGGATCAGTTCGTGCCCAAGGGCATTGGCGGCTATTTGGCCAAACTCGAGGACTTCTACCCCTACGACACCAAGAAGGCCAAGGCGCTGCTGGCCGAGGCCGGCTACGCCGACGGCTTCAAGTTCACGCTCGTGCTGCAGCCCGCGGTGTCGAGCGGCGACCTGATGGCCCAGGCCATGGTCGCCAACTGGAAGGACGCCGGGATCGACGTCACGCTGAAGCCGACCGACTCGTTCGCGACCTATGTCCCGCTCATGGGCACGCAGAAGTACCCGGCGACGACGCTGACGTTCCAGTACTCGGTGCAGTTGACCGACACCCAGCAGCTCGTCACGAACCCCGCGCTTTACAACTACATGGGGTTCACCGACGCGAAGGCGAACGCGCTCGCCGACGCCCAACGCAAGCAGGACATCGACTCGCCGGAAGGCGTCGCAGCCGCCGAGGCGTCCGAGACCTACATGGTCGAGAATGGGTTCCTGGTTCCGGTGGTGAGCGTCGACGCTCTGCTGTTCGCGGGGCCAGGCGTTGACGGTCTGAGGTTCACCACATATCCGTGGTCCGATCCGACGAACTGGAAACCGGCCAAGTAAGGCGGCAAGAGTCGCCAAGTGGCGCCGGCTGGTCTTGCACGCCCGGCCGGCGCCATCCCTTCGAGAGAGACATGAAGCTTCTCGCCAATCTCGCGTCGCGCATCGTCGGATCGCTGGTGCTGCTGATCGTCGTGCCGACGATCACATACCTGGTGCAGGGCGTCGCGCCGGCGAATGTCGCGAAAGGCATTCTCGGTCTCGACGCGACCCCCGAGCGGATCGCGGAGTTCAATCAGCGGCTCGGCCTGGATCAGCCGCTGATCGTGCGCTACCTGCGCTGGCTCGGCGGCGCGGTGACCGGCGATCTCGGTTCATCGTACACGAACGGCCAGTCGGTGCAGCACATCCTCGCCCCGCGTCTCGGCGTGAGCCTTTCGCTCATCGTCGGCGCCCTTGTCGTCTTCACCGTCGTCGGCGTCGTCATCGGCGTGCTGTCGGCGACGCAGGGCCGCATCGTGGGACGGACATTGGACGTCGTGTCGACGGTGGGCATCGCGGTGCCGAATTTCTGGCTCGCGGTCATCCTGGTCGCGATCTTCGCGGTGGAGTTGCGGCTGTTCCCCGCCAGCGGATACACGTTCTTCTCCGACAGCCCGTATTTCTTCTTCCTCGCGCTCGTGCTGCCGGTCGTCGCGCTGGCGTTTGCGGGCATCACCGCGGTGGCGAAGCAGACTCGCGACCAGATGTTGCTTGCGATGCAGAGTCCGTGGGCGCGCACGCTGCGCGCCAACGGCGCCTCCGAGTTCTCGATCGTCTACAAGCACGCGTTGCGCAATGCGGCGGCGCCCGTCATCACCGTGGTCGGCACGATATTTGTAGGGTCGTTGAGCGGCTCGGTGGTGGTCGAGAACATCTTCGTGCTGCCGGGTCTCGGCTCGCAGTCGCTCGCTTCGGCGCTGCAAGCCGACCTGCCGGTGGTGCAGGGGATCGCCGTTTACTTCACCATCATCGTGGTCGTGGTCAACGTCGCCATCGACGTCGCCAGCACGATCCTCAACCCGAAAGTGCGATGACCGCAACCGCCGACCCGCACGTCGTTCCGCTCAGCTCGGGCGGCCTCGACGCCCCGGCGTCGCGCTTCCGGCTGTTGCGCGAATACCTGCGCCGACCGCTCGGCGTGATCGCCGCCGCCTTCCTCGTGGCGATCGTCGCCACCGTCATCGCCGCGCCGCTCATCGCGCCGTACGATCAGCTCAAAATGGATCTGACCCACGCGCTCGCGCTGCCGTCGGCGAAGCACTGGCTCGGCACCGACCGGCTGGGGCGCGACGTGCTCAGCCGCCTGCTCTGGGGCGGGCGAATCAGCCTGGGCGGTCTTGCCGAGGCGCTCTCGGTCGCCTTCGCGATCGGCGTCGTGTTCGGGCTGATCTCGGGCTACATCGGCCGCGGCGTCGACAACGCGATCTCGCGCGCCACCGAAGTGCTGATGGCGACGCCGGGAATCGTCGTGCTGCTGATGGTGTACGGGATCAGCAACAACAACTCGCACCTGGGCATGATCGCGCTCGGCGCGCTGTGCTCGCCGAACATCACGCGCGTCACGCGGGCCGCGGCGCGGACGGTGCGCAAAGAGGTGTTCATCGCGTCGGCCGAGGTGCTGGGGATAGGGCGCGCGCGCATCATCTTGAGCCACGTCCTGCCGAACATCTGGGGCCCGATCATCGTCAACACCGCCGTGCTCGGCGCCGTCATCCTCGGCATCCAGGGCGGATTGAACTACATCAATCTCGGCGTGAACCCGCCGGCGGCGAGCTGGGGCGGGATGGTTAGCGACGCCCAACGCGTGCTGGCGCAGCAACCCTGGCTGATCGTGCCGAGCGGCCTGTTGCTGACCCTGGTCATCATGTCGTTCATGCTCGTCGCCGACGGACTGCGGGATGCGGCGGCTAGCAACCGTTCGCGACCGACCTCCGCCCAAGCGCCCGCAGCCCATGCGACGGCCGACCGCGGTCCGGTCGAGCCGGCCGACGCGACCGCGGCCCTCTCGGTGCGCGGGCTCTCGGTCTCGTTCTCGGGGCTCGATGTGGTCAAGAACGTGTCGTTCGACGTGCGCGACGGCCAGACTCTCGGCATCGTCGGCGAGTCGGGATGCGGCAAGACGGTCACGGCGTCGGCGATGCTCGGCCAGCTCGGCCCCGGGTCGCGGATCGACGGCGCGGTGACGTTCGCCGGCGTCGATCTCAACCACGCGTCACGCCGCGTGCGGGCGCGAACGCGGGGAACCGGCATCGCCTACGTGTCTCAGGACCCGATGGTGGCGCTCGACCCGTGCTTCACCGTCGCCAGTCAGCTCGGCGAACTGGTCGGGCGGCACGAGAAGCTGCGTGGGGCAAGGCGTCGCCAACGGGTGCTCGAACTGCTGCGTCAGGTCGGGCTGCCCGATCCCGTCGACACGGCGGCGCGCCACCCGCACCAGCTGTCGGGCGGGATGGCGCAGCGGGTCTCGATCGCGTGCGCGCTCGCCGGGCGGCCGCGCGTACTGATCGCCGACGAGCCGACGACGGCGCTCGACGTCACGATCCAGGGCGAGATCCTCGACCTGCTGCGCCGACTGCAGGCCGAGACCGGCATGGCGATCGTGCTGATCACCCACGACCTCGGCGTAGTCGCCGATCTGTGCGACCGCGTGGCCGTGATGTACGCGGGCGAGATCGTCGAGATTGCCGACGTCGAGAGCATCTTTGACCGTCCGGCACATCCCTACACGCGCGGTCTGCTGGACTCGAACCCGATCGCGTCGAAGCGCGGATCGCCCCTTCCCGCGATCCCCGGAACGGTGCCGAACCCGACGAATTGGCCGGTCGGCTGCCACTTCTGCGAGCGCTGCCGCTTCCGGGCGCCGCAATGCGCCGCACGTCCGGTCCCGCTCGTGTCCGTCCCCGACGCCTCGCCCCACGACGCGCGCTGCATCCGCGTCAGCGAGCTCGACCTCGCCCCCCAGCCGGAAGGGCGACCCCGATGACCGCCGCCGACCCCGTGCTCGGCGTGGCCGGGCTGACCGTGACCTATTCGCGGGGATTCGGCCGGTCGCCGCTCGCCGCGGTGTCCGACGTTTCGTTCACGGTCGGCCGCGGCGAGACCGTCTCGATCGTCGGCGAGTCCGGTTCGGGCAAGACGACGATCGGCTCGGCGATCCTCGGGCTCCAGCCGGTCGCGAAGGGCAGCATTCTGTTCAACGGCGCCGACATCGCCCACCTGAACCGGCGCGAGCGGCGCGCGTTCCGCGAGGCTCTGCAGGCCGTCTTCCAAGACCCGTTCAGCTCGCTCGATCCGACCAAGGCGATCGGCGACGCCGTCGGCGAACCGCTGCGGGTGGCGCAGCCGAAGCTGACGGCCGAGACGGTGCGGCGCCGGGCGGCCGAAGCGCTCGACCGCGTCGGCCTCGACCCGGGCGTCATGCGCCGATTCCCCGCGGAATTCTCCGGCGGCCAGCGCCAGCGCATCGCGATCGCGCGGGCGCTGATCCTCAAACCCGCGATCGTCGTGTGCGACGAAGCGGTGAGCGCCCTCGACGTCTCGGTGCAGGCGCAGGTGCTCAACCTGCTCGAGTCGCTGCAGCGCGACGATGGCGTCAGCTACATCTTCATCTCGCATAACATGGCGGCGGTGCGGCACATTTCCGACCGGATCGTCGTCCTCTATCGCGGCCGCGTCATGGAAGAAGGCGCCGCCGAGGACGTCTGCGACCGGCCGGCCCATCCCTACACAAGGTCGCTGCTCGCCTCAGTTCCCGTGCCCGACGTGCGGGCGCAACGCGAGCGCCGCCGCGTCCGCGGGCTCACGATCGCGGCGTCGCAAGCCGGCGCCGCGCCGCAGAGCGGCTGCCCGTTTGCTCCTCGGTGCCCCTTCGTCGCCGCGGTCTGCGCCGCTGCGCCGCCGCCGCTCGTCGCGGTCGGCGGCGGTCGCAGGGTCGCGTGCGCGCGCATTGACGAGATCCCGCCGGCGGATGAGCGCGCCTCGCTCGACGTGACGCGAGCGCGTGAGGGTCAGCGATGACGCGCGAGGGCTCGTTGCTTCCAGCGCAACGCTGTCAACGATCCGAGAAGTCGCCCTGGCGAAGCGCGTCACGCCCGCGCGCTTCAGCTCAGCCTCGAGGCGCCTGGCGGCCAGTCCGCCCCATTCCCGCTCCGTCGTCGCAGATTTCGCCGATGCGGCCGACGAAGTCGTCCACTCCGCGCGGACGACCTTTCGCAGGCCGTCCAACCGCTCGTGTAGCTCTCCCCGTTGTCAGCATGCTAAGAGGCGCCAGACCCTGACGATCTGATCTTCCGCCAAGGGAAGGATGGCCGAGTGGTTTAAGGCAGCGGTCTTGAAAACCGCCGTGGGGGCAACTCCACCGTGAGTTCGAATCTCACTCCTTCCGCCAGTTAAATGCGGCCGGGCTCGGCATGCCGTCGGATCACGGCTCGGCGTTCTGCCTGATCGGCATGGGGCGCGCGATCGGGCCGCCGACGCCGATTTAACCGCTGGCGTGAATCGACTCCCACGTGCGACTCCTAAGTGGCGTTGCGGGCGATCAGCGAGAAACGGCGGGGCGATCAGCCGTCATGGTCGATCACGGCGCCGGCGCGAAGCTCCGGCGATGGCCGGGGGCTCGGACCAGCGTTTGCAGCTTGTCCCATGGCGGTCGGTCGACGGCGGGGCGCGCGCCGCCTGCTGACCGAGGACTGCGCGACGCCGCCCGGATCGCGCGTGGCCGAGCGCGACCTCGCCGCGCCCCAACGAAATGGCCGCCTGTGACGCCGCCTAGGTAGATTCCGACCCTTTCGCGCCGGCATGGTTCGCTGCATCGATGATGGGGTCGAGCGTCGGTCATTCCATTGTCCCCAGACCGACCGGCTCTCGCTTATGGGCGGTCGCCTACAGCGACCGCCCACTTTTTCTCGCTGGAACGTGGCGTTCAACGATTCGGCCAACCGCCCGCCCGGCGCGGAAAGAAAAGCCACAGGCCTTTGCCGCCGATCAGAGTTGACGCAGCCCATTCACCCAATTGTCGCACGACAGGCGACCTTTGATTGCGGATGTCGCCGCTATCCAGGAGACGACACCGATGCTCAGTCAGTCGCTCGCTCAGGCGCCAGTTCGACCTCACTGGGGTCGGACGCTTTCACGCGAACCCGCCGAGAACGCTCTTTTTTCCGGCCATCCCGAGCTCATAACCACCAAGATGACCTACGGTCGCGGCAAACGCATCTTCGGCGAGGGCGAAACGGCCGAATACGTCTACCAAGTGCTTTGCGGCGCCGTGCGCAGCTATCGCCTGCTCAGCGACGGCCGCCGGCAGATCGGCGCCTTCCGCCTCGCCGGCGACGCCTTTGGTCTCGAATCCGGGCTCACCCACCATGCGACCGCCGAGGCGGTCATCGAGACGACGGTGTGCATAATCAAGTATCGCAGCCTCGAGCTGGCGGCCAAGAGCGACGCCGCCGTCGCCTGCGAACTGTGGGCGATGATCGCCGGCGAACTACGCGGCGCCGAAGACCACATTGTGCTGCTGGGGCGCAAAAGCGCGGCGCAACGCGTCGCCACCTTCCTGCTGGAAATGGATCGCCGTCTGGCGGACGCCGGCCAGTTCACGCTGCCGATGTCTCGCTGCGACATAGCCGACTATCTCGGCTTGAGACTGGAGACGGTGTCGCGGGTCGTGTCACAGCTGCAGGCGAAGGGCGTTGTCGCGCTCGCCGGCCGGCGCCAGATCCAACTGCGCGACCGCGCCCGCCTCGCCGAGATGGATGCCTGATTTGGGTCGCTCAACGTCGTCTGTCGTCGGCGCGCGCCGCCGCCGCTCCGCCATTTCTCGCTGGGCCCCATTGGCCGCGTTGGCGGCGCGCTCGTCGGCGTCGGGAGACGAAGCCGGCGCCGCCTGGCGACCGCAGCAACCCTTTCAACTTCATCGGGCCTGCCGAGGCGCGCGTCCGGGTCTCGGCTGCGATTTCGCCGTTCTCAATCCCCGCCGAACAAAATGGCCCGCCGGTACATCCGCGGCAGGCCGTCTAGTTAGGGTCAGGGCGGGAGGGTTCCCCGGCTCGATCGAACGCTAGCCGAAACCTGTTAAGCGCGCCTTAGCGCAGTGGATTGGGTTGGCAGCGGCGACCGGATTGCGTCCAACTCGGCCGTTCAGGCGGCGGTCATTGAGCCTTGGCGGCGGATGTCGGGGCGGCGGGCCCGCGGTGTGGATCGCCGCGCGCTCCGAATGCCGATCGGCCAGGCTATCGATCTGTCGGGCTCGAGCGGCGTCATGATGGCCGTCAGGTCGGCAATGGCCGTCGCCAATCCGCCAATCCGAATTGCGGGCGCGCGCCCCGCGACGAGTCGCGCGCCGCGTCGATGACCGTTTGACGCGCCGGACGCGGCGCGCGGCAAAACATTGAGCGTCGCGGCGGCGGCGCGCTGGCGCTGGCCATCGCCCTTCGGCGAGTCAGTCACGCCGAGCGCTCTGAATTTCCGTTTGATCTCAAACGGGAAGTCGGTTTTGACGGGATCTAGCCTCTTGAGATTCTTGATCTTGAATTGAGGAAAGTCAAGACGGCCGTCCATGAAACCATTTAAATAACTTCTGCGCCTTTCGCGAAAACGAATTACTGTCTGGCTCAAGCGGCGGCATTCTTTGTCTTGATTCTAAGCTTAACTCGAATTTGCATGGTCGCCAAGAGGCGCACTGCGACCGCCATTTCTTCTCGAGTCTTTCTTTCGTCTTTCACCGCGCTCGCTCCGAGTGCGGCGTAAGGCTTCGCGCCGGCGGCCCAATGATGGAGAGGCCAAATGTCGATCTACTGCGTACATGCGACAAATAGCGTGGGCCGCGTGGTGGTGAAGGCGTCCCGCGCGACGATAGACGAGGCTCTCGCCGACGCTGGACTTGCGCTGAGCAACGGGTTCGCTCGCGTCTGGATTGTCGACGAACGCGGCAATCTGATCTTGCCGACGGATCAGGTCAAAGCCCGTCTCAATTCACCGGCCAAAGCGCAGCGAGATTTCGCCAGCTGACGGGATCACGACCGCCGCGCCTCTCCCCCCGCCGGCAAGCGAGGCCAAAGGCGCCCCATAAACGCGAGGACGGCGGCGACGCCTGTAGCCAAAGCCGACAGCGTTCGAACTTCGGCGCGAGTCGCCGCAGCGCGACGCTGTCGCTCATTCCCTTGGAATCCGCCCGCCTCGCCGATCAGCGCACAGCAAAAAAAGGCCGGGCGAACCCGGCCTTCTCCTAAACGCTTCGACAGCTGACGCCAGTACATCCGTGGTCGGCGACCGGAAGCGCTAATGCCTTACGCAGCCTGAAGATTCTCGGCCGCAGTCTTGCCGTTGCGGGCGTCCTTCACGACGTCGAAGCTGAGCTTCTGTCCCTCAACGATCGTGCGCATGCCGGCGCGCTCGACGGCGGAGACGTGGACGAACACATCGGTGCCGCCGTTGTCGGGTTGGATAAAGCCAAAGCCTTTGGTCGAATTGAAGAACTTTACGGTGCCAGTGGTCATTACGATGTCCTAATCGCTTAGAATAGAATCGTGCCTCACAGCGCAATATGCGCCGCGGGCGTTGCGTTCGATTTTGAAAGTGGAAGATTGTCGGCGGCGCCAGCGGCGCCAAAACAACGTTCAATCGCAAGATCGACTATTTATATCTACCGGCGAATTGTGTTCGCAACAAGGCCGGGGACGTTTCGACCGTTACACATGCGCCGCCCCCGCTCGCGCCGCGTGGCGGGCGTATTCCTTCGCCACCCAGTCGATAAAGACCCGGACGCGGCGGCTGAGCTGGCGGCTGCGCGGATAGAGCACGGTGACCGGGGTCGGCGACGGCGGCGTCTCCGGCAGGCATTCGACGAGCGCGCCGGCGGCGAGGTCCGCCTCGATCGAATAGCGCGGAACCTGAATCAGGCCGAGGCCCTGCCGGCAGGCGGCCTCGTAGGTGTCGGCGCCGTTGACCGACAGTTTGGAGGGCAGCGTCACGGTCTGGCGCACGCCCTCGACCATGAATTCCAGCGGCAAGACGCTGCCCGTCGCCGAGGAGCGGAAGCCAATCATGCGATGGCCGTCGAGCGCGTCCCAGCGGCGGGGACGTCCGAAGCGGGCGACGTAGTCGGCCGAGGCGACCGTCGCCTCGGGTAAAATGGCGACGCGCCGGGCGATGAGGTCGCTTTCCCTCAGTTCGCCGGCGCGCAACACGCAATCGACCCCTTCGCGGACGAGATCGACGAAGCGGTCGCCCTCGCCCATGAACAGCTCGAGGTCCGGGTATTCGGCAAAGAAGCGCGGCAAGGCCGGAACGATGACGCGGCGCGCCTGCGCCCCCTGGACGTCGATCCGCAACAGCCCGCGCGGCCGCGCGCCGCTGAAAGCGCTTTCGGCCTCTTCGATGTCGTCGAGGATGGCGAGACAGCGGCGATAATAGGCTTCGCCGTCGAGCGTCGGGCTCACCTGCCGCGTCGTCCGTTGCAGCAGCCGCACGCCGAGCCTCGTCTCGAGTTGCTTGACGGCGTCGGTCGCGGTCGAGGCGGGCAGCCCAAGGTCCTCGGCGGCGCGGACGAAGCTGCCCCGCTCCATGACCCGCGCAAACACCCGCATGGCGTCGATTCGATCCATTGTTCGCCATCTCCGGATAGTGATCGCATATTACGACCGATTATCTTGAGAGTCGAAGGAGCGACTTTGGTCGCGTCGAAAGCGATCGAACCCCACAAGGAGACCAACGATGACGACCAACAACGTGAAAATCGCCCTGGTGACCGGCGCCAGCCGGGGCCTGGGCCGCAACATGGCGATCGCGCTGGCGCGCAAGGGCGTGGACGTGATCGGGACCTACCACAGCAACAAGGCCGAGGCCGACGCGACGGCGACGGCGATCGCCGCGCTCGGGCACAAGGCGGCGATGTTCCAACTCGACACCGGCGACGCCGCCCGCTTCCCCGCTTTCGCCGCCGATCTGAAGCAGGCGCTGACAGCTCAGTGGGGCCGCGCCAACTTCGACTTCCTGGTCAACAACGCCGGAATTGGCGTCCACGCGCCCTTCGCCGAAACGGCCGAAGCCGATTTCGACCGGCTGATGAACATCCATCTCAAGGGTGTGTTCTTCCTCACCCAGGCGCTGCTGCCGCTGATCGCCGACGGCGGTCGGATCGTCAACCTGTCGAGCGGCCTCACGCGCTTCGCCCTGCCCGGCTACGCCGCCTATGCGGCGATGAAGGGCGCGATCGAGGTGCTAACGCGCTACCTCGCCAAGGAGCTTGGACCGCGCGGCATTGCGGTCAACACGATCGCTCCCGGCGCGATCGAAACCGATTTCGGCGGCGGCGCGGTGCGCGACAACAAGCAGGTCAACGCCTTCATCGCCAGCGTGACGGCGCTCGGCCGGCCCGGCCTGCCCGACGACATCGGCCCCGCCGTCGCTTCGCTGTTGACCGAGGACAACCGCTGGATCAACGCGCAAAGAATCGAGATTTCGGGCGGGATGTTCGTGTGATCGGGGCAAGACGGAGCGCGTTACGCGTCCGCCTAAGCGCTCGGCGCTGCGCCGCCCTCCTCCGCCCGCTCCCACCCGAACACGCTCCTGCCGCCGTAGGCGTGCGAGTCGCGGCGCTCTTGGGCGATCAGCGCCTCGACTGACGGCCCGGACGCGCTGCGCTCCAAAAGGCGGGCCTGCGCGTCGAGGCGCTGCAGCGCGGCGAGTTCTTCGTCGCGACCGAGCTTGGCTTTTGCGACCGCCGACTTCAGCACGGCGATCGTCTGGTCGTAGACCTTGATCGGCACCGGGAACGGGTGGCGATCCTTGCCGCCGTGGGCGAAGGAAAAGCGCGCCGGATCGCTGAACCGGCACGGCGCGCCGTGCAGCGCTTCGGCGACCAGCGCCAGCGCCCGCACGGTCCGCGCGCCGACGCCGGGAACTTCCAGCAGACGCTCGAAATCGCGCGGCCCCGCCTCGGCCGCCGCGGCGAGCGCGCCGGCGAGGCGGCGCGGCACGACGTTCTCAGCGCGCACGTCGTGATGCGCCGGCATGACGAGGTGCGGCAGGACGAGCTGCTCTGGCGCCGGCGGCGCGGCGGCGGCGGCCGGCGCGGTGAGCCGCGCAAATTCGGCGGCGATCGCCTCGGGCGCGCGTTCGGCCAGCATCTCGACCTGACGAGTTCGCGAAGCCTCGGCGCGATGGTCGGCAAGATTGACGATCTCGCCCTCGGCCTCGCCCTCGATCGCCGCATGCGGCGCGTCAACGAAGCTGCGCAAGCCCTCGGAAAGCCAATGATAACGCCGCGCCTGGCGCGCGTCGCCGTTCATCCCCTGCTGCACCACGACCCAATGGCCGTCGTCGGCGACGATGAAGCCGTGCAGATAGAGATCGTAGCCGTCCTGCACCGCGGCGCTGTCGACCTTGGCGACCAGCCGGCTGGCGCGGGCGAGCGCCGCGCCGTCGAAGCCGACCCGCTCGCCGATCGCCGTGAGTTCGTCCGGCGTCTTGCGCGAATGCTTGCCGCGGCCGCCGCAGACGTGCAGGCCGAGTTCCCCCGACAGCGGCTCGAGGCCGTGTTTCAGCGCGCCGATGACGCTGGTGGTGACCCCCGACGAGTGCCAGTCCATACCCATCACCGCGCCGAACGACTGGAACCAGAACGGGTGCGCCAGTCGTCGCAGCAGTTCGTCGCGGCCATAATGGAGAATGATCGCCTCGGCCATGACCGCGCCGAGCCGCGTCATGCGGTCGGCGAGCCATTGCGGCACCCGGCCGCCATGCAGCGGTAGATCAGCGTATCCCGCCCGCCTCGCCATGGCTCGATCCCTGCGACTCTTGTTCGCTGAATGTTCTAGCACGCGCCGGCGGGTCTCGGCCAGGTGCCGGCCTTCTTTGCCGCAAACGTCCGCCACAGCGCCAGCGCCGTCCCGTGAACGAGGACAAATCCTGAAAAGGGATAGGCTAGGCAAAGCGAAACAGAATGGCGCAATGTGATTTTTGCAACATAGCAAAGGTGTACGCCTTGATCCCTCGGAACGGGCGTGATTACTACACGCGCCACAGACGGGGGATTTCATGAAAAGAATGTTGATCGCGATCGGATTTGCTGCCCTGACCGCCTTCTTCGGCGCGGCTCAAGCGCAAGAAGCCAAGCAGGATTTTTCGCTCATCAACCGAACCGGCTATGAAATCAAGGAAGTCTACGGTTCTCCCAGCAAGTCAAGCGACTGGGAAGAGGATATTCTCGGGGAGGGCGTGCTGGAAGACAAGGGCGCGCGCGAAGTTCACTTTCATCGTTCGGCCAAAACCTGCCATTGGGATCTAAAAGTCGTTTACACCGTCGATTCGTCGAGCGCCGTTTGGGAAGATATCGACCTCTGCACGGTGGAAAAGATCACGATCCATTACGACAAGGACGCCGACAAGACTTCTGCGACCTTTGATTGAGTTCTTCAGGGGCGGAGCCGTTTCGCCCCCTATTGCTAACGGCCGCGGATCGCCGACTTAGCGATCCGCGGTCTGTTCCGTCGTGGACCGCGTCGCGGCGAAGCGCGCGCGGTAGACGCCGACGTTCTCGCTGACGCGCTCGACGTAATCGCGCGTCTCGTCGAACGGGATGCGTTCGACCCAGTCGACCGGGTCGGCCTTGCCCGCGCCGGGGTCGCCGTACGCGGCGATCCATTGCGCGACGCGGCCGGCGCCGGCGTTGTAGGCAGCGAACGCGAGGATCAGCGAACCGCCCTCGCCAGCGATCATCTGGCCGAGATAGGCGGCGCCGAGCTGGGCGTTGTAGGCGGGGTCGGCGACCAGCCGCGCGGCGTCGTAGGCGACGCCGGCGCGGCGGGCGGCGTCTTGCGCCGTCGACGGCAGGATTTGCATCAGTCCCTTCGCCCCCATGCCGGACGCGGCCTGGCGCGCGAACTCGCTTTCCTGCCGCGCCACCGCGTAGACGCTCGGCAGGTCGGCCGAGCCCGCGAGCGGCGCGAATGGCGGCACGCCCGAGAGCGGGAAGGCGGATGCGTCGAGGGCGAAGCCGCGCTCGGTGACGATCTTGCCGAAGGCGACGTTGGCGGCGGCGTCGCCGTGCGCCGCGACCACGTCGGCGAGCGCGGCGAGCTGCGCTTCGTCGCTCCACTGGCCCGCCGCGGCCTGGGCGAGCGCGTTGGCGAGATCGTCGAGTCCGGCGGCGTAGAGCCAGGCGACGACGCGCGTCGCCTCGTCGCGCGCATCGGGGGCGGCGATCGCGGCGGGCGCGCGTAAGGTCAGCGCGCCGCGCCCGAGCCGTTCGCCGGCGAGCTGGCCGTAATAGGCGATCGGAAATGCGGCGGCGCGCGCGTAAAAGCGACGCGCTTCGTCGCTACGGCCGAGCGCCTCGGCGGCGCGACCGCGCCAATAGCCGGCGCGGGCAATCGACAGCGGCGTCGCGGCGACCGAGACCGCGACGTCGAAGCGGCGCGCCGCCTCCTCCGCCTCGCCGAGAAAGCGCAGCGCGATCCAGCCGGCGTGAAAGGCGGCGTCGACCTTCGCCGGAACGGAGGCCGGCGCGGCGGCGGCGCAGAGCGCGAACGCCTGGCGCGGCTCGCCGATGTCGATCAGTTCGCGCGCGACCATGCGCCGCTCGCTCCACCACGCGTCGGGATCGATCAGCGCCGCCGCGTCGGACGGCGCGAGCGCCAGCCAGTCGGCCGCCTCGCGGGCGCGATTGGCGCGCCGCGCGTCCTGCACCCGCGCGAACAGCAGGCCGGGGTCCTTTTGCAGCGCGGGGGGAACGGCGGCGACCGCCCTCGCCGGCAGCGGCCCGTTCATCGCCGCGATGCGCGCCTCGGCGAGCGCGACGTCGTCGGGTCCCGCGAGCGCCGCCGCGCGCAACGCCGCCCC
>Ga0181520_10006372_pt1 | contig 18077 bp, 20 predicted proteins | sample PEATcosm2014_Bin_29_FD_132451 | JGI IMG/M metagenome (GOLD analysis project Ga0181520, IMG submission 132451) | Peatland microbial communities from MTU Mesocosm Facility, Houghton, MI, USA - PEATcosm2014_Bin02_30_metaG | ecosystem: Environmental > Terrestrial > Soil > Wetlands > Peat | place...
TGCCCGGCAAATACATGAGATACGCTTTTTGCTGAGGTAGTCTAGCGGTAAGGCGCAGGCCTGGAAAGCCTGTGGTGCGAAAGTGCCTCGGGGGTTCAATTCCCCCCCTCAGCGTTCTGACACCGGGTTGAGTTCTAATTCTAATTTTGGGCTCAATTTGCCCGGATTTCTATAATGTTAATTTATATTGAAAATGATGATCCTGATCTCATTAAAGCCTCAAAGCAGAGGCTCTTTTCATTTAACCCATATGGATCTCATCGGGTATGAGATCAACTCACAGAATCAATCTATGAGGCTCATTCAATGGTGTGCGCGCAAATCGAAAAACTTAAGTTTTATAATTATGCTCTTATTAACAGGTGATTATTATGCCACCAGCAGAATGGAATTTCCAAACAATTATAAGTCTAATCGTTTTTGGAGTGCCGGGTGCATGCGTTGTATTAGGAATCTTATCCATAATGATGGGGGATGTCCTCAAATCATTCGGAATTACAGGACTGTCTTCAGACGGATGGATTTTCCTCATAATTGGCATTGTGATTTACCTATTCGAATTGATTCTTTATTATGGGAGTCAATAAAATGAAGAGACTCACCGCGACGATAATCATGTATATTTTTATGGTAGTAGCAATTCAAACCTTCATTCGGTGGTTTTACCAATTAATGCCCTGGTACGCCATTCCCAATCCGAGTTCAGACTATCTGAAGACCGTGAATTTTTTTGACCCTAATAATTTGACTATCTTAGTCACCGTTATTTTCATCTTTGCAGCATTATATGCTCGATATTTGGATCAAAATGAAAAAACCCAATAAAACAATTAAGAATTATCTATTTTGCATTAATTCGTATTGTCGTCTTTCTTTTAACTTTCGAGCCCGATATTCACGTTGCATCTGGATTGTTGATCCCACTGGACATTGGAAACCGTCCCGTCCTTCTACGATACCTCCAGCGTGCGCTGCCCGTTGGGACGCATGCCGCACTGCCTCATGAGCCGGGAAGTGCGGATCGGATGACGATCCTCTTCGATAGGGATGAACTCGACGAAACGATCTGCCCGCCGGGCAAGGGCTAGAAACGTGCAATCGGCAGCCGGGGTATAAAGGATAACAAGGGACTCCCTAGAGAGATCTTTCAACGTACCGGCCAACGGATCGAGCAGGTTCAGTGCTTGGTCAAAAAGCGATGGGTCATGCTCGATAAAGACCACCGTGTGGGCCGCCTCGCGAAGTATAGTGAGGAGCTGATGAGCGGTGAATCCCCGGCGAACATCGAAGTTTTTTGACTGCCTATTAACACCAGATAATAATCGAGAATAATTGCCGCTTATGTAGAGGAATAGGAACCGCTGGAGATCCGTATTGCTGTTGATAGTAGTGATCATTACCTTCTCGGGAGCAATCACGGCATTAAACGTGCCCGGCTGGAGAGCCAACCCTTTGCGGATCTCAATTTGCATAGCACCGGACCCTGCTAAACTGAGAGGGATATAATTCGGCCATAGGGAATGTGAAAGTGATTATCGTGAATTTAACTCCATTTCTCCAGAAGAGTTATTCCTTTTTTATCCCGTATTGCATATCCACGTTCAACCAATTGTGTGAGAGCCTGGTTAAAATCAGCATCATACTTTAGGCTTGTAATCTTCGCTACTTCCTGCATTGGGACGGGGCATTCTTTGCCAAAAACATCGTATATTTCAGTATACAATTTCCTTGAATCATCTGAGATTTCATACAGTTTTGCTATACTTAAGGGAGATCCCATTCGGTACCGAGTTTGGGTATGCATATCCCTCCACAAATCCACAATTATCTTGACATGGTCGGATTTTACTTTGGAATCCAGCTGAAGCCGAGCAATAGATGAAGTGAGTTTTGGTATAGCATCACCAAGGTTTTGATTGTAAGTGGATATGCCAGATCTCAGGTATTCCTCTCGAATAGCGTAGACGGCCTCTTTTACAAGCCTTTCGACTGATTCCATAGGATTTGGCTTAATCAACAAAGAATCGAGGAGGTACGCTGTAACCATTTTCTGGTCTTCATCAACGTATTCCTTCTTGATACCGGCCAACCCCCTTATGGTAACATCTTCAATTACAATCGGTATGTCCATTACACATTTTTCAGGCCGCAAAAATGCTAAATTGACTTCTTCGCTTTGATGCGATGGATTGGCTTTTTCGTGGTCAGAAATAAGGTAAAAGTATTGCGATGATGGTAGGTAAAATTCATCGGGAATAATTTTCAATGGTTTTTTGAATGCACCCCATTGAGCTTTTTTCGAGAGGACTGCCGCATTAATTCCACCGATGCTCCCTATAACCGGGGGCGATGAGAAAGTGTATAATGCGCTGCACGTAGCAATTTTATCGATAATATCCTCTCTTCCTTTGAATGGGTGAGAGAAAAATTGGATAACTTGGTAGGGATCCAATAACTTCTTTCTCTTGGCATATTGGTCCGGTTCAAAGGCTTTCCAACCATTTATTTTTTTCAAAAAGTTTCTTTTAAATCCATCAGAAGTATTTACAACCTTTTCTTCAACTGATTCAACATCTACTTCTACGAATGTGTGTTCTGCCGGGGGGCGGCAGGATTCAGCCGAAAAAACTTCGTTTCGTAGACTTTTAAAAAAGGGAGACGGGTGGAGAAAAAACAACATTCCATCTGTTGTAATATGCTCCACAAAACCGGTATTTTTCTTTTGAAAAACGAGTTCTTTTTCAAGTTCTGATAATTCAATTCCTCCTGATCTATTGATAAGTGCCATAATCTCCCCAGTATTATGATAATGTCAATACAATTTCCCATTTTTCCAGAAGAAAGGTTTGTCTAATGGTCTTTCATATTTGGCAAAAACGCTCTCATAAAGTGCCGGATATTTGGCATCACTCAATGGTATGTTGAACATATACCCCACTGGCTCTTCATCATCATCCGGATCCTCTTCCAGACCTATGACAATATAGACAGGGATTCGGTATTGTGCTGCAAACTCTTGATAGCGTTTTAATTGGGCCGGGTAAGACCATTCCAATTGCCCTTTATTATTTAATTTTGTGCGAAATTTACATTCGATGGCAAAAGCCTCTTTCGTGGGACTATATTCAAAGATAAAATCAGGATTTTTACTACTCTCCACATATCGTTCAGCATTTGTTTTGAACGAATGCGTCTTTTCAAGAATTTTAAAATATTTTTTTGAAAAAAGACTTTCAACGTGGTCTTCGAATCGTTTACCAACTATTTCGGGATCGTTCGAGGTATGATAGTCAATTTTATTGAATACTTCCCCGATTTTACCGAAGAAACCCATACACTATCAATAACTAATCCCGACTATTAGATTATATTTCTTTATACGCATAGAATAATGAGAGCCGCCCCCATAAGGGCGTGGGGGGCTCGCTGTAGATATTGCTGTTAGTTAGCTGTCCGCCAAAGCCTTATGTCGTCAAAATTTTAAATTTCCTATAGCTCTCAAAGATATTCTAAGTACAAAATTACCGTTCAAAAGGTGAATTTATAGGGCTGATATGGCGGAATCCTATTTCGACTGAAGAATCTGGACTATTGCCTCATCGACCTCATTCATTTTGCTCTGTTTGATGTATCCAATCACGCCGGAAATAATTGTCGAATCCGCAGTGAAAAGCTTATTGGGTCTAATATAACTTGATTGTCGCAAATTTCCTTCTTCGAAATCCTCTGCTGTAAGAGGTATTGCATATGGATCCTGTTCATCGTTCTGACTTGTGATCTGACAGAGAATCGTGTCATCTCCCTGAATGGTTGCAACAACCAATCCCGGTCTCTTTTTTGCATCACTGAGATCAGAAAAAGGAAAAAGAACTTTCAAAACTTGACCTTTTATAAATAATCCCAAGCCTTGTCCTCCGCGGGTTTTAGCCACTCTTTTGCGAGGGCTCGTTCACTTAACAGAGCTGTAACCGGCACTTCAATTGAACCGGCAATCCCCTTTTGGTCTTGTAATTCGATATCGCACATATTTTCATTCATTATGGCTGGCTCTGCCTTCTGTTCAGTCAATTCCCGCTCTTCTAACTTGAAGAGATCGAGAGGAATTTTATATCCATTTCCCACGATTTTCCAGAGATCCAACTGGTGGGTGAGTGTACTGATCGCAACTGCAGTATTTTTCTTCAGAAGCTCAAGAACCTTATCAAATATGATTTTTTGTTCATTATCGAATAGAGACATATCGGCCTTTTTCAAAGATGTGAATCGATATTCACGATACCTGTCGTTTTGATAGATCTGAACTTGGCTTACAGTAAAAAATTCATTGGAACAAGCGGTAAGTGTGTATGCTATTGGAGGGACCGGGCCATGAGGCATTCGGATATATTCATCCTGAAGAAGCGTTTCTCCCTTCCGGTTATACATTACGAGGTCAACAAAAAAAACAAACTTCATCAATTTGGTCCTGCCGATCTCCGGATATTCTTCAATCGCATACAGGAGAGCATTGATTTGTTTTGTTGTTTTCATACCAAACTTCGTCCTGTCTTTGTGTAACATATTCTTTCTTCTATTATAAAGGTATCAAGGTAAGATCAGAGAGGGGATGAAAATGATGCGCCCTAACCCATTGGATTTCAACCGGCTTTGCACGTAATGTCACTTCTACACGTAAAGTATGAGACTTGCACGTAAAGTTTTCTGGATAATAGGAAAGGTCATTGGGCGAGTTGTGGGAAGAGCAAAAAAGAAGGAAGTTACTTGATTGACTTCAACAGAGGGTCGTCTGCTCTATTAAGGTATAATTTAGCGGAGTTCCAAATCCCATTAGATTTGGCTTCACGCATTCTTCGAGCTTCCTCTGTATGAATCAATCTCATTGGCTTCGACAAATTTATCCTGAAATCACGGTCCTTTGTTAATAGTTCCGGAGAGATCTTTTTAGGCAACCCCTCAATCGATGGGCATTCTCCGTGTTTCTTAATGAGTGTTTTTAAATCTTCAAGATTCATTTCAATGCATTTTTCGATAATCGGGGTTTTCCCAAATTTTGCTTCAGGATTTTTGGGAGCTCCACGCCTTCCATATTTTTCAGAACCGCTAAGGAGACAACCGAATCCTTGAGTTGCATAATCCGTTAAATACAGTCCATACCATTTGGAGCGGGGGGTGATCACAGGGAGTTTGTATTCATGAGCAATATTCACGATATCATTTACAAACATTGCAAGCTGGGTTATCTTTCCCTTCTTTGCCGCATCTTCATACCCTTTGATTGTGACGGCAACACCACCGAATCTTCCAGTGTTTATACCCTCTTTTACCATCTGTAGCACGGCAGGAACATCATTACCCTGTCCGGGTTCAATGATATTCCAATCTACGTAAAGGTGGTAGTATGGGAATATGTCCTTTGCCTCAGTAGCATCTGATGCCATTTTGCACGCGAGGGATGCAGCTCTATTAGCCATCTTTATCCGAGATAAAAACGTCCGGCTACTTGATTTTAACAGAGGTGGAACTGGCGGAATTACAATGGCATTTGGCATTTTTTGGGCTTCTGTAACAATTCCAAAAATATATGGGAAATATGCATCGTTGATTCTGGAATCGAGCCAAGCCTCTTCAAGATGCGATGATTTTTCATCATCAGCGTTTTCGGTCTTAATTTCGAGATCTGATAATATACTTCGCATTTGCTTTTCAACGAATGGTTGAAAAAAGGGATCAACCATTTCAATTGCGGCCTTTTGATTATCCTTTTTCAAATAATTATTAAATTTTCTTGCTTTGCCTCTATCACCTTTTAAGGCGTAGGACACAAGAGTTTTCGTCAGAGTATATCTGAATAATTCTGGAGGATCGTAGAAAATCACCGGATGTTCTTTTACAAAGTTTAGTGCCGACTGCAATCCTCTAAATGCATCCCCTTCTCTGAAAAGGGGATTTTCGATTAATTTCGTCCATCGATACGCGGGAACCATCACAGGATTTCCTGTGGGAAGAACCTTGCTGTTTTTTAATATTACCTCTATATCTTCATCACCCTTAATTTCAGGGATAAACGATGGCGCAGGGATGACAATATCCCCTATGAGGTAACTCGTTGTTCTTCCTGCTGGCTGGTCAAATACAAGAAATTGCTTTTGTTCTTGCTTCATTGCGTTCCTCCGTAATTTTCTTTTAACTCTTTCAAATCTTCTATAAATCGTTCCAATTGTTCAATTGGAACCATTATAGCGCCTTCTGAAGTCTCTCCCTCAAGAACAGAATATCTTTTTTCAAGAATGTGGAAAAAGATATTATCATTTTTTCCTTGTGCGATAGTACTTTCGAGGATTGTATCTTTGCAATCCAGTCTTCTCTTTCCCAAGTGATGTAGTGGTTTTCCGTTATGATAGTACAGTATTATCTTGTGGTTCTTTTTTTGAGAGTAAACTTCTCTTAACCCGATTAGTTTATCGAGATGTTTTTTAATCGAGACGCGATTCAGGTGAGTAAGAGAAGCTATTTCTTCGATGGTGAGCCCATCTTTTCCAAATTCTCTAACAGCACGTCGAACCTTTTCTCTTGTGAAAGTCTCTCGAACTTCGGGACTGAGATGTTTCCAGTTTTCTGAATCAAAGTCAAAGTAGTCACTAGTGACTGGGTTATCCAATTCCTCCAAGTCGCTTAACCTAATTGACGGTACAACATTTTTCGAAATCATTGCCATCTCGAATAGATATCTGCATATGTTATATTTAAAATTTGCTCAAAATAAGGGAAAATCAAGATAAATCTAGGGGTATTATTTAGTTTCATCTCTTCTCTTTTTCGGAATGTTTCAATAAGGACTCTTGCATTTTGGACAGACTTTTGGCTCCTCAGTACCTCGTGCGATCCATTCGTGCCCACATCGTTCAAATCTGTATCCATCGTCATCAAGTTTCATCCCCTAACAGCTCCTGAAGAGGTTATGGATTTATTTTATCGATTCCAGTATCCCAACAATATCCGCGATATTCTTCGAAACAGCCCATTCCCATTTGCCAAACCCACCCTGTGAGTTTACTGCCCGGATCCATTCATCAAGGAATTCCCGCTTTGTCCGGTCCTGCTGCGAGTCCTGTCCCTTTACTTCGAGGACAAGGTGTTTCCCGTTCTTGAGCTTTATGACGAAGTCCGGACGGTACTTATGGATGATACCCTGGTATGTGTAGGTGATCTCGAAGCAGAGGTGATCGTTCTTGACCCAGGCTTCTACGTTTTCGTTACGGTCAAGAGCCCAAGCTTCACTGGCCTCCCATCTGCTGTCATAAACACAATGGTTGATATGGGATTTTTTGGTATATTCGCAAGGTTTGCTGGTATACCAAGAACGCATGTCAAAGGTACTTCGGATCGGATGTTCCCGGTCATAAATGGGCATGAGTGTCTGGGTGTTCTCGAATCGGATTGCTTCCCAGATATGCTGGATTACTTTGTTCATGCTGAGTGTAATGATGATCCGGCGTCTCATATCGTCTGTGTCGTAGAAATCGGGATCTATCCGGATCTTACGGGAGCGGATGACTTTTTCAACCAAGGGTATGACCTGGGCGATGAGAACGTCCTTGTTTCCGTTCCACGACGGCTGCATCTGCTCGTAGACCTCTTTTGCTGTATCAAAAATAATCTTCTGCATCCGGAACTGTTCTGCCAGTTTCTGCAGGTCAATGGTCGTGAGCCTGGAAATATCGGCCTTCCCATCAATGAGGGGGGCCAGTTCCGCAAGTGTTGGTGTATCCTGTGCCCTAAGAATCAGGGGCTTGACCTTCTCGATATCGATGGATAAGACTGGTTTGTACATGTGGTAGATGCTGATGATATTGGGCCAATGGATCTCGAATTTCAGTTTATCGGGATCCGGGAAGATCTGCATTTTTGGTGACGGTGGGGCTGGTGGCCCATCCTGTGACGTCTCATGGGGCAGGAAGGTGAACGGAACCCCGAATATGTTGACGTATTCCGGGTCGAAGAAACCGTTGGCGTTGAGCTCATAGGAGGTTCTGCGAAGTCCCCGCCCTACGACCTGTTCACATAGCAGCTGGCTGGTGAACGCACGTAGGCCAAGGATATGGGTAACGGTTTTTGCATCCCACCCTTCCGAGAGCATACCTACAGAGATGATGTTCTGGTATTGTTCACCGGGTTTACCCAACTGCCCGACAGTATCGACAATTTTCCGGTAGTGTTCGGCGGTCTGTTGTTTGTTGAGTTTTTGGGAGGGTTCTTCTGCGGTGTCTTCCTGCTCCTGCACGACAAGGGTATCATCCAAGTCTATGATATCATCCTGGTCTTCAGCCTCTTCAAGGAGTTTTGAGTCAATGCGGAGTGTCCGATCAGGGTCGCAGAGTTCGGGGATACGGATCTTGTTCTTGTCAAAGGAGTATTTTATTCTGGCCGAGGTTTCGACACGGTTGGCTACCGTGATCATTACCGGTGGTGTCTTGTAGCCTTCTTCTGCCCACCGTTTCTTTGCTTCGAGCCAGTCAAGTCCCAGCAGATAGTAGGCATGGGTGATCAGGTCAGGGAGCGGTTCGTTTTCCGCCGCCCTGCGGTTGAGATCCTCCTTGACCTCGGGATCGTTGTAGATATGGTATAGCCGTGATTTGAAATCGGCTGCGACAGTGCTATCATCCCGCACAACAACACGGGGGGTCTTGACCAGTCCCGATTCGATGGCATCGTTAAGGCCGAAGTCGCTGACAATCCACCCGAAGAGGTCTTCGTTCTTGCTTTTGAGACCCATTGGGATGAAGGGTGTCGCCGAGAAGTCGTAGCATGTCTGGATAGTCCGGGCCTTGTGGATACGGTCAAGTGCTCCAATCCAGATCGTTGCTTCCTCGATATCTTTCTTCTTTTTGCCGATCTCTACGTCCTCGGCTGGTACGCGCCAGGCATGGTGGGCTTCGTCATTTATGACAAGGATGTTGCTTGTGGTACTAAGTTCTCCCATGACGCTGCGGACGTACGCCTCATCGCTCAAAGCACCGCGTTTGTCCACGCTATGCCTTTTCTGGATTTGCTCCTCGGAATCCCATTGGAGTGCGTGACGGTTTCGAACGATAACCTTGCCCTGCCGGAGTGTGTCATCAAGTCCCTGAGGTATAATGCTGAACTCTTTGTAGTAATTGTTATCAGACGAGGGTATGAGAACCTGTAACCGGCTTCGGATGGTCAGTCCCGGTGCGATAACAAATACGTATTTCGAGAACCGGGTGTCATGGGGGTAGGTGACTTTGTTGAGGATCTGCCACGCTATGAGCATGGACATGACGACGGTCTTGCCGGTACCTGTCGCCATCTTGCAGCAGATGCGAGGGAACAGGCTGCCGTCACTGGGTATAGTGATGCCTACTCTCTGCGATTCGGAGGCTTCTAATAGCCAGATGAGTGTTTCAATGGCTTCGAGCTGGCAGAAGAAGAATCGCTGGTGTTCCCTTTCTTCGTGATTGTACCAGTACTCAAGAAGCCGCCGGGTGATCCCGGTCGCGCCGGGATAACCTGCCTCCCGCCACTCTTTGACCCGGGGGCGGATCGTATTGACCAGAGGAATCTCAAAAAAATGACCGGGATCATCAAAGGATTTGGAGTGCTCTGATGCAACGAGGTATCCTGCTTTTCTCCGTCCTTCTTTTTTGTCGAACCGTTTTGTCCTGAAGTTGTAATCCCAGAATTGTTTTGGTTCTTCGAACGGGGAGTTGAGGATCAGCTGGTCGATTTCACCGCTTGCCATCAGTCAACCTCGATGATCTTGATACTTTCGATGCCCCGGTCATCTACAATTTTTACCGCGATGGTGTTGTAAGTCCCAAGTTTGAAGGGCAGGGAGGTTGTGCCGTGATAGGCTTCGATGAGATCTTCATCAATCTCAGCCTTGAGATTCTTTGCCAGTCGTGCCCATCCTCCCTTCTCATCTGCCATTGGGAAGAAAACCTGTTTTGGATAGATGCTACGGCCATCGTAATCGGTGTCCAACATCCAGACCGCGATGTTATGTGCCCCGCCAGATACCACAGAACCGTTCTTGGTATCGTAGTAATCAAACCCAAGCACCTGAACCCGGTATTTGCCCTTGCCCTCGCCATCCTTGATTTTCTCGACCTGCACATCCGGTTGCCCAATCAGCCAGAAGCTTTCATTCGTGGCCCGTTTCTTCTTCAGGTCCTCTGTAAGGAGGTCAGCATTCATCTGGACTTTCAGGAGGGTGACATCTTTCCAGTTGGTCTCGTCGATGTTCTTCGCTGCCTCGGGATCGAACTGGAATGCTACGAATAACACAATATTGGGTTTTGGCACCCGCCGCTCTGCTTCTTTGATCGCCAGCTCGACCTGTTTCGGTTCGAGGGGTGCGTGTTCAGGTCCGAAGGAAATTACCACTACCTGTGGGTTGGCCTCCTTTGTTGCAGCCTCTGCGTGGAGCCAGCGAGAACCCGATAAAGGTTCCACCCGGCTGAACTCGATCTTCTGGCCACCCTTACCTCGAATGCCAGTACGGAGCAGCTCATCCCGCCACTCGCTCTGGCGCAAGGTCTCCCCGCTGCGGGCAACGGACTCATCTGCGGGGATCCTAACTTCGATTTCTGTAAGGGGCTTCACCGTAGGCGATGGAACGGCTTCCACTGTGAATGGACCTGTTACACGAACGCGGGAGTTATCTATCTTCGCTTGATCATAGAGGGTGTCTGATGCCGGAGGTTCATTATTCGCAATAGATTTAAGCGTCACATGTGGAACGGTCTTATACCGGAATCCACTGCCCACTCCTTCCTCCGGGTGTTGGATTTCGTAATACTCGAAGAGCGAGGTCATCAACCGCTGTTTAGCGAGTGCGACTGCAACGCGAGATGTGTCACACGTAATCCATCGGCGTCCCCATTGTTCGGCAACAAATGCACTGGATCCGGAACCACAGGTTGGATCTAGGATAAGGTCTCCAGGATCCGTCGTCATTAGGAGGCATCGGGAAATCACCTTCTCACTTGTTTGAACGACGTATATTTTATCTTCTGATCGACTGCTGAATACGACATCTGTCCAGATGTTGGATATTGGAAATACCGGTTGATCCTCAAGATAACGGATAAATGCTAATGATTTTCCCCTTTTCACAAGACGACCGACTTTTGCAAGGCGGTCTAATCCTTCTTTTCCTGTACTCCAGTGTCGATCAGAACCCGGGCGAAAAACCTCTCCGTCATATTTATATTCAAAGGATCCAGTTTCGTTTTTTTCTTGAGAAGTTATGTCACTCTGACGATATCGTTTCCAACCGAGGGGAATCTTAGTAGGATCTTGGCTCTCCTCTTTTGTAATGTGACGTCGAGTTTTACCATCAGGCGACTCTATATATTGATATTCTACTATTCCAATCCCTGCTCGTTTATTCTGGAATAATTGATGGTATTTTAGCTTCTTTCCGTCTTTCGCATACCATAGTAGGTAATCACAAACAACGGGCAATAATGTTGTTGTGGCCGTTGTCGTTTTTGTGAATGGTATTAATGAGCAAAAGTTACTACTTCCAAATATCTCATCCATGATCTCCCTGACATGGTGCACGTTCTCGTCAGAGATTTGCACGAACACGCTACCGCTGTCGGTCAACAATTCTCTGACAAGCAATAACCGATCCCTAAGGTATGTGAGATATGAATGAATGCCGAGCTCCCATGTATCGCGGAATGCCTTGATCATCTCGGGCTCTTGCGTTAGGTCTTCATCTTTACCGTCCACGACATTCCTTTTGTTGATGAACGGTTGGAAGTTTGACCCGTACCTGATTCCATACGGCGGATCGATGTAGATCATCTGAACCTTGCCCGCCATACCCTCCTTTGCGAGTAGGGAGTTCATCACGAGCAGGGAATCTCCGGCTATCAGTCGGTTGGACCAGTTGTGCTTGTGCTTATAGAACTCGATGGCTTCTCGGATAGGGGGGTTCTCGCCAGAATATTCAAAGAGGGAGACCTGGCGTTCACCCGCACCATTGTGTTTCTTAACTGCATTAATGATGGTGTAAGGATCGATGCGCTCATGGACGTGAAGGGAGACGGTAGGGACATCAAACGAGGTGTGCTCTGTTTTTCCAGACCATTTCAGTTGGGGATCGAGATGGGGATCATATTGATAGGTCTTTTTCTCTCCATCGGGATCGGTTTCGGCCCGTACAAGGCCGATAGGTGGATTATTGCAGCGTGTCTTGTCTTTGTGCTCGTACTGTTCGATCTGTTTCTTATCCTCGGTTTTAACCAGCGTGGCTTTGACCGGAGGAGCCTTGTTTTCTGTCGATAGTCGGGTATCGGCTCTAATCGGTTCTTCTGGAACAACTGCGGTTTTTGGCTTTCGTCCCGTCGGCATCAAATCCCCTCTTCTAGTCGAATATGAGGTGTTTGGAGGGTTAATTGTTGTGGGATTATATTAACGATGATGAGACTAAACAAAAAAAGATTCGGGGGTAGTTATGTAAGCCTCTTTTTCAGATAATTCGTGACACTCTTTTGGAAACGATATCCCCCATTGTCTTCGGGTATGTCCTGGCAAGTTCCTACGCTATATGCCCTTGAACATTGTGGCACAGTGCTGCTCAATAAACAATTTTTCACGGGCTGTTAATGGTCTGCCTTGCATTCATCCTCCATCGGTTTGGACGAACTTACCCGGTGAATCGTAACTTTGATCCCTTCATCCTTCAGATTGGTCATATCTGTACGGTCTTTCCTCCCCCATTCGTCAGGATACTTGCGTTCAAGCATAGTCATAGCGCACTGCCACGAATTTGGCATCTGCCTGTTGATAATTACCAGGCACCGGAGCTTGAAAAGCGCTTCTGCCCTTTTATAGGCCTCCATTAAATCTAAAAATAGAGCGTCCTCGCCAGCGATTTTCTCGCCGGTGGAGCACAACATTTCCCCTTTAACTAGCCAAGATCGAAATGTTGAATAATTGATGCCTACTGCATAGCAAGCCTCCCTGTAAGTGCAGCCAATTGTCATAAATTTGCACAATTTCTTGATCAGGGGTTTTGTCAGCTTTGATGGTCTGCCTCTACGAATCGCCATAGTGTTCCCTTCAATAGATTAGCTGTGCAATCACAGTGCTTGTCGATAGGCATTTCTCGCAACGATTGTCCAGTTTAATAATTGGAAAACCCTTGATTTGACAGAAGGGGTTGAACGCGTAACGCATGATAAGCGAGTCGCAACCATCATCCAATTGTAAAACTTTTGTTATCAGACTATCAACGGCTTCTTTTGCAACTAAGAGATCCGAATGACACACTGGGCATCGGATATCATATTGAGTCAATATGGTTCGATCAATATCTGATTTTATAGTAATATTGAGACAGCCGCTTTTAATCCACCAATTACCCAACTTATTAAGATACGCGTCTTTTGATTCCGGTTCAGGTTTTGCATTCTGTTGTTTCTGTACTGCAATCTGCTGTTTTTGTGTTGACTGGTTCTTATCTGTCATTTTTTACCTCTTTTGTAGTTAGTGAAAGTGCCTCGTGATATCGCGGTTTATCCGAAGTAGATAAATGCTCATTAAATCGCTCCTGGTGCGGTTGCCGGCAGATCTTGCTAGAAGGGAATCTAATTCATTTAAAAGATTGTCAATTCCAGAAGGTATCCAGTATATCCAGACTCCAATTAACTTAATGCAAAAAATTTTAGAATGATAGTTGGAGTGGTAAGTTCTCTTAAATCTGGATATGCTGACAAGATCGCAATATTCCTGTCCAGCCTCGCAATCGCTCAAGCAATCACCTTCATCTGGGTGGTTTGCTTGGCGTTCTCCTTGTCGGGAAATATAGGGTCGGTGCCTTTGAACTTATACCCCTGATAGCAGTGCTGCTGCTTACATCCGATGGTGGGCCGGGTGGACAATGCCCCGCTCCGCAGAATGGTCTCAGTAAATGCCCGCTGGGATTCGACTTCGTAGTCACCTTCCTCACAATATTCGACATACCGTTGGAATGCGTCAGCCTTGACCAGCACCGCATCCTTGAATCGCTCAAGTTCGTCCTGGATGAACCGATGGCTGCTGCTGGCGTCATTGAGCCAGACGTGTTCTACAGAATCGGTAACTTTTATCCCATTTTTAAGAATATCCTGCATTTTGATAACGATAAGGTTCAGGAATCCCGAAATGTTGGTATCAGTGAACAGATTCTTCTCGAACAAGGTGTCAACCGTAAATGATTTTTTGAATTCCAGAGCGATCCATCGGTCCCAGAAAGCTTCGTCGCCGGTGGTGATCTTCGGGTATTTGTTGGCACTGAAAAGGAACAGGACTTTGTTCCGCATCTGGTAAGGATCCTTGTGCTTCTTCTCGATGGTGATGAAGTCCCCACCGGTCAGAGCCTTGAAAGTGCCGATATCCCGCAGTTTCTGGTCAGAGAGGTCAGCATAAGCATTTACGATCTTCCCGTCAATCTCGGCCAGCCGGAACCGGTCGAATAGTAATGCCTGCAAACTGACGGAGGAACACACCGAGATCCCGAACAGATACCGGACCAGTAGGTCGATGTAAGTGCTTTTGCCGCTGTTTTTCGTGCCCTGGAGGAAATACGCTTTTTTGTATGTCCTGCCAAGCATACCTAGGATAGCATGGGCCGGTATCTGAAGGAGGATCTGGCTATCGGTACCAAGTGTGTTAAGATACTGCAGAATGGGCGCTCCATCAGCTAATGCGTCGTAGGCAACGGCAAGCCGGTAATTGAATCGGTAATCAGGAGTGAAATCAATTTTTGTTATCTTGCCGGTATCGAAGTCGATCTTCAAAATCCCATTTCTGACAGGGACTGCATCAGTGGCAAGGTTGAACGGATACTCGGTTTCAACCTTTCCATAGATAAGATAGTGCCGGACCTGTTGTGCTGCTGTTGTAATCCTACCATCCCCGGCAATTCCCCTTTGCAGTAGTTCGGAAGTAATACACGAATCCAGAAACCCCTCATCCTCAATGTAAATCCCGTCTTGGTATCGGTACAGGGTTTTCTTGAAAGAAATGACATGGTATTTATCGCGCAGGCAGTTGGCGATATGGTTAAAGTCGTAAGGGTGATCTTCTTCGAATTGTTTGGCAGCAACCTTCTCCCGGGACTGCTGCTCGTTGATTAACCTCAAGGCATCTGCTGCTATTTTACGAGCGGTTTCAGTTGAATCAGTGTCCATGATCACTCTCCAGAAAAAACTTGCAGATTGTCATCAGGTCGGGCTCGGAAATCAGGTCCCAAGCCTTCGGTAAATGCATACTCATACGTTCACATTTGAACAGTAGTTCGTATACCGGACTGTGAAACTCCATGTGCATCTCCTGACGCATTATCGCTGCTGTCCCGCTCCAGATATAACCGTTCATCGTCATCGAGGCATCGGTCAAACCGTTCGCCGTGCTCGCGCCACGGTTGCAGCCTCATGTCAATCGCCACCGCCCGGTCTTGATAGCGATCTCGGCTGCTGCACGATGGAGTTCCGGTAGATGTTCCAATGTTTCACGGTCGATAGTGAAATCGATGATCTGCCGGGGTTTCGGCATACTTATTGATTCAGAAGAAGCACTCATGATTGTCCCTTACTCCTTCGGGTTGTACCGGACAGTGCGGCGGGCTGACTGGTTGGCGCTTGTTCTACCCCGCTGCATTCATTTTCCAACGCTTTCACTGTTTTATCAAAATCAATTCCTCTTGATATTAGGGACTCTACCACACGACTCCTAGGGACATCCCCTCGGCTTGAATCTATGTGATCAATTATCGCCCTATTTAGAGATATACAGACATTTTGACGCATTTTGGGTCTATTACAATTGATATCCAATATATTAAATACACAAAAGTCCTCTTTTATTTGTGGACAACTCGTATTCTATTCCGCATCCTTTTGAAAGGATTGAACCCGGGGAACCAAGTTGGGGGTTTCATTGGGGACCTACTGACGATCCAAAAGAGGCGAATAAACGACATGATTGGGACATCTTAATACCCGAGCTTGAGATAATGATGGGGCAATTTATCCAGTCAAGAAAGGGAAAAGGGAAGAAATATTTTGAGATTTTGACTTGGTATTTCATGGATGAAATGTATGAAATGGATATGATGCCAGACGATGCGTTTTGGGGGACTGCAAGAAAAAATCGGGGATGGATAAGATCCAGTAAAATTGAACATGATCTATCGGAGCTAATCCCTCACCGAACTTCTTTGTTCCGTATGCTCGCCGATATGGTTGATGCGCAAATACTACAAAAAAAAGTTGTTGTTGAAAAAAAATTACGTTCTTCAGCCACGAAAAAAAAGCCCAGTGTTTTTTATAGGATGTTATTACACGACCCGTTTGAAACTCATCTGCAGGTAATGTCACATGAAGAACTTCTCCCATTGGCAATTAGATATTACAAAGCATTCAAAAAATACGGTGAATTGTATCTAGGAGCAAGGGAGTACCTAAAAACAGATGGGTTTGAAGAGGAGGAAATTGACAAAGCTTTGTTATCGTGCCTTAATCCTCGGAAAAAATATGAAGGTAAGGAATTATACAGAATCAACTTAAACCTCGACCTTGGAACATTGTTATGACTTTTTTCACACCGATCCCTTCGCTTCCATAGCGATGATCTTATCAGTCAGCTCTTTGATCTGTTTCTGCATCATGGCAAATTCCGGCAGCTTCTCGGCCTGTTGGGTTGCCACCTTGACCTTCTCCCGCGTTTCTTCGGTCATTGCCTGGCCGCATACGCACCATTGCTGGGTCGGACTGCAGAAGGCACCACAGTGAGGGCATTGCCGGGGTTCTAAAACCTTTGATCGTTGTTTACCCTCGATAGGTACCCCTGCCAGCCTTGCCATCTCTTTTCGGACATCAGAATCTCCGATATGGGAATAGCACTTATCCATCATATCGGTTGAAGTATGACCCCACCCGAGAAGCTTGATCATCGATTCCTGGCACCCATCCTGAATCAAGTGCGTGATCTTGCTGTGACGGAACAGGTGAGGTGTGATGTGTTTTTTGATGCCAGCGCGCTCGGCAATATTCCTGATTTGCTTAGCTATGCCTGCATACTGGAGCTGGTTGCGACCAGTGCGGTTGCGACCGCCACCAGATGTCAGGAACACAAAGTTCTCCCCAGTTGCTTCCCCGGGATAGTCGTTACGCCATGCCGCAAGGTATTCCTTTGCCATGAATAACGGAATCAGCCTTGTTTTTTCCGTCTTGAATTTGACCGTGATGGTGGCATCGACATCGGTAAACACAACCTGATTCCAGCGGAGGGTTCCCAGCTCACCACAGCGTAATGCGCCATCATATAGAACGGAGATAATCGCCCTGTCCCTGCTGGTCTGACAGGCTTTCAGCATTGCGAAGATCTCCTCTTTCGTGAAGATCATGTCTGCTTTTTTGGTATCATAGACATAGTTGGGTGGCTTGATGTCCCGCAGTTTCTTTTCCGGAATCTCAGACTTCCCGTTCTCTACCATCCATAGGAAAAAACGTTTCATAAACCGAATAAAGTCGGCAACCGTATTCTGTTTGAATGGTGTGCCGCGCGCGGTTTTGGCCTGCTCTATCAGGTCCCGGGCTGAATAAACATCCTTGATGGTACTCTCCCGAAACGGTTTCGGAAAAAACTCTCTCATTCGTATCAGAACAGATATAATCTTGAAATATCGTGCAGTTGTAATCTTCTTCCCGGTCGCCTTGGCTTCCTGAACGAATTCGAGGATGAGATCTGCATCGTCTTGGGTAATCCTCTTGCTATTGATAGCCTTCGACAAGGCGCTGGTTGAATACTCCCGATACTTTGCTTCAGAAGTATGAAAGCGGCTAATGCCGTCATGACTGGTTGGCGTAGTCATGAAAGGTATTTTGTTTAACTTACTATATAAAAAGACATGTTAGAATGTAACCATGTGATTATAGGCTCCCCCTCAGCGTTCTTGTTTTTTTTTAGAAACTCTTGCGACCAGCGACGGCACTTGGGGCAGAGTATCATTTTATTGGATGAGAAGGCTTTCCCGGGCAAAGGTGACATATTCCGGGACA
>Ga0181520_10006373_pt1 | contig 18070 bp, 15 predicted proteins | sample PEATcosm2014_Bin_29_FD_132451 | JGI IMG/M metagenome (GOLD analysis project Ga0181520, IMG submission 132451) | Peatland microbial communities from MTU Mesocosm Facility, Houghton, MI, USA - PEATcosm2014_Bin02_30_metaG | ecosystem: Environmental > Terrestrial > Soil > Wetlands > Peat | place...
CATTGAGGATCAATGGCCGGGTCTCGCCTGGCAGTTCTTTCAAGGTAAGAACGCGGACATAATCGTCGTCCACGCGCAGATAGCCGCGGTGTGCTTCCAACTCCGAATCGCAGACCTGCCAGTCGAGATGACGCGCACCATATAGGTGCGTGTCCTGAATCTTAGAGGGGCGGAAATTCACGAGACGCCGGACAAGCCGGAAGGTCTTCTCCGCCCCTAGCAACTCGACCGTGGTGAGGTCATTGAGCTGCCCACTCAAACTCTGCACTTTCTGTTGCAACCGCAACCGGTCGCGCTCGATCTGCTCGTACAGTAAGGTCCGCTCTTTGCTGCCGGAGAACAGCGCGTACAGGTCGCGCAGCGACGAGCGCGGCTGTTTCGGAAGCTGGGCCAGGGCGTGCAACAAGCCAGTCTTGGCATAGCTGCCGTCCACCATGACCACCCAATAAATCTCTATGGAATAAAGCCGGTTGGATTTGAATTTCAGAAACTCGCTGCGCTGTTCCACGGAAGCCCGCACCAGCGGGTTGTCATATTCCGCGTGTGGAATCCTCGGATGATTGCGCTTGAACAAAATCTGATAGAGCCGCGTGTTTTCATCTAGGCTGCGGAAGGCAGCTTCCAGCCGCTTCACCGCATAGTCTCTGCCTGCATGGTCAAGACTCTCGTAGTCCACACCGCCGATCTTCAGGACGCTGCCGATGTCGCCTGATTTGCTCAAAAAGCAGTGCTCATCCCAGAAGCCGTACAGGTTGATTTGTGCGGCGAACGAACCTGCTTCCTTCCAGTCCTTCGTAATATGCTCAACTTTGAACACTGCGGCTCCTGACATTGATTTCTGTTGGTTCCCACTTCATCGGGTCGTAACGTCGTCTAAATTTGGTTGAGTTCATGAGCACGCGCAGAATCTCCACATCGTGCTTGGTGGTAATACGTGCAACGATCACGCCCACAATGAAGAATCCGATTCCGCCCAGCAGGGAGTGCATGAGCGAGAAGATCGCGCCGCCGGTAATGAGCGCGACAAAGAACAGCCTTCGCTCCGCGCCCAGAATGGTCAGAGGGCGGTTCATCGCTTTATAAACTTTGTTCTGCCGAAAACTGCCCTCTGCCATGCGACCTCCTCTCTGCCTATCGAGCGTGTTTGTGTTGTGGTTGGGGCCTGCCCACTATCGACTAGCCGGGGAACAACCAGGCCATAAAGTTCACCGCACCTATAGCCATTCCCACGCCGAAGACGATCCCGGCGATGGTCTTTTTCGACTGACCCTCGCCGTAGGCGAACATCAGCCCGCCGACGACGATGGCGACCAGTGAAAGACAGGTGGCGATGGTGCCGGTAAACGCGGTCTTGAGAACCGTGACCGCGTTATCCCACGGATCGGTGCCCCCGCCGCTCTGTGCATAGACCGGCAGAGCGGCGAGGAACATCAGGGAAGGTAGAGCCAGCTTCCGGGCGTACAGGCGCAATCGCCGGAAGCGAGATAGCTTCAATGGAAGAGTTGTTTGCATAGGGCTCCCTTTCGTTTGCTTTCCGGCGAGTAGGCACTCCCGGTTGCAACGTCATGGAGCGAAGGTAGGCCCGAAAGAAAGGTCGGTGGTGTGCGGAATTGCGTGGGGGTGTGCAGATTCTGCACATCTCAGAAAGCTCAGTAAAGACGCGGCTTTCAGCATGTCCGGGAGTGTGGTGAGCATCGGGAAGGGATTGTTCGGGAGAGAGGTAGGAGGCGAGATGTGTAGATAATGTGCAGGGATGCACAGACCCATTCATTCCCACGATGGCCAGCAAAGAGCGTGCGGGACGGCGCGGGTCAAGGCTGCGATGCTCACATCGCAGCAGTGCAGTTCGCCTTGATGCGCACCGGCACGCGCGTACCATCAGCGCAACGTGGGAATGAAGCAGAAAGCCGCTTTGCAGCGGCTCTCTCTTTCACTCGTGCTAACCGCTCCGATGCCTGGTTGAAATACTCAGAATCGAGTTCGATGCCGATATACCTGCGTCCCGTCAGCAATGCTGCCGCGCATGAACTGGCGCTGCCTGCAAATGGATCAAGGACCAGTTCATCTTGCAACGTGAAGCTGCGAATCAACCGTGCCAAAGCCACTACCGGCTTCTGCGTCGGATGCAGCTTGTTGCCGCTATACGGCATATCGATTACGTCGCCCACGGGCTGCTTCGGCAGCGGCGGACGGCCCTTTGCCAACAGGTAGGCTTGCTCATGGCGATAGCTGAAGAAGCGTCTTTTCGTGGTGTACGCTTTCCGAAATACGATGTGTCCCACGGGCCGGAAACCCGCGTCTTTCCACGCTGCGAAGAACTCATCGACCTTCGTCCAGCCGTAGAAGCAGAGCATCAGGCGGTTCTGCTTGAGGACTCGATATGCTTGCGCCATCGCCGGCTTGAGCCAGTCGGCGTTGCTATCGTTCTGGATAGTGCGTCCGTTGCGGTCGCGGTAGTTCACGAGATACGGCGGATCGGTGAGGACGAAATCGACGCTGTTAGCGGGCATCTGCCGCATCGCTTCGACACAGTCGCCGTGAAGGATTGCGTTGATGGGAAGCTCTTGCTGGATCGTGTTCGTGTTCATGATGTCACTCCGTTTTGTGTGGTCTCCCGGTGAATCGGGGCACACCTGCGCGAAGCGACGCGAGTGGGTCCGGCTTCCAAGGCCAAGGGACGCTTTTCGGGAGGGACCCGAAGAAAGTTTTCGCGCTTGTTGCGGAAAGTTTGTTCGGCGAGGAACCGGAAAAGCAGAGTCCCGCCGTGCCGCAGAATCGGGGTCCCCAACGCATGGTCTTTGTACGTTGGGGTGATGGGACGCCGGTAAAACCCCGAGGGCGTGCCCGATTCAACGCGAGACCACTATCCGCGAGTGACTTGAACGCGCGCCACCCAGCGGCTTCATTCCGCATGCCTGGGCGGCTTGGAGTGTAATGTGCAGAATCTGCACACCCACTCGCAAAATTGCACTCCCCGAACGGCCGAAGAATTCATATCTTCCATCTCACGGGCGTTCCCTGAGCGCTGCTCGATTCCAGGGTGACGCTACAGCACACCGCCTGACGGCGCTGTGCGTGAGGTGAATTGTGCAGAATTCGAGTTCTTTCCACTCGGTGACCTTCGAGCCATTTGTTGATGCGGAGCGAGCGGCATTGTTTTTGGACATGCGACGGAAGACCCTGCTCGAACTCGCGCGTAAGGGAAAGCTCCCCGGTCACCCAATCGGATCAGGCCAGCGACGAATGTGGAAGTTTCGCATCTCCGAACTCGAACAGTGGATGGCCACGGAGGTAAACTCGACCCAGCGGCTGAGGCCTGTTTCAAGGAGGATTTCTTGAGCAGACCAAGGTATCAGAATGGAAGTTTGAAGTTGATGCCCCGCAAGAACGGACCCGCTGTCTGGGTCTATCGCTGGCGTGAAACCGATGAACATGGGGAACGCCAATTGCGGAAGAAAGTAATCGGTACGGCCACCCAATACCCAACCAAGGCGCTCGCGTCGGCGGCAGTGGAATCGCTGAAGAGGAGAGTGAACCGGGCGGGGGCACAGAAGTTGGCCGGACCCAGAACCTTTGGAGGGCTCGTGGATCACTACCGCTTGAAAGAGCTTTCCAGAGAGAGCAACGACCGCAAACGCAGGAAGACCAAGAAGGTCTATGAGTGCAACCTGAAGAACCACATCGTGCCGAGATGGGGCGATTACGAGATCCTCGAAATCGCCAGCGTAGAAGTCGAGGAGTGGCTCGACGAGCTAAAGATGGCTCCCTCCAGCCGTGCCAAGCTCCGCAACCAGATGAGCACCGTGTTCCGGCACGGGATTCGCTGGGGATGGGTCGGGCAGCACGAAAACCCGATTGCGATGGTCCGGTGCAGTTCGAAGCGTCTCAGCACTCCCGAGACGCTGACGACGGAGGAGTTTCGTTCTCTGTTCGGAAAACTGCCGGACCGGGAGCGGGCGATGGGGATCGTCTGCGCCACCGCAGGCCTGCGTATCAGTGAGACGCTCGGGCTCAAGTGGGCGGACATCGACTTCGTCGAGGGACAGGCCAACGTGCTTCGCTCGATTTCAGAAGGGGAGGTGGGTGACTGCAAGACCGAGGTCTCGCAGCAGCCGGTTCCTCTGGACGCGCTCACGTTAGAGGAGCTTCAGTCGTGGCGGCGCGTCACCATGTACGCCGCCGATTCGGACTGGATATTTGCCAGCGATGCGGTCTTCGGGAAGATGCCGGTTTGGGCCGTCTCTTCGTTGCAGAAGGTGTTGCAGCCTGCTGCGCGGAGAGCCGGGATCACCAAACGGATCGGCTGGCATACCTTCCGGCACACCTACAGCACTCTGTTGTCGGAGTACGGCAACGATGTAAAGGTAGTGCAGGAGCTGATGCGTCACGCCAAGCTCTCAACCACGATGGAAATCTATACGCATCCGCGTATGAAACGGAAGCGTGAAACCCAGAGCCAGGTAGTGGACGCGTTGTTCTCGCGGAAGCGTGCGGAGGCAGTGGCATGAGAGCGGGCGACCACAACCAGTTGTGGTGTTTTGCGTCCTCTCTGTGCCCATTTTGCGCCCTTTTTGAAAGGGTAAACGCTATAAGTAATTGATTCTATGGTGGGCGCTGCAGGATTCGAACCTGCGACTTCCACCGTGTGAAGGTGGCACTCTACCGCTGAGTTAAGCGCCCTTTGTTGCTGGCTAGAGGCTAACGCGCCAGCGGGGCATCCCTTAAGGTAGAGTAACACCAGAGGCGCTTTTGTCCAACCCCGGGGATCTCATTTTCCGCGGGTTCGCTGGCGGCTTGGTCCCTGCCCGATGCCCTGGAAACAACGATTTGCCCGTCAATCCGGCCCTTTTTCCCCTGAGGGGGAAGCTGCGTTTTCACCCGCCTCGGGCCTGGCACAGATGGATTTGGCCGGTGGCGGACGGGCTCCTGCCACAGAACAAAAGGAAATCCACAACCCACCGCAACCTTCCGGAGACGATGGTGTTCCAGAGGATATGGCGACCCTGGTTCTGGACAACCCGGCACTGGGTAGGTCGATCGAGGCTGAGCAGGATGCCTGCGTCCCGGCTCTGGGCCCGGTGGACTACGGCGACGACGCCCAGCTCATGCTGCGCGCCGCCCAGGGCGACGAGGGCTGCTTCAACCAGCTGGTGGCCAAGTATAACCGCCCCCTGATGCACTTCCTCTACCGGATGGTGCACAACCAGGCGGTTGCCGAGGAGTTGGCGCAGGACGTGTTTCTGCGTGTTTATCGCGCCCGCGAGAGCTACCGGGCTGAGGCTCGCTTCAGCACCTGGCTCTACCGGATTGCGACCAATCTGGCCGTGAATCACGCCCGCGATACGCGCCATGAGCGCTCCGCTTCCACCGTGTACCTGGACGAGCCGGATCCAGAGACCGGTTCCACCAAGGATGTGGCCGATGGCGCGCCCAGCGTGGAGCACCGGATGGTGCGCGATGAGCGGCTAACGCAGATCCGCATGCACGTGATGGCGCTGCCGGAGCGGCAACGCATGGCGGTGCTCATGCACAAGTATCAGGCGATGGACTACAAGCAGATCGGCGAGGTGCTCAAGTTGAGTGAATCGGCCACCAAGTCGCTGCTCTTCCGCGCCTACCAAACGCTGCGCGAAAAGCTGAAGGAATTTGTTTAGGCAAGACCGGACTTGGGAAGACAAGCAAGAAAAGGCCGGCCGTGACCGGGGGGACAAAAAGGGGTGACACCCATGAAGAAGATCGATTGCAACACGACTCACGCCCAGCTTGAGGACCTGTTCCTGGAGCCGGAGGCGGTTTCTGCCGAAGTTCGCTCGCACCTGGCGGGCTGCGCCGGTTGCTCGGAGGAGCTGGCCAGTTTGCATCGCACCATGGACCTGCTGGACGGCTGGCAGGCGCCGGAGCCCAACCCCTACTTCCTGACCCGTATGGAGGCCCGGCTGCGCGAGGAACGCGCGGCGGAGCCCCGTGGCTGGTTGGCCCGCCAGGTGGCGCGGCTGCAGGCTGGTTTCGGTGGTGGGACGCAGATGCACACCCGGCCGCTGGCGGCCATGTCGCTGACCGTGATGCTGCTGGTGGGCGGCGGCGTTTACCTTGACCTTTCTGACTGGAACCAGACCACGCGCCCCGAGACACAGACCGCTGTGGTGGGCGACCTGCAGACCATGGACTCCAACGCACAACTTCTGGACCGGCTTGAATCTCTCTCCAACGAGGACGGGAACTAGAGCGTTTCTCCAATTGCTCTACCCCGAAACCACAACCGCTGAGTAGCTTTTTTCTTAAGAAAAAGCTACCTCGCACGATCTCTGCAAGGGCTACATCTATTGGAGAAACGCTCTAAGGCTTTCTTCGCAGTTACAAGGCGCAAAATCATGATGAGGACGACGACAAAGCGCACTCTCCGCACCGCGGCACTCACCGCGTCGATGGCGGCTTGCGCTCTGACCCTGGTCCTCGCCCAGCGTTCGCAACCGTCGCACGCCTCCGCTCAGCCCAGTTATCATGCAGCGCCGCAGCCCAGCTACCACTCCGCCCCCTCCATGCAACAACGCCAGCAGAGCGTCCCCTCGCAGCAAAGCATGCAGAGCGGGCCGGTGCAGCGCACCGCGCCCCCGGCGCCGCCCTCCGGCGTAACCTCTCGTCCGCCTTCGGGCTACCCTTCAAACTACGGCTACCCCTCCGGCAACACGGCGCGGCCCGGCTATCCGGCTCCCAACACCGCGCAGCCTACCCGGCCCGCTTACGTCTATCCGGGCGCCGCGCCTCCGGGACACCTGGGCTCATGGCTCAACGAGCACAGCAATGTGCCGCCCCAGGAGCGGGAACGGCTGCTGCGCTCCGATCCAAGCTTTAACCGCCTGCCTGCGGGTGAGCAGCAGAGGCTGGTACAGCAGTTGCACCAGGTGGATAACCTGAACGACCAGCAGCGCCAGCGCCGCTTGGCCCGCGCTGAGGCTCTGGAGCACCTATCGCCCCGCGACCGGATGAGCCTGAACCGCTCCAACCAGTCTTTTGCCGCGCTGCCCGCTGACCGCCAGGCCATGGTCAAGCGCGCCTTCCAGGATCTGCGCTCGGTTCCTCTGGAGCAGCGGCCCACGGTGCTGAACTCGGCCCGCTATCAGGGAGCTTTCAGCCCCGAGGAGCGCGGCATCCTAACCGACTTTCTGCGCGTTGAACCCTACGAACCGGCCCACTAGCGTAGACCTGAAGTGCATGGGTCTCCCACCCATTTCCGCAAAAGACGCGGAAATCGGTGGGGCTCGGAAGTCTAGAACAAAAGGAAAACGCTCTAGAAGCCCATGATGTTGTAGCCGCAGTCCACATACAGCACTTCGCCGGTGATGGCGGTGGAGAGCGGGCTAGCCAGGAACAGGGCGGAGTCGCCCACTTCGAGCTGGTCCACGTTGCGCTTGAGCGGGGCGCGCTCGGCGTGCTCGCGGAGCATGTCGCTCAAATCGCCCACGCCGCGGGCCGCCAGCGTTTTAATGGGGCCGGCCGAGATGGCGTTCACGCGGATGCCGCGCGGGCCCAGGTTCCAGGCCAGATAGCGTACACCCGACTCCAGAGCCGACTTGGCCAGCGCCATCAGGTTGTAGTTGGGCACCACCTTTTCCGCCGCGTAGTAGCTGAGGGTCATGATGGAGCCACCGTCGGTCATCAGCGGGGCAGCGGCACGGCTCACGGCTATCAGCGAGAAGACGCTGACGTCCATGGCCACGCGGAAGCCCTCGCGCGAGGTGTTGATGAACTCACCGCGCAGATCGGCGACCGGAGCAAAGGCTACCGCATGAACCACGGTGTCGAGCTTGCCGTACTTCTCCTTGAGCTGGACAAAGAGCGCGTCGATCTCGTTGTCGTTCGTGACGTCGCACTGAAAACCGGTGGCGCCAGGCAATTCGGCAATCAGGCCTTCTGCTTCCAGCCTCATGCGTTCGTTCTGATAGCAGATAGCCAGCGTAGAGCCGGCCTCGTGCAGCTTTTGGGCAATGCCCCAGGCAATGGATCGCTTGTTGGCCAGTCCAAAGATGACGGCAGTTTTGCCCGTCAGATCGATCATGTTGTCCTTGTTCCTCCAGGAGTTTGCGGCCGAGAGCCCGTAGGTGAACGGGGAAGAGCACTCTGCCAGCCTTCAGGATAACAGGAGCGGGTCAGGCGTCAGGGGTTAGGGATCAGGACCTTGGATTGAGGGTGAGATTTTTGTTGCATGAAACATTTAGGAAGGGTAATAATGTTTCATGCAACAAGCCGCCCTCATTCGCCCAACCACCACCGAACGCGTCCGCAAGCACCGTGCCGCCCTGCGCCTGGCGGGGCTCAAGCCGGTGCAACTCTGGCTGCCGGATGGGCGCTCGGAGAGTTTTCGGCTCAAATGCGAGCAGGAGGCACGGTTGGCGGCTAGCGACGCGTTGGAGGTCGATACCCTGGCCTGGATTGCTGAGGCGGCGGATACGGAAGGTTGGGTGTGAGGCGCGGCGATCTGGTCCCCGTCCTGCCCGGTGCCTACGGCAAACCACGCCCGGCGCTGCTCATCCAGTCCGACCTGTTCAGCTTGCTGCCCTCGATCACGGTTCTGCCCGTCACCACGGAACTGCGCCCCCTTGAGACCTTCCGCATCGCGGTCAAGCCCACGGCCAAAAACGGTCTGCGCCAGCCCTCGCAAATCATGGTGGACAAGGCGCACACCATTCCCCGCGACAAAGCCGGCGAGCCCTTCGGGCATCTGGAGCCACGCACCCTGCAGGCCGTGGAGCGGGCGCTGGCGGTATTCTTGGGCTTTGCGGACGCGGGCACGAGCGGCGCGCAGGGTTGATCGCCAGACGCCATTGCCTCCCCAGAGTCTGCTCCGCCGCGGTTTCATACGTTCCGGGGGGCTCGGGACTGTAGAATTTTAGCTGAACTTTCCGCCCCGTTTCGGCTTGGAGGCACTTTGCTTTACTGGCTGCTGTACGAGAAGCTTTACATCTACTTTCACCCGTTCCGGATCTTCCGCTACCTGACCTTCCGCACGGCGTTTGCGTCCCTGACGGCCCTTTTGATCGCCCTGTTCATCGGCCCCTGGGTGATCCAGAAGCTGCGTGACTTCCAGATTGGCCAGTATGTTCGCGAAGACGGGCCCAAGTCGCACCTGAAGAAGACCGGCACACCCACCATGGGCGGGGTGCTGATTGTGATCGCCATCCTGGTGCCGACGGTGCTCTGGTCGGACCCCGGCAACCCCTTTGTATGGGTCATTGTCTTCTCCACCCTGGCCTTTGGCGCGGTGGGATTCACCGACGACTACATCAAGGTGGTGATGAAGCGCAGCCTGGGCCTGACCGCCCGCGCCAAGCTGATGGGGCAGGGAATTGCCGCCCTGGTGGTGGCGCTGGCGCTGGTCACCATGCAGCAGTTCCGGATCTTCTCCACCCAGCTTTCGGTACCTTTTCTCAAGTCGTGGCGGCCTGATCTGTTGCTACACGGCTGGCCCACTACTTTGCCTTATCTGGGGTTGCTGGCCTTTGTGCCCTTCATCCTTTGGGTGGTGCTCATCCTGGTGGGCTCGTCGAACGCCGTGAATCTGACCGACGGGCTGGACGGGTTGGCCATTGGCTGCACCATTATTGCCGCCGGCGCGCTGGCGGTGCTCACCTATGTGAGCGGCCACGTCATCTTTGCCGACTATCTGGAGCTGCAGCGCATGCCGCTGGTGGGTGAACTCACCGTCTTTTGCGGGTCCATGGTGGGCGCGTCCATCGGCTTTCTCTGGTACAACGCCCACCCGGCGGAGATCTTCATGGGCGACGTGGGTTCGCTGGCTCTGGGCGGGGCCATCGGTACAGTAGCTATACTTATTCGCCAGGAACTGCTGTTGCCCTTTATCGGTGGCATCTTCATTCTGGAGGCGCTGTCGGTCATCCTGCAGGTAGGCAGTTACAAGTTGAGGAACAAGAAGCGCATCTTCAAGATGGCCCCATTACATCACCATTTTGAGCAGTGCGGCTGGCATGAGTCGAAGGTGATTGCGCGCTTCTGGATTGGCGCGCTGGTGTTTGCACTGTTTGCACTCACCACGCTGAAACTGCGTTAAATCGGACGCCGTCGGCGCCCATTCGTAGCACAATGGAATTCCACCCGCGCAGAGGAGAACCCCCATGATGGAGCTGAAGGGCAAGAAAGTACTGGTTGTTGGACTGGGCAAATCGGGTGTGGCAGCGGCTTTGTTCCTGCGCCGTCAGGGCGCGGTGGTTACGGTATCGGATGTGCGCAGCGCCGCGCAGCTGGCCAAGGAGATTCCCGCCCTGATCGATGCCGGCATCATGGTGGAGGCCGGTGGCCATGGGATTCTGACCTTCCGCCGCCAGGACCTGATCGTGGTCAGCCCCGGCGTTCCGCTGGAGACCTCGCCGCTGGCCCAGGTGCGCGCCTTCGGCTTGCCCATTATCGGTGAGCTGGAGCTGGCGGCACGCTTCCTCAAGGGGCACATCCTGGCCGTCACGGGTTCCAACGGCAAAACCACCACCACGGCGCTGCTGGGCGAGATTCTGGCCGAGGCCGGCCTAGCTACCCAGGTGGGCGGCAACATCGGCGTGCCGGTGGTGGACCTGATTGAGAAGAGCCAGCCCGAAGGCTGGTCGGTGCTCGAGGTTTCCAGCTTCCAGTTGGAGAGCACGGTGGAGTTCCGGCCCAAAGTGGCCGTGATCCTGAACATCACGCCCGATCATCTGGATCGCCACGGCAGCCTGGAGAACTACGCGTTGGCCAAGGAGCGCATCTTTGCCGCCCAAACGGCGGACGACTGCGTGGTGCTGAATGCTGACAATACGTGCACGGCGGAAGCCGCCCAGCGAGCTGCCTCGCGCGTCTTCTGGTTCAGCATGGAGCACCCGGTGGAGCAGGGCGCGTGGCTGGACGAAGGCTGGGTGGTCTATCGCGCGGCCCCGGACGGGGAGGTGGAGAAGATCATGCACCTCAAGTCCATCTCGCTCAAGGGTTCGCACAATGTGGAGAACGTGCTGGCGGCCGTGGCCGCAGCGCGCCTGAGCGGCGCCGCGCCGGAGGCCATTGCCCGCGCGATTGAGAAGTTCAAGGCCGTGGAGCATCGCCTGGAGTATGTGGACACGGTGAACGGGGTGGAATACTACAACGACTCCAAGGCCACCAACGTGGACGCCACGGCGAAGGCCATTGCGGCCTTCTCGGGTGGCATTCACCTGATCCTGGGCGGCAAGGACAAGGGCTCCGATTACACCACCCTGGCCCCGCTCCTGCGGGAACGGGTCAAGGCGGTTTACACCATCGGGGCGGCGGCGGCCAAGATCGAGTCGCACCTGCGCGGTATGGTGACGCTGCACTCCTGCGAGACGTTGGAGAAGGCCCTCCATGCAGCCACCAACGCGGCCCACCCCGGTGACGTTGTCCTGCTGGCGCCGGCCTGCTCCAGCTTTGACCAGTTTGAAAGCTACGAGCACCGCGGCCGCGTCTTCAAGCAACTGATTGCCGACCAAAGGAGCTGACCGGGATGGTAAGGCGTACGGGCGTTGACAAATGGATGTTCTGCGTCACTCTGGTGCTGGTATTGGTGGGGCTCGCCATGGTCTTCTCTGCCTCGGCGGTTGTCGCCCATGAGAAGGCGCAGTCGGAGTTTGTCGATGTGGGGCGGCAGGCGGGCTGGGCCCTGGCCGGGGTGATGGCCATGTTGGGGCTCATGTGCGTTGACTACTCGTTTTACAAGTCGCCGCGGGTTATTTTTTCGGTGCTGGGCGTGGTCACCTTGCTGCTGGTGGCGGTCTTCTTCTTTCCCGGCTCGCACAATACCCATCGCTGGATACGCTTTGGGAGCCGGTTCACCTTTCAGCCCTCGGAGATGGCCAAGCCGGTGCTGGTGCTGTTCCTGGCCTGGTTTCTGCAGTCGCGGCTGGGCAAGATGCGCGATTGGAAGCATACCCTGCTGGGCGCGGCCGTGGTGCCGGTGGTGTTCATGCTGCTGGTGGTCAAGCAGCCTGACCTGGGCACGGCGCTGGTTCTGGGCGGGGTGACCGCGCTGATGGTGTTTCTGGCCGGCATCGACAAGAAGTGGATCATCGGGGCGTTTCTTCTGGCCTCGCCGGAGCTGATCTGGTTGTTGATGAAGCCCTGGCGCATGAAGCGGCTGCTGGTGTTTCTGCACCCGGAGTCGGACCCACTGGGAGACGGTTTTCACATCTACCAGTCGCTGGTGGCGGTGGGAGCGGGCGGGCTTACCGGACGTGGCTATATGGAAGGCATCCAGAAGCTGTTCTTTCTGCCGGAAGCGACTACGGACTTTATCTATGCCAACATTGCCGAGGAGTTGGGCTTCCTGGGCGCAATCAGCATCCTGCTCCTGTTCATGATCTTTGGCTGGCGGGGGCTGCGCACCGCCTTCCGCTCCCAGGACCCCTTTGCCCGCCTGGTGGCCTTTGGCATTACGGCTACGATTGTGCTGCAGGCCTTCTTCAACATCAGTGTGGTGCTTTCCCTGGTGCCAACCAAGGGCCTTCCGCTACCGCTCATCTCCTCGGGCGGCACCTCGTTGTTCACCACTCTGGCCAGCATCGGCATTCTGTTGAGCATCTCGAGGCAAACGGAGTAGTGCTAGAATCTCAAACGTGCGAAAACAACCTGCCAAAGACTTGCTGTCTTGACGAAGAAGCCCCGGCAGATCGTCGGCTGAATGTAATGTCTGCCGCACCGCAGGTGCCTGTCATCCTGAGCAGCCGGAATCGCCGCGTCGAGTTACGGCTGAAAGGAACTTCCGCCAACTAGCCAACCCGCGCTTTCCGCGAAGCGGATGCCAACCTGCTAATTTTGTTGATAAACCTCTTCATGCAACCTCTTGGTTCATAGGGAGTCCCCTGGGCGCACCGCCCACAGGACGAAATCAAAATTCTCAAACCCAACGATCCGTTTCGTTTATGGCCTGATCTTGGTCGAAGCGTCGAACCCCGCGCCGTAGGCGCAGTACAAGTTAGCCCCACGTTTCAACGTGGGGAAAGTGCGCCAAGAATAGCCCCCGGAGTCCCGTAGGGACGGCGCAAGGCAGCAAGGTCCTAACCTCGGAGGACGCGAAGCGGTCCGCCGCACCGCAGGTGCCGAAGCGGTCTGCCGCACCGCAGGTGCCGAAGCGGTCTGCCGCACCGCAGGTGCCGAAGCGGTCCGCCGCACCGCAGGTGCCGAAGCGGTCTGCCGCACCGCAGGTGCTGGTGAGTCGAAGGATCTGCGTTTGTTCTTCTGGAATTTCTGGAACACCAAGCTTGGTCTCTGATCGCGTGAATTTGCACTTTGGTATCTCGGCTTCCCAGGTCTCAAAAGCGAGACCTGGGGCACCCAACAATAGTTCAGACTCAAAGAGTCAAAAGAGTTGGTCTGCGGTTTCCCCGCCGCTCCCAACGCTGAAAGGCAGAAAATTGGCAGATCTCCGCATTTTGATTGCCGGTGGAGGCACCGGCGGACACATTATCCCAGCGCTGGCCGTGGCTCGCGAACTGGTGGCCCGCCATCAGGCTGAGGTGCTGTTTGTGGGCACGGCGCGCGGGCTGGAGGGCAAGCTGGTGCCTGAGGCGGGCTTCGCGCTGCGCATGGTGGAGATTGGCCCCCTCAACAGCGTTTCGTTCATGACGCGGTTGAAGACCCTGGGTGCTCTGCCCAGAGCCATCGGCTCCTGCCGCCGGATCATCGGCGCGTTCAAGCCCGGCGCGGTGCTGGGAGTGGGCGGATACGCCTCCGGCCCCCTGATGGCGGCGGCGTTGATGATGAAGGTTCCCACCATGGCCTTTGAGCCCAACGCCATGCCTGGCCTCGTGAATCGCTGGGTGGGCAAGCGGGTCAGCGCCGCTGCAGTCAATTTTCCCGCCGCGGCCAGCTATTTTGCCCATTGCGAGGTCACCGGCATCCCGGTTCGTCCGGCCTTCTTCTCGCTCCCGGAGCCTGACCCGGCGCGGCCGCATCTGCTGGTCTTTGGCGGCTCGCAGGGGGCGCGGATTCTTAACCAGAACCTGCCCCGCGTGGCGGCAAGGCTTCTGGAAGCCGTGCCCGGCCTCACCATCCTGCACCAGAGCGGCATGCGCCACCTGGAGGTTACCGAGGCGGCTTACCGCCAGAGCGGCGCTGACCCAGCTCGCTGGCAGGTGCAACCGTTCCTTGACGATATGCCCACCTGCTTTGCCCGTGCCAGCCTGGTGATGGCCCGCTCAGGCGCATCCACCGTGGCCGAGCTGGCCGCAGCCAGCAAGCCCTCCCTGCTGGTTCCCTTTGCCGCCGCTGCCGACGATCACCAGAAGAAGAACGCTGAGGCCATGGTGGCGGCCGATGCCGCCGTGATGCTGGAAGAGTGCGAACTGGGAAGCGATTCCGTCGATCAGGACCGGCTGCTGGCTGCGCTTGTCGAGCTGCTCTCCAACCCGGAGCGGCTGGCGGCCATGGCTGCTGCGGCCCGTACCCAGGCTCATCCCGATGCCGCCGAGTGCATGGCCCGGCGGTTGGTGCAGTTGGCGCAGGGCTAAGCCTACGCCACCGGGAGAGGTGCTTTTGCCGTCGGCGTCGCCGCTTCCGGCAGGTCTGGGATGAAGAAGTGGAAGGCGGTTCCGGTGCTCTTCTGGCTCTCCGCAGTGCGGCTCCGCACCCGAATCCAGCCCTTGTGTTTCTGGACGATTCCCTGGCTGATCCACAGGCCGAGGCCGGTTCCGGTCACATCCTTGGTGGTGTAGAAGGCCTCAAAGGCGTGCTGGCGCACCTCGGAATCCATGCCGCTGCCGTCGTCGGCCACGGTAAAGCGTACGCCCTTGATCTCCACATCGCGCCAGCTTTGCGAGCGCCGGGCTCGCACCTCCATCCGGCCTCCGGGCAGGCAGGCGTCAATGGAGTTGCCCACCAGGTTGGCCACTACCTGACGAATCTCCCCACTAAAGCAGTTCAGCTCCACCTCCGGGTTGTAGTGCCGCTCGACCAGCAGGTTCTGTGCATTCAGCCGGCCCTGGTAAAGGCTCAGCACCGAGTCCAGCAGCTCCGCCAGCCGAACCTTTCCGGGGTGTGTGGACTGGCGATAGAAGCGGAGCGTCTGCTGCGCGATCTCCGCGATCCTGCGCACCTCATACTCAGCCATGGTCACGTAGTTTTTGGCCGGGTCCTCGAGCTGGCAGAAGTTGCCCAGCAGATAGAGCAGGTTGGTGATGGCTTCCAGCGGATTGTTGATCTCATGGGCAATGGAGGCGGCCAGGCGACCGGTTACGGCCAGCTTTTCCGCCTTGCGCAGCGCATCTTCAGCGCGTTTGCGGTTGGTAACGTCCAGCACAATCACGCCCACCCAGCGCACCGCGCGCGGCATGGTCAGCACCGGGTAGGCGATGGCCAGCCAGCTCCACGGTCGGCCGGTCTCCGCATCCTGGCCATTGAACTCCAGGTTGCGCACCGCTTCCTGCTCAATAAAGACGCGCAGCACCGCGGCCTCCAGCTGCGAGGCCACCGGCTTCGGCAGCAGTTCCCCCATGGTCCTGCCCAGATGGCGGCTGGTGGGTGCTCCGGTCAGGCCGGCAAAGACCTGGTTGACGCGCACAAACCGGCAGTTGCGATCAAAAAAAGCCAGTCCGATGGGGGCGTTGGCCAGCATGGAGTCCAGCAGCGAGAGCGTGTCGTTCAGCCCGGCGCGCTGCTCGCCGATGGAGGCCACCATGCCGTTAAAGGCCTCCATCAGCTCGCCCACCTCGTTGTGGACCTCGACCGGCAGGGGGAAGTTGGTGGTATTCTCCGGCGTTCGCATCAGCTGGCGCGTGGCCCGGCGCAAGGTGCGCAGTGGCCGGGTGATGGAGGTAAACATCAGCAGCACCAGCACCGCGGAAGAGGCAATCCAGATGCAGCCAAAGATGGCCGTATCGCGCAGGAGGGACCGGTTCTGTTCCTGCGACCACGCCTTGTCGTACTCCACCCAGGCATAGCCGCGCAGGTCGGCGCCCGTATAAATGGGGCGCACTGCCTCCCAGCGATCGTTTTCAAAGGTGAACGTCCGGGGCTCGTCGTGGTGGATCAGCGGAATCTGGGCCAGCTCGGTTGGGCTGAGTGGATTGTTCTCCACCTCGCCGGGGCTTACAAATAGCACATTGCCAGCCGGATCGGTGACCTTGGCCTGGGCCACCGTGGGGCCTTCGCCCATCATGGTGACCGACAGGCCCACCCAGCCCGGTTGCTGCTGGATCAGCGCCTCGCGCGCCTGCATGGCCATCGAAGAGGCTTCGTAGGCCAGCCGTTGCGACGCCCGGCGATGCCTGTCCTGGGTCTGCTGGCGCATCAGAAGCGCCGCATAAAGACCAATCGACAGCGTCTCCAGCAGCACCAGGCCGCAGATCATCTGCCAGCGGATCGATTGTGGCCACAAGCGCATCGCCAAGGCTCTCCCGGAGCAACCGTGTGAGCCCCAGTGTAGCGGATTCCGAGCAGGTCCGGTTCAGCTTTTAGCCAGCCACCCCAACCCGCATCAGGGGTGGACGCCAAGGTTCCCCCGCTCGGTTTTGCTCCATGCGGGGCCCGGCCTGCGGGGATAATAAGAGTTGCTCTGGAAAGACGCGCCCGTGTTGGCCGGCTGGTTGTGCCGTATGCAGCCCTGTGCCAGCGGAAAACCCCCATGATGAAGCCCATCCGATTCGTTCTGTCGCCCACGCGCAGCCGTCCGGTCAACATCTTTCTGGGACTGGTGGTGTTGGTAGCGGCGGTTCTGCTGCTTCTCTCCCTGGTCACCTATCGGGCCTCCGATCCCTCGCTGAACACGGCCTCCGATCCGGCGCTGCCGCATGCTGTCCGCAACTGGGTGGGCGTGGTGGGCGCCAACACCTCCGACCTCCTGCTGCAGGCCCTGGGCGTCACCGCCTTTCTGCTGCCCTTGTGGCTGGCGGGGCTGGGCATCACCTGGGCGCGTTCCCGGGCCGGGGGCTCCAGCATTGTGCGCTGGGCCGGAACCCTGGTTGCCCTCATCTTTGTCCCCACCGCCTTTGGACTGCTGCCCTGGAACTGGCACTGGCCCCAGGAGATGGCAGTGGAAGGCGTGGTGGGAAAGCTGGTCTCAGGCCTGCTGGTGCACTACGTTGCCGTGCAGGGCGCCTGGGTGATTACCTCCATCCTGGCTCTCTCCGGTCTGTATTTTGCCTCCGCCGTCACCCTGCGCACCATCTGGGAGAGCATGGAAGACCGCTGGCTGAACGCGCTCAGCTTCCATGATCGCTGGCAGATCTGGCGGGATCGTCGCGCCGAAGACCGCGAGATGCGGCAGGCCATGCGCGCCGCGGAACGGGCGGAAGCACGCGGCCTGGGTCGCAAATCCCAGACGGCCTTTGCCTCAGGCTCTCGCCGCGACAACCAGGACGACCACCAGTCCGAAGATCAGGACGACGACCACCCCCAGCAGGTCCACCAAAAGCCGCCCAGCCGCTTGGCCGCTCTGTTCACCCGCAAACCGAAAGAAGAGGAAAGCGACCTGGAGGACCAGCCCGCCTTCCAGCGCATCCGTTTTGAGTCCGATCCGGTCCCGCCCCAGCAGCCGTACTCCGAAGAGGCCGATCCCGACCTGGTGAACGAGTTGCAGGAGCCCATTCCCGTCAACCGTCGCGACCGTACTTCCAGCATCTGGGAGCGTGGAACCCCGGAGCCGGCCCCGGTTTCCGCGCCGCCCGCGCCCACGCCGCGTCCCGCGCAGGCCGTACCGCCGCGCGCTCCTGAACCCGCTTACCAGCCCATGCCCCGCCCCGTTGCGACTCCTCCGGCGGCGGCTCCGTGGATGGAGCCCATGTCGCCCGCTCCCGTGCCGCCCGCTGCCGCCCCGCGCCGCATGGATCCCAGCCCCGCCGTGAACGAGCGCGCCGACGCGGAGCTGCGTACCGCCACCGTTGCGCCCAAGAACGTGGCCGGCTACAAGCTGCCCCCCAGCACCCTGCTCATCCCCGGCGAAGGGCCCCAGGCCGTCCGCGAAGAGGAGTTGCGCGAAGAGGCCAAGGTGCTGGAGAACAAGTGCGCCGAGTTCGATGTGCGCGGCCGCGTGGTGCAGATCAATCCCGGGCCCATGGTCACCACCTACGAGTTCAAGCCCGATGCC
>Ga0181520_10006374_pt1 | contig 18066 bp, 15 predicted proteins | sample PEATcosm2014_Bin_29_FD_132451 | JGI IMG/M metagenome (GOLD analysis project Ga0181520, IMG submission 132451) | Peatland microbial communities from MTU Mesocosm Facility, Houghton, MI, USA - PEATcosm2014_Bin02_30_metaG | ecosystem: Environmental > Terrestrial > Soil > Wetlands > Peat | place...
CACCGGCACCGTGCCGCTGGCACAGTTGCCCGCCGCCGTGCTGACCAACAACCGGGCCGACGTGACGTTGAGCGGCACCTTTTACGGCGCTTTCAACGGCAACGGCGCGGGGTTGACGAATGTGAACCCGGCCGCATTGGGCGGGACGGCAGAGGCGGGCGGTCTTTATCCCATCTCGCCCCGCCTTGGGTTCGTGGCGACTCGCGGGCGGTACAATGGTTTCTACAACAACAACAACACCTGGTTCTCGTCCATGAGCTACCATATTGCAAGGGACTGGATTACGAGTCCCAAGGTGTTCTTCCAAGGATATATCGCGGACGATGCCGCCATCAGCGCTTATAATGCCACCGTGTCGGCCGCGATCATGTATCCCACCAATGTCATCACGCAATTGACGTTTGGCGGCAAACAATACGGGCTTTGTCCATCCAACAGCATGGCGGTCAGTGACGGCAACAACGTCTTGAAAGTTCCGATTCCGCCGGGGGCTGGATTCTGGGTCAGAACATTTTATACAAATACGGGCGGCATCATCTTTTCCGGTGGAGGCGGTTCCGGGGATACCGCCCAGCCGCAGGACACCGGTTCCTATGGAACGACCGGCGGGGTTGACAACACGACCAACGGCGGCTCCATGGGGACGATCAACAGTGGTTTTGTCTACCTTCCGCTGGCGATTGTGGACAAGACCGCCAAGCCTTCCCCGATGATCATCGGGGACAGCCGGTGTTATGGTTTTGGTGAGAATGTCTTGGACGGCACATTGGAGAATGGCTATGGCCGGTTCTTCGAGTCCGATTACGGCTGCTGCAACCTTGGCCAGGGCGGTGAAACGCTGGCCGGCTTTTTGGGGTCCCACACCAACAAGCTTGTCTTCACCAACTATGCATCGGTCGTCATCTTCGAACTGGGCATCAATTCATACTATGGCATACCGTTCGCCAGCTTCTTCAGTCAGTACACGAATGCCGCCAGCATGTTCAGCACGCTCCCGGTGATCGGTGCCACCATGGAGCCGGTGACCACCTCGTCCGACCGATGGGCGACGTTCGCGAACCAGGCGAACTCAGGCGGCGCCTACGATGCCAACCGCACGCTCATGAATACCCTGCTGCGCAACGGGCAGGTGCCCTGGGTGTCCCGGCATATGGACCCCGCCGCGGCGGCGGAGGGTGAGGCTGGCAAATGGATTGTGAACGGGACGGCCGATGGCTTCACTGCGGACGGCATCCATCCAGACACCGCGGCCATCTTGTTGGAGAAAGAGTCAATGGGCGACCCGCTGGTAAATCAATCCTCATCGGCGGTGGATGGCGGCCAGCTCAACAGCCCGCTCTCCGTCAACGGAGTCTTGACGGTGAACGGGTCGGTCAGCGGCGCCAGCTTCACCGGCAACGGCGCGGGATTGACGAATATTTCCGCCAGCGCCATCGCGGGCGGTTTGAGCACCAACCTTCTGATTGCCGGACACACGTTTTACATCACCAACGGCCTCATCATGAACGTCCAATGAAGACCGCCTTCCTCCCGCCCGCCCCCCCCGGCCGATGGCCCGTCGGCGAACCAGCGGTTGGCCGCCTGCACCCCGCCTGCCCGCGCCTCCTGGGCGCCTCCCGTTACCTAGTAACGAAATCCGGTGAGCGTTGTCATTTTCCCTTGACACATCTTAACCCATTCAACCCCAACGGGTTGCCGATCAAGTCAGGCCCCCTCCGCGCCCGCGCACGTTACTAGGTAACGAAAAAGACCCTCCCATTATTTTTTCCCGCCGGGGTTGCCCGCCGGGGCCGCCGGTCCGCGCCCTTCCAAAAACCGCCGTTCCCGGCTTGTGCCCGGCCGGGAGTCTGCTAAAACTTGCGTGTGAAATTCACGCCCGGTCTCCTCTGGATGCTGCTGCTCGCGCTCTCGGCGCGCGCGCAAACCACGGCGTTCACCTGCCAGGGCCAGTTGGGCGCCAACGGCAGTCCCGTCACCGGCAGTTATGATCTGCGTTTCCGCCTGCTGGACACCAACAGCGACCTGATCGCCGGCCCGGTCACCAACGCCCCCGTCGGCGTCACCAACGGCTTGTTCACCACCACCGTGAACTTCGGCGCCACCGCGTTCGACGGCAGTCTGCGCCTGCTCGAAATCGCCGTGCGCAATGCTGGCAACACCAACGCCTACACCCTGCTGGCCCCGGATCAGCAAATCACCTCCACCCCCTATGCCATTCAGTCGCTCAGCGCGGCGGCGCTGAGTTCGCCCCTGGCCGCCACAAACATCACCGGCACCCTGCCCGTCAGCGACCTGGCCACCAACGTGGCCCTCGTCAACAGCAACCTGGTGTTCAGCGGGACGATTGCCTTGGACGGCGTGCTGACCGCCACGAACACCGCCAACGTCCTGGCCGGCACCTTCAGCGGCAACGGCGCCGGGCTGGCCAGCCTGCCGGCCACCAATCTCACCGGCATCCTGCCGGACTCCCTGCTCTCCTCCAACGTGGCCATGCTGGATGCCACCAACGCCAATTTTGACGCCAGTGTCACGGCGGTGCTCTACACCGGCAGCGGTCATGGCCTGACCAACGTGCCCGGGGCCTTCTTCTGGCTGACGGTCAGCGGCACCAACGCCCAGGCCGGCTCCAACCTGGGTTTCATCGTCACCAACAGCACCGCCCCCGTCATCATCAGCCTGCCGGCCAACCCCAGCGTCGGCGACACCTTTCGCGTGGCGGGCGCGGGGGCCGGCGGCTGGATTCTCACCCAAAATTCCGGCCAATCCGTCCTGGCCGGCAACCTGGCCGACACCACCGGCCTGAACTGGACCCCGCAGACCAACTCCGGCCAGCGGACCTGGAGTGGTCTGGCCTCGTCGTCCGATGGCACCAAACTCGTCGGCGTCACGAGTGACGGGTACATTTATCTCTCCGCCAATTCCGGGGTCACTTGGACCACCAACACGACCCAGGGGCTCAAATATTGGTCGTCCGTGGCCGCCTCCACCAGTGGGAACAACCTGGTGGCCACGGTTGGAAGTCACAGCGCCGGGGTCAGCGGAAACATTTACACCTCCGCCGATGGCGGTAATACCTGGGTGTCCCGGGCGACCTCTCAAGAATGGAGCGCCTGCGCCTCCTCCGCGAACGGGAACAACCTGGCCGCCGTCAGTTACACCGGCACCATTGAAGTGTCCGCCAATGGCGGAAGCACGTGGGCGCCCCCCACCAACACCATTCCCAGCAATATTTACTGGACTGGAGTCGCCTCTTCCGAAGACGGCACGCATCTCGTCGCCGTTGGCAACCCCGGCGGCGGCGGCTACATCTACACCTCCACCAATTCCGGCGCGAGTTGGAATGCCGGCACCAACGGCCCCTACGCCTGGTCGGCGGTGGCCTCCTCGGCGGATGGCACCCATCTGATCGCCGCAGTCACGGGGGGAACCCTCTATGCCTCCGTCAACAGCGGCGCGACCTGGTTTCAGGAAAACCCCAACGTCACTGCGGACTGGACCGCAGTGGTCTCCTCGGCGGACGGTTCGCATTTGGCGGCGGTTTACGACGGGGGGACGCTGACCACCCCGGGCTACATTTATACGAGCGATGATTCCGGTTCCACCTGGCTGCAACGCTCTGGCGCACCCGACGCCACATGGACGGCGATTGCCGGTTCCAGCGACGGCAGCAGGCTGGCCGCCGCCGTGTACAACGGCGACATTTACACCTCCGGCCAGGGTTCCACCACCACCGGCGCCGGCGGTTATCTGACCGGCGACTATCAGTCGGCGCTGGAACTGCAATATGTCGGCGGCAACGTGTTTTTGCCGTTGAGCCACGAGGGAACCATTCGCGCTTACTAACCATTGCCACGGATGAATAAAGAAGCTTGGGACGAACGATGCCGTCAGGGGATATTCGGGCTGGTGCTGACCCTGTTGATTTTCACCCCGCTGGCGTTTGCCGGCGTGGGCCTGTGGGAATTCCTGGTGGTCCAGGCGCTTGCCATCGGAGTGATGATCTTGTGGGCGGTGCGCCTGTGGGTGAGCCCCAAGCCGCAATTCCTCTGGCCCCCGATTGTCTGGGCCGTACTGGCCTTCGCCCTGTATGCCATCGGCCGTTACCTCACGGCGGACATTGAATATCCGGCCCGGCTGGAACTGATTCGGATTTTGGTGTTCACCTTCCTGTTCCTGGCCATCCTCAACAATTTGTACCATCAGGACATGGTGCAAACCATCAGTTACACCGTGATTTTTCTGGCGGCGGCCATCTCCAGCTACGCGGTGCTCCAGTTCCTAAACCATTCAGACCATGTGTGGACCGCCACGTCCCATTATCCGGGGCGGCCCTCGGGCACTTTCATGCAACCGGACCATTTTTGCGCTTTCTTGGAACTGGTCCTGCCTTTGTCCCTGTCCCTGCTTCTGGTGGGCCGGATCAAGCCGCTGATGCGAATCTTCCTGGGGTACTCGATCCTGGCGATCTTCGCCGGGGTGATGGTCACCTTGTCCCGGGCGGGCTGGGTGTCGGCGGCGGTGGGGCTGCTGGTGGTGCTGGGGGTCCTGCTGGGACACCGGAACCATCGCACGTTTGCCGGCATCCTCCTGGTGCTGGCCGGCGGCGCAACCTGGTTCACGACGCATTTTCTCGCGCGCAGCGCCGCCTTTCAACAGCACCTTCTGTCCCCCCAGGGCGGGTTGAATTTCGATGTTTTTATGCGGATGAAAATTTGGATGGCGGCCGTGCGGATGTGGCTGGATCATTTTTGGTGGGGGGTCGGACCGGGTCTCTTTGACTCGCGATTTAATGCGTACCGCCCCCAAACCATGCAGATGCAGCCCGGTTGGGCGCATTGTGACTATTTGAATTTATTAACCGACTATGGGCTGGTGGGCGGGCTGATTGTGCTGGCGGGGATGGGGCTGTGCCTGGCCGGGATTATTCAATCGTGGAAACGGGTCCGGCGGGCGGAAAGCGATTTTGGCAGCCAATTCAGCAATCGCTTCGCCTTTTTTCTGGGGGCCTTGGGCGGGCTGACCGCCCTCGCGGTCCATTCCCTGGTGGATTTCAATCTCTACATTCCCGCCACCGCCCTGCTGGCCGTCACGCTGCTGGCGCTGTTGAGCAGCAACCTCCGTTTCGCCACCGAGCGTTTCTGGCATAAAATCCGGCTGCCGGCAAAACTCCCGGCCACCCTGCTGCTGGCGGCCGGGGCGGTTTATCTGGGAGGGCAGGAATACCGGCTGGCCAGCCAGAATCTGGCGCTCGGCCAGGCCGCCGAGATTCCCAATTTCACGCTCTCCCGCGCCCGGATCCTGGAGACGGCTTTTGCCGCCGAACCCATGAATTTTGGAAATGCCTTCAACATTGGAGAATGCTACCGCACCGCCGGTTTTAACGATCCAACCAATGCGGCGGTCTTGCTGGATCAAGCCATGCTCTGGTACCAGCGCAGCGAAAAGCTCAACCCTCGTTACCCATTAACCTCGCTGCGGCAGGGCAACACCCTTGATTTTCTGGGACGCCCCGTCGCGGCCGAGGCCTATTACGCCCGGGCCGACACCCTGGGCCCCAATGATTTTTACATCGCGGCCAACTTCGGCTGGCATTACATGCAGGTGAGAAATTTCACCGCCGCCCGGATCTGGTTGGAGCGCTCGGCCACCCTGCAGCACAGCAGTACTCCCTTCGCCAGCCCATTTCTGTCCGAGGTGGAGCAGGAATTGACCGTCAATGCGGGAGCCTTCCCTTGAATTATTTTGTAATAATAATGGATTGACAATTGACCACGACTGGCTATATTAATTAACGAATTAAGACAGATAAAAAAAACGTCGCTATGAAAAACTATAAGTCATTGTTTTCGGGGGTTATTTGCGGTGCGATCATGATGTGCAACCTGGCTGCCTCGGCTGATACCGACAAGCAGGGGGTCATCACTGTTATCCGGGTTCAGGGTGAGGCTCAATATTCATTGGATGGCGGCCAAACCTGGGTTCCGGCGGTGGTGGGGAAATACCTTGAGGCCGGCTCGCTCATTCGTTCCGGCGACAAATCAATTGTTGATGTTTTGGTGGGCAAAACGTTTTCCGAAAAATCCATTGAATACATTCAGTTCAATACGCGACTGAATCCGCTGAACTACCCGCCGGTGGTGGAGCACAATATTATCCGCCTCCGTCCGAACACCACCCTTGGCATTGATAAATTGACCGTGGCGGGTGCGGATGACAGTTACGTGAGCGACGCGGAACTGAATTTGAAAAAGGGCCGTATTTTTGCCAGTGTCAGAAAGGTCAGCCCCTCTTCCGTTTATCTGATCAAGATTCCCGATGGTGTGGCGGCCGTTCGCGGCACCCAGCTTGAGCTTGATACAGATGGCTCGGCCAGTTCCGTCAGCGTTGACTCTGGCACGGTCTGGCTTTCTTTCTCCATCACCGATGCCAACGGGAACCCGATTACGGCTCCTGACGGCAGCGCGTTTCCCGCCGTGCAAGTCACCCTTACCCCCGGGCAGTCGTTTACTCTTAATCAATCGGTGTTGAACCAATTGAGCACCCAGTTAAATGCTTCCGCCTCCTCGGCCGGCATAACCCCCGGAACCACGCTGACGCCAGCGCAACTCAACACTCTCGAACAGGCGGTTGTGCAGGCCGCCACCCAGGGTGTGAGTTCCCTGAGTTCAGCGCAGCTTAACGCATTGCAGGCTGTGGCTAACGCACCGCTGACGGTTACCATCACGGCCACGCCCAGCATTACTGGTATTACTCCTCCTCCTAATATTATTAACAATGGAACTGGGACTGGAAATGGGAGTGGAAATTCGACCGCGACGGGGGCGGGAACGGGAGCGGGAACCAGCAACCTGCCCACCCAGCCATAGTCGTTGGCTTTTGACGGACTGGTTTACCATTTGAAACCAGAGCAGCCTTGTGTTGCTCTGGTATTTTATTTATCCATGCGGTGTGAAGTTTCAAGCCATAAAACGCACCCCGGTCCTGTTGGCGCTGGCTGTGCTGGCCGGCGTGTGTGGGCTTCGGCTTTTCCAATTTGATTTCTGCGAGCAACAGGAGTGGAAAACCTACGACCTCCGGGCAAAAGCGGCGTTGAGATTTCCCACGCCCACCGCCACGAACCTGGCGTTTGTCGCAATGGAGGATTCCAGCATTGAAGCGGTCAACCACGATTATCATTACAAATATCCCTGGCCACGGTTTATTTATGGGCGTTTGGTTGAGGAACTTTCCACCCAGCGGGCCCAAGCGGTTGCTTTCGACATTCTGTTTGGCGAACTGAATGAATTTGACCCCCAGATTCAACTCCCCAATGGCAGCTACACCAATTCCGATGATTTTTTTGCCTTGCAGGCGCATCTGGCCGGCAATGTGTTGATTGCCGCCACGCCCAAAATCCTGCCGCCGGACCTATTTGACACCAATGCCCTGGCGGTTGGGGATGTGGACACGGAAAAGGATTCCGACGGCAAATTGCGCCGGGTCAAGGCCTTCCACCTGGCCCGCCACTGGCATCCCTTGTTTCGCGCCGCCGCCGCCGATCCGGAGATTCAAGCGGACCTGTCCCAGGCACAATTCAAGCCCGGAAAAATCATCCTGCCCCAAACCGGGTCCACCAACGTGTTCGAGGTGCCGGTGGACGACAACAACAACTTTGCCATGGCCGATCTCATCGGCGACAAATTGCCTCCGGGTGTTCCTGCACACGCCAAAGCCTTCACCGATGAACCCATCTGGCAGATGGGCATCGTACTGGCCGCACAGAATCTGAAACTGGACTTGAAGCATGCCATCATTGATCTGCCCGATGGCCGCATCACCCTTCATGGCGCCCACGGCGTGGAGCGCGTGATTCCAGTGGACGCGAATGGATACTTTTATGTGGATTGGCGACTCACCCCGGATGACTCCCATATTTTCAGGGCACCGATCGAAACCCTGCTGCGACAAGGCCGGGATCGGCTGGCGGGTGAAACCAATGGATTGCCAAACAATTTTCAGGGCAAGCTGATTGTGGTCGGCTCCGCCGCCCAGGGCAACAACCTGACGGATCGAGGGGCCACCCCGTTGGAAAAGGACACCCTGCTCGTCAGCACGTATTGGAACGTCGCCAATTCGGTGCTGACCGGACAGTTCATTCACCGCACGTCGTTGCCGGTGGAACTGGGGATCATTTGTGTTCTCGGCCTGACGGTGGCGTTTATCACCTGGCAATTGCGGGCGCGGATCATTTATGCCAGCCTCACGGTTTTTGGCCTCATGCTGGGCTATCTGGGCGTCACCTTGTATGCCTATCTCGTCTGGGGCTGGTGGCTGCCGGTGTTCTTTCCTCTCGTTGGAGCAATGCTGACCGAACACGGTCTGCTGGTCGTTTATCTGGTCATGGTGGAGGAACGAGAAAAGCGGCGGGTCAAATCAGTGTTTTCCAAAATGCTCTCCCCGGATGTGGTGAATGAATTGCTGGCGGCGGAAAATTTTTCCATGGTGGGAAGCCGCCGGGAAGTGACGGTGTTGTTTGCCGACATTCGCGGTTTCACTTCGTTGACGGATGAAATGCAGGAGAACGTGGTGGATTATGTCCGCAAGAACAACCTTGGCCCGGACACGGCCGAAAAGTGTTTTGATGATTCCGCACGCGAAACCCTGGAAACGGTGAATTTGTATCTCACCAAGGTCGCTGATGCCGTGCTCACCCACGGAGGCACGCTGGACAAATATATTGGCGATTGCGTGATGGCCTTCTGGGGCGCGCCGCTGACCAATGAACAACACGCCCTGGGCTGCGTGCGCGCCGCGCTCGACGCCCAGCGCGCAATTCACGATTTAAACCAGGGCAGGCTGGCCGAAAATGCGGCCCGGGCGGCGGAAAACCAGCAGCGTATCGCCGCCGGGCTGCCCACCAAAGCACCCTTGCGCGCACTTCAACTGGGCACTGGCATCAACACCGGCACCGTCATCGTGGGGTTGATGGGGTCCGGGGAGCAAAAAAACTACACGGCCTTCGGCCGGGATGTGAATCTGGCCAGCCGCCTGGAGGGCGTCTCGGGCAGCGGGCGCATCATCATCAGCGAAACCACCCACTCCCATCTGCAGCGACTGGACCCGGTGCTGGCGGCCACCTGCGTGGAATTGCCTTCCGTGACCGTCAAAGGCATCCGCACCGCCGTGCGCATTTTTGAAGTTCCCTGGCGCCCCCCCGCTCCCGGCTGATTTTCTTCCTCGTCAACCGCCCGAAAAAATGCGATTCTGCCTTCGTGCGCACGGCTATTTATCCCGGCAGTTTTGACCCGCTCACCAACGGCCATTTGGACGTGGTGCAGCGGGCGGCCAAACTTTTTGACCGGGTGGTCGTGGCGGTGGCCCAAAACTCGGAAAAACCCCCCCTCTTCACTGTGGCTGAACGATTGGAATTGGTGAAACGATCCATCGTGCATCTGCCCAATGTCGAGGCGGATGCGTTTGACGGACTATTGGTGAATTATGTGGTGCGGCAAAAAGCCCGCGCCATTGTGCGCGGCCTGCGGGCCATTTCCGATTTTGAGTTTGAATTTCAACTGGCCTTGATGAACCGCAAGCTCAATGAAAACGTGGAAACCATTTTCATGATGCCCAAGGACACCTACACCTTCCTCAGCTCGCGCATCGTCAAGGAAATCGCCCGGCTCGGCGGCGACGTCACCGTGTTTGTCCCCGCCCATGTTCAAGCCGCGCTGACACAGAAGTTCAACCTCGCCCCTCCGGTCAAGCAGGTGCGAACCCCGTAAATCCATGCCTTTGATTGTCAATTTAAGGGCGCTCACCCAGGAGACCGTGGTTTTGCGCGGGGAATTATCTCCGGCCGAACTGGATCTTGATCTGCGGGATGACATGGTGCGGGTCAACTCCCCGATCAAACATGATTTGGAAGTCGAAATGCTGGAGGATGCCCTGCTGGTGCGGGGCCGGGTGCAGGTCACGCTGGAGTGTGAATGCGTCCGGTGCCTGAAAAAATTCAAATCAGCCCTGAATTTTGATCCCTATACCCTCCATTTGCCCTTGGCGGGCGAAGAAGCCATTCCCGTGGACAACGATAACGCGGACTTGACTCCCTTTCTCCGGGAAGATATGCTGCTTGAATTTCCGCAACATCCGTTGTGCAAACCGGATTGTCCCGGTTTAAGGAAAATGGATGAAAATCAGGTCCGGACAACCGGGGCAAAGCCTGAAACGGATGCGTCCGCCTGGGCGGAGCTAAACAAACTAAAACTGTAATTTGGAATTTTATTGATTTATGGGCGTCCCAAAACGTAAACCATCTCACAGCCGGCAGCGTATGCGCCGCGCTTACAACAGCGTGCTGAAACTGCCGCAAACCAGCATCTGTCCCCAATGCGCCGCGCCGTATATGCCGCACCGGGTCTGTCCCGCCTGCGGTTTTTACAAAGGCCGTCAAGTGCTGACCGTCACGGCCGGCGCCTGAGAGGCGTCAGGGGTGCGGAGCCTCATTCCGCTTTCCTTCATCTATGCGAATCGCAGTGGATGTAATGGGCGGGGATCACGGTTGTGGCGTTGTGATTGAAGGTGCCCGCCAGGCGCTTAAAAACAACAAAAAAATAACCGCCCTCTATCTGGTGGGTGATCAGGCCGCCATTCACGCCGACCTGCCCCAACGTGGATTTCGCGACCACCGCGTGCGGGTGGTCCATGCCAGTGAGGTGATCACCATGGAGGACAAGCCCGTCAACGCGCTTCGCAAGAAGCACGACAGCTCCATTGGCCGGGCGGCGGAACTCGTCAAAGAAGGCAAGGCCGACGCCCTCGTTTCCCTCGGCCACACCGGCGGCATTCTGGCCGCCGCCACCTTTAAAATCGGCCGGGTGAGCGGCGTGGAACGCGGTTGCATTGCCGCGGTGATACCACGCCACGGCAGTGAATTCGTCCTGCTGGATGCCGGAGCCAGCGTGGAATGCAAACCGCACCACCTCGCCCAGTTTGCCGTCATGGGCAGCGTCTATTCACGCGAAGTATTGGGCTATAAAAAGCCGCGCGTGGGCATCCTCAGCATTGGCACGGAAGATTCCAAGGGCAACGAACTCACTCTGGAGGCATTCAAGCTCTGCAAACGGCTCGACATAAACTTTATCGGCAACATCGAGGGGCACGACCTGTTCAAAGACCATGTGGATGTGGTGGTTTGTGATGGTTTCGTGGGCAACATTGTCTTAAAAACCTCGGAAAGCCTGGCCATGGCCATGTTTTCCATGCTCAAACGCGAATTGACCGAAAACACCCGGCGCAAGATCGGCGCTTATCTCGCCAAGGAGGCGTTTCGCTCGATTCACCGGCGCATGCATCCGGACGTTTACGGCGGGGCGCCCCTGCTCGGCTTCAATGGCGCTGTCTTCAAAGTCCATGCCTCCGGTCGTGAAAAAACCGTGGTCAGCGCGCTGCGACTGACCGTCGAAGCCGTGCAACACCAGGTCAATCAAACCATCATCAGTGAAATCGCCCGGGCCAGCGAACAACTGGAGGCCACGGCAATCCCCGCCCCCTCTGTTTCATGAGCGTTAAATTCACCAATCCCCGCGCCCGCCACAATTTTATCGGCCGCACCTGCTGCATCACCGGCGTCGGCTCCTATGTGCCGGAACGCGTGCTCACCAACGCCGACCTCGAAAAATCCGTGGACACTTCCGACGAGTGGATCACCACCCGCACCGGCATCAAGGAACGGCGTCTCGCCGCCCCGGATCAGTTTACCTCCGACCTCGCCGTGCAGGCCGCCCAGCGCGCCATGAAAATGGCCGGTGTCACCGCCGACCAAATCCAGCTCATCATAGTCGCCACCATCACGCCGGACATGCCCTTCCCGAACACGGCCTGTCTGGTGCAGGAAAAAATCGGGGCCAAACGCGCCGCCGCGTTTGATGTGGAAGCCGCCTGTTCCGGCTTCATTTACGGACTCGAAATCGGGCAGCAGTTCATCACCTCGCGCACCTACGACACGGTGCTGGTCATTGGCGCGGAAAAACTTTCCTCCATCGTGGACTGGACGGACCGCAACACCTGCGTGCTGTTTGGCGACGGGGCCGGGGCGGCCATTCTCCAGGCGCGGGAAGACTGCCACGGACTTCTCACCGCCGTCCTGGGGGCGGATGGCGGCAAGGCGGACTTGCTGTCCATGCCCGCCGGAGGCAGCCGCTGTCCGGCGTCGGCAGCCACCGTGGCGAACAAGCTCCATTACCTGCGCATGGATGGAAAGGAGACCTTCAAGAAAGCCGTCCACGCGATGTGCAGCGCCGCCGAGGAGGCCCTGCGCCGCTGCGAAATTGACATCACCCAAATCAAGTGCGTCATTCCCCATCAGGCCAACCGTCGGATCATTGAGGCCGTCGGCCAGCGGCTCGGGGCCAAGCCCGAACAGATTTTCATCAACCTCACCCGCTACGGCAATACTTCCGCCGCGTCCGTGGCCATTGCTTTGGATGAGGCGGTCACTTCCGGGGCCGTGCAGCGCGGTGATTTGATTTTGCTCGTGGTTTTCGGGGCGGGGCTGACCTGGGCCGCCGCCGTGATTGAGTGGTGATTTGAAAGGATTGCCGCGCCTGCGGCCAGCGGGTGCAAAATCCGCAAAAGAGTGCCAAATCCGGCAAGCAAGCCCGGGGGGCCAAGGCGGGCAAACCGGGATCGAGCCGGGGAATTTTGAAAAAATTAACCGGGTTTTTGCGGGTTTTTGCGATCTTTTGCGTTCCGGGGGCTGGAATTGAACCGGAGAGGGAGGCCGGGAGACGCAGCGATCCGGGTTGATCCGGGCGCTCTTTCCGACCGCGCCGCCGCAAGGGGCGGTGCCGGTCACCGATAAAGATATCATCATCTTCATGCCACCAGTTTAGCCTGCGGGGTGGGACATCCGCAGGGTATCCCCTAAAATATTTTAAATTATTTTTCAGGCCGTCCGGCGGGGATAACCCATTGCCACCCAATGGGTTCCAACGAAGCATGCGGTTTGGCCATGGATTTTTTGGGGAGACACAAAGGCACGGGCGGATTATTTAAGCCCCGAAGCGCGGCTCTGTGAGCCGCAGCTTGCCGAAGGAAAGGGGAAGTCAAAGCTATTTTCAGGCTTGGATTGCCAAGGTGTGATGCTGCGGGTCACAGACCCGCGCTCCGGCAGCGCCCGCCGATTGTTCGCGGGCAGTGTGTGGATGCAACTCTCCGCGTTGGGCGCTTCCGCGCACTGCCCCGGAGCGCGCCGCTCGCGGCGCTTCACCGTCCATTCGCCCGCCAACTGATCGAACCGCCTTCCCGCATTCGCACCCGGAAGCGGCCTGAAGGCCGCGCTCCCGGGCACGTGGGACAGGCTGTCCCCACTCCGCATCGGTAATGGTTTTCGCATTTGACAACCCGGATGATCCGTGGAAGATTTTGGCATCAGACCGTGGTGACGCGATTCATGAAAATTGAAGGCATCAAAGGCTGTTACGAGAAAACGCGCGGCTTATTTTATTTTGCGCGGATGTGTTCCAAAATCCGATTGCACGCCGCCGGGAAACTGCCGCCGGACTACCACGCATGGCTGGGCAAGGGGTTCGACGGCCGCACCTGCCGGTATTTGAGTGTCAGCTACGAGGACGTCCGGGCGCTGGTGCTGGCCGGGCAAACTGACTTGGAAGTGCTCGAGTGGTGCCAGAGCCACGGCCGGCGGCTCACGGAGGAGCAGCTGCTGATTTTCAACAGCTTCATGAGCAAGCGCGGCTGGCGCGACGATGAAACCGCGGAGTACATCCCCTCCAAAATCAAGGAATACGGTTTTCCGGAGGACGGCAGCATGGTCACTGATTTTGACCTCATCGAATTTGATGAGGGCCGCTGGCAGCCTGAAATGTGGCGGGAAGCATGGAAATAAACCCCAGGAAACTGTCTAAACGAAAATTTGACGATTCCGCCAAATGTGTTAAGCTAAATTAATGATATGAGTGCCAGAAAAATTGATTCAATCAGTCATTTGGAACAGCCTGTAACGGTGGAAGCGCCGCAAACGCGCTTGGAACTTTCCGCTGATAAAGTGGTCATTCACAAGGGTGGCATTGAATTTCGCAGCCCGTCGCCGTTCCGGCCCTGGTCGGAAATGACGGTTTCCCTGCAATCACCGGGAGATGACGGCCAGTTGAATTGTTCCGGCGTGGTGGTTGCCTGCACGGGCAACAAGCACACGGGCTTCAATGTCTCGCTGCTGTTCACCGGCCTGTCCCGTCAGGCCCAGGAACGCCTGGACACCATGGCCCACTCGGAACTGGGCGTGGGCTAACCACCGGTCTGACAGCTTTTCCCTTTTCTGTTTCGTTTATTCCGAAGTGGCGCGTGATACCGGGCTGGGCGTTCGATGATTCCAGTCATCGAACGCCAGGATGCAAAAACAAGTGCGGTAAACGCCGGTTTGCCGCTGCGCCCGCATGCCGGACGGGGTGTCCGTGGGCTGGACGCGCCCGGTCGGTGAACGGTCTGCGGCTTGGGAAACCCGCGATACCGCAGGCTTGGAAGCCTGCGGTACGAAGAAACCGCCTCGTCCCGGCCGACTGCCAATCCGCGCGCCGCTGATGGTTTTATGGTTTTTGCGGCTGAAAAAGGCTCGCCTTTTTCAGACGATTTTCTCATTCTTTTCCGAGTTTATTCCGACCGTTTCATATTGTTTACCTATGGCAATTCAATTGCGGAACCAATCCGAGTGTCAATTTGACCTGCTGTCGCTGGGCGAAGTCATGCTGCGGCTGGACCCGGGCGAGGGGCGCGTGCGGACGGCGCGCCGTTTCTCCCTGTGGGAGGGCGGCGGCGAATATAATGTGGCGCGCGGGTTGCGCCGGTGTTTTGGCCTGAAGACGGCCGTCGCCACGGCGTTGGCCGATAATGACGTGGGGCGGTTGCTCGAGGATTTTATTTTGCAGGGCGGCGTGGACCCGCAATTCATCCAGTGGCGGCCTTTTGACGGCGTGGGCCGCGTCACGCGCAACGGGTTGAATTTCACCGAGCGCGGTTTTGGCGTGCGCGGGGCGCTGGGGGTGTCGGACCGCGGTCACACGGCGGCCAGCCAGTTGAAGGCGGGCGATTTTGATTGGGACCACATTTTCGGCAAACTCGGGGTGCGCTGGCTGCACACGGGCGGCATTTTCGCGGCGCTGAGCGACACCACGCCCCAAGTGGTGATTGAAGCGGTCAAAAAGGCGAAGCAGTACGGCACGGTGGTCAGCTATGATTTGAACTACCGGCCGTCCCTGTGGAAATCCATCGGCGGCCAGAAGCGGGCGCAGGAGGTCAACCGAGAAATCGCCGGTTATGTGGACGTGATGCTCGGCAACGAGGAGGACTTCACCGCATGCCTGGGCTTCCACGTCGAAGGTGCGGATGAGAACCTGCTGCACATTGACGTCTCGGCGTTCAAGCGGATGATGGAATCGGTGGTGAAAACCTTCCCCAATTTTCAGGCCACGGCCACCACGCTGCGCGCGGCCAGGACGGCCACGGTCAATGATTGGGCGGCCATCGCTTGGCACGGCGGGAAATTTTATGAAAGCCGGAAATATCCCGACTTGGAAATCCTGGACCGCGTCGGCGGTGGCGACAGTTTTGCGTCCGGCTTCATTTACGGGCTGATGACCACGGGGGATGCACAGAAAGCGGTGGAATACGGGGCGGCGCACGGCGCACTGGCCATGACCACGCCCGGGGACACTTCCATGGCGGACAAGGGCGAGGTGGAAAAGTTGATGAAGGGGGCCGGAGCGAGGGTGCAACGCTGACGCTTATTTCTGTTTGTTCACGCCGGGGGTCGCCTGGTCAAGGTTCGGGGTGACATCGGCGGGGACGGCCCCGGAGGCCCAGTTCAGGCCGCCGGACAGGATTTGTTGGAAGACCGGGCTGTTCCAGACTTCGGCCTGATGGCCCATGCTGGTGTAAAAAACCCGGCCCTGGCCATACATTTTCGCCCAGGTGGACGGATAGTTGGGGGCGTAGTACGCACCCCGGGGCATGGTGACGGTGTCCTGCGCGAGCAACACGTGCAGGTTGGTGGAGTAGCTTTTCAGGGCGTACCATTGCTCCATTGGCGCGAAATCAGCGGGCACTTCGCCCAGGCCCGGGAATTTGGCGTCGGCCACGATTTGGTGCGCGGCTTCCACCCCGCGCACCTTGATTTTCAAGGCGCCGCCGAGCATTTTCAAATAGGGGTCCAGCTCTTCCCCGCCGGCATTAAAGGTGTCAATGGCGGAATAGATGCCGATGAATCCCTTGCCGCCGGCAATGGCCTTCAACAGGGCCGCCTTGCCGGCCTGGGTCATGGGGGGATTGTGGTCGCCGCCCGGCCGGGTCAAATCGCCGGAGGTGAAAAAGCAAAAGGCATCGTAGCGGGCGATGTTTTCGGGCGTGAACACCGAGCCGTCCTTGGAGAAGGTAAACTCGATGTGATTCTGTTTGCCCAAATCCCCCAGGACCGTCTCCGCCACACAGGGCTGGCCATTGATCCGGCGGAGCATCGGGTCCTCGTAATCGGCGCACCGGGAGAAGAACAGGATTTTTTGGGGGGCGTCACCGGCCCGGGCGGCGCCGCCGGCCGGGAGAAAACCGGCGGCCACGGCCAGACAGGCGGTCAGGAGAAGGCGATTTTTGGTCATAATTAAGCATTCTTTGTTATACGAATTAAACTACGGCACGGTGGCCGGTCCGGCGACCAGGATGTCGAGCAGTCCCGGCCCGCTGTAACCCCGCCCGCCCGGGCGGCCGTCCGCCGGCGCGCCGGCGGGAACGGCCGGACGTTCCACGGTGATGAGCACGATCTGATTCTTCCGGGTGTCCAAGGCGCAGGTTTTGGCGCCCGGCTTGGTGCGGACATTTTGTTCCACCACAAAGCCGGCCGGGCTCGTTTCCTTGATAATGGTCAGGGTCCCGTCCCGCTGGGAACTGAAGGCCTCCATGGTATTGGGGTTGAATCCGCCGTCATCCGAGCCCTCGCCGATGGGCAGGCTGTCCAAAATCCGGCCGTCTTCCGTGTTCAGGACCACGCAGGTGGCGGGTTTGCGGCAGAAAACAAACAAACGGTGGTTTTTCACATCCAAGCCAAGCCCTTCCGGGCCGCCGCCTTGTCCGCCGAGCTGGTAGGTGGCGGTCCGCTTGAGCGTGGGCAGATCCACCACGGCAACGCTGTCCTGGTCCTCCAGTTCCACATACAAGCGCCCCTGCCCGTCACACTGGCCTTGTTCCGGTTCACCGTCCAAGTCCAGGGTTCCCAGCAGGGAACCGTCCCGGGCGTCCAGCACGGTGACATTGGGCGCGCTGTGGCTTAACACCACAATGCGGTCCGACGCCGGATCACACAGAATGCCGTCCGGGTCGCCGCCCGCCGGGATGGTTTTGATCAAGGACTGGGTCCGCGTGTCCCACATGGCCAACGGCTGGCTGCTGGCAAACGCGTGATGACATTTGGCATCCACCGCCACGCCATGGGCCTGGATATTGGTGAGGGTGGCCGCCGGTTTCAGGGTGTCCAGATCAAACACCAGGACCGCGGAACCGCGCGGAACATACAGCCGGCGGCCCTCGCTGTCCGCCGCCAGATCGTGAATCGCGCCGTCCCCCGGCCACTGGGCGGTGTTCACGATTTTATAAGGCTCCCCGCCGGTGGCCGGCGGGTTGTCCTTCGTGAGGCCGTCCCGGGGCGTCTGGGCCAGTCCGCTGGCCGCCAGCAAGCCGGCCCCCAGCAGGGCGATCCCCCGCAGCAATCCCTGGCAACCAGAATGCACGCCGGGTTGTTTCATAAGGAAAGGACGTAGGCACACAGGTCGTCGAGTTGCCGGCGGGACAGTTTGGAAACGTCCCCATGGGCGCCATTGTGATTGAAGGAGGTCAGCACATCCCGAATGGTGACGGCGGCGCCGTTGTGCAGGTAAGGGGCGGTGCGCCAGACTTCGACCAGCGAAGGCGTGAGGAACAGCGCCGATTTGTCAAAGCGCACCCGGGTGCCCACGTCATGCCAGCGGAGATCAGTATACAGTTGCGCGGAATGGCAGTTGGCGCAGCCGGAGTGGGCCAAGAGGGCCCCGC
>Ga0181520_10006375_pt1 | contig 18066 bp, 21 predicted proteins | sample PEATcosm2014_Bin_29_FD_132451 | JGI IMG/M metagenome (GOLD analysis project Ga0181520, IMG submission 132451) | Peatland microbial communities from MTU Mesocosm Facility, Houghton, MI, USA - PEATcosm2014_Bin02_30_metaG | ecosystem: Environmental > Terrestrial > Soil > Wetlands > Peat | place...
CCTTCGCCAAATGCTTCGCAGGATACGCGTGATTAGTGTGCGCTCGTTCCCGGCGGCACTTCTCTATCGGGAACCAGAAATGAAAATGTTTCGCCTTCGCCCACGGCAAAAAGCATTCCGTTCGATTCGAGTCCGCGAATCGTGCGCGGTTCGAGATTCGTCACGAAAGCGAATTGCTTTCCGACCAGCGATTCGGATTCCGGCACATACGCCGCGATGCCGGAAATAATTTGGCGTGGATTTTCCCCATTAAAATCAACCATGAGCCGCAGGAGCTTATCGGTCTCGGGCACGCGCTCTGCCGAACGCACGGTGCCGACTTTCACTTCGATTTTTGAAAATTCGTCAATTGAAATGCGCGGCTTATCCATGGTTCGTGCGTGAGAGATAGCTGGTAAGAATAAGCGCGGCGGCAGATGCGTCCACGCGCGCCTCGCGGCGAAGCGCGCGTGTTTTTACTTCTTTCTCCGGCGCACGACGAGCTTCAACGCTGGTGAAAATTTCGGACTCAAAAAACACGGGCTTGTGAGAAAGTTGCCCGACGGCATTTCCAAATGCATTCGCTTCTGATGCGATAGGATTTTCATTGCCTGCAAAATTCCGCGAATCACCGATAACAATGGCATCCACTCTCTCACGTTCAATAAGTTCGGCAATTTCGTCCACAAGCCGCGGCTTGTTCGGAATGACGGCATGCGGAAATCCCATCGTGCCCGCTTCGTCCGAGAGCGCGAGTCCGATTCGTTTGCTTCCGTAATCCACTCCGAGATATCGCATGAGAGAAGTGTATGGTATAATTCGCGCATATGCACACATTCACCCCGTTTTATTCTCCGTTCTTCGCGCACGGATTTATGAGCATGTTCATTCCGTTCCTTCTCGTCGCGGCGGTTTGGACTATTATTCTCAAAGGGTTCTCGCTCTGGTATGCGGCGCGCGGCAGTCAGAAGTGGTGGTTCTTCTTTCTCCTCATCGTCAACACGCTCGGCATTCTTGAAATCATTTATCTCATCTGGTTCCGCCGCGATAAATTAAATACTCATCACTCGCACACGCCCGCGAACGATTCATCATCGCAGGCGTAAATAATCAGGATGGTTGGCTGAGAGGTCTAAAGCGGTGGACTTGAAATCCACTGTGCTGGAAACGGCACCGCAGGTTCGAATCCTGCACCATCCGCCATTACTTTTAGTCTTAAAATATGAAAACAGCTTTAATTATTATTGATTGTCAAAACGATTTCATTAAAGGACATTCGTCTTACGAATGCGAGATGCTGGATCGATATCTTATTGACCGGATAAAAAAACTTATATTATTTGCGCGGAAACGCAACCTGCCAATTATTTATACCCAGCACAGTATTAAGCCAGATAAATCAAACGTTGAGTTTGGCGAGCCGGAAGATATTCGTGTTTGTATTGAAGGTACGCAAGGATGGAAAATCATTGACGAATTGAAGCAACGTAAGGAAGAATATGTTATCAAAAAAGATAAATATGATGCTTTTGTTAACACCGAATTAGAGGCTTTACTGAAGAAATTAAAAATCGATACGGTCATTCTCGCCGGCGTACTGACAAACAACTGCGTGCGAGCAACTGCCGAAGGCGCGCATTATCGGAATTTTAAAATAATCGTCGTTTCCGATTGCACTGGCGCAACAAGCTGTAATAAAGGCCTGACATCAAAAAAAGTCCACGAATTAACATTGGAAGATTTGAAAGGCAGGATGTACGAAACTGAAATTTTGTCATTTAGGAAACTGGAAAAATTATTTTAATACTGTCTAGCTAGATCCCCTGTTTATTCCACCAGCACTGCGACGGCGATGACTGTTGTCCAGTTTCCGTCTTTGTCCCCTTCTGCGGATTGCGTAATGTTCATTGTTTTGAAAATATGTCCCGACTGTTTATACACTTGCTCTCGTTCGCTCCACGCAGAATCCGCGTTGAATTCAACGCCGAGCGTCGTTGCGAGCATTGTCGCCGCGAGATCTTCCGCATATTCTCCGGAAACCTCGCCCTTCTCGCCGAAAGTATGATGTTCTGAGAGATAGCCGTAATTATTGTTATCGCTCGGAATCGCCAACCCGACAGAAGCAGAAACCAGACGGTTCGGTTCATTCGTTTCGATTCTCGCCATAACGCAAAAAGTTATTTGCCCTGGCTGTAACTCACACAGACATTTTTCTTTTGAAACAATTTCCGCCTTGGGAGGAAAGATGCTGGAAACATAAACTAAATTGCATTTCTCAATGCCCGCACTTCGAAGCGCCAGCTCGAAACTCGCGAGTTTATCTTTATGAACCCCCACTCCTTTGGTGAGAAATACTTTTGTTGCAATCATTTTGTTTTTAATTCTTTACTGTGTGAATATCTTATATATCCATACCGCGCTATATGCAAGATGTGCAGTGCTATACTTTCTCCATGCCACGCACTGCACTCTTGGAATGGGAAGGAAAAGAATACGACCATAGCCCGAAAAGCGCCGACTGGTATTGGGTGCTCGGCATCATCGCCGTCGCCGGTACCATCGCGCTTATTCTTTTCGCCGAATATCTGCTCGCACTCTTGGTTATCGTCGCGGCGGCGGTGATTATGATTCACGCCGCGAAAGAGCCGCCTCTGCATCGTTTCCGCCTCGTCGAGCAAGGCCTCATTATCGGCGATGAATTGCATCCATTCGAACGCATGATTTCATTTTCAGTTCTTGAAGATATTGAAGACGAGTTGCCGCCGTTGCTCTCGATTAAAAATCGAAGCTGGCTCTCGCCGCATTTGCTGATTCCGCTCGACGGCGTTGACGCGGATATTGTGTATGCCTATTTTCTCCAGCATGTTGACGAGAAGGAACATACGCATACCGTCGTCGACTTGGTAGCGATGTGGCTCGGATTCTGATATACATTCGTTATTGCTCTCGTCGTTCAACGGATAGGACACTAGCTTGCGGAGCTAGCAATGACAGTTCGATTCTGTCCGAGAGCACCAGTTACGCCCGAGATTTTTTAATCGCGAGTGCGAGGCGGGACTTTTTTCGAGCGGCGGTGTTTTTTTTGATGACGCCGCGCTTGGCGGCTTTATCAATCGCCTTATAGGCCGAAGGGAGTAGTTTTTCTGCGACGGCGGCATCTTTGGCGGCGAGCGCTTTTGTGAGCGATTTGGTCACATCAGAGAGTGCATTCTTGCGGCGCAGGTTGAATACATGCTTCCTCGCTGAGGAACGGATTGCTCTCTTCGCTGAACTGGTGATTGCCATATCGTCGCATAATAAGGTATCGACTTGGATTTCGCAACCTGTATGATGGGCTGATGATTCGGCAAATTCGCGGAAAGGTGCTTTCAGTGGGGCTGACCAGCGCGGTCATCGAAGTCGCGGGCTTCGGTATCGAAGTGCATATGAGCGCGCCGCATGCGCTTAAAGTAGGCGCCGACGCATCGCTTGCCACGCATCTCGCGGTGCGACAAGATGGAATGGAACTTTACGGATTCCTCACCGCTGATGATCGTGACTTTTTCGAACTCATTCTCTCTGTATCCGGCGTCGGGCCGAAAACAGCACTCAGTATATTGCGCCGCGCGCCGCGCGAAACGCTCGAAGGCGCTATCGGGAAACGCGATCTCGCGTATCTCACGAAAGTCGTCGGGCTCGGCAAAAAAAGCGCGGAGAAAATGTTGATCGAACTCGCGGAGAAAGTCGGCCCGCATTCGCATGATTCTGCGGACAATGAAGTTTTCGATACGCTCGTTGCGCTCGGCTATACCGAACGCGAAGCGCGCAGAGCTCTGCAAGCGATTCCCGACAGCGCTGTCGGAAAGGATGTGCGATTGAAAGCGGCGCTTTCCTCAGGCCATTAATTATGTACGAGTTCGTTAATCGAGTCGTTCGCCTGTTAAAAAAAATCGTACCTGAATCGGTCGTGCGGTTTTTGCGTTCTCCGTATCACGCGGTTCTTGCATTTCTGATGGCGCTCTCATACGGCTTCCCATCCAGGAAACTTACCGTTATCGGCATCACGGGAACAAAAGGAAAATCAACTGTCGCTGAAATGGTTTTTTCAATTTTGCGCGCCGCTGGCTATAAAACAGCGCTCATTTCTACCATTCGATTCGCGATTGAGGACAGCTCGGAACCGAATCTTTATAAAATGACCTTGCCTGGCCGCGGTTTTGTACAGGCATTTATGCGCAAAGCACTCAAAGCCGGATGTACGCATATTGTTATCGAAGTGACCTCCGAAAGCGTTTTGCAATATCGAAATCGGTTTCTTGAACTTGACGGGCTCATCGTGACGAATATCCAGCGCGAGCATATCGAACATCACGGCTCATTTGAAAAATATGTAGCCGCAAAACGCGCCGTCGTTGCAACGCTTGAGCGTTCATCGAAACATTTTCGAGTACTGGTCGCGAATGAAGATATTCGAGAAAGCCGCGCATTCCTTTCCGCGAATATTTCAAAAACGATTGGGTTCAGTGAACACGAGCTGAAAAATATTTCCGCGGGTGAGCACAGCGTCAGTTTTGACTATGCGGGAACGCATTTTTCTCTTCCTATACCCGGCGTCTTCAACGCGATGAATGCGCTCTCCGCAATCAAACTTTGCCAGGCGTTTGGTGTTTCCCTTTCTACAATGGCAGATACTCTTAGAAAACTCCCTGTTGTGCGCGGACGCGCCGAGAAAATTGATGCCGGGCAAAATTTTCTCGTTATCGTTGATTACGCGCACACGCCGGATTCTCTGCGTGTGTTGTATCAGACATTTCAAAAACGCCGAAAGATTTGCGTTCTCGGAAACGCCGGCGGCGGGCGCGATGCGTGGAAGCGGCCGGAAATGGGAAAAATTGCGGATGAACAATGCGACAAAGTTATTCTCACGAACGAAGATCCGTACGATGAAAATCCGCGAGAAATCGTTGACGCGATGGCGCACGGCATGTCTCGCGCGCCCGAAATTATTATGGACAGAAGAGAAGCAATCCGCGACGCGCTCCGCGACGCGCGCCCGAACGACGCGGTTCTCATTACCGGCAAAGGTACCGACCCGTTCATCATGGGCGCGCATGGCGCGAAAATTCCATGGAGCGATGCCTCCGTTGTCCGCGAGGAACTCGAGCAACTTATCGCTGAAGTTTGATATTATTCCGTTATGGATAATGACCCGTGGTTTTTTATCGGCGTCTTTGTTTTTATATTCATCATTTGGATTGCCGCTGGCGGTCCGACACATCCGATTTCGTTCGCCGGTCCAACACTCGGCGCGCCGTATCCTCTCGACGGCGGAACCTACCTAAGCTTTCCCAAATCGCCGTTTAGCATCGGCAATTCAAATGTCTCCCTGCCCGGTTCTTCAAATGGCGAAAGCGTTTCAGGTGGTTCTGAAATGTCGACTTCCTCTCTTGGCGGCGTCGCCTTCGGCCCCTCTTCCATTTATCGCGGCATCGTTACTCTGAACGAATATATTTCGGGCGCCGATTCTTCGAATCCTGAAAATGAATATGCGGAATTGTCTGTTGCGCAGAATGCGAGCGTTCCGGTCGATCTGACTGGCTGGACGATCGTAAGCGAGGCGACCGGCAACGCCGCCATTATCCCGAAAGGCACGGAGACGCCGACTTCAGGCATCGTGAATAATATTCAAGACATTGTGCTCAACCCCGGAGAAAGCGCAGTACTCATTTCCGGACAATCGCCGATCGGCGCTTCCTTCCGCGAGAATAAGTGCATCGGTTATTTCAGCAATTTCCAGACATTTTCTCCCCCGCTTCCGCAGGATTGTCCCGATCCGTCCGACGAGCTCGCCGCATATTATCCAGAATATATTCGCGACGAGGCGTGCATCGATTATGTGAAAACGCTTTCGCGCTGTCAGGTCGCGCTCACGCCGCCCGCCAACGCTTCGAGCGGGTGCCAAACTTTTGTCGAAAATTATCTGAATTACAACGGTTGCTTAAGCGCGCACCAGAACGATGCTGATTTTGAAGGCGACACCTGGCGCGTTTATCTCGGCCGCTCGACCTCGATGTGGCGCGCACAAAATGAAGTGGTAAAACTTCTTGACGCGAAGGGCGACACGGTTGATGCGTTCAGCTACTAGAAAAAATAGCGTAAAAAGAGTACGGTATAAAAATCGCGCCCATAGCTCAGTTGGTAGAGCAGCTCCCTTTTAAGGAGAAGGTCGCAGGTCCGAGCCCTGCTGGGCGCACAAAAAGTTATGCTCTTTTTATATAAAACTCCCCTCTCATATAATTTTCGATGACCTCAAAACTCGGGAAATAGCGCGGCGATGGCAAATTGTTCAAATCGAACCATTGCCATTCAGTCATTTCATCGGGCTCCATAACTTGTGCTTCACCTTCCCATTCGTGCGCGATAAGACCGACCGTCATGAAATGTGCGTGTTCATTTTTGCAATTGTGCACCGATATGACTTCAGGATTTTTTATCGTGATGCCTGTTTCTTCTTTCACTTCTCGAACCGCCCCGTCCTCGATGGATTCGCCCCATTCGAGCTTCCCGCCGGGCAAACTCCATTCTCCAGCGCTCCGAAAAGCCGAATCGGCCTTATCGGGATCAGGATGACGTTTGCCGAGAAGAATTTTACCGTCTCGTTCTAAAATGACGCCGAGTCCAGCGCCGACTTTTTTCTTTTCTTCGGACATAAAGAAATTGTATCAAAAAAAATTTAAATCGACAGCGCGAATTTTTCGAGAGAAAGAGATAAATCCAAACCGCCGCGGCGGGAGTTTTGGAGGAGTTCGATAAGTGAAAGTGAGAGTTGGCGCGATTCTTGCGAATTCCATATTCGGCTACCTTTCTCCATCAAGTCGCGGGCCTTCCAATGAAGAAGGCCATGCACCATTTCCGGCGCATCGCCCGCGCGAAATGTGCGATTCAGTTCCAACCAAAGTTTTTCGCGATTTTTCGCGGCGAGTGCGTTAACCAGATTCGAGTTAAACCCGCGCGTGTCTTCGCGCGCGGCGGGTTTATCGAATTTATATTCCACTTTCGCCTTCGCGACAAATTTTTTCGCTTTCGCCGCGGGAAGTTTCGGCGCAAGAATGAGAATTGCGTTATCAGAAGCCGCGAGCGCGTCGAGATGTTTCTCAAGAATGTCGTCGCCTTCTTCTTGAAACGGGTCGTCAATAAGTATTAAAAGCCGGGCCACGAAAAGTCCGCCGCTCATCGCGGCATCCTCGAGTGATGCGTCGTTCAATTCTTCGCGCGAAAGCCGCGCATAGGCGAGGTCTGGCTCTTTTGTCCGCGCTTTTGCAATCCATTCAAACGCTTTCGTACGAATCTTTTCACCATCGGAGCCGTGGAAAAAATAAATCATATTGGGTGCATCACGCCCCAATTAATTCCTCGCTTCATCGTCGCCATAATCGGCACGCCGCGCGTTTCTTCGCGAGACAAAATCGATTCCATAATTTTTTTAATCTCATTGCCTACTTTTTCCGCATGCGAAGCGCGAATTTCATACACAAGTTCATCATGCACCGAGAGCAGGAGATGCGCATCGTCGCGCCGATTTTCTTTTTCAATCATTTCGTCCGCGCGAACCATCGCGAGCTTAACCACATCCGCCTCCGTTCCTTGAATCGGCGCGTTAATCGCCATTCGTTCGGCCTGCGCCTGCACATACGGCAGAGACGATTTCATTTCCGGAAATTGCCGCCGCCGCCCGAAGAGCGTTTCGGTGTAGCCGTGTTTTCGCGCGAACCCTTTTGTTTTTTCAAGATACTCGGAGAGTGTTTTAAATTGTTCGAAATATTCGTCATAAAAAGCGTGTGCTTCGGCGGCGGTGGTGCCGAGCTGTTGTCGGAGCGCGTTCACGCCCATACCGTACAGAATGCCGAAGTTGATAACCTTGGCGCGGCGGCGCATTTCAGCATCAACTTTCTCGAGCGAAACATGGAACACCCGCGCGGCGACTTCGGTATGCACATCTCTGCCGGTGCGAAATATGTCGCAGAGTTTTTCATCGCCCGAAAGAATCGCCGCGAGCCGCAATTCTATCTGCGAATAATCGAGCGAGATGAGCGCAAATCCTTTTGACGCGACGAATGCGTTGCGAATCGCCTTGCCACGCTCAGAATGAAGCGGAATATTTTGAAGGTTCGGATTTTGCGATGCGAGACGGCCGGTCGTCGTGCCGGTTTGGACAAACTCGGCATGCAAGCGATTTTCAGAATCGAGAAGCGGCGGAAGATTTTCAATATAGGTCGAGAGCAGTTTTTTCAGTTCGCGGTATTCAAGGAGATTGCCGACAATCGGATGCGCGTTGCGGATTTTTTCAAGCTCGCTCTCGCGCGTCGAACGCGCGCCGCCCGCGGTCTTTTTCTGCCGTTCGGGAATAATTTTCAATTCGTCAAAAAGCACCACGCCGAGTTGTTGTGGAGAATTTATATTGAATTCGTGTCCGACGGCTTTATAAATTTTTTTCTCCAACCGTGCGAGTTCCGCGTGATATTTTTTCGCGAGTTCGCCGAGCACCGCCCTATCCACAAGAATGCCGTGCGTTTCCATTTCTCGCACGATCGGAATGAGCGGCCTCTCGATTTTTTCGTATACTTCGCGCACCTTGTCGAGTTCGGCTAATTGTTTTTTAAGAATTTGAACTGCGCCGTTAAATGTCCGCTCTTTGGTAAACGCGAGAATGTCGTCGAGCGACGGATTTGTAAATTCAGACGAGATAAGCCAGAGCATCGCTTGCGCCTCGGCAAGGCGCGTTATACCAACTTCTTCAGGAGTTGACTCGGCAAATTTCTCGCGCGCGCCGAGCGTTGTCCGAGCTCGCTCGCGCAACGAACGGAAACCGAATTCGTCAAAAATTTTCAACACATTTTTCATGTCGACATTTTCGCGCCATGGACGCTCGGGAAGCGAGAAGGCAATCGGCGCATCAAGGCGAATCGTCGCGAGCGATTTTGAAAAACGCGCATCATCTTCATGTTCTTTGAGAAGAAGAATCGTTCGCGCTTTTATTCCTTTTTTAATAAGTGCCGATTCGCTTTTTTTTAATGCCGCATATATTTTTTCAATCGTGCCGAAATTTGTTATGAGCTCGGTCGCCGTTTTTTCTCCAATGCCCTTAACACCCTTGATATTATCGGACGGGTCGCCGCGAAGCCCTTTCCAATCGGGAATGAGCGACGGAAGAAATCCGAATCGCGCTTTCACGGCTTTTTCGTCGTATAAAATCGTGTCGTTAATGCCTTTTTTGAGCGTGTAGACGCGCACGCGTTCATCATCGACCAATTGCAAAGTGTCCATGTCGCCCGACGCGATAATCACATCAATATCTTTTTTTTCTTTTAATTTATGCGCGATAGTTCCGAGAAGGTCATCGGCTTCAAATCCTTCCCGTTCATACATTGGAATTGAAAACGCATCAAAAATTTTGCGCGATTCTTGAATTTGCAATGCGAGCGCGTCGTCCGTTTTCACGCGCGTCGCCTTATAATCCGCATACGCTTCGTGGCGAATTGTCGGCTTCGGTAGGTCGTAACACGCGGCGATGTAATCCGGTTTGAGGTCGGAAATTATTTTGAGCAACATTGAAACAAGACCGTACAAGGCGCCGGTCGGAGCGCCAGAGGGACCGGTAAATTCCGGCAGGGCATGGTAGGCGCGATGAATGATCGCGTGCGTGTCGAGCAGAACGATTCTTTTTCTTGAAGATTTTTTAGTCATACGAAATAGTGCGCGAACCGTCTGGAAGCGGCGTGAAAGAAATTTTTATATCAGGAATTGGAAGTGCGTCAGCAACTTTCTCCGGCCATTCGAGTAGAATAAGATTTCGCGCGGCTTTCATTATTTCGTCGAAACCGAGTGGTGCGAGATCGTTCCCTGACTCAAGCCGGTACGCGTCAATGTGAATGAGATTTTTAAAATTTCCTCCAAAGAGTTTGTAGGTTTTTTCAAGAACGAATGTCGGGCTATTCACCGTCTCCTTGACACCGAGCGCTCTCGCGACCGCTTTTGTAAACGCGGTCTTCCCCGCTCCGAGCTCGCCGGAAAGCGTCACAAGCGTTGCGCCTCGCGTACGCGGCGCGAGAGAACTGACAAAGCGTTCGGCTTCTGCTTCAAGTTCGTCAAGTGTTTTAACCAATGTCTCCATTCGGTGTATTATACGCCTATGGATGTACCCTTCGATACCAACAAGGAAAACAAGAAACTTGCTGAAATTCACGAGCGAGAAGAGGAGGATCTCGCGCAGATCCTTTCCGAGAAATATGGCATCACGTATGCCGACCTCGCGCTTCAAGAAATAGATACCGAAGCGTTGCGGATTATTCCTGAAGAAGAAGCGCGCGCGGCTGAAGCGGCAGCGTTTGCGAAGACGGCGAAGGCACTTTCGCTGGCTGTTCATAACCCGAACAATCCGGCGCTCGCGAAACTTCATGGGGAACTCACTGCGCGCGGATTTGCGTTTCAGGACTTTCTCGTCTCGAAAAAAAGTTTGGATAAAATAATGGCTCGGTATGCGGATCTTTCCTTCACCACCGAATCAAAAGCTGGCGTCTTCAGCATTAATCCCGAAACACTGGCGAAAATTTCAGGCGAAAGCGGCACGAAAAGCGCGTTAAAAGAAGAGCTCGACAGCGTTGCTTCGTTGAAGTCGCTCGATCGTGTCTCGCATATTCTTGAAATTATTTTTGCCGGTTCCTTCGCGCTTCGCGCATCTGACATTCATTTTGAACCGGAAGAAACTAAAACACTCTTGCGATTGCGTATTGACGGCTTGTTGTCTGACGCCTATTTCTTCGACCCTGCGACCTACCATCAGCTCAACTCGCGCATCAAATTGCTCTCGGGTGTGATGCTTAATGTCACCAATCGCGCACAGGACGGCCGTTTCAGCATCGCGCGTGAAGGAAATCAGATAGAAATTCGCGCATCGTTCATCCCTGGCAATTATGGCGAATCTATTGTTTTGCGCATTCTCGATCCAGAAGCGACGCGCGTTTCGTATAAAGAACTCGGCATCAATCCGAAACTGCTCGCGCGCCTTGAAACAGAAATCCGCCGACCGAATGGAATGCTGCTCACGACCGGCCCGACCGGTTCCGGAAAAACAACGACGCTGTATTCCTTTTTGCGCGAAATACACACGCCGGAAATAAAAATCATTACGATCGAAGACCCAGTTGAGTACCATCTCGACGGCATCGTGCAGACGCAGGTCGTCGCGGAAAAATATACTTTCGCCGAAGGGCTTCGCTCCATCGTGCGCCAAGATCCGGATATTATTATGGTCGGCGAAATCCGCGACGGCGAGACGGCGGACATCGCGATTCAAGCGGCTTTGACCGGCCATTTCGTTTTTTCAACATTGCACACCAACGATGCTGCCGGCACATTTCCGCGCCTCGCGGACCTCGGCGCGGACCCGAAGTCATTCGGCTCGGCGGTTACGGTCTCGATGGCACAACGGCTTTTGCGCAAATTGAATTCGGATACAAAAAAAGAACGTCCGCTCACCGACGATGAAAAAGTGATGATTAAAAAAGTGTTCGAGCCGCTCGCCGATAAAAGTTTGATTCCCGAAAAAATAGAGACGGTTTGGGAACCGACTACGGCGAACGCTGATGACACCGGCTACAAAGGCCGTATCGGCTTGTATGAAGCGATTTTTATGGACGACGAGCTCGCAAATTTCTTGCGCGACAATCCTCCTGAAAATGAAGTCGCGAAGCTCTCCGCGAAACAAGGTTATCTCACCATGGCGCAAGACGGCATCATCAAAGCACTCGCCGGCATCACATCCCTTTCCGAAGTCGCCGCGACGGTTGATTTACCGAGGGGATAACGTGCTTGCACGTCGCGTCGGGTGTGATAAAATGTCGATATATTTGGGGCAACCCACGACCCGCGCAGGAAACTGCGCGGGGTCTATTTTATCCCGTGTAATTTTGAATAGGCATTGTGAATTTGTTCCATTTCCATCCTTCCCGTTTCACCCATTTTCTCTTTTAGTCGTCGATAATCGAACGTACGTCCTTGCGATAAAACAATGGTTTGTCTTTTGTTTTTGAAAATAATCGAGCAATACCACGTTCCACTTTTTTCTTTTGTCGTAAGCGGTAAACCAAGAAAAGAATATCTGTCGTATTTCTTAAAAATATAGACGGGACGTGTAAATCGTTCGCCCTTACCATTCATTTCATTTCCAACGTTCTCACCAAAATGGCACCACCACAACTCTCCTTCGCGAAAGAATGGCGGCTTGTGTTCGGCAGAATGTAGTCGCTCTTTAATGCCAATCCATTCCAAAAATTTCTTCAACATCAAACAAGTATACTCTGTCAAAATAAACAAAAAATCGCCCGACAGAATCATCGGGCGATTCTGCGCGGGCGAATCATCATATTACGATGGTGTCGCGGATGGTGACTTCGTACCCGACTGTTTCTAAACTAGCCGCGACTGTTTGCAGTAGCAATTCATGTTCGAGTTCCTGTTCCTGGTGGTCGATGGCTTTCTGCAATATTTTTGCTTCTTCCAGAAGGATGATGTTTTCTACTTCTCGAGTAGAACCGCCATCCTTGAGTAAGACATCCATTTGGGGTGTGAGAGACTTACTATCCTCAGCCTTTACGAAGCTGAAATAAACCTGAACTACTTTCTTCATGTTTATTCACCTCCTCTTCCGATTGATTCCGTGGAAAGAACATCATCCCGTCCACGCTCCTCAAGGCAAAACCCGCGAAAACGCGGGGAAGACGAGACACCTGAGGAGATCCACAGCCAAATGCCGAAACATTAAACCAGAGAATCCTTGGGGAAACGCCAAAAGCCGTCAAGCCCTTGCCTAGAGGAGTATGGACGCGATGTAAAAAACTATGCTAGAATGTAGCATCGCGTTGTTTTTATGTCAAGACCTTCAAAAACTTCTTCTGAACTCTCGGCTTCACTGGATGCGGTTCTGCGCCCGAGCCATTGGGACGAGTATGTCGGCCAAAAACAGGTGAAGGCGAATGTACGCATTTCTATTGATGCCGCGAAGAAGCGCGGCGGCATGCCGGAACACATTCTTTTTTACGGTCCGCCGGGTGTTGGGAAAACGACACTCGCCCACCTCGTCGCCGTGACGCTTGAATCACCGATGAAGAGCACTTCTGGCGTCGCGATTGAGCGCGCGGGCGACCTCGCCGCGATATTAACAAACCTCGAACCCAACACGGTTCTTTTTATTGATGAAATCCATCGCCTCTCGCGGAAAATCGAAGAACTGCTCTACCCCGCGCTCGAATCGGGTCATCTTGATATTGTGCTCGGGAAAGGCCCGTCAGCGCGCACCGTCGAGCTTGCGCTTCCACCTTTCACATTGGTCGGCGCGACCACGCGCGTTGCGGAACTTTCCGGGCCGCTCCGTTCGCGCTTCGGCGGCGGCGTATATCAACTCGATTTTTACACGAACGATGATTTGCAGGACATCATCAAGCGTTCGGCGCACCTGCTCAAATTATCAATACCGGACGATGTTATTAAAAAAATTGCCGCGCGAAGCCGCGCGACGCCGCGCGTCGCCAATGCACTTTTAAAACGGGTTCGCGATTTCTCCGAAGTGCATGAACACAAAATTTCCGCCGAACTCTGCGATGAAGCGTGCGAGCTTTTCGGCATCGATGCCTTCGGCCTTACGAAAGACGATCGTCGTTATCTCGAAACACTGAAGAAAAGTTTTCATGGCGGACCGGCTGGCGTTCGCGCGCTTGCCGCCGCTATGCACGAGGACTCGGATACGATTGAATATGTGTACGAACCGTATTTACTCCGGCTCGGCTTCGTTGAGCGCTCGCCGCGCGGGCGCATTTTGACGCCGAAAGGTCGCGAATATCTCGGCGACGCGCCGCAGTTATTTTAACTATGTCTGGACACAGCAAATGGTCGCAGATTAAACGCCAGAAGTCGGTCACTGACGCGGCGAAGAGTCGTATTTTCGCACGACATGCGCGGCTTATTACCTTTGAGTCAAAAAAATCGCGTGGGAACCTTTCAGACCCATCGCTTTCGGCCGCCATCGCGCGCGCAAAAGCCGCGAACATGCCGAAGGATAATATCGAACGCGCGATCGCGAAAGGTATGTCAAAAGATTCCGGCAATCTTGAACATATTGTGTATGAAGCATATGGACCGTCCGGCGTCGCCATTCTCGTCGACGCGTTTACGGATAATAAAAATCGCACGACGCAAGAAATAAAACATCTGTTCGCGAAGCATGGCATCGCGCTCGCGCCGCCCGGATCTGCGAGTTGGGCGTTTACTAAAAATGCCGATTCTTACAATCCGAATGAACCTTTGGTTGAAATTGTCGATGCCGACGAAGGACAGCTCGCCTCGATCCTTGAAGCGCTCGATGCGCACGACGATGTGCAACAAGTGTTCACGAACGCGCGCGGTTATGAGAATATTGGCGATTGACCCGGGCTACGACCGTCTTGGCATCGCGGTTGTTGAAGGCGATTCTTCGCGGCCGACACTGCTTTGGAGCGATTGTATAATTCCAAATAAAGGAACCTCCGGCGAGCGGCTCGCTTGCGTATCGCAGGCGGTTTCATCGGCGATAAAAAAATATACGCCCGATGCGCTCGCGGTTGAAACGCTTTTTTTTAGCGTAAATAAAAAAACGGCGTTGAAGGTCGCCGAGGCGCGCGGTGCGATACTCGCCGCCGCCGGCGTTGCCTCTGTTTCAGTCATTGAGTGTTCGCCTCAGGAAATAAAACTCGCGGTTACCGGATACGGTGGGGCCGACAAAAAATCAATCGCAAGTATGATTCCGCTCCTTCTCGATCTTCCGAAAAAGAAACGCCTTGACGATGAGCTGGACGCCATCGCTATTGGCATTGCCGCGCTCGCCATCGGACATTTTCAACAGTAATCCACACCATTCAAAAAAAGCACTTGCAGAAAAAATATCTTTTGCTTAAATGTACCAACCCCTGATGGGGTTAACCCATAATGCATTCCTATGGACGATGAATTTCGTGAAGAATTGATTGACGGAGAAGGGCCTGAGTTCCCAGAAGACGAGGAAGAGAGTTATTGAATACCGTTCGTACCATGCGCGGCGGCACTCTAGAGTGCCGCCGCGCATGGTACTATGCGAATCATGAATTCTCGACAGCACCATTCTCGGCACACTTCTTCACGGAAGCACACCTTGCTGGCGATTATCCTCATTGTGGCAGGTTGCGGGTTCTTCTTGGCTGGCGGAGTGTTTATTATTATCGCGTTCACGCCGACGCCCGATATGAGTTCCTTCGCCAATCGACAAGTCGACCAATCGACAAAGATTTACGACCGAACCGGCCAAGTTCTTCTTTATGACTACAATCGAGACGCGCGGCGCGACATTGTTCCGCTTGCAAGCATATCGCCAAACGCGATACAGGCGGCTGTCGCGATTGAGGATTCGACTTTTTATCAACATGGTGGCATCCGATTCACTTCTATCATCCGCGCGATAGTTGTTGACGCATTCGGCGGTTCGCTTTCTCAAGGCGGCTCAACAATCACACAACAGGTGGTAAAAAATACGCTTCTCACCAACGAGAAAAGTTTTACGCGTAAAATACGCGAATGGGTGCTCGCGATAAAACTCGAACAAGTATATTCGAAAGATCAGATTCTTGAGACCTATCTCAACAATATTCCCTTCGGTGGCACGCTTTACGGAATAGAGGCCGCTTCGGAAGCGTACTTCGGCGTTCCCGCGAAAGACCTCACGCTCGCCGAGTCGGCATATCTCGCGGCGATGATCCAAGCGCCCACTTATTATTCGCCGTACGGGGCGAATCGCGCCGCGCTTGATGCGCGGAAAAATTTGGTTCTCCAAAGAATGCACACGCTCGGTTTTATAAATGACGCCGATTATGCGGCGGCTTCGAAAGAACAAGTTTCTTTCGCTCCCGCCAGCCAAAACAATATTATCGCCCCGCATTTTGTTTTTTACATACTCGATCAACTCGAACAAAAGTACGGGGAACAGGCGCTGGTATCTGGCTTAAAAGTAACCACCACCCTTGACGCTGATCTTGAAACAAAAGCTGAATCGATTGTGAATCAATACGCGCTCCAAAACGAAAAAACATTCAACGCTTCAAACGCTTCGCTTGTCGCGCTTGATCCTTCAACGGGACAAATTCTCGCGATGGTGGGCTCGCGCAATTTTTTTGATACAGGAATCGATGGACAATACAACGCCGCACTCGCCTTACGGCAACCCGGCTCGACTATGAAGCCGTTTATTTATTCTCTTGCGCTTATGAGGGGCTACACGCGCGATACCGTCGTCTTCGATGTGCCAACGCAATTCTCTACTAATTGCAGTCCGTCCGATGTTACCAATGACACGCCGCCATGTTATGCGCCAACCGATTTTGATTCCGCCTTCCGCGGTCCGATGACATTCGAGACCGCGATCGCGCAATCAATCAATATTCCCGCCATTAAAGTTTTGTATTTGGTTGGTGTGCAAAATGCGATAAATCTCGCGAAGTCGTTCGGTCTCACGACGCTCGGCGACCCGAATCAGTACGGCCTCACGCTTGTGCTCGGCGGCGGCGAAGTGCGCTTGCTCGACCTCGTTGGCGCCTATTCTGTTTTCGCAGATGATGGAGTTAAGAATTCGCCGACCGGCATACTCGAAGTCGACGATTCTTCTGGCACTATTCTTGAACAATACGCACCCCAATCTTCGACCGTGCTCCCAACGAATATTGCGCGCGATATGTCCGCAATGCTCTCAGATGCGCCGGCACGCGTTCCAGAATATGCGCTCAATTCTCCCCTTTCATTTTCCGGCTACGATGTCGCGGTAAAAACCGGTACCACTAATGACACGCGTGACGCGTGGGTTATCGGCTATACGCCGTCCATCGCGATTGGCGTCTGGGCTGGCAACAACGACAACACGCCAATGGTGAAATCAATCGCCGGATTTATCGCCGCGCCGATGTGGCATGATGTGATGGCATACGCACTCTCGAAATATCCGAAGGCATATTTCGGCCAGGCGGATCCGATTCCCGACACTGTCCCGCCGATGTTGCGGGGCGATTGGCAAATACCGGACGCAAGCGGAAATGTTATTCCGCACGATTTGCTCTATTGGACAAACAAAAACAATCCGCAGGGCTCGCCGCCATCAAATCCTGCGAGTGATCCGCAATACACCTACTGGGAATACGGTCTTTCCGCATTTTATGCTTCGCACCCGAATCTTTTCTCCAATCCGCAGATTTTTGTTCCGCTTTCGTCTGCAACAATAGGAAATACAACAACTTCTTTATAAGAAATTATTGGTTCATCGGAGAAACCAAATAGAGCAATGAAGTGTCGCCAACGCCGCGGATGATGAGCGGACGACCAATGCCGGCGGCGGTGAGCGAAATACTTTCTGTTGTTGTTAACGAAAGCGCTGTCGCGAGATAACGATGGTTGAATGATAAATCAAGCGCACTTCCTGCTATTTGTGCTTTTATGGTTTCCCTCGATTCGCCAATGTTGGTATTTTTCGCGAAGAATGAAAGTTGGTTCTTTTTTGGATCGAAGCCGATGCGGATTTTTTGGAATGAATCAGAAAAAATCGTCGTTTGCTTCAATGCGGTTTCAAAATCCTTCCGCAACACTATCGCTTCAACTACCGATTCTTTTGGAATAATTTGGCGATAATCAGGATAAATAGCATTTGTCAATCGTGACACAAACATGCCGCGTGTACTCACAAACGCGCACTGGTGTTCGTCAAATGAAACGATAATATCATCGTCCGGAAGCACTTGTGCGATGTCGAGCGCATTTTTCGCAGGAATAAGAAACTTTCCTTGCGTGCCTTTATTGACGAGAGGAAATTTTTTCTCCACCAACCTGAATGAATCAGTCGCGACCGCGGTTAATACTCCACCTTCGATCGAGAGGTAAATACTTGCGAGCTCGGGACGAATCGTCGATGGTGATGCACATGACGCGATAGAAGTAAGAATGGTGCGGAGGATGATTCCTGATATAACAATTCTACTTTTTTGATTTTCTGGAAATGGAATGGAAGGA
>Ga0181520_10006376_pt1 | contig 18065 bp, 17 predicted proteins | sample PEATcosm2014_Bin_29_FD_132451 | JGI IMG/M metagenome (GOLD analysis project Ga0181520, IMG submission 132451) | Peatland microbial communities from MTU Mesocosm Facility, Houghton, MI, USA - PEATcosm2014_Bin02_30_metaG | ecosystem: Environmental > Terrestrial > Soil > Wetlands > Peat | place...
ACAAGATGACTCTGAAGGACGGCCGCCACATAGAGACGCTTTCTGTCTCGCTGGACAGAAGATACAAAGACAGTGACGGTGAATGGAAGAGTTCAAGTTCGTTAAAAGAGAACGATATTCCCAAGGCGATGCTTGTGCTGGCGAAAGCCTACGAGTTCATGACAGCAGGCGACCCAAATCAGGCTGACGATGCAGCCGATTGAGTTTGAGTGTTTTGAAGATTCACAGCCAGCCCTGCGCAATCAGGGCTGGTTTCGTGTTCTTGATGACAAATGGACATAAACACGAACAATGAGGCAGCCAAGCGGCAGGCATCTGAAAGGAATGGCACAGGGCAGTCATGCGCCTTATGCAGCGAACTGCCCGGCAGCGTGCGAGTCGCAGACGCCGAGGGAAAGCAACTGCGGATATGTCTGCGATGCGATAGGCTGATTCAGTGGCAGTGAAGACCAGAGATTGAATGACGCGAGCCGGAGGCCGGCGCGTGGATTGTCCCTGACACCAACAGACAGCGAGGGCTGACAGCGGGGGCTTACGCAGGCCTGGTTTCTTGCCCTTCGGCGCGTCTTGCAGACAGCAGTAACACTCGCCTGCTCCCGCAATCGTTCGGGGTATTTAGACTTTCGGACTGCGTCCAACCCGTCTGCGAGGGGCGCCGCTTGGCCGCTCTGCCCGCTCCAGCCGGGGAAAGCGTAAATACCCGCTCACTCTGAAGCGCCCCGCAGGCTCGATTAGCCATGAATTTCAAATCTTGCAATTAAATTCATGGAGACAAAACAACATGATGCAAATAGGAAAAGCGAATGGACGAGGCAAATGCAATAAATGCCGCCGCGCGCTCACGAAAGGCGAGCCGGTTGCGATTATACGGAATTGCTGGGGCTCTGAAAGGTTTTGCCGGGAGTGCATAGCTCAGGCTCATATAGATATGACAGCCAAGGCTTGCGACTAGAGATTTCTTTTTTTTGCGGCGCGTGGACGCTGGACAATGGCGGCGGGCTCATGCGAACCGGCAGGCATTAGGTGAGCCGAAAGAGTAGCGAAGGAAGGATTTCGCTAATAGCGGAAGCTCCATTTTTTATGCCATTCCGCCAAACCACCCTCTATATGTGTCCGGGCTACCGGCGAGGCAGAGGGACAGCCCATCTCCATCCCAGCCATGTGAAATAGCTGTCGAATGCCTCGCCGATTGCGCCGTTCCTTGTGATTAATCCTGAATCTTGTGTGTTTAGGTTGCATCAAGCTTACGAGCCTGGAGGGCTATCGCGCTTGTCTGTCTGCGCCGGATTATTACCAGTGCCGCTTGCGCGGGGCGAGTATGCCGGCGCATTCAGTCTGCGCGCGCGGTTGCACCGGGGCGGGTTCACTGAAAAATGTAAAAAGATTGCGCTCCATAGGTGCTCACGTATTTTAGATTTTTCGCCTTCTCGTATTCTTGTGTTCGGAAGGCCGCTCACACACCGCAGGCTTCGTCCGCTCACTTTGGTTCGCTTGCACTACGCCATTGCTCGACCTTGCAGGTCTGCGCATATTGAAATCTTCATGGGGACATTGAAAGGAGGTTTTCAAGAAACATGGAGAATTTAGAAAAGCTATTGCAGTCACAGGAATTCAGGCAGGCACAAAGTCAGACGTGTCTATGGTGGTTTGACGAAGTGTCTTCCACTAACGAAAGCGAAGACGAGGTTCGCAGCCACATGATTGACGACCAATATATTGAAGGTCTTGAGTGGGGCATTGTCAGACGTTCAGACAATAGTGAAAGGGGGTTCAAGTGAATTACACATGGGAACAGACGTATATCTGGAGTGGACAGGGAAGACAGAAGAAGAAAGCACAGAGCAGCGCAATGGCTGCATGACGATAAACGCCGGGTATGTTGGATACTTGCGGGCGAGTATCGGCATGGCGAACGAGAACGGCTTTTTGCGGATGCTTTTCCCAGCGAAGTATTGGCAAAACAGAAGCAGTGACGAATACGATTTCAAAGCCAATTATGAAATGTTGAACAGCATGGGTTTGAAGTATCTGGTTTGCGCAGCGTCAGGCAAGCAGTTTGAAACCGCAGAAGCTCAGGACAAGGAATTGAAGAAACAGGAGCAGGCAGCTTTAGCGATACACGGCGCTATTACGCAACTTGCCGACAGGTTTGGCGCGTCAGAGAAGTTTAAGCTGTATATTGGCGCTGTGCGGGATTTCCGCTGTGCTGTAGAATGGCTGAATTCAGTTTTCGGTTTCTTTGAGCTTGGCATGGAGAAACAGGAAAAAGGATTGAAGCCCTATCCGCACATAAGCTGGTAGGATTGCTTTGCGAGATAGGAAACGATGTTTTTGTTTATTGCCGGGGGAAACGACCCCCGGCGTTTTGTTTTGTTGCGTGACAGAGGCACGAGTGAGGCAAGCGATAGAAAGAAGTGACGATAGATAGCTCGCCCACACAAAAACCAAGAGGCGGCTTTCGCGGTCGCTCAACCGCAACTCAATGGTTTTCGGTGGGCTTCGGGTGCGCTGCCGCTCTGTTTCGGCTCTTGTGGGTTGCCTCAAGAGCCTTCACGAGGTTGCGCTTATGTGATTGCGACACGGAATGCGATCGCCTACCGGCGATACCGTGTCACAGAAAGAATGCCGGCCTGCAGTTCCTGCAAGCCGGGAATGTATATGGCGGCCCTGCGGGTCCGCTTGCTGGCGTGCCGAGGGCACGCATGATGATGACGATGGGGCTCCGCCCCAAAGATTTGAAGAGAGCCGACGTCTTTCGTGGATGCGTGATCGTCGGTATGAGTGTGTTGAATTCGCGCGTGTTCGGAAGTTCGCGCGCATTGACGTTGTTTGCGTTCGCGGTGAACGTGAGCGGCGTGTTGACGACGTTGAAGAGTGATTCTGAGGTCTCAGGATATGAACGACGTGGATTGCCGCGCTTAGGCGTGTGAAGACAGTGGTCCAAGGTGTCGAAGGACAGACTGGACTGCTGGCGCAGGTGATTGGCTCTGCAGAGATGCAAGAGTATGAGAATATCAAGACGATGGTCTTTGAGATTGAGATGCGTGTTGAGGCACGCTGTATTGTTTGCGCTGTGGCGAAATGGAGATATTCGGCGAGCCGAAGGAGTTGTGAATGCGACAGGAGCGCTGATGAGGCTGATAAGTTTTGCGAGCGAATGTACGATTGTGCCGGAGGTACTACCGTTATGTGTGCTGTAATAAGCAGCAGGATAGCATGAGCAGATGCCGGTTGATTGAAACGGCTGAGATACATGGCTGATGGCTGTAGTGGTATTGACGCAGCGATAAAGGGCTGGCAGATGATTGAGAGCCGAAGGCTGGCGAGTGTGTGCGATTGTGCCGCTGGCAAGCGAATGAGTATTCGGGTTGTTGACCGGTACGATTGATTGTGAATTGCTGGAAGCCGAAGAGATTGAGCCGGAGGCTGGAGATTGCCGTAGGCTTGTTAGATTGTATTGGCTGAAGGCAGGCTGGAATCCGTGTGTGGCGTGAGATTGCGCTGGAGAGATGATTGTTGTGCCAGAGGCACGGACTGTTGTTGATATTGGTGTAATAGAGTTGGCATGTAGCGTTGTAGAAAGACAGATGCGTGTGCATGTAGAGTTGAGATATTCGGTGAACCGAAAGAGTATTGAAGGAGGGCAGGAAAGCCGATGATTGCGAGAAGTGTTGAGAGCCGGAAAGTCGGCAGGAGTTGATGACGAGGTGTCGTGATGATGTTTTGCGAGCTGTGGCTGAGAGTCGGACCAGAGCCGAGGTATAGAGACAGAAGATTCTGGAGTGTTGAAGTGTCAGGAGAAGTTTTGAGAGCCGGAGGCTGGCAGATATGTGCTGATAGCGTAAGATTGTGCCTGAGGCACTGGCTTGATGAGTTTTGCGCCAGAGGTGCTGGACAGCGAGAGACGCTGGATAATAGAAAGGTCAAGGACAGAGAGTTTTGTGAGCTGTAGATGCGTTGTAATGCGTGTACGAGTGTCGTAGTGAAGGCGTATAGAGTATTCGTTGAGACAGGGAGCCGAAGGCTTGCGTGTGGAAGGCGTGAAGATTGTTGCGCTGGAATAAGGAAAGCCGAAGGCTTGCAAAGTTTGTGATTTTGGAGGAATAGAGGCGTGCAGGGCACGTTTTAGTGTTGAAGTTGAGATATTCGGTGAACCGAAGGATACCGGCCTACGGGCCGGGGATGATATGCGCGTCTTCGACGCGTATATGGCGGCCTGCGGGGCCGCATATTGGCGCCCGGCGGGGCGCACGATAATGGAGTTCGCGCGTGTTCGAGAGTTCGCGCGTTGACGACGGACGTTCGAGTTTTGGGACCGTCGTGAATGACAAATAGTTTGTCGATTGGTTATGCCGATGGCATGTAAAGTGAATGACTTTAGGGATAGAGAATGTGAGCAAAGTTGACACAGTTTGTTGTGGTCAGATTGGAGTATGCGTTCGCGCGTGTTTTGGAGTTCGCGCGCATGGACGTTGTTGTTTTGCTGGTCGCGGATCGCGTTGCGGTCGCGTGTTGACGATGTCATAGGCTAGTTTTTTTGATTAGGTTTGTTTTAAGGATATTTTAGGTTTGTTTCTTAGGAAATAGGTTTGTTTTTGTTAGTTTAGAGTAGGAGTGGGGGGGAATGAAAAACAATCCTCAACATTTGCTTCATAACCTATTGATGTGCCGTCGATTAAGGTTTGTTTCAAAAGCAAAACAAACCTCGAAACTAACCTCCCTGTCCGCCCACAGGAAAATGCGGGAACCGAAACCTATTTATACCCTTGTTGCCACTCAAAAGTAACGAAACATGATGAACGAATACACCTTCACGACTGAGACAGGATGGCACGTCCATGAACTACGGCCGTTTAGCATCAGCTATGCTGTAATGCAAACACCCGGCCTCTCCCGATACACCCATGAGTCGTACCGTCAGGAACAAACGGACAACACCCCAAAAAAAGCTCTTTATGCCTGCCGCCCCTATGACCGGACAACTGAGGTAACCTCAATCGCCATGGAACAGCCTGCCCCTGCCCTGCTCGCTCCGCCAGAACAAGGAAAGCCGGAGGATCTTCTCGCCACCCTCAATCGTGACAAACTCAAGTTCGATTCCCTTTCCTGGGAGATCATCCGGCAGATGGTCGAAGAGCGGGTCCAGCTCCGTGACAAACACAGGAAGGACATCATGGGCCGGATCACCGATGTCTCCGGCGACATGTCCTGCTGCGATACCCTAAGAACGCCCGACACCCTCAAGCGAAAGGGCACACTGGAAAAAACACAACTCGATCTGGAAAGGCAGGCGAGAGAAGAAGACATTTCTCTCTGGAAGGATCTTACCGATTTGAGAAAGGAGCTTTTGATCAATCAGCGGCAATACCGATCAACGAGAATGCGACAGGATCTTGTGAACGGCATTTCGTCTTACGATGGAGATAAAGAAGAAACCCACCCAATGGGCACAGGATACATGCCTGGCGCTTAGGCCGGTAGTCGGTCCGGAAAAGGCTTCGGCGCTCTGGCAGATGTATCTTTTTTCTGATGAGAACGGCCGTGAAGAACTGGAAGAGGAGCTTCAACTTCTGGCCAACTCCCTGCTTCATAGAGACGTTCAAAACAAGACGCCCATCTTTCATCCGCCATCAGCACAATCCGCGCAGGGCGAAATCCCGCTGGGGTGGATCCACTACAACGGCAAGGATACCTGTCCCTTTGGTCTGCGGTTCATGGAACTCGCACAGCACACTTGTCTTGTGGGAAGAACAGGGTCAGGAAAGAGTAATACCGGTTACCTGCTCGCGCTGAATCTGGCGAAGAATGACATGCCCTGGCTCTGTCTGGATTGGAAACAGTCATGGCGAAGACTCCGGAACCTTCCTGAACTGCGCGATCTCCGTGTCTACACCATCGGTCGAGATGTCGCCCCTCTGCAAATCAATCCCCTCATACCGCCGAGCGGCATGGACCCTAAAAATTGGATCAAAGCGGTCATCGAATGTATTATGAAGGCGTATTTTTGTGGAGACGGCGTCGGATTTCTGCTGACAACGACCCTTGACGAACTCTATCATACTCATGGCGTCTACGATGGCACGGTGAAGACCTATCCCACATTAAAGGATGTTCTCGCGAAACTGAAGACTATACCGGCCGCCGGCAGAGTCAGTCTCTGGCTTGCTTCAGCAATCCGAGCGGTGCATGCCATGTGTTTCGGCGCAATGGACAGTATCCTCAACTCCGGCAACAGCGTCACAATGGACGAGCTTTTGTCACAGCCGACGGTTTTGGAACTGGAAAGCCTGACCCATGCCGACAAGCTCTTCTTTTCGGAACTCCTGCTGCTGGAAATCTATTCACATCGCCTTCAGAAGAACGAAAGAAACCAGCTGCGTCACGTAACCATCATTGAAGAAGCCCATCACCTGCTTTCCCACTTATCCCAGCGGGCAGGCATGCCTGCCTCTATTGTGGAGGTTATCTTCAGGGAGATCAGGGAATTCTCCGAGGGAATCGTATTCCTCGATCAGATGCCATCGGAAATCAGCAGGACCGCGCTGGCAAACACGTACACAACCATAGCCCTCAATCTCAAGGGCAAGCAGGACGTTGCCACAATGAGCGCCGCCATGCTCCTGCAGGATGACCAGCCGCTGGCACTCGGCTCCATGGAAATCGGAAAGGCTATTGTGAAGTTGCAAGGCAGAATCAAAGAGCCTTTTATGATCCGTGTGCCGGAAATGAAGATTCCACCAGCGCCCGTGGACGACGAAACTCTTCGTCTGGCCATGCGGCCACTTATTCGGCTGAACGAGAATGTCCATGAGGAAGAACCGCCTGTCCTGTTGACCGGGGCTGAACTGGAACTCCTGAAGGACATTGCAGTAGCCCCGAAATCAGGGATTGTCGCCAGGTACACCCGACTCCACTTGAGCGGAAGGCAGGGCGACAAAGTCAAACGCTCGCTCATGGATCTCGGCTATATTGAGGAAACCGGCAGCCTGATTCCAGGAACAAGAAGAAAAGGTCTCCGGTTGACCGAGAAAGGCATGAAGGCGCTTTCGGAGTGAGAGCCGGGCTTTTTGACCCGTAAACTCCAGGGTGCCATCACACTCTTTCAACGCATAAATATTCCAAAACGTAAACCTCACTGGACTTGTAAAATGAACTTCTCATTCGCCGCACTGATACTTTCGGCGCGACTGGCCAGATTAGAGAGACCTCGGCGTTTGAATGGGCCGGTGTCGCGCATCATGATCGTCTCTTCCCGTCGTTGCGACTGAAAAGTAATACCGAAACATTCTTAAATAGAATGAATGAATAGATATAGATATATGAACAAAGAAAGAGAAGAAGAGAGGTTCAAGAAGCAGTCGTTTTCTTTCCCAGCGGCCGGTCGCCACACACCATGTGATATGTTTCAAGCATTCCATTCATACGGCGCACACTCTCTCTACTCCCGCAAGAACCGGACTCATTCGCCGCACTGCACTCATACCGCATTTCGGCGCATACGCTCTTTCAGTCCTTAGAACTCATCAATTGAATCTGCCCGACAACACGCTATCAAGGTCTTCCTGCGTGATTAACGGCTCGATTCTATACGTAATGCCCCGGCTTAATCGCGCAGAGGCCAGCATAATCAGGCCCAGCGATATCAGGTGTCCAATGCTCGAATAGAATTGCGTGTACCGGTACGGATCCTCATTGCAATGCCTGCTCAATTCCACGTAACGCTGATACACCGGCTTCACCAGTTTGTCCTGATCTTCAATCACCGCTTTCAGAATAAGCAACGCTTTGTCATTCAGATTACAGATAACCTCTCTCACTACATCCTCCCTGGCCTTGTTGAAACACTCTGCCACGGTCTTGCGCTCGCTTGTCGCACAGTAAAGCAGTGTCTTTATGGCTACTCTTACATCCCCGTTCGTGTTCTTGGCTGTCATCGCCGCAACTTCCTCAAGAAGACCCGGCTCGCATGAATGCAGGCCTGTTGCCGCCCTGTCCTTCAGGATTTCAAGGATCTCCTGCGCGGAATAATTCCGGAAGAACACCAGCTCCGCCTGCAACGAGGAACGGATGCTTTCGTCCACCGAACGCAAATACCGGGGATTATTCGTCAGCAACACCACCGAGTACCGTTTCGGACTTCTGCTCAGGAAATACAGCACATCGCTTCGCCCGTTCTTGTCGGCCAGCATTTCTGCTTCATCCAGCACAATGACTGCCGGCGATGGAATCTCTTTTTCAAACTGGTTGCACAGCTCTGAGTACGCATAGCCTCTTGGCCTCACCTTGAGTATCTCCGCCAGCACCTTGAAACTCGTATTGTGAACCCGGCAGTTGACAACGTGGAAAGGAAGAACAACGCCTCTTTCCCCAAAATACTTGCCCAGGTGCCTGAGCGTTACTGTCTTGCCGCACCCGCGCGGCCCGATGACAACAAGGTTCCTCGCAATCGTAGTTTGATGGTAACGCAAAAGGCTTTCCGCAATCTTCTCGGTTTCCGGCCTGATAAGCGGCGACTGCGGCACGTAAGAAAAATCGAAAACATTGAAATCTTTTATGTTCGGCGACTTGGACAAATCGCCTGATTCAAATCTATCAAACACCTCTCCGAGACCAGCCATGCTTCTTTGATTCATTCACCTCACTGATACTTACGCCCCACCCCTTTTTATATCCTTCGGTTCGCTCACATTCACCGCACCGATATTTTCGGCAGCCGCATAAGTTCGGCAATCTCACGCGTAAAGACCGCCAGACCCGCGGCGCAGTGTTTCTCTGAGAAGTTTTCTGCTGTTCGCGTCGAGCGTAATTTTCTTCCTTGTAACCATTTCCTGAATCATCCACGCACGACCGGACAACAGAGAGCGCTCCAGATTCAGTTGTTCCTGTGCTTCCATCGTACCGCACAGAGAAGGATAGTTGCCGGGCCGGAGTTCCGATTTTTTAAGCGCAAGAAAAGCTGCGTCGGCTTTGACCTTCTCGAATTGAGATCGAAGCGCCGCAATCAGCTCATGAATCTCTGTCGGCGCAACCGATATAAGCGGATAGGGTCTCACACTATTCCTGCGAGCGTTTTCACGATGCAGGCGGCTAAAGATCATATTACCGGAACCAGATATCGCTTCCCGCACGCTTTGCATTGCATGTCTTTGGATTTTCTACCGTTCGCGTAGTACTTGTACCCGCGCGATCGGCTGCCGGCCTTGCTATCTCCGCACTTTTGACATTTCCTTGGTCTTCCCCGTCCCATTGGCGTCACCTCGGCATAGTGGAGCAACGTACCTTCTTAAATGTTTCTATTCTGAGATGCGCCAGCGTAACATTTAAGAACGGTGCATTCGTTCATCCACCCATGATATGCAACCATGACGCAGCAAACAGCATGCGAATCGCCAAATACGCGGGGAAGAAATTGCTTTCCGTGTTTGTGATTGTGGCGATTGGTGTCTCCCTGATCTATTTTAGCCGCAATGCTGCAACGGCAATCTGCGTCGGCATTAGCTACTTGATCACGATCGCAGCAATAATTGTTGTCATGATTGCCGATGATTACGAGCGAAGACTCAAACTGCGCTTCAAGGCAGCGAGGTCATGAATATATGATTCTTCTGTGCTTCTATTCCTCATCGAGAAAATCCCAATCATCGTCGGAGAGCTTTGCCTCAGGATGGTAGCTGACTGTCCTGTAGACCGCGTCGGCTGTGTCTGCAACCTCGACGATTCTATCGTAGATGCCGCCTACCATTCCCTTGATCTCTCTGACATCAGTTTGCAACGCTTTCACTTTTTCTTCAAGAGGGCATGTGTGCCCCGGTGTGTATTTGTCTGGTGTCATTGCAAAAGGACAACGCGGGATGAGTATAAAAAGCTTACGGCATGAAAGTTTCACGATTTAGGAGCAGCAATATTACCTGTATGTTTGTAAAACCATGACAGGTGTGTTAACAGGATGGACGAAGCGCGCACGAGCAGGCACACGGAGTCAGATAATTATGAATGAGACACCGCAAATACCGCAGGGACTGGACCGAAGAGATGTCAGGACCTTTGGGGAGATGGCGAATCTTGTCACAAGATTCGAACAATTGTTGGCACGACACTCCATCGTGATTGAACGCGGATCAGACTTGGAAAGTGTTTGCCTAAACATTCAGGATCTGGAGTCACGAAGGCGCAAGGAAAGCGCTATCAGTCCGATGGAGGACATTCGTCCAATGTGGCGGCAATCAGCGGGACTGATTGAGATTCTGCGCATGTTGATTGCTGCCGATGCGCATAACAGGATTCAGCCTTTCATTCCGCATCTGCGTCTGATGAACCATTCTCCAGGTGCGCAGAACGTTAAGTCCGTCGTGTTCGATGAGGACAGCAATAAACTATTTGAAATGCTTGTTGGATTGTCGTGTGTTCAATTCAGTGATGATGTCGTTCTCGACGATCCAGAATTGGCGCAAGGAGACAACCCAGACGTGCTCTTCAGCTCAGAAGGGATAAAGTGGGGTATCGCATGCAAAGTGGTCAATGGTCAGTCTCCATTAACTATGTTTGAGAGAATTGATGATGGAGTGCGACAGATCGAGGCATCCGCTGCAAGCAAGGGTTTTGTGTTACTGTGCCTGAAGAACATCATTGATCACGAGTTCGCATGGCCTCTGCTTAATACAGAGAAATGGCAGAAAGGGGAAGAGGAGCCTATCTTCGGTGCGTTTCGGGATCAAGAGGCATCGCGGGTACGTGAATACTTGTTGGAGTTGGCAGCGACCAAGACGCAGGATCTGTTGACGGCAAATGGTTTGGTTGCTGTCTCCGGCCTGTTTGAAGGCACAAGAGTTCTTCCAGGTATCGGCTTCTTTCTTCAAACGACTGCCTCCGTGAGCCTGCCAGATGGACGTCCGATGGTTACTACTGTAGGCGTGTTGCATTGGACTACATTCGGCGTGCTGGCAGCGCATGATCGTTCGCTGCTGAATACCATAAGTGAGTCCCTGCATCACAGGGTTTGGACTGATGACACTGGGCAATAGCAAGGACTGTCGCGTCCTGACATAATCCACGCCTGACGATTGTGGTAACCCTCTCTTTTCCTGTGCTAACCGGCAGATATAAAAAGGCCCCCGATTTCACATCTGGAAAGGAATGTGAAGCAAATGGCCGAAAACGACACGATTCAAAGGGGAGAAGATTCAGCAAATATTCAAAATTCCGCAAATGTGAATTCTTTGCCCGAAACGCCTCTTTCAGCGCCGCTTGCCGTGACCGGAACTTCGGAACAAGTGGCAACATCTCTCACTGCTACGCCAGTCAACTCACTACCACCAACACCTCCACCGGGCCAAAGCCGAAAGAAGCCCACGCGCCACTATGAGCAATTCGGCGAGGTCATTCGCTACCTGACTCTCGATGAATGGCAGCAGCTTCTCGATGCGATTGATAATTACAGGCACAAGCTGATGCTGCGATTGATCTATCATCTTGGCTGCCGGGTTGGCGAGTTTGTCAGGATTCAACTGAAACACTTGGACTTCGGCAGAAGCAGCGTTTTCATTCCCGCAGAGAACACGAAGACCGGCTTTCGCCGGACAAGCCATGTCCCGGTCGGACTGATGAATGAGATAAAGAGCATGCTGAAACGCGAAGACAGGATGCTGAAACGCACCGATGCGATGAGAAATCCAGACGAGTACCTGTTTCGCCACGGCACAAGGTTAGGCCGCCGATATAGCGAAAACCGCGTCAGGCAAGTCTTTCAGAAATACGTCCGCAAAGCTGGACTGGACAGGGAGTATGGCGTTGATTCACAGGGCAGGAAACTCCATGAGTTCACAGTGCATTCGCTGAGGCACTCGCACATAACTCATGCCATCCAAGACTACAAGCTGCCCCTGCCGATTGTGCAGAAGCAGGTTGGTCATAGGACGCTCAAGGCGACGAGCGTCTATCTGAACCCGAGCGATGAGGCTGTGGGTGAGGCGTATGAAGGCATTGAACACAGGTAAAGGGCGCACCTCTGGCAGCTATGAGACGACCGACTTCCAAACACTGGGATTATGAATGCACTTTCCGCTTCATCGGCATTGAATATTCCAATTCTTCTACCTGTTCCCAATCAGAACCGCCATTGCCAGAAAGAAGAAGCCGAGAAGAATCTTGCTGATGACCACGTTCTTTTTGCTCCATTCCAGCAGCGTTTGCGTCTTCATGCCGAAATAGGTCAGGGCGAGGATTGCGACCAGCGGGATGTCCGAGACGAGGTTGTACACCAGAAGATATGACACCGCCCTACCTTGCTCCTGTCCAGATTTGGCGAGCATGACCAGTGTCGGCACGTATACCTGTCCCGTGCATACGCCTTCCAACGCCGTTACCAGTGTCCCTGTGATCAAGCCTCCCGTAATTAGCGTCCGTCCGGCAATACCAGCCCGCATTATCCCATGAATCTTCGTTGTTATCGTGCCGGGAAGCTTTACGGCCACATCGTGTGAATCGCCTGTGCGCCAGTACCGGAAACCGTCGCGGAACGACAAGATCGCCAGAACGACAAGGACGCAGATAATCGTCATGTTCAGGCCGGAGCGGATGTATGTGAACCCTGAGAGCGAATGGAACACCCTGAGAAGCCCCAGCCCGATCAGGAAGTACGTCAGGAATGAGGCAATGCAGAACGGGATACCCATCAGCAGGAACGCTTTGCCGTGGAGCTTGGACACAGTCAGCAGGCTCATGAAGAACACGATGGTCGAAATGGCGCAATGATTGATGCCGTCGAGGAAGCCGGCAATAATGACAGCGGATAGCGTGAAACGTTGCATTCGCTCATCAGCAATTTTGAGACTATCGCCAGAGGAAACTGTGATGTGATTCGGCAGTGTCCAGTTGCCAGCAAGTCGTCGTGAAACTCCCTTGTCTATGCAGTTGAAGAGCCCCTTCTTGATCGCGTCGAACCCGTTGAAGACGTACTGATAATCCACGACCATGCAGACCGATTCGTTTGATGTTATCCCTAGTTTATGCTGGTAGGCCACAAGCATGATGACATTAGATTTCTCGCCGACATCGCGGTTGTTCAAAACATAGAAGCCTTCATACCGCTCCTTGAGTTCAGGCAGAACCTGTTCCTTAACACGAGTGCAGGCTGGGCAACCGGCCTCGTAGAAGTAGTCTATGGTGACGGGCGGCAAACCAGTATCGCCAGCCAGCGATGCATAACAGCCAACCGCCAGAAAAGCGCACACAATGGCTTTCGCTCTCGTTTTCATAGTCTTTCGGCGCTGAAACATTCAGCAGTCAATGGAGATACTGGGTCAACACGATGAAGATCATTTCCCGCTCTCCAGTCGCTTGATGACGTGAACGGGAATCGCTATTTCGCGTCCGTCGTCGTGATCTGTCTTCACGACGAACATCTTCCCGTCAAGTTCAGAAAACGGCAGGATGTTCTTGAATTCGCAGCGATAACCGTTCTGCGAAAGCTCGGATACTTGACTTTGTATGTCTGGATCTGGAGACTCAACACTCAGAATCCGGAACGATTTACCTGTCCTCGACCTTATAGCCAGATATCGTGTGACAGGCGTTACGTCTCCCTCTGATTCAACCAAGAGTATTTCGCGGGGGACCACAACAATATCGCTTGACACTGTGGCCATCACATGTATGTCGAACTCCTTATGCTTGGGATTGTCCGTAAATATTTGCATGTTCACCTGTGTCACGCCCGGTTTAAGCGGAGGCATTGTGCGAATCTTCACTACTATGCCTTTACCTGCCTTTTCGCACTTGGCGGCGAACGCACCACTCTGCAGGACAACATTTGTCACAGACATAACCAGCGAAGTGGAACATGTGATCCTGACTTCTCTTTCGACTTTATCAGTCATTCCAATCTGCCCAAAGTCCACAATGTCTGGCTCGACAACGACTTCTGAAGTAACCGTCCCCACCAGCATCACCTGATAGTAAGGCTGTGTCTGGTCGTTGGAACCTATATAGAAGCACTTTCTCTGAATTCCTTTGCGCCCAATCAAATTAAAACTGACCCGGCACGTTGTCCCGCTGCCTGGGGCCAGCAGTTTTTCTGCCACTATTCCTGATGCCCCACAACATCCCCTAACTTCTCCTATCTGAAGCGGTTGATCTCCAGTGTTGTGAATCAGGAAGACGTTCGTAACAGAGCAGGTGTTGGGTGCATCCCCGAAGTTATATTCCGGTTCGGCACATGAGATTCGCGGACCAGCGGCGTGAAGATTAGTCGAACATAATAGGGGAAGAAAAAACCAGCCTAGACCAACTGAAAAGAATCTCGAGAAAATAGCGCGGAAGAATGCCTTCATTTCGACTCTTGTCCAACAAATCTTTGTTTGAGCCGATTCAAGGCGCTTTCGGTCACAACCTTGTCCTGTTTGTCCGATGTTCCACACAATGACTGAAGCAATTCGATGTCGGTTTGATTTCCGACATCGCCTACAGTGGCGACAGCAGCCATTCTGATCGGACCAGTCGAGCCGGTTTGCGCCAACACTCTCGCCGTCGGAAGTATCTCGGTCTTGTTCAGCATTCCGCACAGACGAAGGCTGGTAATCCGGTTCGCCTCGGTGCTTTGATCGTCCATCGCCAATTCCAACGCCTTCTCTCCCACCTTGTTCCGATCGAACTCGCTGTTGTTTCGCGACAGTTTTTCAAGCGCCAGCAACGCTGTTCCGGGAAACGTCTTATTCGTATCGCCCACTGCCGCCCAATATGAAGACTCCATGTCCTTGCGCTCAGGATCTTCGTTATTTGTGCTTCCCACCGGCCATTTTGACTCGTAGTAATCCGCCATGTACTGGATGCAGTAGTCTCTCCAGACGTCGTCATGCTCCTTATCTTTGAACATCTTAACAAGCTGCCCGCCGAGTCCATCAGGAATCTTGTCCTGGCGCTGGAGCATATCGAGCACATCGTTCTTGAATGCGTTGAACATATCAGGAGTGATATCTTTCTCGTCCTTTGAGGTGCTGTCCAAGAACATCATCAATGCCTTTACGTCATCCTCTGACAAGTGTCTCGTCATTTTCAGCAATTCTTTCCGGCGTGCGTTGATGTCCATAATTCTCTCGTCCAAACCGACTATTGCCTTGACTTCCGGTGAAAGGTTTAACTTCGCAAGGACTTTCAGTATCCGCTCTTTTCGTGTTTCTTTGGAAGCAACAGAAGATGGGAGCGTTTCGGATTTCTTTGTCGGGACTGAAACAGATCGGTTTGCGGCATCTATCCCGGAGGCTTCATGCGGGCCCAAGCATGAATCTGTGACCACGTTATGGCGTTTGGCAACGAGAATGACAGCTGTTACGCACAGCACAAGGCATGCAAGAAGAATGATTCCAACTCTGAGCTTCATGCTACGGAATATAACATCACTGCTGACGCAATTCACCTATTTTGTTTCTCAACATCGGCCTGTTCCTTTCGCTCAACGCTACCATACCATGCTAATGGACTAAAGATTCAAGATCATAGGCGACAAATATTAAGCACAACACGCCAGCAACCTCATTCTTAACAGACCACTCAATCCGCGCAACATTCTCAGAAACAAGCTGGTTTCCACATGCTTCATTACCTCCGTTATCAGCATAATCACAACATCACTCTTTCAAATAGAAGGATGGTGGTAATCGAGATGTTTTGAGCTTGGGCAACAACGCTTCATACGGACCGTATGGTAAAATGTCGACTTTTGTCACTTTGCCTATGTTTGCGAAGCTGCTTAACCGCGGCAACTCCGTGACAATAAAGCGCCCTCCTTCCTTCTTCAGTATCGTTGACTGCAAGCTCATGAACCCATTCGTTCCGGTTGCACTAAGCCGACGAACATATAGAAGCGTGTAGTCTTGATCGTCAATACTCAGATGGCCTCGCATCAGAACGCTCATCTTCGTGGCATCATCGAATAATCCGTGCACTTTCCCTTTGCCTGGCTCCAACCCAAGGCGCCGAAGCATTTCTTGCGCAGATACGTCGCACATTGAAAACAGAGCGTCAACATCAGCCTTGTACAGCGCCCGCCAATAGGACGCCAAGGTGTTCTCTGGCGTATTGAACTTGTATGGGTCGTTCTGTTCAATATCTATGAACAACGGCGGGTTGAGAACTTCGCCACCATAGACAGAAATCCAGTCTTCTATTGTCTCCACTTTCACGTTCAACTTCGCCAATCGCAACTCATCCTTTAACCAGAACCGATCTTTCAACGCCCTGATGGTGTTCGTCGGCATCTTGCTGATGCTCATTTCTCGGACACGAAGATTTTCGAGGCGCGTTAGCTCTTGGATCTGTGCAAGATCGCCCGACGCGGAAGCAGTGTTGGAGGAGACCGCCGCAAAAATGCGATTCGTAACTGGTTGCGTGCCAGCGTCGTCATGGCAAGCTGCGTCTCCCGACAAAGAAGGCATCACGCGCATTCGATTCATGCTTCTCGAATCGGGTGCAATCGCCGGCAGGCGGACAAACATGTATGCAAAGAGCGCAATCAGAATCACTATAACGAGGAACCACCATGGCGACTTTATTAATCTCATCCTTGCCTTCCAAATACCCTTCGGGGCACATAGCCTAATCTGCATGCCAATCAAATAGAATACTTCTCAGGATTGACATTCAGCACCTGAATTCAATATCCATCCACACGATCCAGTCTCACTCAAGGGGATGCTGGATTATGTACTTGGCAGAATGGGTGTTGGTCTACGACGGTAGTTGTTCCGCTATCTGCTGTAACCCAATCCCACTCCCCTGGATCACTGTTACCGAACTGCCACTCAGTTCTGATGTAGGTTTGGGTTGTCTTCCACTTTAATGCGTTTCCGCCGACCACTCCACTTGTGTACTGTATATTTGCATTTGCATCGATTAATGTAGCTACGACAGCAAACACGGTACCACTAGCCCAAGCCGAATTGTTGTAGCTTCCAGCAGTCCCGACAAAACTCCACTGTTCTCCCCCTCCCGGCCCCGACACCGCCGACCATCGAGTATTCAGGGCGCACCCGTGGCAATCGTCCTCATCAATTTCGGGATTATAGAAGTTGCCGGACCAACTTACCGTAAAGCCAACGTATGTCACTGTCAGCGAGTTGATAGCAGTCTGCACTTGAGTGAGAATGGTTGACGGAATGGCATTACCGGCAGCACCCAGTACCTTCGAAGCGAAATCAGGTAAGACAGCGGAGCCTTTGGTAGGACTCAAGGTCGCATTGCCTTCGACCTGGTTCAAAATCAATTTCCAATTGCCATAGTTCGGTTCGGCTATTACAGACGGGCAACAAACATCGTACGCCGTTGTGATGACAGTTACATCTTGCGCGTTAATGCTGCCAAGATTGAACCAGCCTAGCAGTGTATTGGCGAGCAGACTTGCATCTGGAACATAACCGCCGGTGATCGTCGTGTTTTGCGGTCTCGGTGAGACATTTAGAACGCCTGTGAATTGAACGCCACTGGCACTATTACACGCCCCAAACGTCGAGTCGACACTCGATACCACGCCACAGACGATACCCACACTCAACAACAGACGAATCAGTCGCTCAGTCGTAGTCATTAGCAGCAATCGCCTTTCTTGTCCCCACTCATGTAGTTCATCACCCACGTCAAATTCTTCTATAGTGTCTTTTTGCAATTAAGCGGTTCGCTAGCGCGTTCTAAATCAATGAGACCATTTCCCCAAAAAAGAGGACACCAAAAATGGGCCTACCCTTATAATAGTGCCATCCTTTTCGCCCATTGTCATGGTTTGCGAGGCTACGATCCATTTGCCTGTGCCTTCTCTTCTATCACCTTTGCAACACTATTCGTGCTGCTGCGGAAACCTTCGGGTCGGCATCGGTAGTCAAATTCACTCACTGCATCTATACAGTCATGTCATCAAACTTCACGCCGCTTACAAAAATGCTGATGCCTCACTTCCGCATGTCAACACCCCACATGTCACTTGTAGCATATGTTATAGAGCCCCTGCTTTCGACAGTGCGAGCCCGGAGAAATGTCACTGTCCTTGATATTTCTTGATATCCCTTTCTGCTTGCCGTCTA
>Ga0181520_10006378_pt1 | contig 18064 bp, 11 predicted proteins | sample PEATcosm2014_Bin_29_FD_132451 | JGI IMG/M metagenome (GOLD analysis project Ga0181520, IMG submission 132451) | Peatland microbial communities from MTU Mesocosm Facility, Houghton, MI, USA - PEATcosm2014_Bin02_30_metaG | ecosystem: Environmental > Terrestrial > Soil > Wetlands > Peat | place...
CACGGTGGGCCTCCTGATGAGATGAACTGTTGCGAGTGGTCTCTCGCATACCTACGAGAACAACATTCATCTCTCAGGAGCGCCCGACTTCCCAGACTACCACAGAAGACACAGAGAACGGCCGACAACAGGCGTCCAATGACGTTGCCGTTACTGTGCCCCCTGTGTCTCTGTGGTTAGCCGCCGTTGCCGTTTCGTGCTTTCGGGTCTTCGTGGTAAGACCTCGCCGTCCTCAATTATCCCACGCACCTCTCAACACCAACAGACTGGAGCACCACATGCCTTTCATTTCGGTCATCTCTGAACTCACCCGCGCCAGGGCGGAGCGCTTCGCCGTGCCCCTGTTCGGCGCGTTCGACGGCTTTGGGGTCGACGGCATCATCGAGGCCGCCGAAGAGCAAAGCGCCCCGGTGATTGCCGGCCCGTATGCAGGCATGTTGGAGCGGCCCAGCGGCAGAGCGCTCGCGCAGTACGTTCGGGCGCGCGCCGAGGACAGCCCCGTCCCGGTAGCGCTGATGCTCGACCACGGGCGCAGCGTCGACGAGTGCCTGCTGGCGATTTCCTGCGGCTTCACCGATGTCATGTACGATGGTTCGCGACTGCCCCTCGAGGGCAACATCGTCGAGACGCGCCGGGTGGTCGCAGCCGCGCACGCGGTCGGAGTCGGCGTGGAGGCCGAATTGGGCCACATCGGCCTGGGCAGCGACTACCACTCGTTCGCCTCGCAACGCGAGGGCTTCACCGACCCGGACGCCGCCGAGCGGTTCGTGGCCGAGACCGGCGTCGACGCGCTCGCCATCGCCGTCGGCACCGCGCATGGCCTGTATGAGAGCGCCCCGGAGATCGACCTCGACCTGATTGCGGAACTCGCTGCGCGCGTGTCGATCCCCCTGGTCTTGCACGGGGGTACCGGCTGCACCGATGAGCAGTTCCACGCCGCCATCGCCGCCGGCATCGCCAAGATCAACATCGCGACTGACCTCTTGGTCACAACCGCGGCCCGGTTGCGAGAGCTGGCGCGCACCGGCGAGCCCGGCTATTTCGACTTCGGCAAGACGGCCGTTGAGACCTACCGCCAGGGCTGCGCCCGGTATCTGCAGGTGTTGGGAGCGAGCGGGAAGAGTCGTTGCCGTTAGCCCCCGACAGGGGGCGTTCGCTATTTGCCACCAGCGGAAGCTGGTGGATTCCGCGTCAGGGGCTGCTTTGCCACCAGCTTCCGCTGGTGGCAAATGGCGGTCGCCCCTTGCGGGGCTTTACGACATTCGCTCTGCCGATGAGGTCAGCCTACAGCGCCCCCATCGAGCCGCTACCCATGCAAATCGACGAGCAGCCGGCTGCGAAGGACTCCGCCGCCCATTTGCAGAAGCAACCCGCGGCCACGCCGTTGGCCGTGGATGTTTCTCCTCCCTTGCGCGGCAGGGGTAGGAAGCCCTCTTCCCATGCTCACCACAGGAGGTCGTCCAGATGCCCAAGATTGCGATGATCGGCGCCGGTAGCATAGTCTTCTGCAAGACGCTTCTCAACGACATGCTCGGGACCCCCGCGCTGCAGGATGCAGAATATGCGCTGATGAGCCCCACGGAAAGCAAGCTGCGGCGCATGGAAGCCTTCGGGCAGCGCATGGCCAAGGAAAATGGCCTCGGCGCGCAGGTCTGGGCCACGACCGACCGCCGCGAGGCCATCAAGGACGCCGACTATGTGATCTGCATGATCCAGGTCGGCGGCGTCGAGGCCTTCAAGCACGACTACGAGATCCCGCTCAAGTACGGCGTCGATCAGTGCATCGGCGACTCGCTCGGCCCCGGCGGCATCCTGCGCGGCCTGCGCAGCATCCCGGTCCTCGCCGACATGGTGAGGGACATGGAACAGGTCGCAAAGCCCGGCGCGCTCCTGCTCAACTACACCAACCCCATGGCCGGGGTCTGCTATGCGCTGGGCAAGGTCTCCCCGGTGCCGTACATCGGTCTGTGCCACGGGGTGCAGACGACCCTCGACCTCATCTCCGGCTATGTCGGCGTGCCGAAATCCGAGATCGACTTCCTCTGCGCGGGCATCAACCACATGGCGTGGTTCCTGAAGCTGGAGCACGAGGGACGCGACCTGTACCCGCTGTTCAAGGCCAACTGCGAGAAGCCGGAATACTATGTGAATGAGAAGGTGCGCATCGAGGTCATGCGTCATTTCGGCTACTTCATGACCGAAAGCACCGGCCACCTGTCCGAGTACCTGCCGTGGTTCCGCAGCAGCGACCGGGCGCTGAAACTGTACTGCGATCAGCCAGCTTTTGGCGGCGAAAGCGGCGCCTATTATAGGTGGTGCGCGACTGTAGCCGAGAAGTACGCGAAGGTCGATCCGCTACAGTTCGAGTCGCCAGTCCTCACACCCCGCAGCGCCGAGTATTGCTCATATATCCTCGAAGCCCGCCAGACCGGCGTTCCCTTCCGCCTGCAGGGCAACATCCGCAATGACGGCTACATCACCAACCTGCCGCAGGGCTGTTGCGTCGAGGTGCCCGTGTATGTAGATCGCGAGGGCCTCCACCCATTGCGGGTGGGCGACCTTCCCGTGCAGTGTGCGGCGCTGAACCAAAGCAATGTGACGGTCCAGGCGCTGTCGGTGGAAGCCGGCCTCACCGGCGACCCCGAACTGGCGATGGCCGCCATCGCAATGGACCCGCTCACCTCGGCCTGCTGCACCCTGGCGGAGATCCGCGAGATGACCGCCGAACTCCTCGCCGCCGAAGCGCAGTGGCTCCCGCAGTTCGAGGGCAAGGCCCTGCGCCCGACGCCGAACATCAGCGTGCCCGAGGGCACGGTGCCGGTGGACGTGCCGCTCGACCCCGCGCTGGCCATCGGCAAGCGGTTTGGGACACTGGTGACGCAGGGCAGCGAGGAAGCCGCGCCGTAGTCGTTTGCCGTTGCCTTGTGCCGTTCTCCCCCTCCATCCGAGGGAGGGGGAGTGCCCGGCGAAGCCGGGCGAGGGGGTAGGAAGCCGTTGCCGTTCTCCCCTCTCCATGAGTGGAGAGGGGCCGGGGGTGAGGTGCCGTTTGTCGTTCCCCCTCTCCACCTCGTGGAGAGGGGGGTAGGGGGGTGAGGTCGTCGTTCCCATCTTCCCAAGGAGACCACTATGCCAGTCAAGTTCCGCAAAGTGCTGATTTCCGACGAACGTTTCGAAGCCGTCGGCGTCTTCGACGTCAACAACGACGGCATCCTGGACATCGTATCCGGCGCGTACTGGTACGAGGGTCCCGACTTCAAGAAGTGGCACACGCTGACTGACTTGCCGCCGGTCGGCGACTACTTCGACGACTTCTCCGACATACCGATGGATGTCAATGGCGACGGCTACACCGACTTCGTCACCGGCGGCTGGTTCGGCTGCAACTTGCGCTGGCTTGAGAACCCCGGCCCGGCCGGCGGCGCTTGGCCCGCGCACATCATCGCCGAGCCGGGCAATGTCGAGACCACCCGCGCCTGGGATGTCGATGGCGACGGACAACTTGAAATCGTGCCCAACTGCCCCGGCGCGCCGCTGGTCATCTACAAACTGGTGACCGATGCCGCCGGCAAGGGCACCGGGCAGTTCGCCCAGCACACCATCTGGAATCAGGCGCAGGGCCACGGCCTGGGCTTCGGCGACATCACCGGGAACGGGCGCGGCGATTTCGTGTTGGCCCACGGCTGGCTGGAGGCCCCCGAGGACACCTACGGTGGCGAATGGGTGTATCACCCCGACTTCAACCTCGGCAGCGCGAGCATCCCGATCCTCGTCGCCGACGTGAACCGCGACGGGCTTAATGACATCATCGTGGGCCAGTCGCATGGCTACGGCCTGGACTGGTGGGAGCAGGTCCTCGACGCCGACGGCAATCGCGCCTGGACGAAGCATCCCATCGACCCGTGGAACTCGCAATATCATGACATGCAATGGGTGGACATCGACGGCGACGGGGAATGCGAACTGGTGACCGGCAAGCGCTATCGGGCGCATCCTCGCTCGGACCCCGGCGACTTCGATGAGATCGGAATCTACTACTTCAAGTGGACCGGCGAGAGCTTCGTGAAGCAGGTGATCGACTGGGGCCCGGAGCGCGTGGGCACCGGCTGCGGCATCGCCTTCGAGGTCGCGGACCTGCGCGGCACCGGGCGGCTCGACATCATCGCCCCCGGCAAGGATGGGCTGTACGTGTTCTATAATGAGGGGTAGTGGGGTTTGCCTGTAGAGACGCCCCGGCGGGGGCGTCTCTATGGCCGTTCGCGTGGCGCGGGCGTCCCGCCCGCGATGCCGTCTGCGCCGTGCGAGACCGACGCGCGAGGGCTCCCGCCGGTACGGACGCCCCGCCGGGGGCGTCTCTACGATAGGCGGGCACGGTCGTTGCGGGTACAGACGCCCCGCCGGGGCGTCTCTACGAGGGGCAAGGCGCGTTCATGCGCGGAATGGGCTTCGAGAGGACCCTCGGCGCGATGCCCCGAACCTTCGGGCTGCAGCGCCACGTATCCGGCGGCAGCGACTTTCCGCCGCTGAAGGTCTCTCGCGCCCAGTTGCGCCGCGTCCTGCAGCATTTCAAGCCCTACTGGTTGCAGTGGCTCGTCATCCTCCTGTGCATCCTCGCCACTGCGACCCTCGGCGCGCTCCCGCCGCTGTGCGTGCGCGGCATCCTCGATCAGGCGATCCCCAATAAGGACATGCGCCTGCTGTATCAGTTCGTAGGCGCGATCGTCGGCATCACCATCGCGTCCAACATGATCGGCGTGCTGCAGAACTGGCTCAGCATGCGCGTCGGGCAGTCCATCATGTTCGACCTGCGCAATCAGCTCTATCAACACCTCCAGCGCCAGTCGCTGGGCTTCTACACCGTCACCCGGGCGGGGGAGATCGTCTCTCGGCTGAACAACGATGTCGCCGCGGTCCAGGAAGTCGCCACGGGCACGGTCGTCTCCATCGCCAGCAACGTCTGCACCCTCGCGGTGACGCTGATCGTCATCTTCTCGATGGACCCCTGGCTCGCGCTGCTGTCGGTCATCGTCGTGCCAAGCTTCTACTTCCCCACGCGTTACGTCGGCAAGATCCGCCGCCGCCTGTCGCTACTCACGCAAGAGCGCCAGGCCGACCTGGTCGCCTTCATGGAGGAGCGCCTGAACATCGGCGGGATGCTGCTCACCAAGCTCTTCGGCCAGGCCAAAGCCGACGCGAACACCTTCTCTCAGCGCAATCGCGAGGTCATGGACCTCAACGTCAAGCAGTCGATGGTCGGACGATGGCTGTTCATGGTCCTCGCCGTGTTCAGCGTCATCGGCCCGGCGGCGGTGTACTGCTATGGCGGAGTGCGCGTCATCGAGGGCGTGCTGTCCATCGGCACACTGATCGCCTTCGTGGCGTACCTCGCGAACCTGTATCGGCCGATAGGGCAGCTTGCGGATGTGTACGTCGCTCTCCAGGGGGCGCTGGCGGTGTTCGAGCGCATCTACGAGTATCTAGACCGCAAGCCCGATGTCGAAGATGCCCCGGACGCGGCGGATCTGACCGACCTGCAGGGACACATTCGGTTCGAGGAAGCCAGCTTCGAGTACCCACGCGCGGCGAGGGCGCCGGGCAGGAAGCGCGCGCCCCTGGATGCCGCCACCGACAGGGATCGCCGCGCCCTGAAGGAAGTTAGCTTTGAGGTGCTGCCGGGGCAGCGTGTCGCCTTGGTCGGCCCGAGCGGCGCAGGCAAGACCACAATCACCTACCTGCTGCCCCGCTTCTACGACCCTACCGGCGGGCGCGTCACCATCGACGGTCACGACTTGCGCGAGGTCACCCAGGACAGCCTTCGGCTGCACCTCGCCGCCGTGACCCAGGATACCTTTCTCTTCCACGCCACCATCCGCGATAATCTGCTGTACGCCCGGCCGAACGCCACGGATGAGGAGATCATCGCCGCGGCGCAGGCGGCGAACATCCACGACTTCGTGCTGGGGCTGTCCGACGGTTACGAGACGGTGGTGGGGGAGCGCGGCTTCCGGCTGTCGGGGGGCGAGAAACAGCGGCTGGCGATTGCGCGGGCGCTGCTCAAGGACCCTCGCGTCCTGATCCTCGATGAAGCCACCAGCAGTCTCGACGCCACCTCGGAGTATCTTATCCAGCAGGCGCTGGAGGCACTGCTCAAGGGGCGCACCTCATTGGTCATCGCCCACCGCCTGTCCACGATCCTCAGCGCCGACAAGATCATCGTGCTGGAGCGCGGCCGGATCGCGCAGTCAGGCACCCACGCGGAGTTGCTGGCGGCCGGCGGCCCCTACGCCGTCCTCTACCACCGTCAGTTCGCGAAGGTCGCCGGCCAGACGCCCGGGCCGGCCGCCGGTGAGGCCGCCGGTGCGTTCGGCTGATAGCCTCACGCGTGCCGTGGCCGTTCTCCCCTCCACTCTGTGGAGAGGGGCCAGGGGTATAGGCGCTAAGTTAGGCGGTGCAGGTCGTGTGGAGGGGCCGGACTACGAGCGCAGCGAAGTATCCGGCCCTGCCGTTCACCCCGCGGGACGGCTGGGGCCGGATACTTCGACCGCCGATACGGCTGGCGCTCTCGTAGTCCGGCCCCTCCTTGAACGGCGTCTGGCCCTAACTTAGCGCCTATGGGGGTCGGGGGTGAGGTCGCCGTTCACGCCGCCTCTCCAGGAGCCCACTCATGAACCCCCGCGCCATCATCGCTGCGTTCTTACTGATCGTCGCCCCGGAGGCCTTCGCCATGCAAGTCATCGCCCGAGATGCCGAGCGCACGACCATCTATCACTCTCCGCAGACGCCCGGCTACACAAGCTGGGCGGGTATCTGGACGATGCCCGACGGCAGTGTGATGGTCTCCTTCACTCAGGTCACCGGCCCGCTCACCGGCTGGCGGCAGCGCGCGCCGAAGGAGATTCTCAAGCGCCTGCCGACCGCGCAGCAGGACATCCCCGCTTATGACTTCACCGGCCTGACCCAGGAGAATCTGTGCCTGCGTTCGACCGACAGGGGCGCGACGTGGACGAAGTACGCCTCAGACACTTTCAGCTCCGCCCTTAACGGCTTCTGCAACGGCTCCGTCCTGGTGCTGGCCGACGGCACGCTGCTGCGGCCGGGCTGGGGGCAGTCGCTCACCTACTGCGATGTCCGCGCGACGGGCTTCCTGCAGCGCTCGACCGATGGCGCGAAGACCTGGGGGCCGCCGGAGTATCTGTCCCCGGACCCGCACTTGCAGACCTTCCCCACCCGCATCCGTCGACTGCGCGACGGCCGGCTGATCGTCACCGGGGGAACCGCGCCCTGCGATCCAGACAACTGGCAGTGGAACGACCTGTGTACCAAGACCCGCCACTGCCTGTGGGTCAGCAAGGACCCGGCGGGCAAGTCGTGGGGCGAGCCGCTGTACGTGGGGACCGTGGCGGATTGTGCGTGCGAGGAGTGGGACACCGCCGAGTTGGAGAACGGCGATCTGCTGGCCGTTATCCGCGCCATTCAGTACGGCCCCGGCACGGCCGTAGCCCAGGACCGCCGCCAGTGCATCCTTACGAAGAAGGATGACACTTGGGAACCGGGGCCGATCGTGCCCACCCCGTTCCCGCACGACGGCCACCCCGAGCTTCTGCTCACCCGCGAGGGCGTCATTCTCCACGTCGCCCCGACGGCGATCTCCTGGACCGCCGACCGTGGCAAGACCTGGACGAAGTTAGACAGCCCCGGCACAGGCTACTATCCCCACGCGGTGCAGCTTGACGACGGCACGATCCTCGCCGTGGGCCACATCGGCAACGACGACCCGTATGGCAAGACCGACCAGGCGATTGTCCTGAACCGGCTGCGGCTGGAAGTGAAGTGAGGGGGGTGGGGGATAGGGGATAGGGGATAGGGGATAGGGGCGACGCGTTTACTGCGAACCGTTCCACAGGTTCGACGCCGCTTCGCCGGTGGCGGCACGGCCGATAGAGCGCCCTCGAAGCCTTGGCACGTCTCGACTCTGTGGCCAGGTATGCAGGAAGGACAGTTGTCGCGGCGGTGGAATAGAGCATCGGAGAGGTGAATGCGATGCACGATCCGGCTCGAATCCTGGCGATCGTCTGTCACCCCGACGACGAGGTCTGGTGTTCCGGCACACTGTCCGGGCAGGTGAGCGCCGGCCTGGACGTAACACTCGCGGTGGCCTGCAACGGCAACCTTGGCGGGATGCCCGACAAGACCCCGGAGGAGCGCGCCGAGGCTCGCGGGCGCGAGATCGCCTGTGCGTGCGGGATGCTGGGCATCAACCTCAAGTGGATGAACATCGGCGACGACGAGATCATGCAACTTTGCCGCACCTGCTACAGCGACCTGGAGACGCGCTTCCGGGACCTGCTGAGAGAAATCGACCCCGACCTGCTGATCCTCCAGCCGCTCGATGATTTCCATCATCACCATCGTACAGTGGCGGAACTGGCCCTCAATGCGAGCATGAACGCGAGTAATCCGGCGATCGTTGGCGAGAAGCCGGCGTCCTCAGGCGTGCCCACAGTGCTCTTTGCTCAGCCCTACCCGCCCGCGCCCTTCGTCCCGGACGTCTGGGTGGACATCACCGGCACTTACGAACTCAAAATCGCCGCCCTGATGTGCCACGAGAGCCAGCATCCCTTTATCTCAGGGCAGTTCGGCCTCGGACTTATCGACATCGCCCGCAGCGTGGCCGAGCTGCACGGAGCCGCGGTCGGAGCACGTTACGCCGAGGTTTTCTCCCTATGCCGCAGCCTGGCCCGAACCGCAACGATTCAGGACCTGGCGAAGTTCTTTCCGTGGTGAAGGGGGACGGCACCTCACCCCCCGGCTCCCCCTCCACGAGTGGAGGGGGAGAACGGCAACGGCTTCCTATCCCCCCTTCCCTCTACCGACCTGCGGTCGGCGCAGGGAAGGGGGGAACGACAAACGGCAACGACAAACGGCGGCGGGCGAGACGCCCGCTCCACGCGATAGTTTGGGAAGGGCTCGCCGTCAAGCCATTCCCAGCATCCAGCATACCGCCGCAAGCGGCGGTCCCAGTATCCAGCATCCAGTATCAAGCAACCAGCATCCTTCCGGAGGCACACGCTCATGGAATACCGCAAACTAGGCAACTCGGATCTCAACATCTCTGTCGTCGGCCTTGGTTGTTGGGTGATGGGCAAGGAAATGTGGGCCGGCGCGGATGACAGCGAATCCATCGCCGCGATCCACGCCGCCATCGACCTCGGCATCAACTGGGTCGACACCGCCGAGGGTTACGGCGACGGGCACTCGGAGAGCGTCGTCGGCCAGGCCCTTGCCGATCGGCGCGACAAGATGCTCATCGCCACCAAAGTCTCCCCGCACAAGCTCCACCGCGAGGGCGTCCTCTCCGCCTGCGAGGCCAGCCTGGAGCGCCTGCAGACCGACCACATCGACCTCTACCAGATCCACTGGCCGAGCGGCTCCGGCGTGCCGATTGAGGAGACGATGGGGACTCTCGTCGAGCTGCAGGAGCAGGGCAAGATCAGCGTCATCGGCTGCTCGAACTTCGATCCGGCCCAGATGGAAGACGCGCGCAAGTATGGTAAGCTGGAATCGCTTCAGCCGCCGTGGAGTCTGTTCTGGCGGCATGTGGAGAAGGAAATCGTGCCGTTCTGCATCGAGCGGAACATCGGCGTAGTGGCCTACAGCCCGATGGCGCAGGGGCTTCTCACCGGCAAGTACACGCCGGACAACCGCCCGCCGGCCGACGATCATCGCAACCATAGCCTGCTGTTCAACGGCGAGACCTTCGAGCACGCCCTCGCCGCCGTGGCGCGCATCAGGGAGATCGGCGCGTCTTACGGCAAGAAGCCGGGGCAGACCGCCCTGCGCTGGCTGATCCAGCAGCCCGGCCTCACCGCGGCCATCGTCGGCGCGCGCCGGCCATCGCAGGTTGAGGAGAACGTCGGCGCGGCGGACTGGGCGCTCTCGGACGCCGACCTCGCCGAACTGAGCCGCCTCGGCGATGACGTGATGTCCACCTTGCCGGATGACAGCCCGGTGATGTGGCGTTAGGGCGAGCGATGAACGCGGAATGATGAATGATGAGCTGACGGCAATTGACGGCAACGGCCTAACAGCGAGGGAGCGGACCACCGCTCGCTCGCTGTTTAGCTCTCTGTCTGATCTTGCTCCGGCAACACGGCTGCCATGCCCCTTTGCGAGGCTGCGCGGTAGATTGGCTCCAGGGAGGACAGCAGCGGGTCTTTCCCGCGCCAGAAGGGGAATCTGCCCAGGCGTCGCGGCAGCGCTGCCGGGGTATCCGGGATGACGATCTCACCAAGGAGGTCGTCGCCAAGCTGGCCGTGATGCCAGAAAGTGGGCGGATCGGTGGGCAGCGGCTCGGAGGCCTCCTCCGGCTCCTGCGCGCTCGCAGCTTCCGGGCGAGAGCTGGCCGCCTCGCCCCCCGGGTCGCCGGAGACCGACGCGCTCAGCAGGGCCACGAGGCTCTCGCGCTCCATCCCGCGCAGGCGGAAGATCAGGAACGGATCGCGGTCGAACTCCTCGCCCAGCACATAGTAGACGGCGGCGATGTGCTTGCACGGGTTCGACCAGTCGGGGCACGAGCAGCGGGTCTCGAGGTCATCGTGCTGGGTCGGGAACAGCGACAGGCCGACTTGCTCGAACGCGGTCTCGATGTCGGTGGGCATCTCGCCGGCGAGGAGTTTGGCGGCGAAGATCGCCTGCGAGGACAGGTTCTCGGCCAGAGCCGACCACTGCTCCGGCGTGATTGCTTTCACGCGGATGATGATCTTGTACGGGCGGTCGCGCGAGCCTTGCACCTGGGCGGTGACGATCTCGCGATCCACATCCACATCCAGGACTTGTCCCTGCCGCGCATAACTGCGCCCGCGTCCGATCCGTGCCCCGATGTCGAAGCTCTCCAGCACCGCGATCCAGCGCTTCGCCCACCAGTTGCGTCCCGCCCCGCCCCGCCGGGCCTCCGCCTTGATGCCGCCCTCGACGGCCTTCGGCTTCGTCTTCGGGTATCGAGGGTAGTAATCGTCGTAATCGCGCCACGACATATCGGCTGCCTCGCCTTCTCAGGGGTGTGTCTCTCGACTACTTCAAGAATGAAGTGGCCGCGACAATCCTGTCGCGCGTGGGGCGGGCGTCTCCTCTTACCTTTTCTGTGGACGCGCGGTTTACCGCGCGCATCGCGCCATAAATGGCGCGGCCACATGAGGTCGGAAGGTGGAGAGGGGCCTACCCGCCGTAGGCGGGCCGGGGCGAGATCACTCCGCCACGGCCGTCTCCGCCAGTGCGAACATCTTCTTCAGTTCCGCGGTGGACAGCTCCGTCAGCCAGGCCTCCCCGGTGCCCACGACCTTATCCGCCACCGCCTTCTTCTTCTCGATCATCTCGTTGATGCGCTCTTCCACCGTGCCCATGCACACGAACTTGTGCACCTGCACATTGCGGGTCTGCCCGATGCGGAAGGCGCGGTCCGTCGCCTGATTCTCGACCGCCGGATTCCACCACCTGTCGAAGTGGAACACGTGATTTGCCCGCGTGAGATTAAGCCCCGTTCCGCCCGCCTTGAGCGACAGCACGAACAGCGAGGGCGCGTCCGGGTCTTGCTGGAAGCGCTCCACCATGCGATCCCGCTTCAGTTTGGTTGCGCCGCCGTGCAGGAAAAGCGTCTCCTCGCCGAAGGTCTCCTCCAGGTGCTTCACGAGCATCTCGCCCATCTGGGTGTACTGGGTGAAGATGAGCGCGCGCTCGCCGACGCCAAGCACTTCTTCGACCATCTCCGTCAGCCGGGCGAGTTTGCCCGAGCGCCCCGGAAGCGGGGAGTTGTCGCCCATCAGATGCGCCGGATGGTTGCACACCTGCTTGAGTTTCGTCAGCGTAGCCAGAATGATCCCCCGGCGCTCCATGTCCTCCGCCTCGTCCAAAGCCCGTTCCGCCTCGGAGGTCACTGCGGCGTACAGCGATGCTTGCTCGCGGGTCAGGGTGCAGAACACGTTCATCTCGTTTTTCGCAGGCAGGTCCGAGATGACCGTCGGATCGGTCTTCAGACGCCGGAGAATGAACGGCCCCGTGAGCCGCTTGAGGCGCATCGCGGCGTCGCTGCTACTCCTGGTCTGGATCGGCAACAGGTAGTTGCTGCGGAATGATTCGCGGCTGCCGAGGAAGCCGGGGTTGAGGAACTCCATGATCGACCACAGGTCCCCGACGTTATTTTCCACCGGGGTGCCGGTGAGGGCGATCCGATACTCGGCGTCGAGAGACCGCGCCGCCCGGGCCTGCTTGGTGGACGGATTCTTGATGTTCTGCGCCTCGTCCAGGATGACCCCCGCCCACGGCACCTCGGCGAAATGGGCGGCGTCCCGGTGCAGCAAGGCGTAGCTCGTGACGACAATCGCGCACTTCTCGGCGGCGGTGGCGAACTCTTTGCCTTTGCTGCGGCGCGTGCCGTGGTGGATGATGACGGGCATGTCGGGTGTGAAACGGGCGGCCTCGCGCTGCCAGTTCCCGACCACCGACGTGGGGCAGACCAGCAGCGTGGGCCGTGGGCAGCCTTCCGCGCACCACTCGCGCTGGATCAGCGCCAGCGTCTGCACCGTCTTGCCCAGGCCCATGTCATCGGCGAGACATGCCCCCAGGCCCCACTGCCGCAGGAATGCCAGCCAGGAGTACCCGCGCGCCTGATACGGACGCAGCGCGCCCTGGAACCCCTGCGGCGCATCCAGCGCTGTGAAGGTGTCGCCGCCTTCGAGCCGCGACAGCAGATCGCCGATCCACCCGCGCGCTTCGACGCCTGTGACCGGGATGCTGCCAGGGGCCTCCGCGCCGCCCAAAGCCATGCCGATCAGCTCCCGCAGCGTCACCTCCTGGCCCTGCTTCTTCCGCCAGAACTCCAGCGCCGCCCCGATCTCGTCGCGGCTGATGTGGACCCATTGGCCCCGCAACTTCACCAGCGGAGCCTTCAGTCGCGCCAGCTCCTCCAATTCCTGGCGGCTGAGTGTCTCGTCACCCAGCGCGATCCGCCACTCGAAGTTCACCAGAGTGTTCAGCGAGAGACTCGCCGGGGTCTGAAATCCTGGGTCGGTCACGGCGGCGCGGGCCGATAGGCGCAGCTTCGTGCCCTTGCGGGTCCACCACGCCGGCAGCATCACCCCGAACCCCGCCTGTTCCAGGGTATCGGCGCTTTCCGACAGAAACGCGAAGGCTCCTGCCTCGTCGCACTGATACCCGCCGGGGCGCTTCTCGCGCAGGCTCTCCTCGACCGGCGGACAGATGCCGGAGGCTTGCCCGAGAGCCGACAGCAGATATTCCTGCGGTCGGAAGTCCCCGCGCTTGAGCACGGAGGCCTTCCGCCCCGTCATCTTCCAGGCATCGCTGGCCGGGACGAGCAGGCTGGGATCATCGGTGGCTTGCAGGTGATAGGTGACCGCCCAGGGCTGCTCGGACGCGGTGAAGAAGCCCTCGTCGCTCGCCGGACCTGCTCCCTCACCGATCCCGGGTTCGTCGAGCCGGAAGCAGAGGCGGAAGGGGGACGCCGCCGTGACCGTCAGCGGATGCCACCACTGCTGCACCTGCGCGGCCAGGTCGGCGAGGGCGACGCGGTCGCCGTCCAGTATCCCGCCGTCCGGCGCGCTCAGGGCCGCCAGCCACTGGTCGTGCAGGCTGAGGTGAGCGCTGGACGCGGTCCGTCGACGGGCCGGAGGGGGCTGAGGCAGTGCGCCGCCCGCACTTGCCCGAACGAGGGCATCGACGACATCTTCGAGGAAATCGGAGAGGATTGCGCTTGCGGGACGGGCGGGCGCAGGCTGTCGCTCCAGTGCCATTGCGCGGCAGACGGGGGGCATCGCTCGCGACAGTGCCCCGGAGCGTTCGGCATCCGGTCCGCCCAGCAGCGGTCGCCAGCAGGCTCGGTAGCGGCCCTCGCGCTCGCTCACGCCGGGCAAGAACTGCTGGCGGGCGACGATCCCGCCGCCGAAGCGCATCGCGACAGTCCAGTAACGCAGGTCGTAGCCGACCATGACTCCCGGCGCGAGGACGCGCTTGCCCACACAGGCGCACAGCAGGTCCAGCCACTGCGCCGACTTCGGCTGATAGCAGGTCACATACCACGGCGCCAGTTCGGTCTCGTCGGATGCTTCGGACGCGTCGGCCAACAGGGCATCGCAAGCCGCCGGCCGCCCGTGCGCCGAGGGCAGCCAGATGACCCCCGGCTCGGTCCGCCCGGCAGCGACCTTCAGCCCCGCCGCGGCGAGACCTTCCGCCAGCGCCTCAGCCCCGGCATCATACGGAGAGGGCAAAGGGCGCGGCACCTTAGGCTTGCGACCGCGCCGCGCCGGAGCCTGCACCTCACCTTCAGCCGGCCTCTCAGCCCAAAGCCGAAGCGAACCGTCATAATAGCCAGCATGAAGGATAATCATCGCACGCGTCCTTCAGATCAGAGTACTATTGCTCACGTCAGGAGCATCATTCTTGTGCACCGCGACAAGCCCGTGGGGTGTCGCGAGCCGTGCAGAGCGCGACGACAGATGGGGATCCCAGGGCGGGTGGCTGCCAGGCTGGCGCGGGGTCCCCGTCGATAGCCGCGCTCCGCGCTGCTATCGACACCCCGCGCCTTGATCGTTGGAAGTGCCACATCCAAAAACGGCGTCCCGGTCTGTTCCGCCGTTTGCCGCCGTTTGTCGTCATTTTCGCCGTTTTTTGCCGTTTTCGCCGTTTTTGCCGTTGATTCAGCGTTCCGAGTTCAGCGTTCAGCGTTTCCGACAAACGATGCTCCGGTCTTCTCCGCCGTTTGTCGTCATTTTCGCCGTTTTTGCCGTTTTTGCCGTTTTCGCCGTTTTTGCCGTTGATTCAGCGTTCCGAGTTCAGCGTTCAGCGTTTACGACATCGTCGACCGCCGACTTAACGCTCTCCCCGATCCGCCGGTATTGCGCTTCCGTCAGGAACGGCAGGCACACGCGGAAGCTGTACTCACTGCCGCCGAAGGGCTGGCCGGGCACGACCACCGCCCGGTATTGCTTGACGATGTGCCGGAACACGGGTGTGGGGCCGATGACCTCAAGTCGCGCCACGCCCTCCTCGCCGTAGTGGGCACGCGCGATGTCACGCAGGTCGAGGAGCGCGCTATAACGGCTGGAGTGGTCCCGCACAACGTCGCTGACCGGCAGCCCGAGCGCATCGTACAGCGCCACCAGCCGCGACTTCATCGTCTCCGCCACCCACTTGAAGTAGGCCTTCGATTCCTCCGGGAACGCCCCGTCGAACGCCGCTGCAAGACACACGAGCGCCTGAATCGGCGTCGCCATGCCGCTCATGTGCGAGAAGCTCACCCAGCGGCTGTCCACCGCCACGCGGCGGATGAAAAGGAAACTCATCACATCCGACGCGCGCGTCGCATAGACGGCATCGGCGGCGCGGGCCTGCTCGGGATCGCGCGCAGCCAGCATGTCGTCGATGACGGTATCCTTGTGGACGAGCATCACGCCTGCGCGGGCTCCGGCGAGGGCGAAGTCCTTCGAGAGGCTGTAGAAGGCCAGCGTCTGGCGCGGCAGGTGCTTGATCTCAGCGTCGAGCGGCTCGTCGAGGAAATGCGCGTAGACGTGGTCGCTGAAGATGAGCAGGTCCGGGCGCTTCTCGGCGACAGCCTTAAGCTCCGCGATCGCTTTCGCCGATGCAGTCACCGGCACCGGGTTCCCCGGCGATACCGAGACATAGACCTTGACCGCCGGGTCCAGCAGTTTCTCGAACTCGCCCGGGCAGGGCTCCCAGTCGTTGGCCGGATCGCGCCAGATGTGCACCGCCTCCAGGCCGTGCTGGGTGCAGAAGAGATCCTGGAAAGGCTCGTAGCTGGGCCAAAGGAGCGCCACCTTGTCGCCGGGCTTGAGCAGCCCCGCGCGCACGAGCGACTGCGCCGCCACCGCCGCGCCCGTCGTGGCGCCCTCAAACATGTACACATCGAACTGTGCCGCCAAGTCCTTGTTGCCCTCGAAGAGCAGCGGCGCCAGATACCGGGTCAATACCGGCTGAACGAACGCCAGCGTCGGTGGTTTGGCGTAGTTCGAGGCCCGCATCGCATCCGCGAACGCGGCGATGATGGCGCCGCGCGGGGTCCCGGCCAGCGCATCGCGCTCCAGGTAATCCCAAACGCCTTCAAGGAACCGCACCCCACGGTGCAGGGGGTCATCATCGCAGGCATGAGCCGCGGCGAATTCGGCGAATCGCGCCGCGTGGTCGATGTCGGCCCAGGTCCAAAGCGCGCGAAGGGAGGGATTGCCCGGCACGGTCTCGATGGCGAAATCCACGTACATGCCGAGGGTGTGCCAGGCGTTGAGAATATCGCGTTGTTGCCAGTTCGAGGTGCCGCGCGAGCCATCCAGCAACTCGGAGTAGTCGATTCCGCACTCCGCTGCATACTCGAGCAGTTCGTCGCGAAGCAAAAAAGGCCCTCGTGGGGCCGGTAACGTACTCATCCCGGAAGTGCTCCTTGCATATCCCCCCAACCGTCAGGCGGCCATAATGGGCGGCCCGTGTGGACACAGCAATCATGCCCCAAAAGGGTCGCAAGCGTCAAGGCGCGGGCCGTTCAAGGAGGGGCCGGATCTACGAGCGCAGCGAAGTATCCGGCCCTGCCGTTCACCCTGCGGGACGGCTGGGGCCGGATACAGTTGGCTGCCTACGGCCGCCCAGACCGCCGGTACGACTGGCGCTCTCGTAGTGCGGCCCCTCCTTGAACGGCAATCAGCCTTACCTTCGCGGCTCTGGCCTTCAGCCCTTCTTGACCTTCACCGGCTTCAGGTCCCCGCTTTCGATCATCGACAGGTACGCCGAGTCCTTCGCCTTCAGCGGCAGATCGACTCGCCCCCGGCGGCGGCTGGATTCGTATGTCGCGTAGATGACCTCGGTCGTCTGAAGAGCCTTGCGCGCCGAGAGCAGCGGCTCCGTGCCTGCCTTCAGGGAGTCGATCATGTTGCCAATGGCATCGGCGACCGCCTGCAGCGCGTGCAGGCCGCCCTCGATCTTCGGCGTCTTCCAGGTCCCGCTGCCCTTCGCCCGCACCCACACGGGCTTGTCGCCCTCGCGAAGCTCGATGACGCCGTCGGCGCCGATGAGCCGCATCTGGCAGCCGATGCTGCTGTCCTCACCCGTGAACAGCACCGCCCGCACATCATTGGCGAACTTGAACTCGCAGATCGCCTGGTGCTCGTAGGGCAGCCCGAAGACCTCGTGCCACTGCCGGGCGTCGATCTGCCCCAACACCCACACCGCCGGGGTCTCGTTGTTGAAAAAGAACATCATGTCGATCCAGTGCGTCCCCCAGTCGATCATGTTGTCGCACGCGCCCTCCAGCCGCACCAGTGTGCCGATCGTGCCGCTATCGGCCAGCTCCTTCGCCTTCTGGAAGGCGGGGAGGAATCGCCGCTGGTGGTTGAAGGTAAGTTGCGTGCCGCTCTTCTCGCACGCCGCCGCAAGCTTAACCGCCTCGCCCCACGTCGGGGCCATCGGCTTCTCGCAGTGGATCGCCCTCACCCCGGCCTTCGCGCAGGCGATGATCGCCGCGGCGTGCAGGTGCGGCCACAGGCAGATGCTCACGAGGTCGGGCTTCTCGGCTTTCAGCATCTTCGCGTAGTCGGTGTAGATAGCCGCGTCCGGCGCATGTTGCTGCGCGAACGCCTCGGCATTCTCGGGCCGGATGTCGCATAATGCGACGATCTCGCAGTCGGTTCGCGCCTCGTAGCCTGCGGCATGAAGATGCGCCATGCCCGAACCCGTGCGTCCCTCGCCATGTCGTCCACAGCCGATGATCGCCGCTCGCAGTCTGTCAGCCATTGTCGCTGCACGCTCCCTGGGTGCCGAAGTTCACGTCCCTGCGACTGTTCGCAACGACATAGGCGCTCACCTGCCCGCGAAAGGCTCTTCCTCAATGTGTGTGGGTAGATGCCGTGAACTGGTCCAGGCGAGGGTGGTAGTCGACTGCTGTGGGTAAGCCGTTGCCGTCGCGTCCGCAGGACGCCCGGCGCGAAGCGCCCCTCAGCCGGATGCTTTAGCGTCCGGTTCAGGGCCGAAGTAGAATCGTCCCCGTCCGCAGGACGGG
>Ga0181520_10006379_pt1 | contig 18062 bp, 8 predicted proteins | sample PEATcosm2014_Bin_29_FD_132451 | JGI IMG/M metagenome (GOLD analysis project Ga0181520, IMG submission 132451) | Peatland microbial communities from MTU Mesocosm Facility, Houghton, MI, USA - PEATcosm2014_Bin02_30_metaG | ecosystem: Environmental > Terrestrial > Soil > Wetlands > Peat | place...
ACCGCCGATCCAACAAGTAAACAACTGGCTTTGCCAATCGATGGGCTTACGGCCGGTTTCCAATTCGTTCCGCTGGTGATTCAGGGAGCGCGGATAACGACCCCTGCGAACTATGACGCCCACGAGCACGTGCTTTGGATACATGAGTTCGCCTTGCCCATGGCTCAGCGGGAAGCGGAGGAAATACTTTGTCCGGAGCTTGCGCGCCGGGGCATGGACTGTTCTGCCCTAGTTATTTCCGGGCGCGTCTGTCGGAACGTCTGCGAAACAATTAAAGGACTAGGACCACAGAAAAGCCGCTGGCCGAGGGTGGCGGCTGCGCGGCTAAACACGCTGCACCAAATGGAACTCAACGCCGTTCTACAGGCAGAGCAAAATCTGATACGGTTGCGAACACAATTGACCCCGGCTCATACCAACGACGCAAAAGCTGACACAGCGACTATCGACCCCCACCGTTGTGGCCCCGAGTGGCCGGATATTCTCGGGTTAGATGGAGTCAAACACCAACTTGTCGACGTTGACCGCACCGTACTTGACAGACGAGGTAAGCTATGAGCACGGACAGTAACCGTTCACACCCCCGTAGACGCGGCGGCTCGCCGCGTTTTTCGGCGTTATCGGAGCCCATTCGGCCGCACAAAGCGGCGAGCCGCCGCTTCTACGGTCGCCGCCCCGTGAACGTTTACGCACGGACAACACAACCAAGTCGCCCCCTCGCTGCCCCCCCCTAGTCGTTGACCCCGTAATCCTTCGGAATGCGTTCGGCGTCCGGAAACACTTCCAGCAGAATCGCGATACTAGCCCCCGGAAAGGGGTAGCGGAATTCGCTAGGTGAAAATAGCGGATTCTGGGAATAGTAACGGGAAAAAACTGTGCCAGACTGACTCGTGTGTACGCGTGAGGGAAAAGGATTATCCCGATTGTCGATCTGGTTGTGCTTGCTGGAGTCATGGTCGTAGTTCAAGTGATAACAATAAATTGAAGTAGGTAGCGTCCGTACCGCGAGGTCTCGTTCCATGCTGATGCAGCGGCACCCCCATATAACGACGGTTCGGCTCTATTCCCACGTCTTGGGGTGCGTTCTTGACGGGTTCACCTGCGGTGAACCATCTTTCCCTGGTGCCTTTGAGGCAAACGACGCACTTATCTCGACCCTGACGCGACGGGGTCGTTCTCGAAGTTTTGCGGCCATAACAATCCGAAAGTGAGGCAGCGTTATCGCGGCTGGTTCAGACCGTAACGGCACTCCACGGGAGCGCTTCACGACGGACCTTTTCTACCGGGAAAGGTTGCGCCTTGCGGATAGCCGCACGTTGCCTTCGGATTATCTCTCCTTTGGCTGCCGTCCGCTTGAACCAAGCCCGTATCAAGTCCGTGTAGCGTCGTTGTTACCGGTCCGACGCCGAGTGTCGCCGTGGCCGCGAGGGCAGCTTGGTTTGGACGCAGGGAGAAATAGGAACGGGGAAACCACGAGGTCGTTTGTTCGTCAGCGTGTTGCTGACGCGATCACGTCGGTTTCCCTGCTACCGACAGGAACGAAACAAATGAAAAACAGCAACATCACGCTCGCAGTCGTTGCCGTCATGGCGGCGGCGACAATGTTCACCGGAACAGCGCTAGCTACGGTCACCCCACCTACTGGACTTGGCCCCGGCGATCAGTGCCAGTTGATCTTCGTGACTGCGGACCCGACCACCGCTACGAGTGCGGACATCAATTATTACAACACGTTCGTACAAGGGGAGGCGGCTCTCAACCCATCGTTACCGAGTGCGACTTGGAGTGCGGTTGCATCCACAGCGGACGTAGCAGCGAATGTCAATGCACAAACGTACTACGGTATACCCATCTATAACACGCTGGGGCAGCAGGTAACATCGGCATATGGTGCAGGTCTATGGACTGACCCGGTCACGCTCGGCAGTCCCGTACAGACTAACCAGTTCGGGGCGAGCGAGGCATACATCCAGGTGTGGACCGGGGCTGGCCCGCGCGGATGGCAAGCAATAGACGACAGTCCGCTATGTCTCGGCAGTCCCGGTGGCCTTAATGGGGCGTACGCCGCGTACGGCGAGAGTGGGTACACTGACTCGGGTTGGATCGAAGCCGGTGTCACATCGATCTATGCCAATCCCTTGGACCCTTCCTCACCGGCCATCTCCAACCCATTATACGCCCTTTCGTCCGTCATCACCGTCCCAGTCCCCGAACCCGGAACCCTTACGCTCTTGGGTATCGGCACTGGTGGGACTTGTAGGGGCAGTTTATCTGCGGCGGCGGTAGGGCGAAGGCGTGACGACTGCTAGCCCTTCAGAAGGAATTCGGCGTCCGGCGGCACCCCTGGAGAAATCGCGGTACTCCGGCCCCGGAAAAGGGTAGCGGAATTCGCTAGGTGATGAATCTCCCAATCCTGGATCGATCCTAACCGAAATCCAACCTAAAGTCGTGGTCCAGTTTCGCAAGGCCATTATATAAAGGCCAACCCTCCGGATAGCCTCGAAGGGCCATTCAACCTCCGAACCTCCAGCCCGAAAGGGATGACGCCATGCAGCGACGTTTCAATTTTCGTTCCATGATGTTCCATAATTGGTCCATTCCCTGGCGCCGCACGACCGCGCTGCGTGGCGGACGGCGGACTCGCATCGAGCGACGCCAGGCGAGCCCGTGCTTCGAATTGCTCGAACAGCGGCAAATGCTCTCCAGCACCGCATGGATCGGCGCCAGCGGCAATTGGAACCAGGCCTCCAATTGGAACAACGGTATTCCCACGGCAACGTCGGACGTGACGATCAGCCCAGCCGCGGCGCAGACAATCACCATCCAGCCCGGCGAAGCGGATACGGTCAATAGCTTGAACCTGGGCAGCAATGCCACCCTGGCGATGCCCGGCGGCGGCGCTCCCACCAACTTGCTGGCGAATTCGGATTTCGAGTCCCCGGTCACGACCAACAGCACGACACCGCCCGCCACCTGGACGCCCTGGGGGGCGTCCTATCTCAGTAGCCAATATGCCTACACTGGATCGCAATCGCTCGTCGCGAGCGGGGCGAACTCCGGCATGGACCAGCCGTTCACGCCAACGCCCGGCACCTCCTACACCGCCTCGATCTACGCGATGATGCCGGCAACGGATCCGCTCACCGGCAACGCGGCGGGCTTCTTGGAATTGTATTTCAACGACTCGTCGAACAACCAGCTCAGCAACCCGTCCGTTACCATTCTCACCGCCTCCAGCGCGACGGGTGGCCCGCTGGCCGGCAGCGTGGGCGGGCAGGGGTGGAACCACTTCTCCCTCACGGCGGTTGCGCCGGCGGGCGCCGCTTCTGCCACGGTGGTATTCGAATTGTATTCCACCGGGAACGCGAGCGGTTCGGTCTACTGCGACGACTTCGACGTCGGGCCGACCGTCCCGAGTCCTTCCACATTGGTGGCCGGCAGTATTTCCAATAGCGGCACGCTCACCGTCGGACCCACCAACACGGTGACGATCGGCGGCGCGTTGACGCAAACTTCAACGGGCACCCTCGACGTGCAACTGGGCGGCGCGTCCTCTATGGGGCTTTTCGGCCTCGTCAAAGCGTCGGGAACCGCGACGCTGGCCGGCACGCTCGAGGCGGATAGCGTCTATGGCTATGCGCCCTCGACGACCGACAGCTTCACCCCCGTCACGTTCGCGAGCGAATCGGGGGGCTTCGCCAGCGAAAAGCTGCCAAGCATTTCGGGATACACGTTCACGGCCGCCGTCAACGCCACAAACATCACGATTGCCGTGCAAGCCACTGTCCAGTTCACTATTGACCCCCTGGAAGACGTCCAGCCCATCTCACCGTTCATCTATGGCATGAACAACCAGTCCGCGGGCCAGGCTGGACCTGCGAACCTCACGCTCAACCAGTTGGAAGGCAATTCATATACGGACTTCAACTGGGAGAACAACGCCACCAACGCCGGTACGGACTGGTACTGCAACAACGACGACATTTGCGGTGGCGATACCACGCTGAGCGCCGACATTGGCAAATCGGACACGACCATCTCCGTGGCCGATGCGGCCGCCATCGCGACCAGCAACGCCGCCATCGCCAGCACTCCCGGCGCCTTCATGATCTGGATCGATAACGAAATGATGCAGGTCACGGCCGTCGATACGACGGCGAACACGCTCACGGTCGTGCGCGGCTTGGGGGGAACCACGCCGAGCATCCATAACAGCCCCGCCGAAGTCATCCTCCCCGGCGGCGGGATCATCCAGACTCTGCAGAGCGACTACGCCCAGGATCAGGCTACCCTGCTCGACATCCCCATCAACGGCTACGTCGCCGCGGACACGGGCATTAACGGCTTCAGTGCCACGAGCCCTGCTTATGATGTGCTCAGCGAGGCGAATTACTTGGTGACCCGCTTCAAGCAGGAACTCCCCGTCAAGGGCACTCCTTTCACGCTCACGCCTAACCCCAATGGCCTGTACGTTTATGAAGACGAGTTCGTCAACTGGCTCAAGACCAACTTTCCCTATGGCCAGACCGACCCGACGCGTCCCATCTGGATCGCTCTGGACAACGAGCCGGACCTCTGGCCGTCCACACATCCCGAGGTCCGTAACGACGGCGTTAACTCGACCACGCTGACCGCCGCCATCGGTCCTTCGGACACGACCATCCACGTGGCCGATGCGGCCGCCATCGCAGCCAGCAACGCCGCCATCGCCGCCAATCCCAGCGCCTACATGATCTGGATCGATAGCGAGATGGTGCAGGTCACGGCCGTCGATACGACGGCAAACACACTCACGGTCACGCGTGGCGTCACGAGCGGCAATGCGGGAACCCCGGCGACCGCCCATGCCATCGGCGCCACCGTTTTCCTCCCCAATCCCACAACCTACGCCGAACTCCTCCAGGATAGCATCGAGTACGCTCAGGCGATCAAGTCCGTGGCGCCCAACTGCCTGGTCTTCGGATCGGCCAACTATGGCTGGGATGGATACACCTCGCTGCAGAACGCGCCGGATGCCGATGGCCGCGAATTCCTGGACTACTACTTGCAGCAGATGCAGCAAGCCTCGGTCAGCGCCGGGGAGCGTCTCCTTGACGTGCTCGATGTTCACTTCTACACCTCGACGCCAAACGACCCGGTTGACATCATGCAGGCGCCGCGCTCGCTGTGGGACCCGACCTACATGGAAAATAGCTGGATCGCTCAGAGTGTTCCCGGGCCGATCGAATTGCTGCCGCGGTTGCAGGCGAAGATCAGCCAGTTCTACCCGGGAACGAAGCTGGCGATCGGCGAGTACAACTACGGCGGCGGCACCGACATCTCGGGCGCCATCGCCGAAGCCGACGCGTTGGGGATTTTCGGCCGCGAGGGCGTGTACTCCGCCGCCGAATGGCCGCTGTCCTCCAACGAACCCTACACCGACGCCGCGTTCGAGATGTATCGGAACTTCGATGGCGCCGACGGCGCCTTCGGCGATACTTCCATCCAGGCCAGCAACAGCGACACGACCGACACCTCGATCTACGCCAGCGTGGATTCGACCAACCCCAACGCGATGACCCTCGTCGCCATCAACAAGACCGGTCAAGCCATCACGGCGGACATGCTGCTCGACCATGTCCAGGCGGGTTCGACGGCCACCTTCTACCAATTGACCGGCGCCTCCCCCACTCCGCAGATTGTAGGCACAGTCACGATCGGCGATCCAAATGACTTCACTTACACCATGCCGGCCGACAGCGTCACCACGATCCGCATCGTTTTGGCCAGCGGTAATAATAAGGCTCCCACGGTCACCACGCCCGCCAAGGCCTCGGTTTCGCTTGTCACCGGCGTCTCGACCAACCTCAGCGTGCTTGGCGCTGACGCCGGCGGCGCAGCGAACCTGACCTACACCTGGGCCACCACCGGGACACCGCCGGCCCCCGTCACGTTCTCGGTCAACGACAGCAACGCGGCCCAGAACACCGTCGCCACGTTCAGTGCCGCCGGCGCCTACACCTGCCTGGTGACGATCACCGACGCGGCGGGTTACTTTGCCACCAGCAGCGTCAGCGTCACGGTCGACGCAACGCTGACCCACATCACGGTAACCCCCTTCGATCCGACGACGCCGGTGAACGGACAACAGCAGATCGCGGCGACGGGCACCGACCAGTTTGGCAACGCCCTGAGCACGCCGCCGACCTATGTCTGGTCGGCCAGCGCCGGTTCCATCACGAGCGCCGGCCTGTTCACGGCCCCGGCTGCGGCGGGGAGCAGCACGATCAAGGCAGTTGCTGGTGGCGTCCAGGGCAGCACCACGGTGCCCGTGGTCAGCCAGACTACGATCCCGGTCGCCACCGCGTCGGATACCGCGCTGCACAATGCCGTTGTCACCGCCAATACCGACGCCGCGAACGGGGTGTCAGCGACCATTCTCTTCGCCGCCGGCCTGGCCGGCGACACCATCACGCTGAGCCAGGGACCGCTGGAGCTGACGGGCGGGACCGGCGCCATCACGATCAGCGGAGGCGGTCTGATCACCATCAGCGGCGGTGGCAACAGCGAGGTCTTCCGGATCGATAACGATGCGCAGGTCACCCTGAACGGCCTGACGATCGAGGACGGCAACGCCAGCGGTGCGAGCGGCGGCGGCATCGACAACACGGGCACGCTGATCATCAATAACTCTACCCTCGCGGGCAACACCGCCGGGGCCTCCGGCGGCGGCATCGATAACACAGGCAGTCTCACCCTGACGAACGTTATCCTCACGGGGAACACCGCCGGCGCCAGTGGCGGCGGGATCGAAAATGAGCAAGCCGGCACGCTCTCCGCGACGAACCTTACCTGCTCCAACAACTCCGCCCTAAGCAGCGGTGGCATCGACAACGCCGGCACGCTGATGATCCTGGGCGCCACCATCTCCGGGAACAAGGCGACCAGCAGCAATGGCGCCGGCGGAGGCATCGGCAGCGCCGGTACGCTGACGCTGATGAATGCCACCCTCACCGGCAACTCGGCGTTCGCCGGGGGGGGCATCTACAACGCGGGCCTGATGACCGTGACGGGCTCCACGATCGACGACAACACCGGTACTTACATCGCCGGTGGCATCAACAACGTCGGCACCATGACCGTGACCAACTCCACGCTCGCCGGCAATTATTCCTACCTGGGCGGCGGCATCTATAACGGGAACTATTATGGCCTGTCCGGTATCCTGACACTGAGTAACGACACCCTTACCAGCAACTTCGCCGCCTACGGCGCCGGCGGCGGCATCTACATGGCCAACGGCAGCTATAGCTCAACGGGCAGCACGCTGACTCTGCTGAATACCCTGGTCGCCGGCAACTTCGCCTCCGGCAACAACAGCGACCCGCTCAGCAACCCCGTTCTCCCCTTCGGCCCGGACATCCAGGTCTACAGCGGCACCGTCAGCGGCGCTTACAATCTGGTCGGGGACGGCCAAGGGCTGACCGGCATCAGCAATGGCGACGCCAACCACAATCTCGTCGGCACTGCCACGGCCCCCATCAATCCGCTACTGGCCGCTCCCATCGGCAACCCCACCCAGACCCTCGTTGCTCCTCCCGTTTCTTTCAATGTTTCCCAAATCCCGCTGGTCAATAACGGTGGTCCCACGCAGACGATCGCCTTGTCGAACGGCAGTCCGGCGATCGGCTCCGCCGGCGTGGTCACCACGGTCACCGCTCCCGTCACGAGCGGCGCCGTCACGATCCCCGTCGCTGACGCCGCCGCCATCGCCAGCACCCCAGGCCAATACTTGATCCTCATCGATGGCGAAGAAATGAAAGTCACCAACGTCAACCTTGCGACCAATTCCCTTACGGTGTCGCGCGGGATCAATGGCGTTGCCGTCGCGCTCAATCCGAACGATCCTGTTTATCTCTATAGCGACCAACGCGGCGTCACACGTGCTACCCCCTCCGATATTGGGGCTTACGCCCTGGCGATCACTCCGGCGACGCCGGTGCTGACTGTCAGCACGACCTCGCTCACGTTGTCCGCCACGACCGAGGGGAACGCCGGGGCCACCATGAGCTTCACGGTGAGCGGGAGCGGGTTGGGCAGCGGCGACACGGTGTCGCTGACAACCCCCGCCGGCTGCCAGATTTCGCAGAGCGCCACCTCAGGCTTCGCCGGCACGTTGTCGCTTTCGCCGAACGCCAGCGGCAGCCTGGCCAACACCACGGTGTACGCCCGCATCAGCTCCTCGGCCACGGCCAGCGTCAGTGGCAATCTGACGGTGGACGACGGCAACCACCCGAGCCTGGACAAGACCCTTGCGGTGAGCGGGACGGTGAACCCGGTGGTGACGCCCAGCTTGACGGTGAGCGCGAGTTCGCTTACGCTGCCGGCCACGACAGCGGGGACGGCGGGTTCTACGACGAGCTTCACGGTGAGCGGGAACGGGTTGGGCAGCGGCGACACGGTGTCGCTGACGGCCCCCGCCGGCTGCCAGATTTCGCAGAGCGCCACCTCGGGCTTCGCCGGCACGTTGTCGCTTTCGCCGAACGCCAGCGGCAGCCTGGCCAACACCACGGTGTACGCCCGCATCAGCGCCTCGGCCACGGCCAACGTCAGCGGCAATCTTACCCTCGCCGACGCGCTCCACAACAGCGTCAACAAGTCCATCACGGTCGGCGGCAAGGTGAATCCGGCGACGGTCAGTGCGGTGTCGACGACGGCGGCCGCCGGTGCCCATTACAAGGCGGGCGGATCGGTTTCGATTACCGTCACCTTGAGCGGGGCGGTCAAGGTCACGGGGACGCCGCAGTTGACGCTGAATGCGGGCAGCGGTGCAACGGCCAAATACACCAGCGGGAGCGGCACTTCGACGCTCACGTTCACCTACACCGTTGCGGCCGGGCAGCACAGTTCCGACCTGGACTACGCCTCGATCACCGCGCTGACACTCAACGGCGGGAGCATTCACGATCTGGCGGGTAACGCGGCGGTCGTGTTGACGCTTCCAGCTACGGGGACGGACGGACTGGCGACGAAGAAGATCGTCATCGATACGACGTCGCCGACGGTCAGTGCGGTGTCGACGACGGCGGCCGCCGGCACCCATTACAAGGCGGGCGGATCGGTTTCGCTCACCGTCACCTTGAGCGAGGCGGTCAAGGTCACGGGGACGCCGCAGTTGACGCTGAATGCGGGCAGCGGCGCAACGGCCAAATACACCAGCGGGAGCGGCACTTCGACGCTCACGTTCACCTACACCGTTGCGGCCGGGCAGCACAGTTCCGACCTGGACTATGCCTCGACCACCGCGCTGACACTCAACGGCGGGAGCATTCAGGATCTGGCGGGCAACGCCGCCGTGTTGACGCTTCCGGCCACCGGGACGGACGGACTGGTGACGAAGAAGATCGTCATCGATACGACGCGGCCGACAGTCAGTGCGGTGTCGACGACGGCGGCCGCCGGCACCCATTACAGGGCGGGCGGATCGGTTTCGATCACCGTCACCTTGAACGAGGCGGTGAAGGTCACGGGGACGCCGCAGTTGACGCTGAATGCGGGCAGCGGCGCAACGGCCAAATACACCAGCGGGAGCGGCACTTCGACGCTCACGTTCACCTACACCGTTGCGGCCGGGCAGCGCAGTTCCAACCTGGACTATGCCTCGACCACCGCGCTGACGCTCAACGGCGGGAGCATTCAGGATCTGGCGGGCAACGCCGCCGTGTTGACGCTTCCGGCCACCGGGACGGACGGACTGGCAAAGAAAAAGATCGTGATCAGGTCGACGGCCCGTGCGGCGACGCCGCCGGCAGCCCTGATGAACCTCGCAGCCCCGCCCGTCGCCAGCGAGGGAACCGCGCCAACGACAACCGATTCCGCCCTGATGGCCCTGCTTGCCGACGACTCATTGAAGAGCATCATGCAATGATGACTTGCGGTTCTCCGGTATAACTTCGCCGGCCCGCTCCTCTGAGTCCGTTGCGGTGATAATCCGGACGGGACCACATATTCAACCGTCTGGTTACTCCGAATTGTCAAACAACTGAGTTGAAACGCAACTATCGATGGTGCTTGAGGTCGGTAACGCCCGGCGGAGGTCCAGATTGGTCGATCAGGTGGCCGACACGCTCATGTGCGTGTGAATGCCAGCTATACGGGCTATCGCGGGCTTCCGGCAATGGCTACCGCGACGGCGCCTGCCTCGTAGCCAAAAAATCGCTTGACGGGTTCTTTCTTTTCCGGTACTATAATGACAGACCTACTGTCTGTCATCGAAAGGAGGCCGCGGGACCATGAAACTCGACCGCATCACCGATGGCGAATTATCCATCCTGCAAGTCCTGTGGGAGCGCGGCGAGGCCACCAGCCGCGAAATCACCGCCGCGGTGCACGAGGAAGTGACCGACCCGAAAATGGCTTCCGTGCAGAAGCTCATCGAGCGGCTGGAGGCGAAGGGGTGCGTCCGCCGCGACCGCAGCGAACGGGCGCATCGGTTTCGCCCCTTGGTAAGCCACGAGCAGTTTTTGCGCAGCCGCCTGCAAGCGCTGGCCGACCGGCTCTGCGAAGGGACGTTGGTTCCCCTGGTGACGACATTGTTGCGGTCCCAGCGGCTGCCCAAGAAAGAACGCGAACAACTGCGGAAACTTGTTGACGACCTCTGGCCGCCGGAAAGCGGCGGCGGCGCTTCAAAATAAGCGAGAACCGCCATGCAAGCCTTTTGGGAAACCGTGGCCAGCAACGCCCTGCTGGTCGTGGTGTTGGCCGTCGGCGTTGCCCTCTTGGGTCGCCTCTGGAAGAACCCGTTGTGCCTCCATCTTCTCTGGCTGCTCGTGCTGCTGAAGCTCGTCACGCCGCCGCTGCTGACCGTTCCTATCGCGTTGCCGGCAAGCCAGGCTCCGCTGGCCTCGGAAGCATGCGACGCGGACCAGCTTCCAGTGTATCCATTGCGACTTGAGACTCCCCCGACGATATTCCCGGCAATGGACTCGAAACGCCGGCAGATCCCGGACGATCGTGCGATCGGCAGCCCAATGCCCGGTTTCGACGTCGTTCGCCCCGTTGCACACCGTCCAGAGATACCGTGGCTGAGCATTCTCGGGTGGACCTGGGGCTGTGGAGTCGTCGCGTCGGCATGCTGGCAAACCTGCCGCATCGTTCGCTTCCGGAGATTGCTCCGTTGCGGCATCGCCCCTTCTTCCGCCGTGCTCGGCATGGCGGCCGTGGTCGGCCGGCGGCTGGGCTTGCGGCGGCTTCCCGACATTTTGATCTTGCCTGTTCGGTTGTCTCCGCTGGTCTGGTCGCTCGGCGGCAGACCGCGAGTGCTTTTGCCGGCGGCCCTGTTCGAGCAATTGGACCGCGCCGCCCGCGAGGCCATTCTTGCCCACGAGTTGGCGCATGTGCGGCGCAAAGACCATTGGGTTCGACTGCTGGAAGTCATCATCACCACGCTCTTCTGGTGGCATCCCGCCGCTTGGTGGGCAGCCGGCCGCCTGCGCGAACTCGAAGACCAGTGTTGCGATGGGATGGTGGTTGACATGATGCCTCACGGTGCCAAGGGTTACGCGACCGCGCTGTTGGACACGCTGGATTTTCTGTCCGATACCTCAGTGGCTGTCCCGCGGGGCGCGACGGCCGCCAAGTCTTCCATCTCTTTGTCAAGGAGAATTGCCATGTTGCAGAATCGCTCTTGGGACGGGCGATTGGGCTTCGGTCACCTCATTGCGTTGCTGATCGTGGCGGCCCCTGCCATGGCGCTGGCCTTGGCAGAGAAACCGCAGCAGCCGGCGGCCGATCCGCCTTCTGGCTCCGCCCCGCAAGCCGCCGCCGCACCGGCAGCCAAGGCCGAGCCTGCGAAAGCGGACGATGCCGAGCTTCGACAATCTGCCCGTAACTTGCGCGACATCATGTCGGCCGTGCACATGTATCACCAGGTCGCCGGGCATTATCCGGCCGCGCGATACGGCTGGGGCTATGACCGGAAAGCGAAGGAGTGGTTCCGCCAACGGCCGTATCTGAGTTGGCGCGTGCTTCTGCTGCCGATGCTGGGCCAGAAGGATTTGTTTGCGAAGTTCCGCACCGACGAGCCCTGGGACAGCGAACGCAACCGGAAACTGATTCCCCTGATGCCCAACATCTACCGCGCTCCCGGCAGTAAGGCGGGAGAGGGAAAGACCAAGTACCTGGGCGTGGTTGGCCCGGACGCGGCTTTCCCCGAGAAGGGGACGATCATGGTGCAGGACTTTATCGACGGGACCTCCAACACCATCATGCTCGTGGAGGCTCCCGACCACGCGGCCGTGGAATGGACCCAGCCCGACGATTTCCCCGTCGATACGAAGGAACCCGTCAAGAAGCTGATGGGCCTGCGGCCGGGCGGTTTTCTGACCGCTCTCGCCGATGGTTCCCCACAGTTCATTTCCGAGAACATCACGCCGAAAACGCTCCGGCTGCTCTTGATTCGCAATGATCGTGAATCGTTCGGCGAGGCGGAGTGGAAGGCGTGTGTGCACTTCATACCACCGGCCCCCGCCGCATCGAGCCCACCAGCAGAACCCAGTTCGAAACAAGCGAGGACGACTGTTGATCTCGAACTCCGCGGTGGCGAGATCGTTGCTAAAGCAGTAGGCCAACCAAGCGTAGTCCGAAAAACGTCGGAACAGGCGATCGCCGCGGCCTTGAACTGGCTCTATCGCCACCAGACCCCGCAAGGAAACTGGAGCATCGACTATCGGCGGCAATGCAAGGGCGAGACGTGCTCCGGCGCCGGCCTCGCGCGGTCTGATGCGGCCGCGACCGCCATGGCCCTGTTGCCGTTTCTGGCCGCTGGCGAGACGCCCAAATCCAAAGGTCCCTACCGCCAAACAGTGGCCAAGGCGCTCGACTGGCTCGTCAAACAACAAAAGCCGAATGGAGACTTGTCGGGCGGCTGCGAACAGCCGCTACATGCCCATGGATTGGCCACGATCGCGCTGTGCGAGGCCTATGGCATGACGCACGACGAGCAACTGGGCGCCGCCGCAGGGCTGGGCGTGGGCTACATCGAACGCGCCCAGAACGAAGCGACGGGCGGCTGGGGCCCTTCGCCCGGCGATGCGGGCAACACGTCCACGTTCGGCTGGCAGATCATGGCCCTCAAAAGCGCCCAACTGGCGGGCTTGCCGGTCAAGGCGAGCGTGCTCCCGAACGCCGAGCGATGGCTCCGCTCGGTGGCCAAGGGCGAAAAACTGGGCCTCTACGCCAATCAGCCCAGTGGCGAGGCCACGCCGGCGATGACTGCCGTAGGGATGTTCGCGAGGCAGTTGATGGGCGCGGGTCCAAAGGACCCGGCATTGCTGGAAGCCAAACGCTACCTGCTGGCGAATCTGCCCGATAGCAAGCTGGCCCGCAACAGCTCTTATTGGTACTGCGGCACGCTGGCCCTGCACGCGTTTTCCGACGCTGACTGGATGACCTGGAGCCGCAAGACGCGGCAGCCGTTGATCGAGACGCAGGTCAAGCAAGGCTGCGCCGCCGGCAGTTGGGACCCGGATCAACCCACGCCCGACGCGGAGGGGAAGAACGGTGGCCGGCTGATGACTACCAGCCTGAGTGTCCTCTCGCTGGAGGTCTATTACCGCTACCTGCCGCTGTTTCGAGTGACAACCGCGGCCGCCCCGGGCGGGCGAACGCGTGAAAGTCCGGAAAAAGCCGGTAAGCCGCCGACGTCCATCTTTTTGGGTGGATATCTTGTTACCGACGACCGCCTGGAGGACCTCAAAGGGCTAGTCGGCCTTCAGTCGCTGAGCCTGGCCAACAGCCAAGTGACCGACGCCGGCCTGGAGCGCCTCAAAGACCTGGCAAACCTCCAATCGCTGGACCTGACGTTCACCAAGGTGACCGATGCCGGCCTGGCGACCTTGAAACGGTTCCCCCAACTCCGGTCGCTGAACTTGCATGGAATTGGGGTGACTGATGTTGGGTTGGAGCAACTCAACGGCTCGACTCACTTACGGTCGTTGAGCCTGTACGGAACCAAGGTGACCGACGCCGGGCTGGTGCATATCGAGGGTTTGCCCCAACTCCGATCGTTGGACTTGGGAGCCACCCGGGTAACCGGTGCCGGGATGGAGCATCTAAAAGGATTGGCTCAACTCCGGTCCCTGGAGCTTATTTGGACCGGTATGACGGATGAAGGATTCGCCTCTCTAGAGGGACTGAGCCAACTCGAATCGCTGAACCTGTGGGCGTGCAATATCTCCGACGCTGGGCTGCAACACGTAAAGAACCTCTCTCAGCTCCGCTCGCTGAACCTGGGCCGGACCGGGGTGACCAATGTTGGCATCGAGCACCTCAAGGCTCTGACCAACCTCGAATCGCTGAACTTGGTGGATACCCGCGTGACCGACGCCGGGATCAACACGCTTCAGACGGTCTTGCCGAGATGTGCCATCAGCGGCAGGGTCGTTCCGCGATAAGGAACGCAGAACGGGCACGCTTTTCAGCAAACGGCGGCGCCGGCAGTTCATTTCCCGATCGGCAGTTTCAGCCCGTCGTAGGAGACGACGATGCCTTCCTTGCCCAGCGGTTCGACGACCAAGTCGTAGGGCGGCACCCAGTGGAGGCTGAGATGGGTCACGGCGAACGTCCCGCCGGGCTTGAGCGTCTTGCTGTCCATCAGCCATTTTCGCACGAGCCGGTCGAAGGCGAACGTCATGTGGCCGATCAGGTAGCTGGGATCGGTCTGCGGGCCAAACGTGCCCTCGACAATGGCAAGGTCCAGCTTCTTGCGCGCGATGGCGTAAAAAGTCTTGACCGGAAACCAGGTCGTATCGGTGGCGTAGAGGACGCCCAGTTCACCCTTGGTCAACACGTAGAAAAGACATTGCTGGCTCGGGTCGTGGTTCGCCAGCATGGGTGTGCAGGTCCAGCCGCCGGCCGCGAAGTCCCGATAGGCGGTCACCTCGGCCGGCGCGAGGGGAACGCTCCGTTTCAGCGATGCGAGGTGCTTCTTCAGGGCGGCGGTAACGGTGGCGTTGCCAAAGACCGGCAAGGGCCCGGGAGTCTTCTTCGCCCGTTCCTCGGCGAGCTGCACGATGGCCGGGGCGTCAAAATGGTCGCCGTGCGAGTGGGTGATCAGCAGGCACTTGACCTCCGCCGGTGCGATGCGGGCGGCTTGGAGGCCGGCCATCCCCGTCGTGGTGAAGTCGATCACCAGCCCGGGGTCAACATAGAGCGAAGAGTACCGGCGGCGGTTCCGCTGGCCGTGCTCGCGGATGTAAGTGCAGTTCGGGCAGTGGCAGCCGTCGGGCGCGTGGATGTCGGCCGCGCCCGTGCCGAGGAAGACGACGTAAGGCTTTTCGGCCGCCGAGATTCCCGCGGCGAAGAGACCGAGAGCCGTGACCACGATGATCTTCAATAAGGTGGCGTTCATAGTAGTGTATTCCAGCGGTTGCTGGACAAAACCGGGCGTCCGATGCCTCATAGCTTGGCTGCTAGCGAAAGAAAAGTCAACATGCCGTCGTGTTGCCAAGCGGTTTAACACGCATGGGCTACGAATTGCCTGAAATACCGGGTAGAATGGCCGGGAACGGAGTTCGGTGGCCGCTCTTGAATCGTCGGGGGCGATCTGTGGGGCGGTGGAAGAGACGACCAAACACAAAGAGGACGCTGAAAATGTTTCGAGCACTCGGTACGGTGATCCGCTCGACGGTGGTCGTTGGTACGATCCTTGTGGCTTGGCAAGAAACGGTTGCTGAGCCTGTGATTACGGAAACCCGCGAGGGCGGCATCTCGGTGATCCACATCCGCTCTCCGAAGACGGCGGAGAAAGTCTACCGGCTTGACTGTTCCAAGCGGCATGTCCCCGCGTCGCAACGGACTCCCTTGTTGCAGAAGTGGGAGTCTTACCGCTTCGGCGCCTTCGTCTGCTTCAACACGAACCAGTTTAGCGGCAGCGAACATTGCCAGATGTCGGATCCCAAGGTCTACAACCCGCCGCACCTGGACGTCGCCGGATGGGTGGCCGCCTTCAAGGAAGCGGGGATGACGTACGCCGTGCTCACTACGCGGCACACCTCCGGGTTCCTGCTGTGGGATAGTGCCACCACCGATTTTGACGTGGCTTCGAGCGGCAACACCAAGGACGTTTGCCGGGAGTTCGTCACACAGTGCCGTCGCCAAGGACTGGCCCCGGCGTTCTACTACTGCCTGTGGGGCGGCCGGTGGCATCCTCAGCGCAACGCGCGGGCGATCGTTCTGGCCCAGCTTTACGAACTGGCCACCGAGTTTGGCGAGATCCCTTATTTCTGGCTGGACATGATGAACTGGGCACCGCCGGATCTCAGCGCGCAGGAAATCTATGATATGCTGAAAAGCGTCCAGCCCAAGGCCGTGGTCGAGTTCAACCAGCACGTCCAAGACGGGAGGAAGATCAGTTACTTTCCTACCGATGTGGTGGACGGTGAGCTCGTGCCGCCGCCGGCTGCGGGCCACAACCCCTTCCGCACGATCGGCGGCAAGACCTACTATCTCCCCTTCGACTACAACCTCGTCTCCCAAACTCGACCGGGCGGCATAAAGTACGATCCGCTGGGACCGTCCTGCTGGTTCACGTATGGCGCGGGCAAAGGCTTTGCTCCCAGTCATCCGTTTCCGGCCCCCACCTTGGCAAAGCAGATCCGGCTCGGCTGGAAGCGGGGGGCAGCCAACGTATTGTTGGCTACGGCGCCGGACCACTCCGGTCGGATGCGGCCCGAGGACGTGGAACAGCTACGGCAGCTTGGAAGCGTTCTTCGTGAGGGAGAAAAGCCGTAGTCACTGGGCGAAAGCTACGCCTTGCGGCCTCCAGAGGGGCGTCGTGATCAGCAGAACTTGTTGCCTTTCCGCAAAAGCACAGTCCATGCCGCCCAGCAGATAGTCGAGACAAGGAATCCAATTCAGGTAAGGAACCCAATTCAGAACGGCGAAATCGTCGGCGGCCGGTTTGGTTGCGACGTCGCTCGGGCCGCCTATGGCGACGGTCGCCCCGTCGCGCATCATCATGTTGGTCGTTAAAGCCCAGGTGTTTGTCTGGGGGACGCCAAGGCGGTCCACCCGCCCTGTCGTGTATTCCATGTGCGCTTCCAAGCGAATCTGGCCGTCCGGCGAAACGAACGGCCGCACCAGCAGGCTCGTGCCGAGATCGATGTATTTTACTTTCGTGTTTTTGCCCGTGGGACCTGGCGTGCTTGCCAGGTAGGCCAACTGGTTGCCCACATGGACTTTCGCGCGCTGCTTATTGAGCACCAAAATGCGCGGGCTGGCGAGGATCTTGACCTCGCCGAACGATTCCAGGGCGTGGAGGAAAGTTTTGGGCTTGCCGACCTGTTGGATCTTTGTGTTCTTGGTGTCCGCCATGAATCGCTGGGCCAACTTGCTGTCGGCGGGTGGGGCCGCGGCGGGTTTAGAGCCGGCCACCCCGTTCATCGGCCCGCTTCCAGCGCCTTCTTTTGTTTTGTCGAGTCCCTTAGACTCCCGAGTGGCCTTGTTCAACGTAACCTCGATGATCGTGGCCTCGACCAGCACCTGGGCCGGCGGAACATCGACGTTCGTGACCACCCGATCCACGGATTTCAATACTTGCTCATCATCGCGGACGACCAGAGTGCCGGTGCCGTCCTTAGCCGGAGCGGACGCCGTCTCGATCGTTCTCTTGGAACTCAATAGCGGCTTGATCACGGCCTCGATGTCGCTCGTCTTGACATAGTTCAGGTGGTAGACCCGTTCGGGCAGGTTCTTCACTTTTCCTTTCGCAGCGGCGGTCGGATCGGCCGAGGCGGCCTGAATGGCGAGGAAGAGAGATCCGCAGAGAACCAGAAACCGCATGACGAGTCCCATGACAATGCTCCTGCATAAAGGACCGGCCGAAAGAAGACGAGGTGGGGAGCAGGGATGTTAGGCAACTTCCCCGGCCGCGTCAAGAGCGACTGGGGCTGTTTAGCCGGCGTGGGTGCATTCCGCACTTTGCGTTTGGCACGCGATTTCGTAGAAATAGGATCTTGGTTTTGGTTGATGGGGGGTGGTTTTTGGAAAATGGCGAGGCTAGGCAATGGAATGCCGTATGAGAA
>Ga0181520_10006380_pt1 | contig 18061 bp, 8 predicted proteins | sample PEATcosm2014_Bin_29_FD_132451 | JGI IMG/M metagenome (GOLD analysis project Ga0181520, IMG submission 132451) | Peatland microbial communities from MTU Mesocosm Facility, Houghton, MI, USA - PEATcosm2014_Bin02_30_metaG | ecosystem: Environmental > Terrestrial > Soil > Wetlands > Peat | place...
GACACGGTGCTGCGCGGCCAGCCCGACATCGGCGACGACACCCGCCAGCGCGGGCTGAAGCGGATGAAGGAGCTAAACTACCAGCCCAATCTGGCCGCGCGCGCGCTCATCACCGGCCGCACCTACACCATCGGGTTGGTGGTGCCGGATCTGCTCCATCCCTTCTTTGCGCAGGTGGCCAAGGCGCTTTCCGCCGGCATCCGCGGCCATGGCTACGGCTTGCTCATCACCAGCTCGGAAGAAGATCCGCAGTTGGAACGGCAGGAGATTGAGCAACTGCTGGCCCGTCGCGTGGATGTGATGCTGATCGCCAGCGCGCAGTGGACTGTCGAAAGCTTTCGCCGTGTGGAACAGGCGGGCATTCCCTACGTGCTGATTGATCGCCACTTCCCAGGCCTGGCCGCCAACTTTGTCGGTGTGGACGATCCGGCCGTTGGTTACTTGGCCGCCTTCCACCTCATCGAGCAGGGCTGTACGCGCATCGCCCACATCCGCGGCCCTGAGACTTCCACCGCCATGGGCCGTCTGGAAGGCTACCGGCGCGCGCTCTCCGAACACGCCATGGCCCAGCGCCCGGAGCACGTTGTCTCCATCGGCGCATCCGGCGACGACCGCGGCGAGCCCGGCGGCTACGAGGCCGCCCGCAAGCTCCTCGCCACCACGCCCCGGCCCGACGGCATCTTCTGCTTCAACGATCCTGTAGCCCTGGGCGCCATGCGCGCCATTCTGGAAGCCGGACTGCGCATCCCGGAAGACATTGCCGTGGTGGGTTGCGGCAACCTGTCGTACTCTGACTTCCTTCGCGTCCCGCTCACCTCTGTCGATCAGTTCAGCGCGGAGATCGGCCGTCTGGCTGCGGAACTGGCGCTTGAGTTGGTGGGCGCCACCGAGCCCCAGCGCCCCCGCATGGAGCAGGTGCAGCCGCGCCTGGTGGTCCGCGCCAGCAGCCTGCGCAAGAAGAAGCGCGCTGCCAAAGAAAGCCAAAAGTAGCGCCGACCTCTCCCGCAGAAGTTCGATCAAGCGGCCCATCCGGCACCACCTCCGCCTCAGCACGCCCCGCCGCGCAGCGGCGATTGGCCGCACCGCAGGTGCCCGCAGGTGCTGGTGAGGTAGACTGTGACAGGTCCGCAGCCCCGTGGTTTGCGGGCGTTATGCGCAGCGCCCCTGCTCGGGCCGCGCATCCAGAGGATGCACCATGAACGAAACCGAATCCCGCTCGCTGCCGGAAAATGCCTATCTCCCGTTGGCTCCCGGCCAAACCTACCAACCCATCATTCCCGCCTCCGCCCCCGAGCCGGAACTTACCCTGCGCGCCATCTTCTGGGGCGTGGTCTTCTGCGTTCTCTTCTCCATTGCCTCGGCGTACTCCGGACTCAAGGTCGGCCAGGGCATGGAGGCGGCCATCCCCATCTCCATCCTCGCCATCGGCCTGGCGCGCGTCTTCCGGCGCCGCTCGTCGCTGCTGGAGAACATCGTCATCACCGGCATTGGCGCGGCTTCCGGCAGCGTGGCGGCGGGCGCCATCTTCACCTTGCCCGCGCTCTACATCCTCAATCTGAATCCCCATCCGTTGCAGACCATCTTCATCTGCCTGGCGGGCGGCGTGCTCGGTGTGCTCTTCGTACTTCCCCTGCGCCGCTACTTTGTGCGCGAGATGCACGGCCATCTCCCTTTCCCGGAAGCCACCGCCATCACCGAAGTGCTGGTCACCGGCGAAAAGGGAGGCTCGCAGGCCAAGCTGCTGATCCAGGCCACGGCTATCGCCACCGTCTATGACTTCTTCACCACCACCTTCCACACCTGGAAGGAATATCTTAACTTTCAGTTCATTCCGGTGATGCGCTCGCTGGCTGACCGCGGACGCATGGTCTTCAACTTCGATGCGGTGGGCTTCATCCTCGGCCTGGGGTATGTGATGGGCCTGCGCAGCGCGCTCATGTTCTGCGCCGGCGGCATCCTCACCAACTTCGTGTTGGTGCCGCTGGTGTGGTTCATCGGCAGCCACTTGAATACGCCGGTCTATCCCGGCACCGTCCCCATTGCCGCCATGGACGCGCTGGCCATCTATCGCAACTACGTGCGCTTTATCGGCGTGGGCGCCATTGCCACGGCCGGAATCTTCGGCGTACTCAAGAGCCTGCGCGTGATCGTGGGTTCCTTCTCCATCGCCTTCAAGGCCTTTGGGCACGGGGAGGCCGCGCATACCGAGCGCACCGATCGCGACATCTCCATCGTGGCCATCGTGCTCGGCGTGGTCATCAGCGCGCTGGCCGTCGGCCTCTTCTTTGGCAGCCTGCAGCCCACCTGGGCCGCGCTCCTTGCGGGAGTGGTGCTGGTGCTGCTCTTCTCCTTCTTCTTCACCTCGGTTGCGGCCAACGCCATTGCCACCACCGCCAACAATCCCGCCAGTGGCATGACCATGCTCACCGTCATCGTCAGCTCGATTGTGCTGCTCAACTTCGGCATCAGCGGCACCACGGGCATGTTCTTTGTCATGGCCATCGCCGGCATGGTCTGCACCGCTCTCTGCGTCAGCGGCCAGTTCATTACGGATCTCAAGGCCGGTTACTGGCTGGGCTCCACCCCTGCCGCGCAGGAGAAGGTCAAGTTTCTCGGCGTCGCGGTCTCCGCCATCGCCTCCGGCCTCACCATCATCCTGCTTGCCCACACCTTCCAGTTCGGTGAGGCGGCTCCGGGCGATCTGCGCCAGGTGCTGGCCGCTCCGCAGGCCTCCATCATGAAGGCTCTGGTGGTGGGCTTCATGAGCCACCAGCCGGTGGCCTATCTCCTCTTCGGCGTCGGCGCCGCGGTGGCCGTTGTCATGGAGATGCTGGGCAAGTCCTCGCTCGTATTCGCGCTGGGCATGTACCTGCCTTTGGGGCTCACCTCGCCCATTCTGGCCGGCGGATTCCTCTCCCACCTGGTCAACAAGCGGTCTGAAAAATACGATGCCGAAACCGGCAAGTCCATCCGCGAACGGGGCGTGATTCTGGCCTCCGGCCTGATGGCGGGCGGCGCGCTGGGCGGCGTGTTGGGCGCTTCGCTGCGCATGTTCTCCTTCTACAGCGAGGACGGCGTTCGCACCCCCTTCTACGCCAATGAAATGGTCTCGCAGCTGGTCTCTCTGGTGCTCTTCCTCGGCCTCTGCCTCTACGTCTGGTTCTTTGCCCAGAAGAAGGAACAAGCATCCTGAAGAGCTTCGGGTGCCCCACCCTTGCCGCGTTCTTGTTTTTGCGGCCAGGGTGGGAGGTAACGCAACGACAATACCAATGCCAACCCGCGAACAGCGCCGCAGGCGTGCTAATTCGCTGACTCGCTGATCAAACAAAGAAGGTGATCGAATGGATCTTCTCACTCAACTGACCGCCGATGCCGTGCTCGGCATCGATACGTTGTGGGGCGGCGATGTGATGTGCGCCTCCGGTACCGGCCGCTTCATTGCCGACTCCTGGTTCTCGGACGAGCCTCTTCCCTTGGCCTACACCGATGCCACCGCCGAACGGGTCCGGCAGACCGGCGGCGTAGGCGCAAAACAGCCTGACCTCGCAGGCATTGAAGCTTATCTCAAAGCTGTTAATCTGCCTGCTGCTTTTCGCGAACTCAAGAGCGAAGCCGCCAAGATCGGCGGCCTGCGCGGCGCTTATATAGCTGGTCTGGCCGACAGCATGGAAGTCATGTTCGACCTGGCCATGGAGACCATCGGCAAGGGCGATCCGGTGCCCTACCAGCGCTCGGTCATTGCCTCCACCGGCCTTGATCCCGAACCCTCCGACCCCACCGCCAAGCGCGCCCGCGTGGAGGAGTTGCTGGCCAAAGCCGGTTACAAGCCGGAGGCCGGTCTGCTGTACGCGGTCGATGCCTGGCGCGAGGATCGCTACATTCCCATGGCTTCGGTCAAGGGCCTGGGAGCCGCCGTGATCGCCCACTTCGATCGGCTCAGCCAACAGAATCTCCTGCCCTATCTCCCCATGGAGTTCAATAATATACCCCGCGCCAACATCGGCTTCATGCCCATCAAGGACGCATGGTTCTCGGGCTCCATGAACTACCTGGGCCGCGCCCGCAAGGCCGATGGCACGCCCGAGTACGAAGCAACCTATGAGATCAACGCCTCGCTCTCCATCTCTTATCCGGAGTTTGAGCAGTTAGTAAGTCACGAAGTGGTTCCGGGCCATGTAACCACCTTTGCCTACCTGCAGAATCTCTACGTCCGCAAGGCGGCCTGCTTCGAGGCCTCGGTGCTCACCATGAACACCCGCGCCGCCACGCTCTTTGAAGGCATTGCCAACAACGCCATTCTGATCGCCCACGGGGTCACGGAAGTGGAGCAGTTGCCCGATGAGGATCTGCAGATCGGCGTGCTGCTGGCGCTCTTGCAGGACGATGCCAAGAACCAGTCCTCGTACATGACCTGGGGTGAACTCCGCCCCCAGCCGGAGATTGCAAGCGCCCTGCGCAACGACTTCCTGGTCAGCCTGGAACGCGCCAACAAACTCAGTGGCGCATGGGGCCGGCATCCGCTGCTGGGCCGCATGTACCTGCCTGCCTATCGCCGCGGCACCGACAAGGTGGCCGAACTCCGCCGCCAGCACGCGCCAGAAAAAATCCTGCCCGCGCTCTACGGCGTTGGCGGCATCGTCGACATCGTGACGATCGATGAGCTGCTGTAATGGGCTTTGTAGCTAACGAGAAGGGCAGACAGATCGAGTTGTCCGCCGGGTGCCCCATCCATTCGCGCTCTTTGCGAATGGGTGGGATCGCACAAACCTTACGCTGCCGACTCGCGTTCTGCGGCCGCGAATCTTTTCCTCGACTTCTGGCGCGTGCTGGCGGCGAATCTCGCTCCATTTCGTTGTCATTTCTCGATGTCCTGCTTACTCCGCCAACGGCGGCAGCTCCACCAGCTCCACGCCGGCTTCGGCAAACTGGCTTGTGGAGAGCACCGGCTTGCCCCACTTCTCGTGGTCGCTGGGCGTGTACACAATGCGGCTGATGCCGGACTGCACAATCACCGCCGCGCACTGCGGGCAGGGCATGTAGGGCGTTACATAGATGGTGCAGCCGCGCACATCTTGACGTGCCGATAGAATCGCATTGATCTCCGCATGAAGAATCATGGGGTATTTGAGCTCGCGATTCGTCAGCCGCTCCTCGCTGTCCACCACGCCTTGCGGAAAGCCGTTGAAGCCCACCGAGACCACGAACTTGCCGCGCGTAATCACCGCGCCCACCTTGGAGCTGGGGTCCTTGCTCCAGCTGGCTACCAGCTGGGCCATCTCCATGAACCTGCGATCCCACTTCTCGGTCGTCGTCATCGCTGTCTCCTCCTTGGCTGCATTCAGCATATCAATCCGACTCGGCATTGCATGGCGGCATTGCATGCAGCCGCCGCGCTTCTTCCCCAGGGAGGCCGACGCCAGAGCATTTTCCCTTTTGCTATAAACCTCCGTGCCCCATCCATTTCTGCGTTCTTTGCGGAAATGGGTGGGATACCGAAGAGAATCAGTTCTACACCATTCCACAAAATGCTCTAAAAGAAAAGGGGAACCACCTGCCGCAATCGAGCCGCGGCAGATGATTCCCAACGATAACCGTTCACAGGAGGTAATTCGTTTACAACTTCACGCCGCAGAGGCTCACTTCCAGCCCCATCTCATGGAACATGGCGGCCTTGGCAGCCAGCGCGCGGTCGGCAGCTTCGGCCGTAGGCGCGTAGGCTACGTTGATGTGGTTGGCAGGATGGCGGGCCATGAACTGGTTCTGCGTCACCCCGTGCAGGGTCACATGCATCACCGGCCACTGCGGCGTCACCTCTGCCCAGCGGCGCGCGGTCTCCGCTTCCGGAAGGGTAACGGCGGTGGCGCGGCCCAGATCCACCTTCAGCACGCCAGCCTCGACAAAAACGCGGCTCCAAACCACTTCGCCCGGCTTGGAAACGCCCTTGATCGTCCCGCCGCCCAGGCGGAAGTACATCGACGGCTGGCGCTCGCTCACCGCGCCCTTGTAGCCGCCAATCAGGTGCGACGGAGGCACGGCGCCGGAGATCTGGAAGAGCCAAACAAACTCGTCAATCTTCTCTCCGTTGGCTCCCTCGCCCTTGTACCACTCGCCCCAGCGCACATCGTGCAGCGTGGTCGCGGGGTCCAGCCCCATCGCCGTCCACACCCGGTTGGTCACAATGGAGTCAACGCCCACGCACTCGTCCACTTCGTTGAAGTGGGGCAGCGCCTTGCCCGCATACAACTCGCGGCCAGCGGTGGAGTACACCGGAGGACGCTCCACGTTGTTCAACAGGCCCTCGACCAAATCCGAGGCCGGAACCAGATCCTTCAGTCCCTGTTGGTACTGGATGCCCACGCAGTCGCAGCCAAAGGCGTCGGCCATGCGCATGGCGGCAATGTACATCTTGCATTGCAGCAGAATCTGCGCGTCGGTCAGGTCGGTCTCTTCGTTGGGACCAGTCGCGAACTTCATCCCCGCCGCATCCAGCCAGTCGCGCACCTTCTGCGCCTCGGCGTCTGCGACCTCGCGCATGGCGGCGTACAAAGCCGACTGGCTCAACCGCTCCTTGAAGATGCCTGCGGCGTTCATCAGGTTGTCTTCGATGATGGCGTTGGCCATGCCCATGCAGCCCTCGTCAAACACGGCCAGGATGGCCTTCTTGGCCTTCAGTTCCTTGGCCAGAGCCACGCCCAGCGCGCGCTCGGCGGTGCCCACCTTGGCCAGGTCAAAGGCCGACACATGCGTCGTATCGTGGGTAAAGCTCTTGTTCTTGATCCATGAGCGCAGGCCCTGTTTGAAGAGCGGGTCCTTGAAGTCCTTGCTCCACAGGGTGGTGAACTTCACGCCCGACTTGCGCAGGCAGCCATTCAGGTTTAGCATGCCCACTAGGCCCGGCCACTGGCCGCTCCAGTTGGCCACCGTCAAAATGGGGCCGCGATGGGTCAGCAACCCGCCCAGCACATGCGCGCTATACTGCCACACGCTCTCCGCCACCACAATCGGCGCGTCCGGATGGATATTCTCAAAGATCGAGAGCCCCATGCGCTGCGATTGGATAAAGCCATGCTTGCCCATCGGATTGTAGGCGTGGGCGCGGCGCAGCTTGATGCCCTCTTCGGCAAAGGCCGCGGTCAGGATCTGTTCCATGGCGGCCTGGGCAGGCCAGCAAACCTCGTTGGCGGAAGAACGCAGGTCGCCGGAGGCAATCAAAATCACTTCGTCGGCTGCAACAGGTGCAGGAGCGGCGACTTCAGGAAGTACGTAAGCAGCAGACATTTCTCTGTAGACCTCAAAATTGGTTGTACTGTGGACCTTCAGCCACAGGTTAGGGTGCTTAGCGGCGGAAGCAGGGAGAACCGTGCCAGGCGCGATCCGGGGCTGATCCCCTCGTCGTTCATCGTCCGGTTCAGTTTGGGCGCTCCGCTCCGTTTACTTTAGCGCTACCTCTGTTCCGCTACGAATCTTCTCTCTTGGGGGGAGTGATCGTCAAGCGGCATCCTCCAGAAGAGTGAAATCAGTTGATTTTGCATGAAATCTCGCCTGCCTTCCACGGCCGGGTTCAAGGCCCGGTTCCAACTGGCGGCACAGCGGCGGCTTGTAACTGTAACGTTGACGGCAACGCAGCGTAGAATGGTTCGAACAGAAGCTACCCCTATAGAAGGGCTACGGAATAAAAAAATGGCCACAACCATGAAGGACATCGCCCGTGAGCTGGGTGTCTCCATCATCACGGTCTCCAAGGTGCTGCGCAACCACGACGACATCAGCGAGAAGACCCGCAAGCGCGTGCTCGACAAGGTTCGCGAGATGAATTACACGCCCAACCTGGCGGCGCGTTCGCTGGTCACCGGACGCACCTATCTGGTGGGCCTGGTGGTTCCGGACCTGATGCACACCTTCTTTGCGCAGATCGCCAAGTCGCTCTCCTCGGCGCTCTTGAAGAAAGGCTACTGCTTGACCATCTCCACCTCCGACGAGGACCCGGAGGTGGAAGAGCGCACCGTGACCCGCCTGCTGGCCCGGCGCATGGATGCGTTGATCATTGCCTCAGCCGCCACCCGTTCGCCCACCCTGGAGCGGATTGTGAACGAAGGTCCGCCGCTGGTGCTGGTGGATCGCCGCTTTCCCGATCTCGATGCCAACTACGTGGGCACCGACGACGAAGCGGTGGGCGCCATGGCCACCGAGCACCTGATCGACATCGGTTGCGAGCGCATCGCCCATCTCCGCGGACCTGACACCAGCTGCGGCCGCGGACGACTGGCAGGCTTCCAGAAAACCCTCCTCCGTCACGGAATGATCGCGCCCGAGGGCTACATCTCCGCCCAGGGACCGGCCGACGTGCATAGCATGGAGAGCGGCCAGGAGCTGACCCGCCAGCTGCTTCGGTTTAAGCCCCGCCCCGACGGCATCTTCACCTTCAACGATTCCATGGGCATTGGCGCCATCCACGCCATTCGCGATGCCGGGCTGCGCGTGCCAGAGGACATTGCCGTGGTGGGCGCCGGTAACCTCTACTACAGCGAGGAGCTGCGCATTCCGCTCACCACCGTCGATCAGCAGACGGAAGAGACCGGCGAACGGACCGCCAGGCTGGTCTTGTCCTTGCTGGAGTCCAAGGCGGCGATAAAGCCCCGGTCGGTGATCCTGGAGCCCAGGCTGATTGTGCGCGCGTCTACGCAGCGGTAGAGATCCACCTCTCCAACAGAGGTACCGCCGTGCCCCATCCATCCCGCGTTTTGTGCGGGATGGGTGGGATCGAGTGACACTCTTCAAGGGCCGGATCAATCGTTGTCAGGAATTGCATCTCAGAGCAAGCAGATGAAAAGAGGGCCGCGTCAGCCTGAAGCCCGACGCGGCACCCGGAAATTCTCTTCGACGGTGACTCGACCCCCAAACCCTGCCGCGCGCAATACCTGCACCGCGCGTCTGTCGCACGCCCTGCCGCGAAGCGGCGTCTGCTGCATGCATTGCCTTATTCCGTGATGGCCAACTTCTGCATGTCGCCCTGGACCACGGGCAGGTCGTTGAAGCGGGCCAGACGGAACTGGGTCCAGTAGCCGCTCCAGCGGGGGTCGGCCTGCAGGGCGATGGCCAGCCTCTGGATCATCTCTTTGCGCACCGTGGCGTACTCCGGACGGTCGATCAGGTTCACGGCGTCCTCGCTCTTCAGGTCGAAGAGTTCGTCCACCGGCGAGCCGCAGTTGTACCCATACAGAAAGTGGCGTCCATCGGCGTACTTGTACTGGATGCCGCAGCCAAAGTTGACGCCCACGTGCCATCCGCCAAAGAAGAGCAGCGCGCGGTCGTCGGCCGGCTCGCCCTTGCCCAGCAGGGCAGGGATCAGCGAAACCCCGTCAAAGCGCGCCTCCGCGTGGATGCCCGCCGCCTCCAGAAAGGTCTGCGAAACGTCCAGCAGCGACACCGGCGCGTCCACCTCCGGCTTGGCTGCCGGAGCTATCTTCTGCGGCTTGATCACCAGCGGCACCCGCAGCACGTCCGGATGCAGATACACGCCCTTGTCCACCAGCGCGCGACGGCCGTTCATCTCGCCATGGTCGCTGATAAAGGCGATCAGGGCGTCGTCGTAGAGCCCGGCCTGCTTGATCTTTTCAATCAAGCGTCTAATCACCTTGTCGACGAGTTCCATCTGCAACGCATAGGCCACGCGGTAGTCGATCAGCTTCTGCTCATCGTAGATGCCCCAGTAGCGGCGATAGAGCTGCACGATCTCCGGCTCGCCATCGGCGCGCTTGAAGTCGCGCTGTTTTGCGGCCAGATAGCTCTCCGGCAAGGTCATTCCCTGGCGCAGCTCGCGCTCCCGCTCTTCCATGCCGGCGGGAATCGCAAACGGCTGGTGCGGATCGAAGATGTCCACCTGCATGTAGAGCGGATGATCTTCGAGCGTGCCGCGTGCCATCAGGTCGTCCAGCGTTTCCATGGCTTGCAGGCCCAGGTACCAGCTGTACTGGGCCTCCGTCGGGAAGGGCTTGCCGTCCTGCTGCTCCACCCATCCACCCACGGAGTTGCCGGGGGTCTTGCGGTCCTGCTGCAGGAACACAATCTCGCGCGCGTACTTCTGCTGCTTGACCCCCATCCGGTGGAGGTGAGAGAGATACTCGTCGTCGTCGTACACCGGGGGCGACCAGCGGTCCCACGGCTTGTTGTTTTCGCCAAAGGCATCCAGAAATTTTTGTTTACCTACGTGGCATTTGCCCACTTGACGGGTCACGTAGCCGGCGGCCTTCAAATACGCGGGAAAGATGATGTCGCTGCTCTTCAGCTCGGTATCCAGGCCCTCCGGCGCATGTTCGCCGTTGCCCAGGATGGTGCTGTAGCGGCCCGTCATATAGGAGCCGCGCGAGGGCGCGCACAGGGGCACGGTGCAAAAGGCATTGGAGAAGAAGCAGCCATCGGTCATGAGCGAACGGATGGCGGGAATCCGCATTTTTTCGCGAAAGGCCGGTCGGGCCGGTAGAGGTCCGGGCTCACCATGTCGGCTGAGATCAGGAGGATGTGCGGCCGCCTGTCGCCGCTCTGGCGGTGATAGGGGCCAATGCCGGTGCGCTCCTGCGTAAAGCGCAATGCGGGCGTTCGAGAGCCAGCCGGGGTTTCGGCGTTCAGAAGGCTGGCCGAGCCTGCCAGTAATCCAGCGGTGAAGGAACAAAAGCTGCGCTGATCCATAGGGTTTTGCGGAGTCCAGTCTGCAATCGGATTGCGATGCGTAAATGATCGTACGGCTCCCGAGGTTCTTTGCAAAGGATTACATTACGGCCGACACAGCTCTTTCCCGCGTCGAACTCAACGGTTGCCCGCTCTGGCATTTGCTCTTGCCACCCGAGCCTCGAAAACGCACAAGAAACTCCACGGAAAGCTGCCCGTCAGGGGATGGGGAGCTGGGCCATTTTTTCCTGTGCTATTCTCGCTGTAGTTTCTTTCGTCCCGTTGGGTGTTGCGTATGTTGTGGGCTAGACTCCTATTTAGTTTGTCTTTAGTCGGGTTTTGCCTGGGGCAAGCAGGGCAAGCTCTGCATGCCGCCACATTTACCAATCCCCAGCGGTTGCCCACCTCTGCCGATCCCTACGCCATTGTGACCGGCGATCTAAACAGCGATGGAATTCCGGATTTTGTCTGGATCGCTTCCAGTTCCACGGGCGGTCAGTTTAATGTTTATCTTTCCCAGCCCGGAGCAGGCTGGCAGCCGGGAGCCAGCTTTTCATTCCCGGCCAGCTCCAGCATCAGCAGTTGTGCGCTTGTCGATGTGAATCTGGATCAGAAACTGGATCTGGTCTGTTCGGGTTCTTACCTGTTCACGGCCTACATGCATGTGTTTCTTGGCAACGGCGACGGAACCTTTCAGACCCCCATCACCACCGTGGTGCAGCTCCCTTCCACCGGTTCGTATCCAGACACCGTGCTCGCAAGCGAAGGCGACCTGAACCACGACGGCGTGCCGGACTTCTTTTATGAGGACCGCGCCAGTTATGGCGGATACATCCTTCTCGGCGACGGCAAAGGGGGGTTCAAGACACCCATTTCCATGGGCTCGACCTCGATCAATAACAGTGTCCCGGTTGCCGCCGATGTGAATGGCGACGGCATTCCCGATCTGCTCTTCCCCGAGGGGCCCGAGGTGGCACTGGGCAAAGGCGATGGCAGCTTTGGCCCGCTCATCAACTATGCGCAGCCAAGCTACTATGACGCCACCTGTATCTTTCACGACATGGAAGGCAATGGACACCTGGATGCGGTGTGCGGTTATGCCGAATCCATCACCGGCGACATGACCGGGGCTACCGCCCTGATCGTTCTGCACGGCAATCCGGATGGGTCTTTCAATACCACGCCCCTATCTAAAACCCGTTTTGGCGATTACGACACGGAGGACGACGGCTTAGGCACCTTCCAGGCGCCGCTCTATGTGGCCGACGTGAACGGCGACGGAGTCCTGGATGTCCTGGGGTACTCGGGCGACGGATTAGCGGTGCTCTATGGCGGCCCCAACCTTACGTTCAGCAAGCCCCTGCACTATGCCGTGGGATTGATCCAGCCGCTCGTCGCTGGCGCCTATTCCCTCAATCAAGGACAGATCCTGGATGTGAATGGCGATGGACGCCCCGATCTGGTGGCTACCGGGCCCAACGGAATCTATATCTCCTATGGGAAGGCGGACGGCACTTTCACAGCCGCATTTGCGCCCGAAGTCGCTGAGGTGATCGGCTATCCAACCATCGCTGACTTCAACGGCGATGGCATTCCCGATATCGCCGCCACCGCCGACACCGCCATCAAAGTAAGCCTGGGCAAAGGCGACGGTACCTTCTCCGCCCCCGTTGCCTTGGGAAACAAGAACGGCGCAGTCAATTTCAGCACCCCAATATGGGCCACCGATGCCCACATTGTGCATGGGGACTTCAACGGCGACGGCAAGATGGATCTGATGGCGATCGGGTCGCCCAGCATTTATGTCTATCAAAGCTACATTCTTTGGGGCAACGGCGACGGCACTTTTCAGGAGCCCGTCCTGGTCCCGAACAGTTCCGTTGTCTACCCAATGTACGAACCGCTTGTCGATAGGGCGGCGTACGACATCAACGGCGATGGACGCACCGACCTGGTGGCCAATGGAAGCGCCGGGATCGGGGCTGTCTCTGATCGGATTGTCTCCAATCTCTCCAAAGGCGATGGAACCTTCACAAGCGTAACCACCCTCGTGCCTTACGACCAGAATGGATCGTCTTCCAACGGCATCATCCTTCCCGCTCTCGCCGATTTCAACGGCGACGGAAAGCTCGACGCCGCCTACGGCAGTCTGAGTCACGTATACGTCGTGAACGGCCATGGCGACGGCAGCTTTGACACCACCGCAACCATGCTGGACATTCCCTCGATCTCCGGGCAACCGAGCCGCGGATCGCTCTCCATAGCCGCGGCCGACATGGACGGAGATGGTAATCGGGATTTCGCGGTCCTTGTCCAATATGGCGCGGGCCAGTATCCCTATCCCAGTCCGCTCGCCACCGCCGTCTGGGTCTACTACGGCAAGGGCGATGGCACATTTTCCTCGCCCGTGCTCGCCGGGCAATTCAATCGCAACTACACCAGCGTTACGGCGGCTGCCCTGGACCTTAACGGGCGCTCGGATCTGATCGTCAACACCAGCGGCTCGCTGGGCGGCGGTTACGCGGCGGGCATTCTCAGCTCCCTGCCGGGCCGCGCCTTTGGGCCCGAGGTGAATTACTTTGCCGGCACCGGTTTGTCGAGCCTCGCCATCGCCGATGTGAACCTGGACGGCAAGCCCGATCTGGTCTTCGGCAACGGCGACTACAACGTCCGCGCCAGCTCCGTAACCGTGCTGCTCAACCAGGGAGCTGCGCCCGCCGTTTCCGGCGTCCTGAAGGCCGTACCCGAGCCATCCATCGCCGGTCAGCCCTTCAATCTGGTTGCCTCCCTCACCCCGCCTTCGCCCGCAACCCTCAGCGGCAGCGTGAGCTTCACCATCGACGGCAACAACGCGGGCACCGCGGCGCTCAACAGCAACAGCGCCACGGTGCCCATCGCGCTCACGCTCTCCGTTGGTACGCATTCCATCGCTGCTCTCTGGCCGGGTGACAGCACCTATGCGCCCGTAACCCTCTCCAGAACCCACGCCGTCACCGCCATCCCCACCCTGACCACGCTGGTAAGTTCCAGCATTCAGGCCAATGCCGGCACCCAGATCGTGTGGACGGCCACCACCACGTTCAGCGGTACCGCGGCCGCCGGTAACATCACCTTCACGGATAACAGCGCGGTGCTGGCTACGCTGCCGCTGGTGGCCGGTGTTGCGCAATACGCTACTTCGTCTCTGGCTATTGGAACCCACCCCATCACCGCGTCCTATGCCGCCAACGGCAACTTCGCGGCCAGCAGTGCTTCGCTCAATCAGGTGATCAACGGACTAGCGAGCACGGTCAGCCTCAGCGCATCCCCCAACTCGGCGTATGCCGGGCAAACCGTAACTCTGTCAGGCGCGGTGGCCTCTGCAACCGGCACGCCCACCGGCACGCTCACCTTTTACGATGGCGCTGATCTGCTGGGAACGGCAACCCTCGACACCACCGGAAAGACAACGTTGACGGCCGTATTCACCGTCCCCGGAACACACAATCTAATCGCGCAATCCAGCGGCGACTCACTTTACTCTGCCCAGACTTCTCCGGTCTATGCGGAAAATGTGCTCATCATTCCCACCGGGATTAGCGTGACGGCATCTCCGAATCCGGGCGTGGCCTTCAGCCCCATCGGCCTTTCCACCACCGTCAGTTCTTCCGCCGGAGCCGTTCCGAATGGAACCGTCTCCTTCTCTGCCAACGGCGTTCAGGTCGGCTCCGGCGTTCTGCAATCCGGGGCAGCCTCTCTGTCCATCTCTTCGCTCGGCGCCGGCACTTACTCCATAACCGCAACCTATCCGGGCAACACGGAATTTGCCCCCGCCCTTTCCGCGCCCTATTCTCTGGTTGTAACTCAGGCTCCTTCGCAGACTGCACTCGTCAGTAGCTTGAATCCCATTCAGGCCGGAAGCAACCTCACCTTTACGGCCACAACCACCAGCGGCTCCCTTATCCCTGCAGGCACAGTCCAGTTCTTGGACGGAACAGCCCCGCTCGGTTCGCCGGTCAGCTTGAACGCGCAGGGCGTAGCAACATTTACCACCAGCACTCTGGCCGTTGGCACCCATCCAATCACCGCCACCTTCGCCGCCAACGCCAACTTCCTTGCCAGCACCTCGCCCACACTCGCGCAGTCCATCCTTCCCTATACCGGCGACTTTTCCATCGCCATCGCGCCCGGCTCAGCGAGCCCTTACACCGGCGAATCGGTCTCGGTCCTGGTTGCCGTCACCAGCGTCAACGGCTTCAACCAGCCTCTTACCCTTGGCTGTGCGGGACTGCCCGCGCAAACCACTTGCATCTTCACTCCGGCCTCACTGCCTGGTGGCCAGGGAACCGCGACCCTCGTGCTTCAAACCCGGGCGCCCCAGCCGATTGCTGCAACCAATGCCTCGAATGCCCCCGCCTCTCCCGCCGGCCAGTGGCCCACGCAAAAAATCGCGATCCCTGTCTTCGTTGCTTTCCTCGGCCTATTCTTTTTCCCCAGCCGCTTCCGCCGCGGATTCTTCTCTTGGATGGCGCTGGCAATCTGTGCCGGTCTGGCAAGTGGAGGCTGCAGCAATCCGCCTCCGATTGCAGGTGGAACTCCGCCCGGAAGTTACAACATTACGGTTTCCGCCACCTATTCAGGGGCAACGCCCGTGCTGCAACATTCCACCGCATTCGGCCTGACCGTCAAATCCCTTTTTTGAGCATGGATCTCCGGCCCCAAGATCCTTGAGGATGCTCTTGCCAAAACTGCCCGGCGGCGCACCAATTGCATGGGCGCTGCTTGCGGATAAGTTCCTCTCGGGGCTGAATGTCCAGACGGGTGCCGGGACGGAACGGCCTGGATCAAAGGGCCTGTGTAAATATCCCCCCGCAGTGGGGTACCAGGCCAAAGGTCTGGACAATCAGGAAAGAGGCAACACCAGAGCATTTTCTTTTTTGCTATAGACCTCTTGGCTATAGACCTCCGTGCCCCATCCATTTCCGCGTTTTATGCGGAAATGGGTGGGATGCCCATGAAACTTAGGTCTACACCATTGCGTAAAATGCTCTAGTTTTGCCCCTTAGAAGAGCCGGAGACTTTAGGGTCAGGGGCCCCCTTGCTGGAGAGTTATTGCAACGACGCGGCCCTTCCTTAGGAGAGCCGGAGGTCTTAGGGTCAGGGGCCCCTCAAAGCGGCCTGGCCGGAAATCTAGCTCCGCAAACTCAACTGCTCACCCCATCATGAACCCCGCGCCGTAGGCGCAGTACATGTTAGCCCAGCGCTTTAGCGCTGGGTAAGCTGCTCCTAAGAATTGACCGGAGTCCCGTAGGGACGACACGAACAGTCGCACCTAGGCGTCGTGAGCATCGCGAAGCGTATTGGCCCCACCGCAGGTGGCCGCAGGTGCCTAGTTCGCGGCCGGAGTCGTGCCGCGCTCAATGTGCAGCACCTGCGACCGGTCGCGTGCCGTTGGGCTGCGCACCACGTGTGGTGTTACCACCAGCAACAGCGTTGCGCCGCTGGTCTGCTTGTTGCGGCTATCGGTGGCGCTCAGACCTGGAATCTCGTCGATCCCCGGCGTGCCGCTCACCGCCCGCGACTCGGTGCGGTCCAGTTCGCTGGCCACCACCACCGCCGCGCCTTCTTCCACCTGCACATCGCCCTCATAGCTGCGATGGTTCAAAATCGGGTTTCCATCCGCGCTGGCGCCGGACAGGGCATCGATCTTGATGCTCAAATTCAGTGCCACCCGGCCATTGCGCATCACCCCGGCCTTGCTCTTCAGCGTGAACCCCAGGTCCTGGTACTCCACCTGCGGCGTCATCGAGCTGGCCGCCGAGCTAAGCGAGCTCAACAGCGACGACAGCGCTGACGAGGTGCCCGCGCCCGTCAACCCCGCAATCGCCGACGTCGATCCCATGCTCCCAAAGCTCGAGGTCTGGATCGGGTAGCGCGAGCCCAGCCGCAGCGTTGCGCCCAGATCGTCGCCATCGGCCATGCGCAGCTGGATGCGGTCCAGTTGCCGCGACTCCGACGAGTTGATGTTCAGATTCAGCGACGTGCTCCCAGGGCTGATGCCGGTCAACGTCGTGCCGTTGCCAAACGTGGCCACGCCATTGGCAAACAGCGAGTTGGACACCGAGCCCGACGCAATCAGTATGCCCAGAATCGCCAGCGGATCGGAGGCTGACGCCAACCCCGAGGAGATAATCTGCTGGATCAGCGCGGAGTTGGCGCTGAAGATCGACTGCTCCTGGCTATAAATGTTGAAGGCGGTAAAGCTCTGCGGAGCCTGCACTCCGGTGGTGCGCTGGTTGCTGTGCGCCAGCTGGATCAGCCGCACGTCCAGCAGTACCTGGCTCCGACCCGCCATCAGCTCGTCCAGAGTCTGGTTCAGGGCGTCCAGTTGCCCCGGCGTGGCCCGCACCGTCAGTGAGCCGTTGGTCGGGTTGGACGAAGCGGTCTGAATCCCAAAGACGTTCTTGGCCACATTGGCCAGCTCGGTCAGCTCATTGGCGCTCAAACCCCCCAGCTGGATCGTCTCCAGCTCTAGCCGGGTGTATTGCTGGCGCAGCTCGCGGGAGTCGCGCGCCACCAGCACCCGGCGCGGGTCCAGGGGCACATAAAACGTGTGTGTTACCAACCCCAGCGCCGTCATGGTCTGCTCAAAGGTGGCGTTGTCGATCGCAAAGCGCACCCGCTCATTGCGGACGCTGTCGTCCATGGTCGCTTCCATCCCGTAGCCCCGGAACACCTGCTGAATCACCTGCCGGATGTCGGTATACAAGTGGAAGCTGCGCAGCTCCGGGGTGTGCAGCGGACGATCCGTCGCCCCCGGATCAATCGGCGTCAGCAACGGTCCCGGCTCTGCTGCCAGCGCATCGTCGCCCAACTCGTTCAGGTGCTGGGTCACAATCGGGCTCCGTGGGTCCAGCGCCATGGCCCGCGTCAGCGCCACCCGTGCCGCCACCGCGTCGAGCCGCATCCGTGCCTGCGCCGCCTGCTGCACCAGCGTCGTTACCGCATGGCCTCGGGCCACGCCTGCTGCCAGTTGGTAGTCTCGGTTGGTCGGGTCCAGAGCTGCCGCTTGGCCATACAGCCCCAGCGCCTCTTCGTATCGCGCCGCCAAAAACAGCTTGCCTGCCTCCAGGTAGAGCTTGGCCGCACGCCGCCGTGCTTTGGTGCTCGGCATTTTCTTCTCGGGCTCGGCCCCAGCCTTGGCGGAAGCAGCGGCCACCAGGCCGGGAATCGCCGTCCGAGCCTTGTCCGCGGTGGGAGCAGGAGCTCCACCTTTGGCCGCCTTGGCCTTGGATGCGGTTGTTGCTGTCGGAGGATTCGGCGTCGCAGGGGCCACTTGTGCCGTGGGTGCTGCAGGAACCGGCGTTTGCGCCGTCAGCAGGGCAGGGCACAGCGCCGCCAGCAGCACAGCCGCCGC
>Ga0181520_10006381_pt1 | contig 18060 bp, 13 predicted proteins | sample PEATcosm2014_Bin_29_FD_132451 | JGI IMG/M metagenome (GOLD analysis project Ga0181520, IMG submission 132451) | Peatland microbial communities from MTU Mesocosm Facility, Houghton, MI, USA - PEATcosm2014_Bin02_30_metaG | ecosystem: Environmental > Terrestrial > Soil > Wetlands > Peat | place...
GACGGAGAAGGCGTCCTGCGGAAGAATGATCATGGAGTAGCCGGCGAGCTCGGCGAGGGCATTCTCGATCTCCATGTCGGTCATCTCCAGGATGCTGCGTGCGCCTTGCAGCATGTCCCGCGGGATGTTGTCCGGGGCGAGGAAGGCGGCGAGGCGGAGGATGGCGATGGCCTCGGGTCCGAGACGTTTGATGGTCGTCAGCCAGGTCGTGGCGACGGAGTCGGGGTATCGCGTGCCGCCCGGAACCCCGCGCGCGAGCAGTTCTTGCCGCGACTGCGCGTAGAGTTCCAGATACCGCCCGAACGAGACCTGCGCCTGCTTCACGAACGCCGCCGCCTGTTCGAGGGCCAGCGGCAGGTAGCCGAGTTCCGCGGCGAGGTGGTCGGCAGCGGTACGGTTCTCATCCGTGTCCGGTAACCCACTGCGCTGCAGCAGGAACTCCCGCGCAGGCTTTGGCTCCAGCACATGGACCGGGATGGTCTGCACCTCCGGTGACCAGTCGGTGAAGCGCGAGGTGATGATCGTGCGGCACTTGCCGTGCTTCGGGATCCAGTCCTGGATGGCTTCCTCGTCGGTCGCATTGTCGAGAATCAGCAGACGCGGGGTGGCCTGGTCATCTACGCGCGAAAGCTCGGCCAGCGCCCGTTGTGCGTCCTGCCTGACGTCCTCCGAGTATTCGCCAATGACGCCCATGTCCAGTGCGAGACGTGCGAACTCCCCGGGGAGCGCGCCCACTTCCGCCGCCGAAACCCACAGTATCTGCCGATACAGCCGCCAGAACTTCTCTGCATACTCGCGAGCAAGCGTCGTCTTGCCGACCCCACCAAGGCCGGCGAGCACATACGCAGGCGTCATCGTCAATGCGACCGTCGGCGCACAGCATAGCTTCTCGTGGACTTCCAGCAGCAGCTTCTCTCGACCGACGAAGTAGGGGTTACGGGCGAAGGGCAGACGCACGAGGCGCGGGGCCTTCTCCGGTGACGCCTCAGCCAAGCACCCGCGAATCCAGGTGATCAGCCTCGACCAGTCGCGTACGTCCGGATCGCGGAAGTCCGCGGCCTGAGGAACCCGTAGAGGCGGCGGGGCGGTGTCCTCGTACCTCGCGCTCTCGAACCAAATGGGGATTACGCAATCATGCCCGTAGGTCTCGTAGCGCGTCCACAGCGACTCTGGCCATCGGGGCGTGATGACAGGGAGCATGATCCGGCTGTTCTCGCAGCCCTGCTCGATCTTCTCGTGCCAGTGGTCGCCCCAGTCGAGTTCGCGCTTGTCGAACCACACGCGGAAGCCGGCGTCACACAGGCGCTGGTAGAGGTCCTCGGCGATGGCGAGGTCGGCTGATGCGTAGCTGATGAACACGTCCCATGATGGCGCGGCCGTAGCTTCGCTCGACATGGCTCCCTCCCGTTGCATGCGCATCCGTCGCCCGCTCGCGCTGGCGTGAGGCCCCACACCCCCCGACGCGAGTTATATCCGAACCGCCGAAGGTCCGCCCCGCCTCTCCCCCATTCGCTATCTCCGGTGCCGTTCCCCCCGCCCCTTGGGTGGTGCGCCGCCCCTCTTGCCCGTGTGGCCGCGCCATTTATGGCGCGAATCGCGCGGTGAACCGCGCGACCACAAGGTAACGTGGGGGGCTTGCTTGTCCCGTCGCGTCGCCCCCGCTCGCCTCTCCCCTATCGCCCACTCCGATCTCCTCGGCGGCCCGCGCCGGGGGGCGGGGTCCCCGTCGGGCTCTCCGCGATCCCTTACGGCGCGGGATCGCGGAGAGCCCGACACCCCGCCCCTTGGGTGTTGGTGCGCCGCCCCTCTTGCCCGTGTGGCCGCGCCATTCATGGCGCAAATCGCGCGGTGAACCGCGCGACCACAAGGTAACGTGGGGGGCTTGCCTGTCCCGTCGCGTCGCCCCCGCTCGCCTCTCCCCTATCGCCCGCTCCGATCTCCTCGGCGGCCCGCGCCGTGGGGCGGGGTCCCCGTCGGCTCTCTCCGCGACCCGAACGGCACGGGTCGCGGAGAGAGCCGACACCCCACCCCTTGGGGAACGGTGTGGCCTCGGCAGACGGTGTTGCCGTTGCCGTCTCCTGGCTTCTGGCTCCTAACTCCTAACTCCTGCCGTCTACACCTTGACTTCCGCGCCCTTCTGGGCCGACTTGTACAGGCCGTCGAGGATGCGCTGGGTGATGAGCGCCTGCTCGCCGGGGACCGGGGAGGGCAGGCCCTTCTCGACCGCCGCCACGAAGCGCTTGATCTCCTCGCTGTGAGAGGCGATGCCCGCGTAGGGGTTGATCCCGACCGAGCTGGTCAGGTACATCCCCGCTTCCTCGCGCACGAGAGTCAGCGGGTTTTTCTGCATGCCGCCCTTGGTGCCGGTGAGGAACACGTCGAAGGTCTCGTTCGGCGAGTTGACCGCCCAGCTCGTCTCCAGCGAGATGCCCTTGCCGCCCGCGAAGCGGATGTAGCCGCAGCAAAGCTCCTCGGGGACGGTGTACTTCTTCGGGTCGTGGAGCATCAGCGAGGGCTTGTTCGACAGTTCCAGCCACATGCCCGCCGAGACCGACACTGGCTCGGGATGGCCCATGAGCGACAGGCACAGATCGAGGATGTGGACCGCGAGATCGTAGCACGGGCCGCCCGCCGACAATTCCTTGACGGTGAACGCTCCCCACGAGGGCACGCCGCGGCGGCGCAGCAGGGACGCGCGGGCCCAGTAGATGTCGCCGAGATACCCGGCGTCCACCCAGTCGCGCATGACCAGCGAGCTTTCGTCGAACCTCATGCTCTGGGCGACCATGAACAGCTTGCCGGCCTTCTTGCCGGCCTCGATCATGGCGACGCCGTCCTTGGTGGAGGTCGTCATCGGCTTCTCGCAGATGACGTGCGCGCCGGCGGCGAAGGCGGCGACGGTGGGGTCCTTGTGGTAGCAGTTGGGGGTGCAGACATCGACGATGTCGAATTCGACTTTCGCCAGCATATCCTTATAGCTCTCGAAGCACATCTCCTGCGGGACGCCGGTGGCGGCGGCGGCGCTTTCGCGAGCGCCTTGTGCGACGTCGGCGATGGCGACGATCTCGCACTGGGGCAGGGCTTTCCAGCCGGGCAGATGCGCTCCCTGGAAAATGCCCCCTGAGCCGATCACGCCGACTCTCAGTTTCTTGGCCATTGGCTGTTCCTCCTTGGTGCCGATAGGGCACGATCAGATGGGTACGGTGAACGGACCGTCATAGTATGGCGGGCTATTCGTTGTGCGCGAGGGAGTACCTTCCTGTCAATGATAGTCTGCCATCCGGGGCGTCGTGACAATTATAATATTAATATATCATTATATTAAATAGTATCTTATACAGATTGGAGCATCTGTCAATCGAGCCTGTAGCATGTCTTGCCCTTCGGCTGGTGTCGTGGTACAATCTGCTTGTCTGGAGATCATACTATGGTTGGCGACCACTTCGATGTCATCGTGATCGGCGGCGGGCACGCCGGCTGCGAGGCCGCGCTTGCCGCGGCGCGCTCCGGCGTGCGGACACTGCTGATCACCTTGAATCTCGATATGGTGGCCCACATGCCCTGTAACTGCAGCATCGGCGGCCCCGGCAAGAGTCATCTTGTGGCGGAGATCGACGCTCTTGGCGGGGAGATGGCCCGGGTCGCCGACCAGACAATGACCCACGTGCGGCTCCTCAACTCCAGCCGCGGGCCCGCGGTCAGGGCAGTTCGGGCACAGGCCGACAAGGCCCTGTACCGGGCGACGATGAAAGCGACTCTCGAAGGTCAGGAGGGGCTGGCCCTCTATCAGGACATGGTGACGGGCCTGGCACGGAACGGAGAGCGGGGGTTCGCCGTCGCGACGCGCACCGGCTGCTTATTCACCGCTCAAAGCGTTGTGGTCGCCACGGGCACGTTCCTCAATGGCCTGATTCACATCGGCGATGTGTCCTACCCCGCCGGCAGGGCGGGAGAAGAGGCCAGCACTGACCTGGCTCAGTCGTTGCAGGCCCTCGGCATCCGTTTCCAGCGTTTCAAGACGGGCACGGTCCCACGGATACACCTGTCTTCGATAGACCTCTCTCGGGTCGGAGTTCAGCCCAGCGCTTCGGCGCCGTTGCGTTTGTCGGCTTCGCCAGTTCAGCGCCCCCCGAGAGTATTGCTTCCCTGCTATGTGACCCGCACGAATTCTCGCACGCACGATATTCTGAGAGCTGCCTTCGATCGGTCGGCCCTGGTTAGCGGACGTATCACGGGCACCGGCCCACGTTACTGCCCCTCGATCGAGGCGAAGTTGCTTCGATTCCCGGACCGCAGTTCGCATACGGTGTTTTTGGAGCAGGAGGGGTGGGACACCGAGGAGGTCTACGTCCAGGGCCTCTCGAATTCGATGCCCCGTGATGTACAGCTTGCGATGCTTCACTCGATGGATGGTCTTGAGGAGTGCGTGATGCTGCGTCCGGGCTACGCCATCGAGTATGACTGCCTCGACCCGCGGCAACTTGTGCATTCCCTTGAGGTTCGCGAGCTGGCTGGTTTGTATTGCGCGGGACAGATCAACGGCACGTCCGGCTATGAGGAGGCCGCTGCACAGGGAATCATTACAGGGATCAACGCGGCTCACGCGGTAATGGGTCGTGCACCGGTCATGCTGCCACGCGTATCGTCATACATCGGGGTGATGGTTGATGACTTGACTACTCGCGGTCTGGACGAGCCGTATCGGATGCTGACTGGGCGAGCGGAAATGCGGCTTGCTCTCGGAGTTCGTACCGCTCGCGAACGGTTATCCAACGCTGGTTTGGCCCCCGACCGGCAACGACACGGTGTCGTGTCAGATGACGCGGCAGCGGTTGCGGCGGAGATGCAGCGTCTCAGTGCGGTACAAGCCGCCGAAGCTGATAGCGCGCTGGCGCAAGTGCAAGGTGGCGGCTCATACCAAGAGGCAGCGGCAGGGTCTCTTCCGCCAATGCGCTTTCCTGAACGGCTGTGGTCGGCATTCGAGGAGACCGCACGGTTCCGGCCCTACGAAACACGTACTTCAGGTTGCCATTCAGAGGGTCTCAGCATTCCTGGCGACTTTGATTATCGTATCACACCCCTGCGTCTGGAAGCGCGCGAACGTCTTGGGCGTGCCCGACCGACGACGGTGGGACAGGCCGCGAGGCTCACGGGCATCTGTGCTGCCGACGTTGCGACTTTGACAATGCTGCTGCGATCTCGCAAGTGAAGTACGTCGCTGGGCCGATGTGAATGTTTCACGTGGAACATTCACTTGCATAGCGAGGCGGCTCGCCGCACAGATGGCTTGAGCGGCGGCGGCAACGTTGCCATAACCCATGACGGATGTTTCACGTGAAACACGAATCGCCTGATAGCATGAATAGACTCGATGCCGCTTTGCGCGAGGCCGGTGGCGCACCTGCGCACGGGATGTTGTCGCAACTGGCGGACTGGCTGGCAATTGCTGGGCGTTCTACAGGATTGACCCACTATTCGACGTCCGAACTGGTCGTGATGCGTGGCATGATGCCCGCAGTGGGCATTGTCCGTGTTGTGGCCGAGAGCAGAACGGGCTCTTTCGCCGAAATCGGACCCGGCAGTGGTGCACTTGGTCTGGCCGTTGCCGTCGCTTTGCCCGCATTGCCCGTCGTTCTGCTTGATCGGAGGCCCAAGTGTGTGGCTTTCATTGAGACTACAGCGGCTCGGTTGCACCTGCAGAACGTCCGGGTTCAGGAGGCCACTCTACCGGTCGATGATCCATCAGAAGTGGGTGGCCCGTTTGACGTTGTCGCTGTGCGGGCCTTTGCGGCCGGTCCAGTCGCGATTCGGGCCGCAGCCAGCATTGTTCGCGAAGGAGGGCGAGTGCTGTGGCTTCATCGTGCGGGAGAAGCGGCAAATGTCGTATTGCCTGATGGCGTAAGGTACATCTCGACTGTGCAGACCGGAGTTGACGGCCTGGACATGACGGAGTTTTCGATCAACGGCCGAGGATAGTCAAGTGATTGCGGCCGTACGCATGGAGCCGCGCTGCGTCGCGGTCATGGAGGTGTCGGCTTGGCAAAGGCATTCGCTGTTGTCAACCAGAAAGGTGGGGTCGGCAAGACAACCACCGCGGTCAACTTGGCGGCGTGCTCGGCGCTTGATGGCAAGCGGGTGCTCGTCGTCGACACCGATCCGCAGGGGAACGCAACGAGCGGGCTCGGAGTTGATAGATCGAAGCTCTCTGCGTGCGTTTACGACTTACTCGCCGATGCGTTGGACGGAACGGACGAAGAGCGTCTTCGTCAGGTGACCGTGGAGACCGATATCGACGGTCTTCACCTGATACCGGCCACGATCAACCTCGCGGGGGCCGATCTGACGCTGGCCAGCGCGATTGCGCGCGATACCAAGCTGAAGCGAGCGCTCGAACCAGCGTTCAGACGTTACGACCTAGTGGTGATTGACACTGCGCCGTCGCTCGGTATACTCACAATCAACAGCCTTGCCGCCGCAGACCGGGTCATCATCCCAATCCAGTGCGAATACTACGCTCTCGAGGGGCTATCTCAGCTTCTGCAGGTCGTTCAGCTTGTGCAAGGCCAGATCAACCCGGCTTTGCGCATCGAAGGAGTCGTCCTGACCATGTACGACTCTCGAACCAACCTCTCGGCAGAGGTTGCACGGGAGGTCAGAGGCAGCTTCAGGGGCAAGGTCTTCGACACTGTGATCCCTCGAAACGTTCGCCTCGCAGAGGCGCCCAGCCACGGCGAGCCGGGCGTGATCTATGACAAGTCTTGCATAGGCACCGATGCCTATTGGAAACTCTACGCGGAGGTGTTCAAACGTGCGTAAACGTGGACTAGGCAGGGGCCTTAGCGAGTTGATCTCCGGCGATGCGCTGTCTCAGAGCCGGTCGGTCATTGAAGTAGTGCTCACCGAGATCGAACCCAATCCCTATCAGCCGCGCAAGACGATGAACGACGAGAGCATTGAAGACCTTGCCCGCTCGATAGAGAGGCACGGAGTTGTCCAGCCAATTCTGGTGCGCAGAGTTGGCGATGCATACCAGTTGATCGCTGGCGAACGACGCTGGCGAGCGGCTCGGCGCGCTGGGTTGACCACGATCCCGTGCATTGTGGACGATGTTCCGGACGAGGGCGCGCTTGAACTTGCCCTGATCGAGAACTTGCAGCGCGACGACCTCAGTGGGGTCGAGGCCGCTTTGGGTTACAGGCGGCTGATCGAGGAGTTTGGCCTGACTCAGGAGCAGGTTTCCGAGTATGTTGGGAAGAGCCGGTCGGCCGTTGCCAACACGCTCCGTTTGCTTGACTTGCCCGAGGAAATCCGCTTAAGCGTTCAGGCCGGCGATATTAGTGAAGGACATGGCCGCGCGCTGCTGGGCCTCGCATCCAACCGGGACAAGATGCTCGAATTGTGGTCGAGGGTGGCGGGCGAGGGGCTGACAGTGAGAGACACCGAGCGGCTTGTCCGAGAGGAGTTGGCAGGTCCACCACCGAAGCCTGTTCAGCCGGCCCTCCCATCGGCCGCCCCGATCGATCCCAATTTGGCGGACGTTCAGGCCCGCTTACAGACGGCGTTGGCCACCAAGGTGATCGTTAAACGTCGCGGACGCAAGGGCGGGGTGATTGAAATACGGTTCCACGACCACGAAGATCTGGACCGTCTGGTGGAGACCATGTCGCCAGCGACGAGTTTGCTTGGGTAGCTTGCGACGACTGTGCGCGAGGGTGGGGCGTGTCTATGGCTGCTTCACTGAAAACGTGACGCGTGCTGCGGGAGATGGAGCCCCCGGCAGGCTCACTGTCGCTTCGTACTCCGCAGAGGGTAGGGGAGAGGCCGGGCCGGCTTGGATCCAGGCGCGTCCCCAGCCGTCCGGGGCAGTGATTACGACGTCCTGGTGCGCCTGGGAGATTCGTTCGCCGTCAGCATACCAATCGACCGCGAAAGTCATACCACTCTCCGCGCCTTGGTAACGGAAGACAAGGTTGACACGCCCAGTCTGCGCGAAGACGGCGGAGGCTGGGCCAGGCGAGCCATCGGGCGCGACGGTACCGGTCACTACAGCGGACAGCACGCGCGTCTCCTGTGAGTTGGGGGCCGACGCGTTCAGGATCCCGGCTGCGCCAAGTGCAATGACGAAGGATGCTTGGTCCACCGAGCCTGTGGCGTCACTGATGTCCAACTGATGGATTCCTACAGACATCCCCGCTGCGCTCGGCGCCTTCAGTACAAAGACGCCTTTCGCGCAAGCTGCCGTCTTTTCGGGCCGCCAGCAGTCGCTGGGCACTGGAGCAGCGAGCATTCCGGGCTGCGCCCAGTTGCAGGTCAGCGGTGCGTCGGGGGGCAGGCTGGCGAACTCATAGAAGCACAACAGCTCTCGCGCATCGGCAGGAAGTAGATCCGGCGTGCGCGCGGGGCGTGCAGGGCCGACGCCGACGGCTATCCCCGGCTCCAGAGCTGCCACCTGAGTGCTGGCTGCCCCCAGGTCCCCGCGTGCCGCGTCGATGATGCCGCCGGCTATTCCCATCGAATGGGATCGCGCGAGGGTGAAGGCCCCAACGCCACCGATGCACAGCGCCGCTGCGACGAGAACGCTCCCCACAAGGGCCCCCCGGCGCGCAAGCCTGAAAGCGGCACAGGTCCGCCAGAGTTGCGCGCCGCGGAAAGCAGCACGCACGCTCCGACGTATGGATGGTTGCTGCCGAGATGTTGCTGCGGGCCTATCTGCTCCCAACCGTCACCGCCACCTCATTGCTTGTCACGTTGCCCCCTAAGCTTGCAGTAATGCGGTACTCCCCATGGGACACATCAGTGGTAATCCACCGAAAGCAGATGACCGCGCAAGATTCCGTGTCAGTATTTGATGTCTTTTGTGTGTAAATGGTGTTTGTTATCGGGATGCGCGCTCCACTGTCGGTCGAGGCGGTCACCTTGAGCCCACGCGCGATAGCATCCGCATCGGGAGCACCCCACACTGTCGCGCAAATCAAGAGGGCGTCATTATGCCTTGTCCGCGCCACCTCAAGGCGGCAGGTGCCGCCGCCCTCGCCCCGACGTTTCGTTACATCATAGACTCGGAGCGCAAGCCCAGGGCAGTCGTCTGCTGGCTCGGCTGTTGCGAGTACCTGCAGTGGCGTGCCACGCTCTCCAAAGGGTGAGAATCGCAGTGGCTCCCCAGCGTTTTGGGCATTTGCGCATTGGACGGAGGCCCGACCGTCGCTCAGGACCCAGGCCTGAGGCGCTTCGGGCGTCGCCTGTCTCCGCATGACGGCGGAGCTGGGCGTTGGCTCATGCCATCCCCCGTACGCCCCGTTCACCAAGTAGGTTTTGCCGAACCCCTCCGGCCCCACAGCGGCCACATCGCTCACCGATAATGGCGACGGCGCGCTCGCAAGGAGGGCGGGGGACGTAATGAAGACCCTGCGCAATTCCCTGGACCACGTTGCCGCGCCACCCACCACCGCCGCGCAGTCGCTTGCAGATATGTATATGATTGTCTGCTCATTCTTATACATGAAAGAACTCGTTGCGGCCAATGATGCATGCCCCTGTGGCCCGCTCTTAGCTACGAAGACGAACATTCGACCGCCGGGTGCGTGCGCCAGCAGCGCCGACTTAGGCCCGGCCCACAGGACTTCGCAACCCAGGCGCTCCAGAACGGCACGCGCCGGCACCCATGAGGTTGCACCCTCAACGAATGCCGGCGCGGGCAGGATGGCTTGTATGCCGTTGATGAATAGAGCAACGACCGATAATGACGACATGATGCACCATAGCCGCCGGCCGTCGCGTGCGCGTCTGCGGGGCGCTTAGGGGAGCGGCGGCGTGATCTCAGGAGTGCCCATGTAGGGGCGCAGAGCCTCAGGCACGACGATAGTGCCCTCGGGCGTCTGGTAGTTTTCGAGTATCGCTGCGAACGTCCGCCCCACTGCGAGGCCGGAGCCGTTCATCGTATTGACGAATTGGGGCTTGCCTCCGTTCCCCGGCCTGTAACGAGTGTTGCAGCGACGCGCCTGGAAGTCGGTGTACTGGCTGCATGAGGAGATCTCCAGCCATCGCTGCATGCCCGGCATCCACACCTCTAGATCGAACGTTTGTGCTGATCCGAAGCCCATGTCTCCGGTACACAGGGCGAGCCTGCGGTAGGGGATGTCGAGGGCCTCGAGGATCGCTTCGGCGTTCGAGGTGAGCTTCTGGAGCTCGTTATCTGCGTTCTCGGGGGTGACGAACTTCATCAGCTCCACCTTGTGGAACTGGTGGACGCGCACCATGCCGCGCGACTCGCGCCCGGCGGCCCCGGCCTCACTGCGGAAACAGGGGGTGTAAGCCACGTAGAACTTCGGCAGGTCTTTCTCCTCCAGTATCTCGCCTTGATGCAGGTTGGTCAGCGGGACCTCGGCGGTCGGGACCAGGTAGAAGCCCTCGCGGGTCTTGAACAGGTCAGCTTCGAACTTGGGCAGATTGCCGGTGCCGATCAGCGCGGTCTCGTTGGCAAGAAACGGCGGCAGGACCTCCTGATACCCATGCTTGCGGGTATGCGTATCGAGCATGAAGTTGATCAGCGAACGCTCGAGACGCGCGCCGGCTCCCATCGTCAGCACGAAGCGCGCGCCGGCGATCTTCGTGGCGGCCTCGAAGTTGAGGATGCCCAGAGCCGGGCCGATCTCCCAGTGGGGGAGGGGCGAGAAGTCGAAGGTTTTCGGCTCGGACCACGTCTTGACCACGACGTTGTCCTCTTCGCCGCCGCCGATGGGCACGGCCGGGAGCGGGATGTTCGGGATCTCCAGGCAGCGGGCCTCAAGCTCGGATTCAGTGGCGGCCAACTCCTCCTCCATCGCCGAAATGTGCTCGTTGATGGCGTTGACCCGGCTGCGGAGTTCGTCGGCAGAGCCGCCGGCCTTGATCGTCTGCCCTATCTGCTTCGACAGGTCGTTGCGCTCGGCGCGAAGGTCCTCGACGCCGAGAAGCTCGCGGCGACGTTCCTCCAGGCGCACCACGGCCTCGAAGTCGATGTCCTCGTGTCTGTCAGCCAGCGCCTTGCGGACAAGGTCAGGCTGTTCACGGATGATACGGCGGTCTAGCATGGCGATACACCCTCCCGACTGCGGGTTCCTACGGCAACCTCACCCCCGGCAACGGCAACCTCACCCCCGGCCCCTCTCCACTCGTACTTGTTTAGCGACTGCCTTCTTCGACCATGTGGCGGCGCGATTTATCGCGCCAAATGCAGGCCCAAACTGCCCCCCCCATTGCACCGCTGGCAAGGGTAAGCATCCTCTTGAAAGCGGAAATGCTGGCAGTTATGCGACGTGATCCGCGCGATGAATCGCGCTCCCACATGGTCTGAGAATGGTCTGAGAGATGTGCCGCTAAACACATGCCTCCACTCGTGGAGAGGGGGAACGGCCCCACCCCGTCTCGCCTGCGGCGAGACACCCCTCCCGTGCCGGGAGGGGGACGGCTAACGGCCAACGACCACGGCCACAGCGCGCGGCTACGAGGCGCTATCCGCTGCTGCGAAGAGCCACCACGATGAACACAATGTACAACGGAAGCCCAAGAAATAGGATGCGCCCGTCGAGGTGGCGCTTCCATTTGAGAACCGTGTACACGGCAGCCGCGGACACGAGGGCGATGATCGCCGAGGTCCAGCTTGCTGTGTCCAAAACCCAGGCGGTGCCGATCAGGCCGACGGCTACCGGGACGCAGCTTTGGAACACCATCGCGCCCGTGATGTTGCCCATCGCCAGCGTGTCTTTGCGATGGCCCACCCAGATCACGCTGTTGAATTTCTCGGGCAATTCGGTGGCGATCGGAGTGACGATCATCGACAGGGCGCGCGCTGAGATGCCGACGTAGCCGCCCAGGTGCTCCAATGCGTTCACGAACACGTGCGCGCCGGCGACGATCGCCGCGAGCGATACCACCACCTGGACGATGATGTGCCACATCCAGGGGTCGCCCTCGCGCCAGTGACAGAAATGCAGTTGGCGGAGTTCCTGCTCCTCTTGTGTTGACTTCTTGCGGAAGTGCAGCCATACATAATAGGCATAGCATCCCAGCAGCCCGACCGCAACCCCGACCTTGGCCCCATGCCACGGCAGGAATGAGGCGAGTATCGCCACCGCATAGACCACGAAGAAATAAGACAGGTCCTGCCCGACGACCTGCGCGTCAACATCCATCCGGTAGCCGCGGCGGCCGCGCAGGGCGTGGTAGACCACGGCCACGGCAGTGATGTTGAACGCGAGGGTGGAGAGCATGAACGGCGCGCCGAGGATCGCCCCGACGCCGATCTCGCGCCCGGCCTCCCCGCCGAGCACCAGGATCGCCACCAGCGGCACGGCGGTCTCAGGGAGAGCCGTGCCCACGGCTGCGAGCACGCTGCCAACCGCGCCGGCGCCGAGGCTCAACCGGCAGCCAAGCCACTCGATGCCGTTGGTGAACAACTCGCAGCCGAGCAAAATGATGACAAGCGCGCCCAGCGCTGCGGCACAGTGAGTGAGAATGTCCAAAATGTGAACCCGTTTGAGCGCTCGCCTTGCGGCCCCGGATTCGAGCGCCCGCGCCTTCGAGTGTTCCCTCTATCCCTTCATAACGGCGACCGGGCGCAGGCGGGCGACCTTGCGCGAAATGCCCGCCTCGTGGCACACCTGCACCACGCGGTCGATGTCTTTGTATGCCTCCGAGGCTTCCTCGGCCAGGGTCCGCTTGCCCGCGGAGCGGACCTCGATGCCCTGATCGTTGAGCTTGCGGATGACGTCGGCGGGCGACTGCAACTTCAGCGCCGCGTGGCGCGAGAGTTGCCGGCCCGCGCCGTGGCAGGTCGATCCCCAGGTCTGCTCCATCGCGGCCTCGGTGCCCACGAGCAGGTAGGAGGCGGTGCCCATGTCGCCCGGCACGACGACCGGCTGGCCGATCACGCGGTATCTCTCGGGAAGCTCCGGCCGGCCGGGACCGAAGGCTCGCGTCGCGCCCTTGCGATGGACGCACAGCTTTCGGGTCTGCCCGTCCACGATGTGATCCTCGAACTTGGCCACATTATGCGCCACATCGTACACAAGGTTCAAGTCTAGCGCGTCCGTCCCCATCTTCAGGACGCGCTCGAAAGCCTCCCGGATCCAGTGCATAATCATCTGCCGGTTTGCCCAGGCGTAGTTCGCGGCGGCGGCCATTCCGCCGAGGTATCGCTGCCCCTCGGGCGAGCGGACCGGCGCGCAGGCGAGTTCGCGGTCGGGCAGGTGGAAGCCGTAGCGCTGCATGGCCGCCTGCATGACGTCCAGGGAATCCTCGCAGACCTGATACCCCAAGCCGCGAGAGCCGCAGTGGACCATGATCGTGATCTGCCCGACTTCGTCGATGCCCATCGCGGCGGCAACGTCGGGGCGGTAGATCTCGTCGACGACCTGGACCTCCAGGAAGTGATTGCCGCTGCCGAGGGTGCCGAGTTGCGGGCGGCCGCGCTTGCGAGCCCGGTCGCTGAGGGTCGAGGGGTCCGCGCCGGGCATACACCCGCGCTCCTCGGTCGCTTCGAGGTCGGCCTCGGTGCCGTAGCCGCGCTTGACGGCCCAGCCCGAACCTTTGGCGAGGACCTCGTCCAGTTCGGCGTCGCTGACCGTGACCAGGCCCGATTCGCCGACGCCGGACGGCACGTCGCGGAATAGCGCGCTCGCGAGCTTGTCGATGTGCGGCTGCAGTTCCGCGCGCGTCAGGTTCGAGCGGATGAGCCGCACGCCGCAGTTGATGTCATACCCGACGCCGCCGGGGGAGATGACCCCGTGCTCGGCGTCCAGGGCGGCGACGCCGCCGATCGGGAAACCGTAGCCGTAGTGGCAATCCGGCATCGCCAGCGCCGGACCGACGATCCCCGGCAGGCAGGCGACGTTCGCCAGTTGCCACAGGGCCGAGTCATCGCGCAGGTCCCGTAGAAGCTCCTCGTCGGCATAGAGAATCCCGTCGGTTTGCATTCCAATGCCGGGGTCCCGCGGCAGACGCCAGCGGTTGTCGTCGATCTTTTCGATGCTTCCGGCCCATCTCTTCTCATGTTTGTCCATCGCTACGCCTCCTTCCCCGGGCGGCCTGCCTCGAAAGTGGAGTGGGCGCGACAATCCTGTCGCGCATGGGGTTTCGCCGAGGCGGGATTTCGCCTGCGGGCAAACGGCGATCCGCGACAGGATTGTCGCGGCCACTGGGGTGAGGCCGTTCCTATCGTATCAGAGCGCCGTCCCACCGCACAAGCCACCGCCTCCAGGCCCGTCATCCCCTGCCCAGACGCTTGGGCCGCTTGTCCGGCTTCTTCCGGGCATTCTCGGCGTCGGCGAGGACGGCTTCGCGGTGCGCCGGCGTGAGTTGAGCCCAGCAGGCTGTGCAGTAGCCGGGTGGCCCGTGCTTGCTCAGCACGCCGCAACGTTTACACTCAGTGTACCCCTGCAGGCGCTTCCACCGATCCAGCCGCAAAGCATCCGCGGCGACCTTCAGGTAGCGCTCCCGCAGCGCAGGGTCCTCGATGGCGGCGCTGACCGCCTCAATCCGGCCTTTCTCGGCGGGCGAAAGCGCGACCAGCGCCAGTTCGCCCTCGGTCGGGGCTCTTTCCGCGACGGACGCCGGGAGGGCGGCCACGGCGCGCTCTTGGCGGATGCCGCCGGTACTCGGGCGAATCTCAGTGATGACAGGCCCGCGCAGGCGTTCATTCAGACGCTCGATGATCTCCCCGCTGCGCAGCTCAAGCTCTTGCGCGACGGACGCAGAGTCGCATTTCACCGTCACGACGCCGCGTTTCGTCTCGATGACCTGCGACCGCCTGGCGAACCATGCACCCACAACCGTCGGCCACAGGAGCGCGACGACCTTCTCCTTGCCGATCCTCAGTATCCGCTCCTCGGAGAGATAGCCGTCGACGGCGCTGCCGACGGGGTTCATCCTGCCGGCGCGGTTCGTGTATCCGGGGCGGCCTGGCTTCTTGAAGCGTGGTGGCATGGGGCCTCAGATTGGTGTATGAGAAGTCGTACGGCCGTCTGTAGGAGCGGCTCCAGACCGCGATTGCCGTTATTGTGCCGCAGGAGGTCCCCCGCAGCGATCAGTTCCGCGTGCCCGGCATACTAACACGGCATGTCGCACTCTGGAGAGTGCTCCTACAGGCTTTGCCGACAGGCTCTGGAGAACCCTCTCGCACATGCTGCATCGAAAATCGCCGTTTGCCTCTCCCCTCCCGGTACGGGAGGGGTGCCCGCGAAGCGGGCGGGGTAGGGCCGTCCGGGCGTCACCGCCGCTGGCTCATTTTCATCGTTTCAGAGTGCCGAAACCCGACATGAGAACTCTCACATACGCTCGACCCTGTTGTCGGCGACGCGGTAACAGGCGCCCTTCGGGATCAATTCACCGAGGACCGGGTCCATCGCCGCCGCAGTGATCGCCATCTGGTCGATCCCCTCGGCGAGGTCGATCACCCGCCGCGCGCGGGCGGCGTCCAGTTCCGAAAGGCAGTCATCGAGAAGCAGGACGGGCGGCTCGTCCCGCTGACTGCGCATGACCTGCGCTTCGGACAGCTTCATGCTCAGGGCGGCGGTGCGATGCTGGCCCTGCGAGCCGAACTGCCGCAGGTTCACGACTCCGTCGAAGATCGAGACGTCGTCCCGGTGGGGGCCGAACAGCGTCGTCCCGCGCTCGACCTCGCGCCGGCGCACCGCCTCGAGGCCTGCGGTGAAAGCGGCGTTCAACTCGGAGACGCCGCCGGGAACGCCGGCGAGGTCGCCTTCGTAGCCGAGCTTCAGGTTCTCCTTCGCGTCCGTCAGCCGGGAGTGCAATTCGCGGGCTTTGGCGTCGAGCTGGGCGACGAACTCGCGGCGATCAAGCGCCACGTTGGCGCCGGTCACGACGAGTTGCGCGGTCCACGCCTCAAGCTGCCCCAGAGGGCTTCTGCCGTCGCGAATCTTGCGCAGCAGTTCGTTCCGCTGGCGAAGGGCTCGCCGGTACCGGGCAAGGTCATCGAGATAGCGGGGCTTGAGCTGCCCGATGGCCGTGTTGAGAAATCGGCGGCGCTCCGGGGGGGAACCCCACACGATCTGCAGGTCGTCGGGGGAGAAGAGCACGACGTTCGCCTGCCCGACGACCTCTCTCGCACTGGCGCGCACGACACCGTTGAGGGCGATCGCTTTCGCGCGCTCGCCTTTGCGGACGCTGGACTCGACCGTCGCGCGAAGCTGCAGTTCGCCGCCGTCGGCGCGCACGAAATCCCCGGCCACCACGGCCTGTGTCTGCCCCCACTTCACCAGGTCTCGGTCGCTGGAGGCCCGGTGCGACTTCGTCGTCGCCAGGAGATGCACGGCCTCGAGAACGCTCGTCTTGCCCGCAGCGTTGGGGCCTAAGAACAGAATGAGCCCGGGCTGTAGATCGAGGTGCAGTTCGTCGTAGCACCTGAAATTCTGCAAGCCCAGGCTCTTGAGATACACGCCGCCCCAAACTCCTCACATGATCTGCATGGGCATGAGAACGTACAGGTAGTCGTCGGACCCGTCCGGGCGCATCATGCCGGGGTTCAGCGGCCCGGTCAGTTCGATGCTGACCCGGTCGGTCTTCACGGAGTCGAGCAGGTCCATCATGTACCGGGCGTTGAAAGCGATCTCCGCGTCCTCGCCCTCCACGGCGACCTCGATCTCCTCATCCACGTTCCCGACCTGCTGCGCCTCGGCGGTGATGCGCAGGAGATTGCCGCTGGTGCGGAAGACCACGCGATTTGCATCGTCGCGGGCCACGATCAGCGCGCGCTTCAGCGCGGCGGTGAGGTCGCTGACCGCGGCCAGCACGCGCTTGTCGCTGCTGGAGGGGATGACTTTCTCGTAGTTGGGGAACTGGCCCTCAATGAGCCGCGAGCCGATCTTCACGTTCTGGACCGCGAATTCGACCTGATTGTCGGCCAGGCGGACCGTGATCGGCTCGGCGGAGCCGGCGTCGATCACCCGCAGGACCTCGTTGAGCGCCTTCGCGCTGATGATCGCGCTGCGCGTCGCCGCAACAGCATCGGACAGGGCGGCTTTGCGAAGCGCCAGACGGTAGGTGTCGGTCGCCACAACCTGAAGCTGCCCCGGCGTCAGGTTGAACAGCGCACCGGTGAGCATCGGGCGCGTCTCATCGCGCGAGGTGGCGAAGGCCGTCTGGTTGAGAATGCTGTGGAACTCGTTTTGCGGAATGCTGAACTCGGTCGGGGAGGCCAGCGACGGCAGCGTCTCGAAGTCGCGCGCCGACATCCCGTGGATCGAGTAGTGCGACTTGGCGCAGGCAATCGAGACGGCGTTGCGCTCGTCCGCTTCGAGGATCACGTCGCCTGCGGGCAGATTGCCAGCGACCTCGCTGAGCACCCGGGCCGACACCGTGACCGCGCCGGCCTCCAGCACGGAGGCCTCGATGAGGCTCTCGATGCTGATGACCTCGAGGTCGGTCGCGACGAGCTGCAGGCCCTCGGGCTTGGCCTCGAGGTAGATGTTGTTCTGAACGGGCTGGGTGCTTCTGCCGGAGACACCGCGCGCAACAGTCTGCACCGCCTCATACAATGCGGCCTGCGGACATGTAACCTTTAGCATGATGGCAGAGCCCTCCCTGGGGATCTGAAGTGAGACGAGCCGAGGAACCCAAACGCCGCCGAGGGCCGGCGCTATGGCCGTCGGCAGGTACGCGGTGGTTCCGCAATGTGCCCCTGATGGAGCATGACAGAATTAGCCTGCGAAGTCAAGCCTCTTGGGCCGCAGAGGACTGCGGTGTATAGGCTCGGTAGGACAAACCGACACACAGTGGTATCGTGTGAAACGCTGAACGCAGAACGCTGAACGCAGAATCAACGGCAAAGACGGCAAAGACGGCAAAGACGGCAAAGACGGCAATGACGGCAATGACGGCAATGACGGCAAAAACGGCAAAAACGGCAAAAACGGCAAAAACGGCAAAAACGGCAAAAACGGCGAAAACGGCGAAAACGGCGAAAACGGCGAAAACGGCGAAAACGGCGAAAACGGCGAAAACGGCGAAAACGGCGAAAACGGCGAAAACGGCGAAAACGGCGAAAACGGCGAAAACGGCGAAAAC
>Ga0181520_10006383_pt1 | contig 18058 bp, 18 predicted proteins | sample PEATcosm2014_Bin_29_FD_132451 | JGI IMG/M metagenome (GOLD analysis project Ga0181520, IMG submission 132451) | Peatland microbial communities from MTU Mesocosm Facility, Houghton, MI, USA - PEATcosm2014_Bin02_30_metaG | ecosystem: Environmental > Terrestrial > Soil > Wetlands > Peat | place...
AGTACGCCACGGCAAGACCATCGGCTCGCCGATTGCCATCGAGATAGTCAACCGCGACTGGAAAAACTGGGAAGAGAAACTCCCCGTCGAAGCGGGCGACCCGGCCAAGCATCAAGCCGTGGCCTCGCCGCGTCCCGGCCACGCCGATCTGGCCGGCGCCCTTAAATACAACTTTCCCGATGCCCGTTACGTGCTGGAGCGCGCCTCGGCCCGTGAATCCACTTCCCGCGTGGCCGCCGGAGCTTTTGCCAAACTGATGCTGCGGACGCTTGGCATCGAGGTCGCCAGCCACGTCATCCGTGTTGGCCGCGTTGAACTGGACCGCGCCGCGCAGTGGAAAGAAATCGCCGCCCTCGCCGGCCAGGATGAAGTGGCCCTCGGTTGCGTCGATCCCGCCACCGAGGCCAGGATGAAGGAAGAAGTCGAAGAGGCGGCCCGCACCGGCGACACGGTGGGCGGCGTCTTCGAGGTGGTGGTTCACGGCGTGCCCGCCGGGCTGGGAACCTACGCCAACTGGGACGAGCGGCTCGACGGCCTGCTCGCCTGGTCCGTCATGAGCATCCAGGCGGTCAAGGCCGTCGAAATCGGCCGCGGCGTAGTGGCCGCCGAGAGCTTCGGCTCCCAAGTCCACGACCCGATCCAGTACGCTTCAGAGCCCAACGGCCAGCCCACCCGCTTCACCCGCCCGCAAAACAACGCCGGCGGCATCGAGGGCGGCGTCTCGAACGGAGAAGACCTTGTGGTGCGCGGCTACCTCAAGCCCATCTCCACCTTGCGTAGGCCGCTTGAGTCGGTCCGCTTTGACACCCGCCAGACCACCAGCGCAAGCTACGAAAGAAGCGACATTTGCGTCGTTCCTGCCGCTGGTGTTGTGGCCGAGGCCATGGTTGCGCTCACCGTCGCGCGCCTGGGACAGGAAAAATTTGGCGGCGACTCGGCCCTCGAATTGCAACGAAATTTCGAGGGTTACATCGAACAGATACGGAGCTTTTGACAGACTGAAATGATTCTCAACATTGTGAAATATCCCGAGCCGGTGCTGTCGCAGCCCGGCGAACCAGTTACCGAATTCAACGCAGAGCTGCGCAAGCTGGTTGCCGATATGTTTGAGACCACTTACGCTTCGCAGGGAATCGGGTTGGCCGCGCCACAGGTGGGCATCTCCAAGCGCCTCGCAACCATCGACCTGAGCATGGGCAAAAATCCCGAAGACAAGCTGGTGCTCATCAACCCCGAGATCATTTCGAGCGATGGCAGAACCTACGAGGAAGAAGGCTGCCTGAGCTTCCCCGACATCCGCGAGAAGGTGGTCCGCGCGGCCAAGGTGCGCGTCCGCGCCCAGGATGAGCACGGCAAATGGTTCGAGATGGACGGCGACGACCTGCTCGCGCGCTGTTTCCAGCATGAAATCGACCACGTCGACGGCATGTTGTTCATCTTCCGCATGAGCGCCCTCAAGCGCGATCTGGCCCTCCGCAAGATCCGCAAAATGCAGCGTGCCGGCGAGTGGTAAGTCCCATGAAACTGGTCTTTTGCGGGACCCCGAGCTTCGCCGTGCCCACGCTTCAGGCGCTGTTGGCGGAGGGCCACCAAATCGCGCTCGTCGTTTCGCAGCCCGACCGCCCCGTGGGCCGCAGCCAGCAACTCACCGCTCCGCCCGTCAAGCAGGCCGCCTTGGCTGCCGGCTTGCCCGTCACGCAGCCGGAAAAGATTCGCAACAATCCCGAATTTCGCGCCCAGCTTGAGGCCATCGCCCCCGACGCCATCGTCGTGGTTGCCTACGGGCGCATCATTCCGCCCTGGATGCTCAAGCTGCCGCGGCTGGGTTGCATCAACCTGCACGCCTCGCTGCTGCCCAGGTACCGTGGCGCAGCACCCATCCAGTGGGCCGTGGCCATGGGCGAAACGGTCACCGGCAACACCACCATGCTGCTGGAGGAGGGCCTCGACACCGGCCCCATCCTGCTCCAGCAGGCCCTGGCCATCGCTCCTTATGAAACCGCCGCGGACCTGTTCGATGTACTGGCCAGGGGTGGCGCGCCCCTTGTTGCAAAGACCCTTGCCGGTCTCGATGACGGGACCATCGAGCCCAAACTGCAAAATCACGCCGGAGCCACCTTCGCCCCGCTGCTCAACCGCGAAGACGGCCGCATGGAATTTGCCGCGCATACGGCAACGGAGCTCAAGAATCGCTGGCGCGGCTTTCAGCCCTGGCCCGGCGCTTTCACTGCCCTCAACGGCAAAAAGCTCATCGTCCACCGCCTGGAGGTCGCCGCGGCGCTAGTCGCTCCGGAGTCGGCTTCCGCCCCATCCATTTCCGCCGAACCTGCGCCCGCAGGGCCGGAGCCTGCCGCTCCCGCTACACTTGCCGCGACCCTCCCCGGCCAGGTCCATGTCGAGGGCCATCGCCTGCTGGTCGCTTGCGCCGGAAACACCTGGCTGGAACTGGTCGAAGTGCAGCTTGAAGGCAAGAAGCGTCTCCCGGCAGCCGAGTTTCTGCGCGGCAACCCGCTTCCCGCCAACGCGTGGCTGGGTTGATGCCCGCCCTCTCTCTGGCGCGCAAAGCCGCCTTCCAAATCCTGATGTCCGTCGAGCGGGGCCAATCCCACTCCGACGACCTGCTGCGCGGCAACGCCGTCAACACGTTCTCGTCGCCCGACCGCCATCTCGCCACGGCCCTGGTGCTGGGTGTGCTCCGCTGGCAAATTCTCCTCGACCATCAACTGCAAGCCCTGCTCAAGCGCCCCAACGCCAAGCTCGACCCCGAAATTCGCATTGCCCTGCGCTTGGGCGCGTTCCAGTTGCTTCATTTGGACCGCATCCCGGCCCGCGCTGCTATCGACGAAAGCGTCGAGATGGCCAAGCAGGCCGGTCACAAGTTCGCCTCACGCATGGTCAACGCCGTCCTGCGCAAACTTGCCACTCCGCCTTTTCACCCTCTGGCTCCGTTACTTCACCCCTGGGAGGAGACAACGCTGGAATCGCCTCTCGACGAAGCCCGCCCCGCCTGCGAAGCTCACCCCATCTGGATGGTCGAACGCTGGATCAACTACTTCGGACTCGATGCAGCGCGCGCGATCTGCCTCCATGGCCAGGCGCAGCCCACGCTGACGGTGCGCCTGGCCAGCGATGAGGTTGAGGCCGAACTTGCCGCCGGCGGCATCGTTCTCGAACCCGGAGAACTGCTCACTGCCGCCCGCACTGTCGTTTCCGGCGACCTCACCGCGACGGCAGCTTTCCTTGAGGGCCGCGTGCGCCTCCAGGACGAAGGCTCGCAACTGGTAGCTGAACTGGCCGCATTCGCTTGCCCTTCCGGCGGGTCCGGCAGTTCCAACGTCCAAGAAGAGCAAAAAATCCTCGATGCCTGTGCCGCTCCCGGCGGCAAGACGCTGATCCTGGCCGAACGCAACCCCGCGGCCCGCATCGTCGCCTGCGAATCCAGCGCGGCAAGACTGGAACACCTGCGCAAACGGTTGGAGGCGTTCTCTGACCGGGTCGAATGTCGCCAAGCCGATGCAACGGCGCTCACCGAGGACGCGGTCTACGACCTTGCCCTGGCCGACGTTCCATGCAGCGGCACCGGAACGCTTGGCCGCAACCCGGAGATTCGCCATCGCCTGCATCTCGAAGATTTCAGCCGCCAGGCCGAGCGCCAAGAAGCAATTCTGCTGTCGGCACTGCGCTCCGTCCGCCCCGGCGGCCGCGTGGTCTACTCCACATGCTCGCTGGAACCGGAGGAGAACGAGCAGGTGGTCGCCGCGGCCCTGGCCACAACACCCAATGCCCGCCCGCTCTCGCTCGAAACTCAAATTGAGGCCCTGCTCGCCCGCGGCATTTTCACGCCCACCGGCGCGGAACGTCTGCGCGGCAGCATCACGCCCGAAGGCCATCTCCGCCTGCTTCCTGGCGTCTTCCACACGGACGGTTTCTTTATCAGCATTCTTGAGCGGCTGGATCGATAAGGCGGGATCGGGGAACGCCGGGTGGTCAGAATCGGAGAATACCGGGTGCCGGGTGCCCCAGGTCTCGCTTTTGAGACCTGGGAGCCCATGCATCCTTGCGCGGACTCTCCCCGTTGCAAGGGTTGGAAACCACCCCACGCGGCTCGTTTCCGGCTTTTATTCCGCCGCTAGCCGCAACTCCGCGTAGTCGCGTCCCAGTGCAGCGCAAAGCGCCTCCACCACCAGTTCGTGATCCGAACGCTGCGGCAGGCCGGAGACGGTCACGCTGCCCACCACGCCTGCGCCCTCGACGGCCAGCGGGAACGAGCCGCCGTGGGTTGCATAGTCGGCCAGCGGCAATCCCTGCGATTCAGCGAGCGTCTCGCCCTTCGCCTTCAGGCTCAAACCCACCGCATACGAACTGCGATGGAATCGCGCCACCACGTTGGACTTCCTCCGCACCCACTCCGCATTGTCCGGGGTGGTCCCGTCCAGCGCCGCATAAAACAGCGGCTGCCCGAAGCGCCGCACATCGATCACCACCGCCAGCCCGCGCTCCTCGGCCAGCGTCCGCAACCGCACTCCCAAGTCCCAGGCCACTTGCGCATCCAGCCGCGGCAGCACGAGTTCTCGCTCCTGCAGCTTCACCCGCTCCAGATCTTCGCTCAATCCCATTCCGCCCTCGCCTTCCCGTGTTGCCCTTCGCACTCGCTCAGGACTTGCTGATTCCTGACCCCTAATCCCTGATCCCTGCTTTTTTCACTTCGCCACCGTCAGCCGCACCACTGTTTTTTGATCCACGCGCGCGCCGGCGGGTGGCTGTTGCGCCGTCACCGCGCCGGGCTTTACGGGCAGGCTGGGCATCGCGTTTCCTCTGCCCATCGGGGCCACCGGCACTTCAATAAAACTGGGCGTCGCGGCATGGATGCCCACCGCGGTCAGCTCAGCCTGCGCGGTCACAATCGGCAGGCCTGTCAGGTCGGGCATCACAAAGCCATCGGGAGCATCGTCGTCCGCGGCGGCCACCAACAGGTTAATGCTCGGCTGGGCAATGCCCTGGGCGTGCGCCGGCGGGTCCTGGGCCACCACCGTTCCCTCGGCTGCCTTGCCGTAGGGCAAACGGGCGGTGACGCCCACATTCAGCCCCACGCGCCTCAGCCGAAGCGTCGCAACCCGTTCCTCCTGGCCCACGATGTCAGGAACCTCCACCTGCTGCGGCCCCAGGCTCTCCGACACGCGCACCCGCCACTCCCGCCGCACCACCGTTCCCGGCGCCGGCGACTGGGTCAGTATGTGCCCGGCCGCCACGTCACCCGAGTAGTAGCGGTTGTCCACATCCAGGTCCAGCCCCAGTCCCGAAGTCTGGCTGCGCGCCTCGGCCACGGTCATTCCCTTCAGCACCGGCACCTGCACCTCTGCCCCGTGAATGGCGAAGTGCATGGTTGTGATGGCCGCGAAAAGCGCTACGGTCACCAGCAACAGCACCAGCGAACCCGCCTGGAAAAAGTTCACGAAGCTTTGCCGGGTCATGGTTCGGGTTCTCCGTCGGGATAGACGATTTCGTACTCGATCTTCGCCGCCTTCTCCAGCATCTTCGAGACCGAGCAGTATTTTTCCTTCGACAGCGCCACCGCGTCCTCGACCGCCTTGCGGCTCAACCGCCCGCGTACCGCGTAGGTGAGTTTGATGTGCGTGAAAACCCGTGGCGCCGTTTCGGCCTGGGTGGCAGCGGCGGTCACCCGCAGCCCGGTCAGCGGCTGCCGCTTCTTCTCCAGAATCGACACCACGTCCACGCTGGTGCAACCGCACAGAGCCATCAGCACCGCTTCCATGGGACTGGGCCCATGCGCGTGTGCCGGATCGGCATCGAACTGGACCGTGTTCCCGTTCTCCGCAATTCCCTCGAAGATTCTTCCTTGCTTCCATTCGCTATGTGCAATCATCGGGGCTCCCTCATGGGTATTTTCAATACTTGATGAGTGTATACGAAATGTGTATTCTCAAGGCGGAAGGGCACGCCGCCATGAACAGCCGGGAGGTCATTCGCAGGCTCAAAGATGACGGCTGGTTTGAGGTTGCGCAGGTCGGGAGTCATAAACAATTCAAGCATCCAGTCAAGCCCGGCCGGGTCACGGTGCCGTCCCCGAAGAAAGACGTTCCTGAAGGAACTCTCAAGAGCATCGAGAAGCAGGCTGGCCTCAAGCTCCACTAAGGACGTGACCATGGAATACATCGCCTACCTTCATAAAGACAAGAACTCGGACTACGGCGTCAGCTTCCCTGACTTTCCCGGCTGCATCACCGCCGGTTCGACGCTCGAGGAGGCGCGCAGCATGGCGGCTGAGGCATTGGCGTTCCATGTGGCCGGTCTGCGCGAGGACGGAGAGGCGATTCCCAAGCCATCTACCCTCGACGATCTGCGCGGCGATTCGGCCATGAAGGGCGCTGTTGCTTTCCTGACGGAACTCCGTGAGCCGGAAAGAACCGTCCGCATCAATATCACCGCCCGCCAAAGCCAGATTGCCGAGATCGACCGCCGCGCCCGCGCCAAAGGACTTACCCGCTCCTCTTACATCGTGCAAAGCGCGCTGAAAGAGAAATCCGCAACCCGCTAATCAAAACCCGTTGAGCCGAGTCTCTCGTCCCCTAACGCAAATTATCCGTCACCGGCTCGGGGTGAATCGTCACCCGGTAGACCTCCGGGCACTCCACCTTGAAACGGTCTTCGAGCGCGGTAATCACCTCGTGCACCCGCATCATGGGCAAGTCGTCCGGCAGGGTGCAATGGCAGGAGAGATAGGTGTGGTCCCCGGTGTGGCCCACCTTGATCTCGTGCACATCCACAATCTCCGGGAACAGCGCCGCGGTCGAGCGCAGCGAAGAGTCAATTCTGCGATTCTCCTCGACCAGCTCTTCGGGCTGTTCGATGGTGGCCGGCTCGCTTTCAATGTGCGTCAGCACCGAGTCGATCTCCGGTGTCTCGCGCAGAATTTCCGCCTCCATGGTGCTCACAAAGCTGTGCGCCGCAAGCAGCGGCATGGTCTCGTCCAGCTCCAGGTGCTGTTCCACGCGCAGCCGTCCGCGGTGGGACTGCACGCTCAAATCGTGAACCGATACATTGTTTCGCGCAGCTACCGCCCGCACCCGGTCAAAGATGCTTTCCGCCTTGGTCTGGCGGGGTTCCGTGTGGATCACCACGTCGGCCGTGGGCAGCACCTCGTGCACCGCCGCGGTGGCCGCGCGCACCAGTTCGCCGGTGTGCTCGAAGGTGTAGCGCCGGGGCAGGGCCAGCGTCAGATCGGCAAAATAAGCCGCTCCGGAGCGCCGCACCCGCGCCTGCTCGACGCCCAGCACGCCTTCCACCTTTGTCACCTCGCTCACGATGCGCTGGCGCGTCTGGGCCGGAGCCTCGTCCGTGAGCGCGCTCACCGCCTCGTGGCCCAGCCGCAGCGTCAGGCGCAGAATCAGCAGCGAAACTGCCACCGCCGCCAGCGGGTCAGCGTAGCGCAGCACGCGGACCCCGTAGTGCATGCCTGCCCAACTGGCGCCCAGCCCGCACAACACTGCCACCGACGACCAAATGTCGCTGGCAAAGTGGAAGGCGTCCGTCGCCAGGGCCGGCGAGCCCGTTCGGATGGCCACCGCCCGCAGTTTTCGCGACCGCCAGAAGTCCACCGCAATCGAACTCAGCACCACCGCCACCGGCCACACCGAGTGGCGCAACTCGACGGAGTTGTGCGCGATCCGCTGGATCGCCTCCCAGATGATCCATGCGCTCGACGCGGCCATCAGAATCACTTCGCCAAACGAGGAAATGTTCTCGACCTTGCCGTGCCCGTAGGTGTGGTCCTCGTCGGCTGGCTTGTCGGAGACGCGTACGGAAAAGAAGGTAAGGGCCGCCCCCACCAGGTCCAGCCCCGAGTGGGCCGCATCCGACAGCACGCCCAGCGAACCGGACAGAAGCCCCGCCGCCAGCTTGAGCACCGTCATGGCCGCAGCCGCCAGCATCGAGTGCAGCGCTACGCGTCGCTTTTCATCGGAAAATTCAGCCGGATTGTTGTCCGAGGAATCCATCGCGCTCCTAGGCTACAGGGTCGCGCACCGCCGTGTACAACCCGGCAATGCCAAAGGTGTAGGGCTGCCACGTGCACTCCGCATACCCGGTCGACCGCATCAAGTCCAGCATCGCCACAGGAGGTGGAAAATTGCCGACAGACGCGGGCAGGTAGTTGTACGGCCCGTCCTTCTTCCCACCCGGCTGACTGTCTGCCGGGCCGCAAATCGCCCGGCCAATGGCCGGCAGCACCCGCCGGAAGTAGACCGCATAGGCTTTGCCCAGCAGACCTCCCGGCTCGCTGAAGTCCAGAATCCCCAACTGCCCGCCCGGCTTCAGCACGCGATGAAACTCCCGCAACCCGGCCTCGTAGTTGGCCAGGTTCCTGAACCCGAAAGCCGACACAATCAAGTCCAGCGACCCGGATTTGAGCGGTAAATGCAGCGCATCGGCTTCCAGCGGCACAGCATAGGGCGCTCCATCCAGCCTCCAATGATTCGGGTGAGGGCCAAACTTCCTCGCTCCACGGCTCAGCATTGCCCGAGCAAAGTCCGCTGCCAAGATAGGCTTCGCCCCAAATGGCCTATATTTCAGAAGCGCCATGGTCATGTCGCCCGTGCCGCAACAGATGTCCAGCACCGCTGCATCCGGTTTCGCCAGTACCGTCCGGAACCGCAGCGCCGCCCGCCACCACCACAGCCGGTCCACATTGGCTGAGAGCACATGGTTCAACAGGTCATACCGCGGCGCAATCGAGTTGAACATCTGCCGCACCGCCTGCGCCGCGCTCGCCTCGTCTTCCGCACCCGGCGGTTTGGCTCCGGTCGTGGTCATCAGACGAGCCTCTCCCCAGCCCGCCCCAGCGTGTACTCCACCGCGGCCTCCAATTCGGCAGGCGACACGTCTTCCACCACCCCCGCGTCGCCAATCCCCACGGGCAACACAAACCGTCTTACTCCACCCACATTCTTCTTGTCCCCGCCTGTCGCCGCCACCACTCTGGCCGGGCGCAGCTTCAAACCCGGCAGCGGCCCATACACGTGAATCAAGCTCTCCAGCCGCTCGAACTGCACCCGCGAAATCGTTCCCCGCTGCCCGGCCAGGAAGAGCGCGGCCACCATGCCCCACCCCACCGCCTCGCCGTGCAGCAATGTTTTATAGTGCGTGGCCTGCTCCAGCGCGTGGCCCACCGTGTGGCCGAAATTCAGAATCATCCGCAGGCCGTTCTCGCGCTCGTCCTTGTTCACCACCCCGGCCTTCATGCGGATGGAGGCGGTGATCACCTTCTCGAGAGCCTTCGCGTCGCGCCCCAGAATTTCGTCCACGTGCTCTTCCATGAACCGCACCAGCGTCCGGTCGCGAATGATCCCCGCCTTCACGCTCTCCATCAGCCCGGCCTTCAGCTCGCGCTCCGGCAGCGTGCCCAGCACCCCGATATCGGCAAACACCGCCAGCGGATGATGAAAGCTCCCCACCAGGTTCTTGCCCTCGGGCAGGTTCACGCCCGTTTTTCCGCCTACGCTCGAATCCACCTGCGCCAGAAAAGTCGTTGGCACCTGCACATAACGGATGCCGCGCATGAAGATCCCGGCCAGGAATCCGCCCACATCGCCCACGATCCCGCCGCCAAAGGCGATGAGCAGACTCCCGCGATCCCCGCCCGCCCGCGCCATCTGCCGCAGCAGCTTCTCCGCGCTGGCCAGCGTCTTGAACTTCTCGCCGGGCTCCAGAAACAGCACCACCGGCGCCTCGGGGAAAGAAGCCAGGAAGGTCTCGCCCCACAGCCCCCAGATGGGCGCTGAAGTCAGCACAAAAACCCGTCGCGGCAGCCTGCCCGCAACCCGCTCGATGCGCGGCGCCAGCGACCCAACCAGCCCGCTGCCCGCCACCACTCCATACTTCGCCGAAGGTGTCTCTACTCGTATCGTTTGCACGCTGCTTCCATCCTAAATGCACGCTGAGAGCAGCTGAGCCGCAGATCTCGTTTCACGCCGCGCACAGTCCCTTTGAGCCTTGCGATGAAAGCATCCGCAGGCCGACGACTCGACGGCCTCATAGCGTGGAGTAGGCCAATTGGGCACTTGCAAACGGAGGATTACCGCATAGAGTTGACCACTGAATGTTGCCCGCCTTTTCAATGGAAAGTAACGGATAGGTTATAGGGGACACCGATGACTCACAGAACCTGTAGCTTGTTTTCCGCTGCCTTGGCAGCCGCAGGCATCTTTGCCGCCGGCGCCGGCTTCGCCTCAGCGCAGACCATCGGAAGTTCAACCGATGTGTTCAAAGTCAACTACTTTGCAAACAACGTTGCCGCGGCGCCCGATGCAACGGTCCGTATCGACAATCCCGGCCTGACCTATGGGAATATCTGCGCCATGGTGTATGTGTTCGACAACGATCAGCAATTGACCGAGTGCTGCGGATGCATTCAAACACACGACGGACTGCGAACGTTATCGGTCAAGCATGACCTGACATCGAACCCCCTCACTGGCGTAGTCTCGAATAATGGCGTGATCAAGATCGTGGCCGCTGCGGCGACCAGTTCGGCGTGCGATCCAACCGCCAACGTAAGTCCCAAGTCCAACATTCGAGCCTGGGCAACGCACATTGAGAATGCCAAGGGCGCCGTCTACCCGATTACAGAGACGGAGTTTTCAGATTCCTCCCTCGGCGCAACCGAGCTTGCCAACTTGCAGGCACAGTGTTCCTTTATTAGCGTGCTGGGCAGCGGGCATGGCATTTGCACTTGTGGGACCACCGAACCGGTTCCTCCTGTTTTGACCCCGGCCGCGATTGCCATTTTCGGAACCGGGTATGTGGCCGGAGGGCCGGGATTGGCGGCGCCTGGTTCAGCCGATGGCAACTTCTCCCTGATTTCATGCCCAGCCGTGGCGTGTGGCAGCAAGCCTTTTGTCACGCTCACAGGCCAATATCCATTTCCCCCGTGGCTCCCGGATACGGCCGCGGCCCGGTGGATCGGCCCGGATAGCGGGGGCGATGAGATAGCAGCGGACGCGGTCGGCGTCTACGACTACCGGGAGACTTTCGATTTGACCGGTTTCAGCCTTGGCACCGTGGTGATCAGCGGCTTCTACGCAACGGATAACTCAGGTTATATCCAATTGAACGGCGTGACGGTGGGACCGGCAAGCTCGACCTTCACGTCATTGACGCCTTTCAGCCTCACGTCCGGTTTCAAATCGGGGATCAACACGCTGGATTTCTTCGTGACCAACGCTTCAGGCGGTTCTCTAAACCCAACCGGTCTGTTTGTGGAGATGAGCGGTACAGGGGAACAATGAGCGGTAACGGGGAACAAACTGCGGAGGCCATTCCGACGATTGAATTCGCAGCCCGCGTTTTCTTGTAACGCCGCCTCAAATCGTATCCGCTGCACGCTGCCATTGACCTCGAGTCGACTCGGCGAAGCGCCGGGATTGGAAGGCGGCAGAGTCTGACCCTCGAAACGCCCGCAAATGCAAAGCGGCGGAGCTGGTTTGCTCCGCCGCCCGTCATACAAACCGCCGCCTGTAGCAGCAGCTACCGGTTACCGGTGTCCGTCACCGCCGCCAGCATGTCCACCGCCGCCACTCGCATGTCCACCACCGCCGCCGCTATGCGAAGCCGCCGCGTGGGGCGCAGCATGAGCCGCGCTGGGACGAGCCGCTCCATGTGAAGCGCCGCCGTTTGCGCGGGCTCCGCCGCCGGCGCGCACTGCTCCGCCGCCGCCGCGCATTGCTCCGCCGCCACCATAATGACCGCGACTGGCCGCTGCGCCGCCTCCGCCGCGATAGCTTCCGCCACCGGCTTCAATGAAACGATGCCCACCCCAGCCGTGGCCATAGCCCCAGCCAGCCCATGGGCCCATGCCCAGGAAGATGCCGTTGTAGAAGTACCCCGATCCGTAAAAGCCCATGGGCGCACAGGCGTAGGGGGCATAGTCGTAGTAACCGTACGAACAAACGGGTTGAACGCCAACGTTGACGTAAACCTGCGCCTTGGCGGCTGGCGCCAGGGCCAGTCCGGCGAGTAGTGCTGTCGTGCCGATGAGAACTTTGAGTCCGCGCATCTGTGACCCCCCTTAAGGCGTCTGCGGTTCCTTGTAGTGCGTGGGATGCCGCGCAACGGTAAGGATCAACCCAGCCTGCGCAGCCACCATAAGGATTTTGAATCTGGTGATGAATGTCCCCCACAACCTCGGGGGCCCTTTTCTATCTATCCTTATGACCTTAACTGTAGCCACTCCTATCACCCAGGTCTGAGCAATAAGACTCAGGTACTTTGCACGCAGGCGGCTCACCGTCAGCTCCTGGCTAACAGGTGGAACGGAAGGTGGCCATGCGGCACACTTTTTAGGATTTCGCCATGCATTTGGCCTTTTCCGCAGCCTGTTTAGCTCCGGATGGGTTGCCGGTTTCGCAGGAAAGTTATTCAGCGGCTCCAAAAGCTTTCGTCTCATGACGAAGTTACTTTGAATTTGGATGGACGCCGTTCCCGGATATACGATCTCTTGCATGGTCTTCCAGCCGGCTGCCCCTGCTTGGAGACGAGGAATATCTTTCCGGAGAGTTTAGCTAGAGGCAAGGGAATCGAACAGGTCCTCGGCGACTGGAATCAGGGTGATTGAAAACATGGAAAATCTCGAAATCTACTCCCAAATCGGTTCCTTGCGCATCGTTCCGGTGATTGTCATCGAGAATCCCGACGACGCCCTGCCGCTGGCCGATGCCCTCCTCGAAGGGGGATTGCCGCTCGCTGAAATCACCTTCCGCACCGATGCCGCCGCTCGAGTGATCGCAAAAATCGCCAGCCAGCGCCCCGGCATTTTGTTAGGCGCCGGCACCCTGCTCAATACGGGGGACCTGCGGCGGGCGGCCGAGTGCGGCGCCGCCTTCGGCGTAGCCCCAGGATTCAATGCCGAGATCGCCCGCGAGGCGCTCAGGATCGGGTTTCCGTTCTCGCCCGGAATCATGACTCCGAGCGACATCGAGGGCGCACTGAGCCTCGGTATTCAAGTATTGAAGTTCTTTCCCGCAGGCGCCGCCGGGGGCGTGAAAATGCTGCGCAGCATCGCGGCGCCTTACGCGCATTTGGGCGTCCGGTTCATCCCCACGGGCGGGATCAACCTGAATAACATGCGGGAGTATCTCGAAGAGAAGTGTGTTCTCGCGATCGGCGGCTCCTGGATCGCCACGCGCGAAGACATTGCCGCCGCTCGGTGGAAGACAATCCGCGACAACTGCCGGGCCGCCATGGCAGTTGTGGAGCAACTCAAAGCCACGGCGCAGGTCTCGCGCTGAGGCAATGCGTGAACGCCCCCTGTCGGCCCAACTGATCCCGTCCGCCACCGAAACGGACGAGTGACCGCAGCCATCCCGCAGGGAGGGTCGAAAACAGCCGAGGGGTAGCGCAGCGCAAGGCTGGGAAAGCGCCCGGATTCCTTCCTCATGCCCCGTAGTCGCAGCCAAGCTCTTCACCGCCGCTGCGTCGTGTTCGCCCCGCCCGCGGAACGATTGCTCTCCAGTGCCGCTCGGCTGATTTAGACTTGCAGTTCAGTTGAAAAGAGGACGGACCATGCACTTCTCCAGCAAACGCTTACTGGCGCTCCTGCCAATCTCCCTTCTGCTCGTCATCGCCCCGGCCGGCGCACAGAGCCCGCAGCCTTCCCCCGCCAGCGCAGCCCTCGACTTCCCCACCGTCCTCTACGGCGCCGCCTACTACAACGAGTACATGCCCGGAGACCAGGCAGCCCGCCTCGACACCGACGTCGCCCTGATGAAGGCAGCCGGCCTCAACGTCGTCCGCATGGGCGAGTCAACATGGAGTCTCTGGGAGCCTGAAGACGGCCGGTTCGACTATTCCTGGATGGACCGCATCGTCGACGCCATGGGCAAGGCCGGTATCCATGTCATCCTCGGCACGCCCACCTATTCCGTTCCCGCCTGGATGGCCCACCAGCACCCTGAAATCCTCGGCCAGCGCCTCTCTGGCAGTGCCCTCGGTGGTCCCACCGTCCGAAGCACCTACGGGATGCGCCAGAACATGGACACCGATTCGCCGGCTTACCGCTTCTATGCCGAGCGCCTCATCCGCCACATCGTCGCCCACTACAAAGACAACCCCACGGTCATCGGCTGGCAGCTCGACAATGAAACCGGCAGCTACGACGCCGCCAATCCCGACGTGTTCATCGGCTTCCAGCACTATCTTGAGAAAAAATTCGTCACGCCCGAAGCACTCAGCAAGGCCTGGTTCCTCAGCTACTGGGGCGAAAACCTGCACACCTGGGAAGACCTGCCCACGCGCGAAGGCGCACAAAGCACCGGCTACAAGCTCGAGTGGTCGCGCTGGAGCCAGATGCGGGTGACCGATTTCCTCCATTGGCAAGCCGCGCTGGTCCGCGAATGCGCCTCGGCCCGGCAGTTCGTCACCACAGACTACGCCGGCATGATGCATCGCGACGTCAACGAAGAGGCCATCGCCGAAGCGCTCGACATTCCCGCCCTGAATAACTACCACGGCACGCAGGACCACTTCGACGGCTCATCTCAATCCATCAATGCCGACTTTGCCCGCTCGCTCAAACACTCGAACTTCCTGGTCACGGAAACCAACGCGCAATCCACCGACTGGACCTCGTCTTACCAATACCCGCCCTACGACGGCCAGTTGCGCGAGGATGTCTACACCCATCTCTCCAACGGCGCCAACATGGTCGAATACTGGCACTGGGCCTCGATCGCGGCCAACCAGGAGACTTACTGGAAGGGTGTTCTCTCGCACGATCTCGAACCCAACCGCGCCTACGCCGAAGTCAGCCGCACGGCCCACGAGTTACAGAAGATCGGACCCCACCTCGTCGGCCTCAAGATTCACAACCAGGTCGCCATCCTGTGGAGCCGCGACTCGGCCAACGCCATTGCTTTCATGCCCTTCACATCCTCAGGCGCCCCGTGGAGCTTCGCCGCGCCCACCGCGGACTACGGCTCGCTCGTCCAGCAGATGCACCGCTCCCTCTACGACCTCAACATCGGCTCCGACTTCGTCTTTCCCACCAGCGATTTTTCCGCCTACAAGCTGCTCATCGTCCCAGCGCTCTACATCGCCGACGACGCTCTGCTCCAGCGCATCTCCGACTACGTCAAAAACGGCGGCCACGTGGTCATGACCTTCAAGAGCGGATTCGCCAATGAGAATTCCGCAGTTCGCTGGGTGCGCGCTCCCGGTCCACTGCGCGAGGCTGCGGGCTTCAGCTACCAGGAGTTTTCCTCGCTTGAGCATCCGCTCCAACTCAAAGGCGACCCCTTCCACGTCGGCCAGCAAAACGCCAACCAGGTCTCCTATTGGGCCGAGTTCCTCCTCCCCGAGCACGCCAAGCCCCTCGCCTTCTACGACCACCCCTTCTTTGGAAAATGGCCGGCCATTACTGAGAACGAGTATGGCTCGGGAACCCTGCTGTATGAGGGGACCTATCTCTCCAACGAGCTGCAAACCGCGGTCCTGCGCGGCGTTCTCGACAAGCTCGGCCTCACCGGCCCCGACCAGCAATTGCCCGCCGCAGTTCACGTGCAGCATGGCGTCAACCGCCAGGGCAAGCGCCTCCACTATTACTTCAACTATTCCGGCTCAGAAGTAAGAGTCCCTTACGCCTACGCCCCCGGCGCCAATCTGCTTGACGGCGCTTCCGTCCCGAAGGCCGCGGTGATCACTCTACCTCCGTGGGATGTGGCCATCGTCGAAGAGTAGCGAACCAAACCCGCGCCCCTTCCCTGAATCGCGTATTGATTCAAGGAAGGGAGCCAGGAAAGGCTCAACAGTTTGCGGAAAAAACTTGATTCGGAGAGAGGCGGGGGCTTTAAACCCCGCAACAGGCTGGCAGAAACAACGCGGGATTCAGCCCCGGAAGGACGCTTTTCGTCTTGCTTCAGACCCCGTATCTGCTGCCCATCGAGTTATTCCCTTCCATGACTCTATCCAGGTGCAAGGCCGCGATTCCAATTGCAAAGGCTACCCCGGGTAGGCCCCGCTGATGTAGCCCTCCAAGGCTTGAATGGTCTGCGTCTGACCGGAGATCACCCATTTCACCAGGTCGCCGATGGAAATCAATCCCACTACGGTGTCGCCCTGCAACACCGGGAGATGGCGAAAATGACGTTTGGTCATCAGGGTCATGCATTCATCCACAGTATGCTGCGGGCTGACGAAAAGAACCGGGCTGGTCATGATCTGGCGGACCTCGGTTTCCTTGGAAGGGTGCCCCATCAGGAAGCCTTTGCGGGCGTAGTCTCGCTCTGAGAAGATGCCGACCAGCCGTTGGTCAGACAGGACCAGCAAGGCGCCCACATCGTACTCGGCCATCTTCCGGATGGCTTCGTAGACGGTCTGCTCGGGCTCGATGGCCAGGACCATGTTGACCTCTTTGCTCTTGAGTACCATATCAATCGTGTCCGAAGTATTCATTCACCCTCCCAGCCGTTGGCGGCAGCGGCCCAGCCCATGTATTTTGTCCCCGGCGGCCTGGATTGTCGCGGAACAGCAGTGTATTTCAAATCATGCAGAAAAGTATGGTCATCCCGGTGCAAATAATTTGTCCGCCCGGCCGGGTCCGGGATGCGTCACTGGACGAGTCGAGCTTCCCCTGACGTAGCAGCCTGTTTTGGCACCTAGACACTATAGACCATCCGGAATGCGAGTCAACAGGGTAGAAATTTGGGAATTGGCGCACCCCCGTCCGGCTCCCGCGCTACCAGGCGAGCAGATCGTCTCCTGACCCCGGCGCGAGGAAGGCCATGGGGGCATCGGCAGGCTGCGAAAAGTCGCCCGCGCATTCGATGGACTCGGGGCCGGCGGCCTTGGCCGTGAGCAGCGCCTGTTCCGCGTCGCGCAGCACCACCACCGGAGAACGGCCCAGGCTGGAGGCGATGCCAAAGCAGGCGGAGAGGCGGACGGACTCGCCGGCCACGGCGAACGGGGTCGCGAAGACCTCAAAGCGCAGCCGCTCGGCCAGCAGGACCGCGCTCACGCCGGAGCAGCCGGGCAGAGCCATGAGGAATTCGTCCTTGCCGACCCGGCCCAGCAGGTCGTAGCTGCGCAGCAGGCGGGTGGTGCGGTCCACGACCTGGCAGAGAAGTTCGTCGCACGGGCTCGATCCCAGGCACGAGTTCCAGTGGCCGAAGTCGTCGATGTCAAACAGGATCATGCACAGCGAACTCCTCATGCGCTGCACCCGGTCGGTCTCGCGAAACAGCATGGAAAGCATGGCCTCGCGGTTGTAGATGCCGGTCAGGCGGTCGGTCTGGGCGTTGAGTGCGGCCGCGTCGCGGAGCAGGTCGAGTTCCCGCGCGCGCCGGTGGTTGCGCAACGCAGCTTCCAGCCGCAGGCGCAGAAAAGCCGACTCGCCTGCAGGCGGGATGAGGTCGTCGATCACTCCTTCGGCAAGGCGGGCGATCCACTCCTGGGTGACAGTGTCCGAAATCAGGACAATGGGGAAGCTCCTGCCTGCGGCCTCAACGCGCGCCGCCGCCAGCAACTGCCCCATGGGCATGCCGGGCAGGCGAACATCGAGCAGTGCCAGGGCAGGGGGATGGGCCGCGGTGAGGGCGGCCAAGGTCGCGCCGGCTGAGAAGACAACCTCGACCTTGGCGCCAGTGGCAGCCAGGATCGGTTCGAAGGCAGCCAGCAGCGCTGGTTCGGGCGACGCAAGCAGAAACATCGGAGTGGCGTTGGCGAGCATCCTCAAAGACCTCGATAAAGGATGCATCGGCGAAGGTTAGAAATTACTTAGGAAGGACGTAAAGATTTTTTGCGCTCTTGAATGACTCTTGGATGGGGATTTTGCTGCAGGCAGAGGGAGCGGCACGAAAGTCTTTCGCTGGCAGGAATGGCCAACCACTCCAACGCTGCGCAGTCCGGTGAGTTCCCAGGTCTCAAACGCGAGACCTGATTTCATGACAGCGTCGGCTCCGCCCGACCCGAGTAGACTGGTTGCGACTAAACGACCAAAAGCTCGGGAGGAGAGGAGCCGAGCATGATGATTATAGGCTGTGATTTTCATCCG